>CDZN01003903.1_pt1 | contig 111347 bp, 99 predicted proteins | sample 557701 | NCBI WGS metagenome assembly CDZN01 (sample SAMEA3182089, study PRJEB8094) | gut metagenome | biome: human; feature: gut; material: Stool; isolation source: human stools | place: Canada | collected 2013-02-04 | reverse complement strand
GGCTTACATACTTGCCAGTACTGTGATTGAACCATCTTCGTTTTTTGATAAACAACAGGCAGCTACGCCCACGCATCGGATAATCCTGCATCCTGACTTGTTCATAAAAGCCCTTGCTTTCCAAGTTATCGGTTGCATATTCTTTAGGATGTATATTCTTCTCTTCAAAGTATATTTCTACCCTATCCGATTTTTCTTTGAAATCAGACAACTCAAAATAATCAAACATTCCCTCCGGAAAGATAAAACGAAGAAATTGATCGTAACTCATCTCTTTTATTTTTTTACTGCCACTAAGATACGATTTTTTCCCCTCAGGATTTCGGGATGATCCAGATTATGAGTTTATCGGCCTACCTGACGTTGCTGTTCCGCATTGTACCGGTCTCCCACAACGGGAATAGCAGCCACGGTATCCTCTAACTCTTTCCACTCCCCGGAGCTGATGTTGAAGTCGAGTGTACGCAGGTTCTCCTCCAGATGAGACAGTTTTGTCGTTCCCGGAATCGGTACAATCCATGGCGCTTTCTGAAGCAACCAGCCAAGAGCCACTTGTGCCGAGGTCATGCCCCGCGTGCGCCCGAAGGCTTGCAGCGCATTTACAATGCGGGTATTCGCACGCATCGCTTCCGGCTGGAAACGCGGCAAGGTCTGGCGGTTGTCGTTGTTCACATCGAATACCGTGTATTCGTTGATGCAGCCTCCCAAAAATCCACGGTTAATCGGACTGTACGGGATGAAGCCGATACCCAACTCCCGGCATACATCGAGAACGCCGTTCTCTTCCACCAGGCGGTGCATCAGATGGTACTCGCTTTGGATAGCTGTCAGCGGACAAATGGCGTGGGCTTTACGGATTGTTTCGGCACTGACCTCGCACATACCCCAGCGTTGCACTTTACCTTCCTTGATCAAGTCGGCAATGGTAGCCGCTACCTCCTCGGCCGGAGTATTCGGGTCAGCACGGTGCTGGTAGAACATCGGCAGTGAATCGAGTCTCAATCGGCGAAGTGACTCCTCGCAATAGCGGCGGATGGTTGCCGGACGGCTGTCCTGACGACCGGTTCCTTTGCCGTCAATGACTTCATGCCCAAATTTAGTCGTTACGTTAATCCGTCCCTTGAATTCGGACAGCGCTTCTCCTGCCAGGTTCTCATTGGTCAACGGTCCATAAATGATAGCCGTATCGAAGAGCGTTACACCGCGATCCACCGCTTCATGCAACAATCGGATACACTCTTTCTTATCCGGGTGTTGGCTGCGGTTGTAAGTCATGCCCATCACGCCGAAGCCGAGTGCTGACACCTCGAAGGTAGCCTTACCCGTACCCAATACACGATGTCCCTTGATACGGGCTGCATCGGTATCCACATCGGATGTTTCCGCTTGTTTCGCTTCTGAAGCGAATACCTTGCCCAATCCAGAAGGCATGGCCATTGCGGCTCCTGCCAATGCAGCCGTCTTGAGAAATCCACGACGGCTGATATCCATTTTATTGTTTTCTTCCATGATTTTATGTTTTATGCATTATAACTTAATGAATGGAAAATGCCCCGTCCACTAAAAGGGCGTGCCCGTCTACGAAACTTGCCTGCGGTGAGCAAAGCCACAATACGGCGTTGGCTATCTCTTCCGGCTTACCGAGACGTCCGGCAGGAATATCGCGGACCAGTTCCTTTTCCAGATCAGGGTTACGCCGTATCAGTTCTTCGGCCATAGGTGTTCGGATTACACCCGGACAGACGGCATTGATACGAATCCCTTTTGCCGAGTAGTCGATGGCAGCCGTGCGGGTCAGACCGATCACCGCATGCTTGCAGGCGATATAGGCCGCTTGTCCGGGGAAGCCCGTAACGCCGCCTTGCGACGAGGTATTGACAATAGCGCCACCGCCTTGTTTCAACATCTGGATAATCTCGTAACGCATGCAGTTCCATACACCTTTCAGATCGACAGCCACCGTGCGGTCGAACTCTTCATCGGTAATCTCAGCCATCGGCCGTTGTGGGGTCTGTATCCCGGCATTGTTCAATGCAGCGTCCAGCCTGCCGTAAGTCGCAACGATCCAGTCAATCATCTCCTTTACAGCCTGCGTGTCGGACACGTTGCAGTGATATGCCATGGCTTTATACCCTTCTGAAACCAACTTCCCGGCTTGTTCTTTCGGTTCATTGATGTCCACCAATACTACGGTTGCACCCGCTTTTGCAAATGCTTCTGCCGAGGCCAGCCCGATACCTGCCGCTGCCCCCGTTACCATTGCCACTTTTTCATTCATTGTTTCCATGATTCTTTTGTTTTAATGTTCTGATGCAAAGTTACGAAGAGAGTCCCGCAACAATTTTGCTACAAAGCTCATTCTGCTTTGTTATAAAGTTCAAATTGTTAAAAGAATGCCATTGGATATTTTACAATATAAATTTCCTTCCAGATCCATATATTATTCCCTCTGTTTGAATACGATTCTGTTTTTGCACCACAGCAGAAGTTTCTTGTATTCCCACGCAAACAATATGCTTAGAAATGTATATCCCCAAATAGACAGACAAGGGAAATCTTTTTTATCCCAAGCATGCATGACCTGACTATCGGATGAGTGACGAATAGAAAGGCGGAAATGCCTCCGAGCCATTTAAGGGCGGCATAAAGTCTATTATTTGAATGCAGAGCCTTTGCCAACGGTAAAACTGCGATTGTCACGAGACCGAACGTCAGCAGCCATAAATACTGATTAAAGCAGCATACAATAAAAAGAATAAAGGCAACTGCTGCCATACTTCCCGTCGGGAAAAAGTGTCTCCGTGCAACTATGATTCCTAACGCGAAAGGAAGTACGGAACCAATAAAATTGAATCTGAAGTATTCCAACAAATCTGTATTCCTGATAATACCAATTGCCGTAGCCTGAACCATTATGTACGCTACCGTTAGAAGAGCGAGAGGTCTTATATTTCGATGGTAGACAAAAACATAGTAAATAATATACAACTGGACTATCAGTGAAAAGAACCACCATGGTCCATGAAAAATATATGGTTCCGGATGTAGATTACCTGCAAAGCCTGTCATCAATGCCAGGTCAAACCAATGTTCCTGAAAATAGGAAGGGTCCTTTATGCCAAGGAAAAGAAAATGAGGGATTAATAACGGTAACAGAAGCAGCCAAAGTTTGCCGGCATGCCTCTTCATAAACTCTTGAAATTTTAAAGGAACCTCCTTTTTCTCATATTTCATGACCAGACCATATCCACTTAAAAAAACGAATACCGGTACTCCATAATGCCCGTAGTGGGAAATCAAATCCAGGAATAAACCGGAATCAAATTCAAGGAAACTATTTATAAGTTCCTTATTTCTTTCAGGATAATATACATGCTGATTTTCAAGTACGACATTTGAAAACCGGTGAATATAATTATGCAAAATAATAATCAATATGGACATACCTCTTAGCACGAGGGTATCATCCAAGGTCATTTGGTATTTCTCATTGATCATAAATTCCCTTTTTTCATGTTTGAGATAAATAAACATCATGCCACGTCAGGGCTGTAACATAATAATAGCAGTATTGTAACCAGAGATATACCGGGTAGTAAGGAATTGATGGCTGGTGAAAAGACCGCAATCGAAAGTCTGACTTTCCGGTCATGACCGCACGCTACAATCAGTGTAAAGAGATGAAATGGCAGTCAGGTCTTCCGTTTTCTGGTGAGATGAAAACACTGGGGTAAAAGTAGATTGCCTGAAACGGATAACGAGACTACCATATAAATTCGGTGGGTTGTTATGACTATTGAAACCTGGGAGCGATATAAATTCGTCCGGTATAATCCCATCGATACTGCCGGTCAGAATGGCCCTCCTCACCGGAATTCTTGATACTCGCTATATGTCCAATTTGAACCTGCAAAGTTGGAATATTCAAATGCAAGAACTGCATTTTCCTATTGGAGATTGCGAAATCCGGCCAACGGCTATTCCCCTCCATAGTCCGTGTTGCTGATTGTTCCCATATTTTTTGAATCCATAACGATTTGCTTTAATGTTCCAGTGCAAAATTACGAATTGAGCCCCGCAACAACTTTGCTGCGAGGCTCAACGTTCTTTGTCAGAAAGTTCATTCTGTTAAAAAAGGAACAGGATGTATTTTATGGACTATTTCAATAGATTATAGGGCTGCCGATGATACCATGTATAACATGCAGGCTGCTGTCCTTTGTTGCTGCCTGTTCGATGCGGTGGACTGGCTCGTCCCATGCGTGACGGGAGAGTGAAAATTTGCTGTTGTGCACCGGAAGGACTTTAGCCGCATCCAGTTCGTGAATCTCTGCCGGAAGCTGTTCGGGCATCGTATGGATATACCGCCAGTCTTCGTTGTATTGCCCGTTTTCGAGGATGGCAAGGTCAATATGCGGGAACCGTTTGCCGATTTCCGAGAAATGGGCACCGTAGCCGCTGTCACCGCCGATATAGACCGTAGAGCGTCCTTCGAGCATGAATGAAGCCCACAGCGAGGGATTCTGTCGAAGGAACCGGCCTGAAAAATGGCGGGCAGTCAAACATGTGATCCGAAAGCCAGATGGTTCAGAACGATAATAACGGTAAGAACCAATACTATAAAAATGGATACACATATAATCATTTTCTGTTTCATCCAATCATGATTTTATCTTGCGAATAAATTTGGTGGGATTGCCTGCGACAAGGGTATTCGGCTCCACATTGTGCATGACAATCACATTGCGTCCGAACTTTACATTGGCGGTACGGACACCTGAAAAAGGTGTTTCAATGCGGCAATTCTCTCCAAGATGTGGAAATACCTTGTGCAATAATTCACGATATTCATCCGTATCCGGCATCGTATGATTCAGCTGGAAGATATTTTGCCGTAACTCTTTTGCCACGCCCAGTTCTTCTTCCGTCTGGTGCAGGCAGTCTATTCTGAATTCTTCCATATCATTAGTAATAAACAGACGGACTCCTTGTCCGGGAATCCGTCCACGATTACTCCTTGCATGTTTTACAAAGATGTTTCAAGTATTTCGTAAATGTCCTTTTCCGTAAGCGGAGCAAAAATGGAAGGATTATCGAGTCCTTCATTCGTGGCGATGTGTGCGGCAATCTCTTTCAGACGGCTTTCGTCGATGCCCACTTCACGCAGAGTCATCGGCATGCGCATCGTGTTCCTGAAGAAATCGTAAGTCTTGTCAATCGTCTGTTCCGCAATCTCGTAAGGTGGCAGTTCAGCGGAAATGCCATAAATATCCACACCGAACTTCACGAAACGTTCCAGCGTGCGGTCGTTCAAGATGTGTCGCATCCATCTCGGTGTGATGATGGCAAGCCCTTCACCGTGCGTGATGTCGTAGTAGGCCGATAGCGCATGCTCGATGCCGTGCATGGGCCATCCCGACATGCCTGCCCCCAGATTGAGCAACCCGTTGCAGCCGAAAGTGCAGGCAAGCATGATTTCGGCGCGGGCTTCGTAGTCGTCGGGATGATCCAAAGCGACAGGGCCGAACTTCATCAGGGTTTTGATCAGCGTTTCGCAGAAACCGTCGGCAACCGAGTTGGACGGATTGACAAAAAACTGTTCCATCGCGTGGTTGATGGCATCGGCCACACCGGCCGCAGTATGTTTGGCATTAACCGTTTCGGTATAGGCAGGGTCAAGCAGAGAGCAGACAGGATAAAGAAGCGGGTCCACATATCCGATCTTGTCATTGGTCTCCGTCCGGGAAATAACACCGCCACAATCATACTCACTGCCGGTAGCGGCAAGCGTCATGACATCGACAATGGGAAGAGCATCCTCTGCCTTTACTTTATATGAAATTAAGTCCCAAGGGTCACCATCATATCGGGCGGCTGCGGCAATCGCCTTGCAGCAGTCGAGGACTGAACCTCCACCTACGGATAAGATAACATCAATCTGTTTCTCCTTGCATATTCTCTGTCCGTCAAGTACGCTCGGATTGTATTTGGGATTGGGTTCGATACCACCCAATTCGTGGATTTCAAAATCCTTGAGCAGTTCCTTCACCTTGTCATAAAGCCCGAGGCGTTTGATGCTTCCCCCGCCATAGGCAAGAAGGACTTTATTTCCGATGGGACGCATCACTTCGGGCAGTCTGTCGATAATACCTTTCCCGAAAATCAAACGGGTCGGGGTATGATATTCGAAATTTTCCATATCTGTCGTTTTTAGAGTTTTTCAATAATCTGCTTCGACCATCCGGCGACGTTTGCCGTACCACCGTTGAACAATCGGCCTTCTTCCCATTCGATTTTGGGATAGAGTTTCTTGAATTGTTTCACGCTACCCGTGATTGAACTGCCACCCGAAGTGGCAAAAGGAATAACGGTCTTACCCGCGAAATCATATTTCTCAAGAAAGGTATTGACCGGGCGCGGACACAAGTCCCACCATATCGGATAACCGAGGAACACCACGTCGTAATCTTTCAGATCAATCGTTTCTCCACCCAGCGCAGGACGTGATTTTTCGTCTGTCATCTCCACCGAACTGCGGCTCGCCTTGTCGTTCCAGTCGAGATCTGCCGAAGTGTAGGCCGTAGACGGAGTAATCCGGTAAAGTTTACCGCCAGTCTCTTTTGCAATAGCGGTTGCCACTTTCTTTGTGGTCCCCGTGCAGGAGAAATAGGCTACAAGGATTCTCTTATCGGATTGCCTGTCGGTATCCGCTGTCTGTTTTTGTGCTTTCGACGGGCAACTGAAAGTAAGCAGGCTCATAAGTATCAATACTATCTGTTTCATGTCATTTTAATTTAGAATATACTTCATCGCCGACAGGTTCCAGCCACTCGTTACTGTTGTTCTCACCGGGCACTTCGATGGCTAAATGCGAAAACCAGCTGTCGGGAGCCGCCCCGTGCCAATGTTTCACGCCTGCCGGAATATTGATGGCATCCCCGGGACGCAGTTCCACCGGCTCTTTGCCCCATTCCTGATAGTAGCCGCGACCGCCCACGCATACGAGTGTCTGACCGCCGCCTTTCGTTGCCTTGTGCACGTGCCAGTTGTTGCGGCAGCCCGGCTCGAAGGTCACATTTACCACGGGGACTCCGTCCGTTACCACGGGAGCCGTGTAACTTTGACCGATGAAATACTTGGCATAGGCATCGTTGGGTTTCCCCACGGGGAAAATGATGGTTTGCGCGTACGCTTCGAGTGAACCTGCCGCCACGCTGTCGGCATTACCGTCGGTCCAAACTTCTTTTGCCATACGGAAAGCCGCCCACGCTTTTGGCCAGCCCGCGTAGAATGCGGCATGGGTGAGTATTTCGGCTATCTCGGTTTGAGTCACTCCGTTCTTCTTCGCCGATTCGAGATGGTACTTGAACGAGGAATCGGTCAGTCCCTGCGACATCAGGGCCACCACGGTTACGATGGAACGGTCGTGGAGCGAAAGCAGATTGTTCCGGCTCCACACTTCCCCGAAAAGGACGTCATCGTTCAAACGTGCAAATTCGGGGGCAAATTCTCCGAGCGCGTCGCGTCCGGCAGTTTGTTGGATTTTTACTTGGGATTTTGCCATGATCGGAAAAATTAAAGTCAATAATAAAGCTAATAATGCTACTTTTGTTTTCATACGATATGATTTTTAGTTCGACATTTCCAAGACAACCGACAGGTCTTTCCTATTTACCGATACAAAAGTACAGGCATTATTCCACAACAGCTTTGCTGCAAGGCTCAAACTGTTTTGTTCTGAAGTTCATCTTACCATGAAGGAGCGACACCATAAGCCTCCTTGTATATCTTGGAGAAATGCGACAGGTTCTTGAAACCCACATCGAAGCAGGCTTCCGTCACTTTCTTCTTGCCTGATTTTATCAGGCCGTGCGCGGTTTCCAGACGGCGTTTGATAATCCACTTTTGCGGTGTCAGATCGCTGACTTTAGCAAAGTCCCGCTTAAAGGTAGCCAGGCTGCGTCCCGTGTAACTGGCGATCTCCTCCAGAGAGAGATCACACATGTAGTTCTCGTTCAGATAGTCGAGAATGTCGATTTTCCATGGCTCCACGAAGTCGAACAACGAGGCATAGAGATTCCGGTCGGTATTAAGCAGTACATATATCCCTTCTACCATTTTCAGCTTCAGTACCTCTTCGGACGGTTTTTCGCCTGCATCGAAATAGGGAATGACGGATTCGAACAGCGAACGGATATCAGGCCTGTTACTGGGCAACACACGCAGGCTTACCTTCTCACGTTCGGAATCGTTCGGAATCTGTTGCCGGTTAAACGTCTGATAAAATTCCCTTAGAAACGCTCTTGAGAACTTCAGCACAACAGAACGGTAAGGCTTTCCGTCCTCTACCTTTTTCTGCAACCACATCCGGTTATCACGCCGCATGAAAGCACAATCCCCCGGATGCAACACGGTTTTCTTACCACGTTCCTCTATCTCCAGCTCACCGGAGCACAGATAAATAAGCGTATGCTCCCTGTTTTCATGGGCGCATCCCCGGTCATCGGTGAAATAATTCGCTATAAGCACGTTCGAGCAATCGAATACATCTAATCGTTCCATATTGTCAGTCTTTAATTTTCGCAAATATAACGCATTCCAACCACAGAATCTTTGTTGTAAAGCTCAAATTCGCAAAACGGATAAAATATTTTGTACACTTGATCTTATATGACAGTAGTTGCCTTACTGATTGTAGTACAATATATTACGGTTTCAACGGACCATAAAAGTACGATGCCGTAGCACCGCCGTCGATCAGAAAGTCCGCTCCCGTGATAAATGCCCCTCTGTCGCTCATAGGTAGTTCGGCAACATTGGCAACCTCGTCCGCGGTTCCGGGGCGTCCTGCCGGGCATTTGGCGAACATGTTTTTGTAAATTACTTCTTTATTCATATTTGCTTTTTCTTTATTCTTCGATAACGTAATTTTTTATCTCATTGCCGGTTTATTCTTCATTTTGTTCCAGCACACGGGCCATCCGCTCCAATCCATCAGCAAGCAACGCACGGGGGCAGGCGATATTCAAGCGGATGAATCCCTCTCCACCGGGTCCGTACATCGTACCTGAATTGATCATCAGTTTTTGTTCCTCTTGCAGGCGCAAGGTCGTAGCATCCGAACCGATACCGAGTGCTCGGCAGTCTATCCAGACCAAGTAAGTTCCTTCAAGCGGCAGCACGGGATATTGCGGCAGCCTCTTGGCGAAAAAGCGGCATAGATATTCGTAATTCCCTCGCAGGTATTTTCGCAAAGCATCGAGCCACGTTTCGCCCTCGTTGTAAGCAGCTATCGTGGCGATGACACCGAACGGATTGACATCGCATACTTCGTTGATATTGATGGCGCGATCGATGCGGCGGCGCACCTCTTCGTCGGCCGCAATGATGTTGGCGATTTGCAGTCCGGCAAGGTTGAACGCCTTGCTTGGCGAAACGCAAGTCACGGAATTTTGTTGGAAATGCTCGGATAGAGAGGCGAAAGGCGTATAATCATGCCCTTCGTAGGTCAGTTCGCAATGAATCTCGTCGGCCACAACAAACACCCCGTTGCGAAGGCAGATGTCGCCGATATACCGCAGTTCTTCCGGCGTCCAGACCCGTCCGACCGGATTGTGAGGATTACATAGTAATAGGATTTTCGCCTTCGGGTCGGCCGCCTTCGCTTCGAGGTCGTCGAAGTCGATTGAGTAGCGACCACCCCGGTAAATGAGGTTATTGGCCGATAGTTCGCATCCGTCGTTGCGAATCGACGAATAGAAGCAGTTGTATGCCGGAGTCTGGACGATTACCTTGTCGCCCGGTACGGTCAGGGCTTTGATAATGGCCGACAGAGCCGGTACGACACCACTTGTATAGATAATCCACCGGGGATCTATCCGCCAACGATGACGGCTCTCGAACCACCGGACAACCGCATCATAATAGGTTTCGGGCACTTTGGTGTAACCGAAAATACCATGATCCACCCGCTTTTGTAAGGCATCGATAATGGCAGGTGCCGTACGAAAATCCATATCCGCCACCCACATGGGCAGTACATTTTCCTCTTCGGGAGTGTCCCATTTATAGGAGTTCGTCCCGCGACGCGGAACAATCGTATCGAAATCGTAGTTCATAATTTATCTTTTTATACGTAGTTTATAAATCCAGTTACCGCTCCAAAGTCTCGCGAGGAAGATTACTCCCCGGAAACAAAGCTCAATACACATGGCAAGCCACACGCCGCGTAGTCCCATCGTGGGAGAAAGCCATGCCGCCAGTGTCAGTCGCACGCCCCAAATGCTACCGAAGTTCATCAGACTGGGCACGAATGTATTACCCACACCCACGAATACACCGTAGGCAACGATAGATGCCGCAAACATCGGCTCTGCAAAAGCTTCTATCCGCAGAATCTCGATTCCCAACGTGCGGATTTCCTCCACGGGAGTCATCACTCCGATGATTTGCGGAGCCGCCACATACATCAACGCTCCCATAACACCCATAATCAGCATTCCCGACCAGACGGTAATATTGGCAAAACGACGGAGCAACCGGATACGGTTCGCTCCAAGGCTCTGACCGACCAACGTCGTGGCTGCCTCCGAGATGCCGTAGCCGGGCATATAGCAAAGGCTTTCGGCAATGATGGCGAATGAGTTGGCTGCAATGGCAACGATGCCGAGCGGTGCGACAATCACCGTCGTTGCGATCTGCGCCCCGCAAATAGCCATGTGTTCGAATCCCATCGGTAATGAAATACGGAAAGCCTTACGCAACGTCTCCCGTTGGGGTAGAAAACTTCCCCGTTCTCCGATGAGCTTCAGCATGGGCGAACGGCGGCATAGATACCACATCATTCCTCCGGCGGTAACGAGTTCGGCCAATACCGTTCCCAATATAGCACCTTTCACACCCAGACCTGCACCGGGAGCGGTAAATGCTACTCCGAACCACTCCACCTGCCTCGTCGGAAAGATCAGGAAGAAGTTGAACATGACATCCAGCAAGCACATCATTATGTTCAGTATGGCGGGCACGCGCATATTCCCGCTGCAACGCAACATGCCTCCTGCAAGAAAGTTCAACTGCAAGGCAGGCAGGAAAAGTGCGAATATTCTGAAGTAGAGGGACGAATCGCCCTGTATCGCCTCGTCTCCACCCAACCAGAGAGGAAGCATACCGCCGATACAAAGACCGCCGACAGCCAGCAGCGAACTGAAAACAAGCGTAGCAGTAACTGCTTGACGAAGTATCTTTTTGGCTTCCACGAAATCCCCGGCTCCGATACGGTGTGCCACCTGCACGGAAAATCCCGTCGCAGCGGCTGCGCACAACCCCCAGAACAGCCAAGTTGTGGTCGAGACCAATCCGATGGAAGCAGCGGCATTCGCCCCCAAGCTGCCCACCATCGAGGCGTCGATGTACTGCATGGCGATAGAAGATATCTGAGCCATAATAGCAGGGACGCTAAGGTATGCAGTCAGGCGTAACTGCTGCCCCAGCGTCATTTGCTTCCCTTCGCGGATAAGCGATAGCAGGTAATCGGTCTTTCCTTTTCCTATTCCCATCAAGTTATTTGCAAGGGTGTCAATCGGTAAAACAGGTTTTCTCGTCCCAGAGTCTCAGCTCGCAATCGGCGGGAGCTTTGATATTCTCGTCGAGGATAATCTCTCCGTAGCTCTCGGCGGTGATACAACCTGTCCGCGGATTCTTCACTCCGCCTATCGCACCTTTGATGGTGGCCTGCACCGAGCTGTACTCGAAAGCCCGGTCACAGTCGGGGCCGAACGTGCAATTCTCCAATATAAGATCGTGAGCATAGCAAAGCGGTTGTTCGCCGGTAATGTGACAGTTCACCAACCGGAGGTTGTGCGAGTGCCAGCCCAAGTATTCGCCGTTGAGTTCCGAATCGTAGATCGTCACGTTTTCCACCTCCCAGAAAGCATCTTTCGTAGTGATTTTGGCGTTATGAATCTCCACATTTTTCACGTATTGGAAAACGTATTTGCTGTCGCTCTCCAATCCGTCTATACGGATATTACTGCTGAACATGAAGGGATAAGTGCCGCCATGTAGTTTCAGATTTTTGATATTCAGATTCCGGCAGCGCCAGAACACTTCATCGGCATCGTTTATCTCCACGTTCTCGATTTCGATGTCGTGCATCTCGCGGAACATCTTGGGCGCATCAATGCGTGTATTCGTCATTTTCAGATGGTCGGAGTACCATAGCGCCGAACGTCCGCCGACATCGAAGAAACAACGGTCGATAACGAAACCATGCACATGCCAGAAAGGATAATTCCCCTCGAACCGGCAATCGACGGCTTCGATGTTGCTGCACTCCTTGATGGCCGACTCTCCGGCACGGATGATTACATTTTCCAAACGTAAGTCATGTGATTCGAACAAAGGTCTTTCACCTCCGAATTCTGCATTTGATATTACTTTCATATTTTTCATTTTTCAATTATTATAATCCATATTCAACTTGTAACAGTGCAAAAGTATGAAGCTACCATCACAACAACTTTGCTTCAAGGCTCAATTTGCTTTGTTATAAAGTTCATCTAACAGGGGATGGTTTATGTTATAGGCACTATTCTTTTACTATGGACTTAATGAATCGGGCAGGAACACCGCCTACGATTGTGTTAGCTTCCACATCCTTCGTAACGACCGCTCCAGCCCCGACAACTGCATTGTCGCCGATGGTTACGCCTTGCAAAATCGTCGCATTGGAACCTATCCATACGTCCTTGCCCAGCACGATGGGTGCGGGATAGGTCGTTTGGCGATCTTCCTGAGCCAAACCGTGATTGAGTGTGGCAAAGACCACGTTATGTCCTATCTGGCATCCGTCGCCAATTATCACTCCGCCATGATCCTGAAAATGACAGCAGGCATTGATGAATACCCCTTCACCGACGGTGATATTTTTACCGAAATCGGCATAGAACGGTGGAAATACCCGGAGCGATTCCGGTACCTCGTAACCGAATAGCTCGGAAAGTAATTCGCGTACTTCGTCCGGTGTGTGGTATGCTGTATTCAGCCGGAAAGTAATGCGCCGGGCTTCGTTGCTCATATCGTCCATAAAGCGGTGTATCTCCTCTGTATCGAGTGCCCTGCGAGTCTTGACATATTCTTTGAATGCATCTGTTGTCATCCTCTTTTCTTTGTGCTCCATATTGGTCGATCTTATTTAAGTTTGTCATACTCCTCGTCCGTAACCGGTTCGAGCCATTCGTTGGATGTCTTTTCTCCCGTAATCTCGAAAGCCAGATGGGCGAACCAGCTATCTGCAGCCGCTCCGTGCCAATGCTTCACGTTAACCGGAATGTGGATGACCGTACCGGGTAGAATCTCTACCGCCGGCTTACCTTCTTCCTGATACCAACCTCGTCCGGCTACACCGATAAGCATCTGTCCGCCGCCTTTTGTCGCTTTGTGGATATGCCAGTTGTTGCGGCAGCTAGGTTCGAAAGTGACGTTTGCTATCGACACCTGCTCGCCCGAAATGGGTGCAAGGTAACTGTTACCGATGAAGTACTGTGCGTATGCCGTATTCGGTTTACCGATAGGGAAAATCATCTCCCGCTGGAAAGCTGCTTTGGCATCTTCACCTGCCGTATCTTCCGCCCATACACCTTTGGCGAGGTTGAACGCTGCCCAAGCCTTCGGCCAACCCGCGTAGAAACCGATATGGGTAATGATTTCAGCGATCTCGGTGCGGGTAATACCATTTTTCTTTGCCGACTGGAGATGGAACACGAGCGAATTGTCCGTGATACCTTGACTGATAAGGGAGGTAATCGTTACTAAACTGCGGTCACGCAGACCTAATTTATCGGTGCGGCTCCATACTTCGCCGAAGAGGACATCATCGTTGAGTTCCGCAAATTTGGGGGCGAACTCACCGAGTTGGGTACGCCCTGCTGTCTGTACTATTTTTTCCTGTGCCATAACATTGAGTGTTAAAATACTGAATACTGAAATTAGAAGAATCTTGTTCATGATTGTTTTATTTTATGAAGTTATGGAGCTTGTTGGCCGGATTAAGCGGTGTCTGGTCTGACAATACCAACGATTTGACCATATGCAACGTTCCCAGCTTATACTTCTGGAAGTGTTCCGAAGCGATATGCTTCTCGTATGCCTTACGGCTTGCATACGTTTCGAGAATCGTTATCTTGCAAGGGTTCTCCTTTTCACCAATCGCATACATCGTCAGCACGCCTGGTTCAGTGCGCAGAGAGATTTCGCCCACCTCAGTCGCATAGTTTATATACTCGTCGAGATATTGCAGATAAACCTCTATTTTCGACAGCCGCACGATACCATCAGCCGTCATCGGCTCTTTGGCACACATGCCCGGCTGCTTGTCCGTATCCTGGCACTTGTCGGTGATCTCTTCCGTCAGAGAGGATGGAGGAGTTTCAGCAAATACACGGAAAATACCTGTTGTAGTACCGGCTGCGAGTAGTGCAAAACTCGATGCCGTCCTTAAGAAATTTCTGCAATCCATAATTTTCTATTTTTCATTGTTTATTTTCTGATTGCAAATTTACCGTGATCGGATAAGCCGGTTTGTATACGATTTACGGATATTCATACCCGAATCCTCGATTCTACATAGAGCTGTATGTAATTCGAATCAAATGAATTACTTTTGCTCGAAAGAATTAAAATAAACGCTTATGGAAGAAGTTATAAAACTCGATGAAATAGATAAATACAACAAACTGTTCGGACTCGAAACACGGCATCCGTTAGTGAGTGTAATTGATTTGTCGAAGGCGACGCAGTGGCCGGAACACTTCAAGGTCAACTATGGTGTATATGCCCTTTATCTGAAAGATACCTACTGCGGGAACATCCTATACGGACGTCAAAGTTACGACTATCAGGACGGTACGATTGTCAGCTTCGCTCCCGGTCAGGTCGCGGAGACCGAGATGCTGAAAAATGTGCAGCCGAAAGCTCACGGCATTCTGTTCCATCCCGACTTGATTCGGGGCACAGCACTCGGTCAGGAAATTAAGAACTACTCATTCTTCTCTTATGAAACCCGTGAGGCGTTGCATCTTTCAGAGGAAGAACGTGAAACCGTAATGGACTGCCTGCATAAAATAGAGGCAGAATTGAAGCATAGTATCGACAAGCACAGCCGCCGGTTGATTTGTGCCAATATCGGACTGTTGCTCGACTACTGTATGCGCTTCTATGAACGGCAGTTCACCACACGAGAAGAGGTAAACAAAGATATTGTCGTCCGTTTCGAGCGACTGTTAGACGAGTATTTCGACAGCGATGCCCCGATGCACGAGGGATTACCGACTGTCAAATATTTTGCCGACAAAGTATTTCTGTCTGCGAATTATTTTGGAGATATGATCAGGAAACAGACAGGGCAGACCGCTTCGGAATATATTCAGAACAAACTGATCGAGCGGGCTAAAGAAGCCTTGCTTGGTACGGACAAGACGACGAGCGAGATTGCTTATGGATTGGGATTCCAATATCCGCAGCATCTAAGCCGGATGTTCAAACGGGTGACAGGTTGTACGCCCAATGAATTTCGTTCTCAAAATTAGTCTTTATATAGCAAGTTATGAACGAACTGTTATTTCCCGGACTTTATATCGCTGACACTGCCGACTCGCGTGTGATTCTTCCGAGCTTGTTTCGGTCGGGATACTATTGTCTGATATTGACGGACTTGCTTATTGCAGCCTGCACAAAGTATGGCCGGCTGCATTGCGACTACTGTGATGGAACGCTCATCGGTTATCGTCCGGATACCCTCTGTATGGAAATTCCTGCACCTTGCCTATGGACGGTTGCATTTCATCCCGACCTGTTCAAGGGCAGAATACTTGAAAAAACGATCGAAGAATACACGTTCTTTTCATATGCACTCAAAGAAGCGTTGCATATATCACTAAAAGAGAAACAGATACTTTCTTCCTGTGTCGATGATATTCGCAGGGAACTTCATCATGGTACGGACTCTTACAAATGTACTATTCTGACACGACATATCACCCGTTTGTTGGATTATACCACCCGTTTTTACGAGCGGCAGTTCATTGTCCGTGAATTGAACAATGAACTGCTGATACGACAATACGAAAAACTCGTCAAACAATATATTGGAGAAGGGCGACTGGCACAAGAGTCGCTTACATCTGCCTATTGTGCCGAACAGCTTCATTTATCGGAAGCCTACTTCAACGATTTGCTTGAACTGCAACTTGGACATACGCACAATTGCCATATCCAACTTCAGCGTATCGAAATAGCAAAAGAGAAACTACGTTCCTCAGAAGAATCCCTTTCTCAAATAGTGTATGAACTCGGATTTCCTTCGGTACAATATTTCGGCTTTCTTTTCAAGAAGATAACAGGAATATCTCCGAATGAATATAAACTATTGAATTGATTTATAAAGGTAATTCTATTGTTCTATATTATATACTATTAGTGCGTTGATTTTTCAGAAACGAACCATTATTTGAACACCTGAAAGTTGCTGCCAAGTGGGGGAGGAGATAGCCACCTTGCGGGAGAGCGGATTTTTATCTATTTTTGTATTTAAAACCTGCCTGTATACGGATTGACAGGCAAAAAACAATAAAGAAACATGGTACAAAAATTTTGTCAGAGTTGCGGTATGCCTCTTAATAATTCCAACAAAGGGACGAATGCCGATGGTAATCCTAATGAAGACTACTGCATCTATTGCTACAAGGAGGGGAAATTCACCCAAGACTTTAACATGAGCCAGATGATAGAGTTCTGCACGCAATTTACCGATCAGATAAACAAGGAAGCGGGCTGGAATTTGACACCCCAACAAGCAAAGGAGCAGATGCGGCAATTCTTTCCAACGCTCAAACGCTGGAAGCAGAAAGATGAACGAAGCTTGACTGAAAAGGCCGCGCATCTTCTTTCACAGTGCAAAGAAGTAACGTTGGCATCGGTCAATGCCGACGGCTTTCCTCGTCCCGTACCCTTGGATAAGATTTACTCGGCAGGATGCAATGAGGTATGGGTAGTCACCGCTAAAGGCTCTGAAAAAGTGGCGGATTTCAATCTCAATCCCAAAGCAGGGCTTTCCTATTCGTTTTATGGCGACAGCGTCGCATTGCGTGGAACTGTTGAAATCATTACCGACGACGAGACACGCAAACAGATGTGGCAGGAATACTTCATCAATTATTTCCCCGGAGGTCCGGCTGACCCGAACTATGTACTTATCCGTTTTATCGGCACAGAAGCGACAATCTGGATAAACGGCGAGTTTGCCCATGTAAACCTCCCCAAGTAAATTACACATAAATTAAATAAAACAGAACAAACGATGAGTAACGAAACCCTCTACATCCTGCTTCCCGACTTTGCAGAGCACGAAATGGTTTACCTTGCGGAGGCAATAGCCTCTGATGAATTTTCCCTGAAAGAAAATCCGAAATACATCAATAAATTTGTGGCTTCCACTTTGGATCCGATCAAGTCTATCGGCGGCTTTCGGATCATGCCCGATTATTCGTTTGACACGATACCCGATGATTATGCGGCACTCGTGCTGATCGGCGGCTTTGGTTGGGTAACGCCCATTGCCGATAAAGTAGTGCCTATTGTGCGCCAAGCCGTTGAGAATGGAAAAATTGTCGGAGCTATCTGCAATGCCGCGTCGTTCATGGCGAAACATGGTTTCCTGAATGATGTCAAACACACAGGCAATGGCATTGATCAGCTGAAACTGTGGGGCGGAGAGAACTACACGAATCATACAGGATATGTCCATGTACAAGCGATTGGAGATAAAAACATCGTGACTGCCAACGGTTCGGCAACGCTCGAATTTGCCAAGGAGTTACTTTTGTTGCTTGAGAATGATATGCCGGAGCGCATAGAAATGTATTATCAGTTCAACAAGCAGGGATTTTGCGCCCTGGTATAATCTTACATAAGCAAGTGTTAGGGTGTGTATTCTGTGTTTTACTTGCATAAAAAACATAGAATACACATCCTAACGCATTGAACAGGTTTGAACCGTTATCACTTATTCGGCCATTCCGATTCTTTTCAGCCTTTACTTGTTTTATATGTCTATTCAATAACTCCAATTCGACGCAGCCAGCCTTCCGTACCGTTTGCACTGCCCGGCATATCGATACCCGCATCGTCGGGACGTCCCGGCGTCGTAATGTCATCCGCATCGAGGTCTTCGGGAAGTGTTTCGGGAATATGCTTCGAGGAACGTACAAACCACCATCGCGGGTTGATGCCACCAGCAAGGCGAACCGACGAAAATCGTATCGTATTTCGCAATCGTTTCCTCATCAAGCAGGTTCGCTACTCCGGGACGCAGGTCGTTGTAGGCTTCACGCTGGATGCGGTCGCTGTCATCATAAGGATTTGCGGCATACGGTTCGACAGCCTCAATCCGATGGATGTCAGCACCCGTAAGTTCCACGATGCGTTCCGCTACGGCCCCGGTGTGCCCCTCGGCGGAAAAGTAAACCACAAGCATATTGCCGTTCCCGGACGGAGTATCGGGTTCATCCGGATTAGCAGGATTTTCAATTTCACTTCGGATAAACCCTCTAAATTCGGTACACCGACCGTTGCTTATTGTGCAGACCAGTTGCATCTATCTGCGAATTATTTCGGAGATTTGATAAAAAAAGAGACCGGTTTATCTGCACAAGAATATATATTGGCAAAAACAATGGATACAGCAAAAGAGCTGCTTGCCGATCCTACAAAATCTGTCAGTGATGTGGCTTATGCTTTAGGGTATCAATATCCTCAGTATTTCAGCAAGGCTTTCAAACGTGTCGTGGGATGTTCGCCGAATGAATACAGAAATTTAAATTAACTTATAGATAACTATGTAATAATTGATTAAGAAAAAATACTTATGATTCTTCCTTTAGCATTCATCTTGTTACCGACATAATAATCATTTTTCTTCACTAATAGGTGAATGTGTACCGCAATACTTCTTTCTATATTGCAAAGGAGTCATATTATGATATTGCTGAAACAACTTGTTCAAGTAGCACGGGTCGGTATAGCCCATTCTGTTTGAAATCTCTTTAATGCTCATTTGAGTGCCGACAAGCATATCTTCCACCGTTTTCAACCTGCTTTTTTGGATGTACTGTTTGAAATCCTCTCCAAAATTCCGTTTAAAGAAACGGCCTGCATAAGTGGGGGAAAGGTGAAACTTTTCAGCTACAATATTCAATTTCAGGAGTTCGGGCTGGTGGATATGCTGCCTGATATATTTTAGCATATACTGTGCCTTGCTACTGTCCGCATTGTCATGCTCCGGGGCCGATGTGGAAAGATTTCTTACAGCAAGCACAATGACACTGTTCACGTAGCAGTTCAGCAGATAGTCCGACATCATTTTCTTTTCAGATACCTCCCTGACAATAAGCCCAATCAAACTGTGAAGCATTTCCGCATCACTCTGTTGAAACCGGATACAGTATCCGGCTTGTATGTCGAGAGCCCCTTCAGCATATCTGTTTATATAATCGGTTACATAATTCTCCGTGAACCGGATAAACAAATAACGGCTATGTGAACAGATCCGAAACAGATGAACTCTGTTGGGCGGTATCAGGCATAAGTCGGCGGCACAATAGTTATGATGTTCTTTCCCGCCATTTACGGAATTGACAACAAAATTTCCGGTACCTTCCAGAATATAAGCCATTTCGAAAAAGGAATGCTGGTGCTCTCCAATCGGAAATGTATCGTGCTCCCTTAAAAGTATTTCAACCGGCTGATATAGATTTTCTTTCCACATAGCTTATTTTTCCATGTTTATGGTGCAAAAATACAATAATCTTCATACCCATGACATCTAACTTTGCACAAAAAACAGAGGGACAACCTATGCCGCCTCCAAGCATGATTTGTCGCAGACGGAGGTTGGACTTCTTATTAAAGACATAACAATAGCAATATGGAAAAGATTTGTTGGAAAGGACATGCCGCCATGTTCGGGGCAAATGCCATGTGGGGGCTGATGTCTCCCATATCCAAATTTATCATGTTGGGAGGAGCTGTTACGCCTCTTGTCGTAACCGATTTGCGTATCGGGGGCGCGATGGTGCTCTTCTGGATAACTTCTTTTTTTCAAAAACCGGAACATGTCAACCATAAGGATTTGGCAAGCCTGTTCGTAGCCTCCCTTTTAGGTATTGTATTCAATCAAGGTTGTTTCATATTCGGTGTCAGTCTAAGCTCACCCGGTGATGCCTCCATTATTACTACCAGTATGCCTTTATGGGCTATGGTACTGGCTGCATTGATACTGAAAGAGCCCATTACCGGTAAGAAAGTGTTGGGCATTGCGGCCGGAGCGAGCGGTGCGTTGTTACTGATACTTGGAAACGGGCAAAACGGGCAAGGAACATCGGCAACAACCGCAGGCGGCACAATGATATGGGGCGATTTGCTGGTGTTGCTGGCACAGTTCTGCTATGCCCTCTACATTGTATTATATAAGGATTTCGTGAACAAATATTCGCTGGTGACCATTATGAAATGGATGTTCACCTACTCGTTCATATGCATCCTGCCATTTTCTGCCAACAGCCTGATGCGTACGGACTGGAGCAGCCTGCATCTTCCTGAATTGGGTGGCTTGTCCTTTATTGTGGTGGGAGCCACCTTCATCAGCTATATGCTGATTGTAGTAGGGCAGAAGAATCTCCGTCCCACCGTGGCGGGCATGTACAACTATATCCAGCCGCTTGTAGCCTGCATCGTTGCCGTCTGCTGGGGCATGGACTCTTTCAATTTCATCAAGGGCATAGCCGTGGTCTTCATCTTTGGCGGTGTCTATCTGGTCACTTCGAGCCGGAGCAGGAAGGAGTTGGAATCCTATAAGGCAAATAGAAACCGCCTCTTGCGGAAATAGTCCCTTCGTCTCTTTCGTCCTTTTGATGAAGAGAAACTTGTTGTTCCACCTTATATTTTGTATATTTGATGCCAGTACAATTTGTTTTCGACAATGTCGTGTATATATACGACAACGTCAAAGATATTTTCGACAATGTCGAAAACATACACGACATTGTCAGAAACAAATTACACTGGCATCTGATATCGGATACATGGTCAGGAAACACTGATGACATTGGATGGCGACAAGCGATAGATGGGATTTTAGTATCAATCAAATTGGAAAGAAGAAATGAAACGGGTGCAATTCGGTATTTACCAGGTGCCGGCAAAAAATGAACAAGGAGCAAACGGAAAACGTGCGTATGCCCGGCTGATCAGTAAAGAGACGAAGAAGATGGATGAGATCTGCTCGTTTATCAATGAGTGCTGTTCGGTCAACTCGGCCGACATCAAAGGGGTTTTGGATGCTTTGTCAAAATATGTAGGGAGGGAACTGTCGTACGGTTCCTGCGTAGAATTGGACGGACTGGGGTTTTTCTCGCCCGCTTTGAAAACCTTTAAAGACGGTGTGAATGAGAAAGGAGAGGAGATATATAAAGTGAGGGTGGACGGCGTGAATTTCCGTTGCGCGAAGAAACTGAAAAAACAGGTACGGGAAAGCCAGCCTCAGAAAGTGAAGCGGACGAACGTGTCGAAGCTTGATTATGATGGACGCAAAGCCAAGCTGATGGCTTATCTGGAAATGCACCGGTTTATAAACCTGACCGATTACCAAAGGTTCGTGGGATGCACGTATTATGTGGCGAAAAACGATTTCAAGAAGTTTGAGGAAGCGGAACTTGTGCAGCGGCAGGGATATAAGACGCATCGCGTATATATCCTCGCCACAGCACAAGAGGAGTGATCTTTAGATATCGCAGTTTTCCTTATGCAAATCCTTGCTCAACCGCATGGCGCAGAAGTTAGGGCCGCACATCGTACAATATTCGCCATCCGTCACGGCACTATCCTTATAATATTGTAAGGCGCGTTCCGGATCGAGAGACAGGTTGAACTGGTCTTTCCAGCGGAACTCAAAGCGGGCTTTGCTCAAGGCATTGTCACGGACTTGTGCTCCGGGATGTCCTTTTGCCAAGTCGGCGGCGTGGGCAGCGATCTTATAGGCGACGACACCAGTGCGGACATCTTCTTTATCCGGCAGGCCGAGATGTTCTTTCGGGGTGACGTAACAGATCATCGCCGTGCCGTGCCAGGCAATCTGGGCAGCTCCGATAGCCGATGTGATATGGTCGTAGCCCGGAGCGATATCTGTTGTCAGCGGTCCTAATGTGTAGAACGGGGCATTATGGCAAGCATACTGCTGTTCTTTCATGTTCTCCTGTATCTTATTCATCGGGACATGGCCCGGACCTTCGATGATGACCTGCACGAACTGATCCCAGGCAATCTGGGTCAGCTCGCCCATCGTATGCAGTTCGGCAAACTGGGCGGCATCGTTCGCATCATAGATGGAACCCGGACGGAGCCCGTCGCCGATCGAAACGGCGATGTCGTACATTTTCAATATCTCGCATATCTCGGAGAAATGCGTATACAGGAAATTCTCTTCATTGTGGATCTGCATCCACTTGGCCATGATTGAACCACCGCGTGAGACGATACCGGTCAAACGCGTTTGTGTCAGTTCGATATGCTTTTTAAGCAAGCCGGCGTGGATGGTGAAATAGTCGACTCCCTGTTCCGCCTGCTCGATCAGTGTGTCACGATAGATTTCCCAACTCAGGTCTTCTATCTTTCCGTTTACTTTTTCCAAAGCCTGGTAGATGGGAACTGTCCCCATCGGAACCGGACAGTTACGGATGATCCATTCGCGGGTTTCATGGATATTGTCTCCCGTCGAAAGGTCCATTAAGGTGTCGCCTCCCCATTTGCAGCTCCATACGGCCTTTTCGATCTCTTCGTCTATACCGGACGAGAGGGCGGAGTTGCCGATATTGGTGTTGATCTTCACCAGGAATTTCCGGCCGATAATCATCGGTTCGGCTTCGGGATGGTTGATGTTTGCCGGGATGATGGCACGCCCGGCAGCAATTTCTTTACGGACAAATTCGGGAGTGATATATGATTTCAACCCTAACGCCTCGATCTGCTGGTTTTCGCGGATGGCAACATATTCCATTTCCGGAGTGATGATACGCCGTTTCGCATAATACAGCTGGGTGATGTTTTTCCCCGCTTTAGCACGATAGGGCAGGTGATGTTTCGGGAAGCGGATATGATCCAGCGAAGAATCGGCAAGGCGTTGCCGGCCATAATCGGAAGTCAGTTCTTCCAGGCGGATCAGGTCTTTGCGTCCTGCATACCAGGATTCGCGGATACGGGGAATGCCGTTTTGCGTATTGACCGGGATTTTCGGATCCGAATAGGGCCCGCTGGTATCATACACGATGACGGGATTGTTCTTTTTGTGGATCAACTCTCCGTCTTCATCGCGTGTGACGGTATCCAGTATTTTGATCTTTCGCATACCCACGTTTATCTTATGTATCTTGCCGGGTATGTAGATCTTTTCCGATGAAGGATACGTGATGCGTATTCTGTTCTTATTTGCCATAATTATATTGTTTATTTTTATATTTCAGAATCGTCCCTGCAAGGGTCCGGTTTATGCTTGTTAATCTCCCGAATGAAACGGCGTGTCTCTTCGACCGGATCTTCGGCGTTGATGATCGCTCCGGAAACAGCGATGCCTTCTATCCCTGTTTCCATCAACGGAGCAATGTCTTCAAACTCGATCCCTCCGATGGCAAAGATAGGAATTTCAAGGCCAGCTTCTCTGCATTGTTCCATGATTTTTCGATATCCTTCCAAGCCCAGCACCGGACTCAGGTTCTTTTTGGTCTCGGTATAGCGATAAGGGCCCAGGCCGATGTAGGAAGCTCCTTCCCGGTCTGCTTTCAGGATATCTTCGAACGTGTTGGCTGTTGCCCCCACAAGGAAAAGATCCTCTTTCCCTTTTTCGATGATACGGCGCCAGGCTTCGGAGACCGGCATGTCGTTTTTGCCTAAATGGACGCAATGGATGCCGGCCTTGAAAGCCATTTCCAGATCGTCGTCCAGGCAACAAGCACAATCTGTGTCGCAGTCGAACATGGTAAAATGTGCAACTGCCTTGGCAACTTCCAAATTCAAATTCTCTTTCATGCGGAGTTGTACCCAGGTACAACCGCCTTTGGTCACCATCTTGACCTCATCCAGCTCTGTGTATTTGTTCGTACGGTGTGTGATGAACATCAACCGGTTGGTACCGGTAAAACAGGCATATCTTCCTCTGCCTGCACTTGTATATAAGAAATCATCTAATTCCATGCTTGTAGCTTTTTATATTGTGTGATAATAGAATCCTCTTTATCCACCGAAGGGTGGTTTCCCCAAAGTGCTCCCAAAACGGCGGCTCCCCCGAAGCGGAAAGGGCGCAGAAGCGGAAGGGTCGTCTGGTCTATGCCTCCTAAGGCTATGACTTTATCATTGATAGTCCCGGTATCGGATGCTTGCCTGAGTGTTTCCGGCTCAAAACCATTCCCATAGCCTTCTTTGGATATACTTTGAAAAATAGGACTTAGGAACAGATAGTCGAGCTCCCCGAACTGTTTGAGTTCTCCGATCGAATGGCATGAGCGGCTGATTGTGCCTGTAAAACCGTCCGGCGTTTGGTTGTTGCGTCTGTTCAGGTGTACTCCGCCCAGGCCATATTCTACTGCCAGTCCGAAACAGTCATGAAGTACGATTTTCGGATAGTAGATAGCCGGAATCCGATCCAGCAACTTGCGCAATTCATTTGCTTCGCTATCCGGTTTACGCAGATGAAGACGTTGCATTCCTTCATCAAACAGATGCGAAAGGACGGTATCTTCTCCTTGAAAAAAACGGGGAGAAGTAATGACGATCAGCTTTTTCATACTTCTATTTTTATGAGGGGAATCGGATCAAAGAAATGATCGAGAGGTCCGTGTCCATGTCCTGTCTTTACATCAGCCCCGGCACGAAGGGCTGCCGTTATGTAATCTTTTGCCGCACGTACGGCATCCGGCAGTTCTTTTCCTAAAGCCATATAGGCGGCGATGGCAGACGAGAGCGTGCAACCTGTGCCATGTGTATTTTGAGTCTGGATGGTCGGTACAGCCAGTCGGAGAGGAGCTTCATCGTGTGTGAACAGGATATCGGCCATTTCTTTACCTTCCAAGTGGCCGCCTTTCATCAATACGGACCGGCATCCCAAAGCCAACAGCTTTTGTGCGGCCATTTCCATTTCTTCCTCGTTGCGTATCGGCATACCGGAAAGAAAAGCGGCTTCGTCAATATTCGGGGTAATCAGTGTGACGCGGTGAAAAAGTTCTTTCACAATGACTTCGATGGTTTCATCTTCTATCAGCTTGCTGCCACTTGTCGAGATCATAACCGGATCGAGAATGATTTTCGACGGACAGAAACGGTCGATCGAGCAGGCTACGATCCGGGCTGCCTCCCGGTTATGCAGCATCCCGATCTTGACGGCATCGACTGTCAAGTCCTCGAATACGGCATGAATTTGTCCTTCGACGATCTCTGGGGAAATAGCTTGTATTCCTCTTACCCCCTGTGTGTTCTGGGCCGTGATCGATGTAATGGCTGAGGCCCCGAAGACTCCTAAGGCCGAAAATGTTTTCAGATCCGCTTGTATTCCGGCACCACCACCACTGTCTGAACCGGCAATAGTCAATGCCACTGGATAGCGAAACGTCGTGTTTATTTTCATTTTTACATACAAAAGGAGGGAAAAAGCCTTGTCTGTTCTTTCCTACGGCGGCATTACCCGCATCAGGTTCATGAGGGTATGATCTCAGCCCGTTAACAGTATGGCACCCCTTTCAGGAGACAAAGGTAGGAAGATTTTTTGTAATTGGAATATAATGTGCGTGTTTTGGAACACTCTATAAAAAGAATCTGTTATACTTTTGCAGCGTTTTATTTAGGGATAAAGTAAAAATAAAAGGATAAGAAGTTGTGATGGGGAAGAAGATTGTTTTTTTGCTGGCATCCTTGTTTACGGTATGGATAGCAAACGGACAGAATACGATTATAAAGGGAATAGTAACCGATTCGATTACAGGGGAGGGGCTGCCCTACGTTTCCCTTATATTTAAAGGGACGACAATAGGTACAGCGACTGACGGGGATGGAAACTTTTCATTTTCCGCATCGACCGGTGTCAAGAATCTGGAAGTGTCTTATTTAGGATATGATACGAAAGAAGTGAAGGTCATTCCGGGTAAAACGAATAATCTGAAAATAAAATTGGCTCCGAACGGGATCACGTTGAATGAAGTCGTCGTAAAGCCCAAGAAGGAGAAATATAGTAAGAAAGAGAACCCGGCCGTTAAGTTCGTGAAGCAGGTCATTGCCTCGCGTGAAAGCAATGATCCGCGTAACCACGATTATTTCCAATACGATCAATATGAGAAGATGGTCTTTGCGATGAATGATTATCATCCCAAACCTAAAAAGAACGGAAAGCCGGGTAAATTCGATTTCTTGATCGATTTTGTCGATACGCTTGATGTCGGTACGACTATTCTTCCGGTGTCGGAAAAGGAGAAGGTGGAATCTGTCTATTACCGTAAAGATCCGAAGTCGGAGAAGCGTCTTGTGAAAGGGAACAAATCATCCGGTGTAGATGAGATATTCTCGCGCGATGGTATCCAGCAGTTTTTGAATGAGGTTTTCCGGGAAGTCGATATCTTCAAGAATGATATTCCTTTGTTTTTACAGCGGTTTGTCAGTCCGCTGTCTACTATCGGACCGAATTATTACAAATATTACTTGCTCGATACGTTGAATGTGAACGGACAGAAATGTGTTGATCTGGGGTTTGTCCCTTTCAATTCGGAAACATTCGGTTTCACCGGCCATCTGTTTGTTACACTCGATTCTACATTCTTTGTACAGAAGGCTATCCTGAATGTCCCTAAAGACATCAACCTGAACTTTGTTTCCGGAATGACGATCGAACAGACTTTCGAACGTACGCCCGACAGTACCCGGATCATTACGAAGGACGACATCAATGTTAATTTTAAATTGAGTGAGAAATCGAAAGGTATGTATGCACGGCGATTGAATATCTACAGCAACCATTCTTTTGATGAACCTGATGCCGAACGGGCGCTTGTGTTTAAGGAGAGCGCACCCGTCATCACGTTAAAGGATGCCTATCAGCAGTCGGAGGATTTCTGGACAAGTAACCGACCGGAAGAGGCGATAAAGAAGAATCCGAATTCGGTCGAAAAGCTGATGGCTAAATTCCGTTCTGTTCCGCTCTTTTATATAACAGAGAAAGTCGTATCGGTTCTTGTATCCGGTTATATCCCGACTAATAAGGACCCGCTGAAAAGCAAGTTTGAATTCGGGCCCATGAATACGGCTATCAGCGGTAATGCGATCGAAGGAGCCCGTTTCCGTGTGGGTGGGACAACAACGACGGCATTTAGCAAAAATTTGTTTTTTGACGGATATATGGCGTATGGGACAAAAGATGAAAAACTGAAATATGATGCTCTTGTCGAGTATTCGTTCAATGATCGTAAAGAATACCGTAAGGAGTTCCCGCTGAACTCGATCCGCCTGGAATATATGTACGATATCAACCAGTTAGGTCAGCAATATATGTACGCCAGCAAGGATAATATGTTCTTGGCCTGGAAACGTCAGAAAGATACGCGGGCCACTTATCTGCGGCAAGCCGAACTGACCTACTACCATGAACATTATAATGGTCTGGCCTATGGGGCTGTCGTCCGTAACCGTCGCGAATATGCAACTGAATATGCTGTGTTTGACCGGATCGGGCCGGATGGAACCATTAGCCCGGTTAAAAGCTATGATATGACAGAGTTGGAGTTGAAGTTCCGTTATGCTAAAGATGAAAAGTTCTACCAGACACGTAACCTTCGCTATCCGATTACTTTCGATGCGCTGATCTTCAACTTCAGTCATGTGATGGCAAAGAAAGATTTGTTGGGTTCGTCTTATGATTATCACCGTACGGATATTGGTATTCAGAAGCGTTTCTGGTTCTCGGCTTTCGGTTATATCGATCTTATCACAAAAGCGGGAAAAGTATGGAACAAGGTGCCATATCCTTTGTTGATCCTTCCGAATGCAAACCTTTCGTACACGATCCAGCCGGAATCTTATACGAATATGAACGCGATGGAGTTCATCAGTGACGAATATACCTCCTGGGATTTGACATATTATATGAACGGAAACTTGTTGAATCGTCTGCCGCTTGTCAAGAAGTTGAAATGGAGGGAAGTCTTTTGTTTTCGTGGCTTATGGGGACATCTGACCGATAAGAACAATCCGCTGAATGGGGGAGACGGCCTGTATCTTTTCCCTGACGGTTCGTACACATTGGGCAAAGCTCCTTATATGGAAGCCAGTGTCGGCATTGAAAACATCTTTAAGTTCCTTCGTCTTGATTACGTTTGGCGTTTGAACTATCGCGATCATCCGGGTATCCAGACGAAAGGTGTTCGGTTTATGATGCGAATGTCATTCTGATATCACTATTTTTTGAGGGTGTGTCAAATATCGGTATTCTGCGTCATCCGCGTCCGGTAATATCAATTTGACCCACCCTTAAATTATGTTTATTAGTAAGGTAGACTTATCTTCCTTCTTAAAAAGCCTCTGTCATATTCATATAGACCTGCATGCCCGACTGTCCGGGTTCTTTCCCTATATCCAGTCTGAAGTTCTTTCCCGGCTGCATCTGAAAGCGGAGGCCGGCGCCGAAATTAAGTTTCCATTTATTCCAGTCAAAAGGAGTTTCCCCGATCGTTCCGGTCCCGACCCATGCTACAAAACCACATTTTGCCCAAAAGTTCCCGCTTTTGTATTTGGCTGGGGAGCCGAACATATGACGGTACTCAACGATTCCGTACGCCATCGACTTGTCCCGGTACTTGCCCATATAATAACCACGAAGGTCGAAGGGAGAACCGAAAGTCGGAAGTTCCGTAAAAGGAACATCCCCTAAACCAATCTGGCTTTTGGCAATCCAGGCAAGTGTACTACGCGGACGGAATATGTTTTTAAATTGTCGGTATTCAAGCTCGATAATCTCATAATTATAAGCGCCTCCTAAATATTTACCGAATAGTTTGAAATTGGCTCCTAACAACATACCACGCGTAGGTGTCGCCACATCATCACGAGTGTCATATTGGATAAGTCCACCTATGCCGACATTGAAGTATTTTCTTTTGAATTGTTGAAAATAGGGGTCTTTTTCCATTACCGGATTAACATCCGAAACCTTTGTGTAGTTCAGGTCAAACAGGCCGCCTAAATAGAAATGCGGACGGACTTCCCATACGAATCGAGGATACAATTGAAAATAGCTTCGATGAAACCGGGTGGTGGAATCTCCCCTCTCGATCGTCTCCGCCTTTTCAAATCCTTTCCCGTAATAGTGCGAAGGCTCGTTCCGATAACCATAATTCATATAGATACGGAAACGGTTCTCATTGAAGAAAAATGTTCCAGCACCCGCTACGACAATGGTTCCGTTTATAGACAGGTTCAAACCGGCAGGAAGGAAGGAGCGTTGGGAAATCGTGTCCTGCTTATTCATCCGGAAGCTGGCAAGGACAGCACCGCCCACACCGAACGAAGCTTCCGGTGTATAGGAAGGCCCCCCTAATACGGACCACCATACATTTTTGTGGGCCCGGATGGAATCTTTACGCAATTGACGGTAGTAGCGTTTCAACTGCTTTTCGTTCAATTTCACTCCGTCTACGATGACAGTTTCCTTTCGGGACACGGTATCTGAAGGAGTCATTATTTCTTCAGAGGAGAGCGCAACGATATCGCGTTGCTCCTGCGCCTTTGCCGGCAAAGAAATCGTAAGCAAAGAGGCTCCCGCAAATACAATAATATATTTAAGCATTGACTAATCCTATTAATGAGGACAAATGTATAAAAAAAATCGGATTTATTTCAGAGGGGCAAGCGGAACCAAAAAGTCGCCCCTTCACCTTGTTGGGAATCTACACCGATTGTTCCTCCGAATTTGTCGACAATCATGGCACATATAGGTAGTCCAAGTCCTGTCCCTTGCGCGAAAGTGTTCAATTTGACGAAGCGGTCAAATATCTGCTCTTTCTTGTCTGACGGAATTCCGATTCCTGTATCTCTTACAAAGAAGTAGATGTCTTTTTCAGATTTTTTATAACCGAAGGTAATACTGCCTTGTTCGGTAAATTTCATGGCGTTGGTCATGAAATTGATCATGATTTGCATGATACGGTTACTATCCGTATTGATGATACATTCGGATTGTCTTTGCACGAATTCGATTTTAACAGAATCTGGTCTTGTGTTTTTCATTTTCATTTGCTGACAAAGATCTTCCATCAACTGATTGATATCCGTGTCGGAATAGGTGAAGTCGAGGGTCCCGGATTCTATTTTGGCCATATCGATAATATCGTTTATCAGTTGCAGCAACAGTTCGTTGTTAGAAGTGATGATATGGACAAATTCCTTTTTCTCCTCCGGATCGTTTGCTTCGACTAATAGGTTAGAAAAGCCTATGATGGCATTCAAAGGTGTGCGGATTTCATGGCTCATGTTTGCCAGAAAGGCTGATTTCAAACGGTTGGCTTCATCAGCTTTCTTCACTTCATATTGTAGACGCTCGATACGTTTTTTATCTGATATATCTTCGATCTTCATCAGACCGCCTTGTATTTCTCCGGTATTTGTATAAACCGGAATGGCGCTGATTTCGATGACAGTGTCTTTTTCGATCAGCTCATGGCGTACCGGCTTCCCTCTTTCTATCGCTTCACTTAAAGCACATTGCGAACAAGGTGCTCCACGGCCCATCACTGTTTGATAACAAACTTTTCCGGCACTATAATGCCTTCCTTTGGCGATCTCATGCAAGTTGGCTGTCGACTCCCATTGGACGACATAGTTTTTATCGACGAAAACAAGTCCGAAATTGATGCTGTTCAATACCAGGTTTTGGTTTTTGATTGCATTTTCCAGTTCCTCTTTAGCCTGGATCAGTTTTTTCTCATACTCTTTTATCTGTGTGATATCCCAGCGAACAACTAAGAGCCAGTGATTGTTTCCTAGTGTTATGACAGACTTGTTTACGATCGTATTGTGTATTGTCCCGTCAGGCGTAACATAATCGTCCTCCGCTTGGTATTCAACTTTATTTTTTACCAGTTGCTCATCTATTTGGCGATATTTCCGACCTCGTTCTTTACCGTATATTTCAAAATCGGAGTGTCCCAGAATTTCTTCTCGGGTTGTCCCAGACTTCCTTTCTGCTTCTTTGTTCCAAAGTTTATATCTGAAATCGTCGTTGATGTCCTTGACGAATACGGGGAAAGGGAGATTATCCAATATATTCAGACAAAATTGCTGAGAGTCTATGATTTTAGCTTCCCTGGCTTTATATGAGGTTTGCTTTCTGTTACTTCTGACCAAAAGTAATAGAAGAATGATACAAATTATCGTTTCTATGATTAGCATTAGTTCCATAAGCTAACGTTATACTTTTTACCCTGATACACTAAAATAGCTGATTATTATTATCTATCGCAAAGGTAGTATTTAAAATTCAATTCCTATATGCGTGTCACTAATAAAAATAGAACATCAAAAAAAGGAATTTTCTTTGATAAATGATATTTTACTACTATTTTTACGAAAGATACAAATAGACGTTTATATGTAGTTAATCTGCCGCTAAATGATGGCACAGTATTATATTGTGAAACAAAAATGCACGAGATCTGTACAAAAAACGATTGTTTTGTAAACAAACCATGTGTATTTATTGTTGTTAATTCAGAGACATTATATTAATAACAGAACCTGGCAACCTTAAAAAGTCCTGACTGGCAGGCACACGAAGATGAAGATTCAGTTTGAAATTAAGGAAAAATTGCCTGAGATTATTGCAGAAATAATGCATTCAGACAAATGGCAAACAAAAATCCTTGAAAAGATGCATGGACTGGAGCGGGTAACGATCAAGGACCCGAACTACGAGTCAGAAGCCTGTATTGAAATCTGGCAACATGAAATCCACATCCGGACAGCATGGTCCAATTACACCTATCGTATTTTTACGCGCGGAAATGCCGTCTGGTGTGAATACATCGGAGCCTATCGCGGTTTACTCGAACAGAAACTTTTGCCATCCCTCACTCCTAAAATGAATATTTTGGATTCGGAAGTCGTGGAAAGTTCATTAACCGGGAATAAGAGGCAGACCTTGCGTACTTATAGTTCAGAAAATTTGAAATTGAAGAACTTCCGTCGTGATAACTTCAAAGAAGAATATAATGTCACATCTCCGCAGGATCATCCGACAGTTGTATATGACGAATATATAAAGGAAGGGATGCCGATGCCTTCTCCCTATGGTGACGGCCGATAGAGTAAATAATAAAATAGAAAGAAGGGGCTGTGTCGAAATCTCCTTGTCCCCGCACTTGATGCGGGGTCGCAAAAGGACAGACCTTATCAATCAGATTTTTATAGGGCCGGTTTTAATGCGATCCCGCGAGGGGCGCGGGAACAGGATAGTTTCGACACACCCCCCTTCTCTTTTTGTGGCTATTTGTCACCCTTGACAATACCTGTGTCGGTATCCGTGTTATTGAGTTTTTTACTTCCACCTTTGTATTTGCGGCCGAAATCGAAATTCCAGGAGAAAGTCAGCAATAGCATCCTGGAGGCAGATGTCGAAAGCGCCTGCGTGTTGTAGGAAGCAAACCGGTTCCTATTTTCCTCTTCCCGCTTGTATTCGGAAGAGAAAGGAAGCATGATACCGGCACCTGCCGTAAATTTGCCATGATTGTACCGAAGCATGAACAGGTGCATATTTTCACCTCCATTCAAGGTCTCGCCGACAAAATTGTCCCGGCGGCTTCCGATCTGGAACATGGCCATAAACTTCTTATACATCGCCATTACTGCCGCACTGTAATACAGGTTCGTATAGGTATGCCGGTATGTGTGGCCTTCACTGATGAAATGGTTGATGCCACCGGTCAGGTTAAACATCAGGATATTTTTGATCGGGCCGAAACGCACGTTCAGGTCTCCGCTGATCTTCTGCCAGCTTTTTTGGTTGGCGTATGTGCGGATAAACTTGTCGTTTTCCAAAAGTGTTTCTTCCATGATCATGTCCGGGCTGTAGCGATAATAGAAGTTAGCTCCTCCGGTAAAAATTCCTTTTTTATATTCGTAGTTCAGATACGTGTTGTAGTTCATGTGCGGAGTCAGATTGGGATTTCCACGTCTGATCTGCAAGGTGTCTACGATTTGCTCGATAGCGCTGAGTTCGGACAGGGACGGAGAGGCGTTTCCGGCACTTCCTCCTACACGGAGGAACATTCGGTCCGTCATGTTGTATTGCAAAGAGATTTTAGGACGGAACGAGTAGTATTGATAACTGTCTTCGCCTTGTTGCCTGAACCAGGAGCGAGCAACTCCCACACCTCCCATATAGCTGAGCTTTTTTACTTTTCCGCTGAATTCGGCAAAGAGGTAGGTTTCCGATTGCCTCATGTCTGTATTGCCACCGACTGTTCCGGTGTAAGTATTATCTGTCCATGCTTGTGAATGCTTGATTCCGCTACTCAAACGTCCGGCTTCGAACATTTTCTCATAAATACCTTCGCCGATCAAGGAATATTTCTTTCCGGCAACATAGGAGAGGACATCTGAAAGGGTTTGTCCGTCTTCTGTCTCGGTATAGAACCGGTCCATGTCTGTATTGATATAAGTTCCTACGACATTGGCTGTTATTGTCTGTTTGTTTTTCAGCGTGCGCATGTAATAGAGGTCGAGTGAGGGCAGATGGGAAGTGTTTTCCCCTCCGCTTCTGACATCGGTCAGCCGTTCCGGGGTACTCTTCTCGAATAGCGTATTATGCGCTTTCTTTGATTCTTTTGTCAGCGAATAGCGGAGTGTGGCGTTAAAATAGTATTTATCGGGATCGACCAAGCTGTAGTTGAGAGAGGTATTATGAGTCGTTTCGCCTACATATGTCGGGATTCCGGTCAGCACGCGCTGTATCTGGTTGCCGTTGTCGAAGATATAACTTTCCACAGATTCTTTCGAAGCGTTGAAGTCACGGTAGCGTGTGGAATATTGCAGGCCGAATTCCGATTTTTTATGGTTCAGGCGGATGGCGACCTGGTCGTTTCCGAATGAAGTGACCGGAGAGTTCGAGAGATTCAGGTTGACACTTCCTCCCGTCGTTTCACGTTTGACGATATAATCCAGTACGGCAGCGACATTTCCGTATCTGACACCCGGATTATCGTGGTATTCGACCCGGATGATATCTTTCGGAGACAACGCTTGCACGTCGATGGCTTCGACTTTGATACCGTTGATACAGAACTGGATATTACCTTCGTCAGCCTTGACTTCGTTGGTTATCGGATTGACTTGAAGCCTCGGCAGCATCATGCTGCCAAGCAAGTTGATACCGTTTGTGGAACTTAGTTTTTGCTGTTCGGTCGGAAAGGCGATCCGGCGGTCAGAGTAAGAACGTACGGCAGATGCCTTCACGGTTACTTCATTGATAGCATACGAGGAAGATTGGAGCGCTATCGTTCCGAGATCTATATTTTGGCTAAGTCCTTGGACGGAAATGACGGCAGTCTCGTATCCTAATGACGATATGGCAACTTGGTAGTCGCCTTGTTTTACCTGATCCAGTTTGAAACGGCCTTTCTCATCGCTGTTCGTACCTGTGATAAAAGTAGAGTCGGCTGAAGTCCGCAGTACAATATTTGCAAACTCGAGCGGCAAATTCTCGTCTCCGCTCTTTACGATCCCTTTGATTTGATGCGTTTGTTGTCCCAATATGCTTACAGGTAAGAGCATAAAAAGGGCTGTCATAATGATTTGTTTCATTATAAGAATGATTTAGTGATGTTATAAATAGAGTTTTATTTTTTTTCCCAGATTATTTTCCCATTCAGCCTGACTGCTTTTAAATCTATAAAATGAATGTGCAAGGACAGTTGTTCCGTGTCGTCCTCTTTTCCCATTTCTACAGCTTTTCCGATCTTGACCGTATCACCTTGTATAGAAATTTCCGGTAAATATTGCCGGGTGCCTGCATAATAGAGGTATGTGCGACGCTGTATCTCGATTTTATCTTCTTTAGGGAAATAAGAAGATTGCCTCGTATCTATATGAACGTTTTCCGGTTCGAGCTGAGGATTTTCGATATCGATAAAAGCCTGTTCCTTATAAATACCCGTATAAGCCTGATTCTTGCACGTTGATTCCTTCACTCCCCAGATAATAAACGGAAAGATATATAGTGCAACCATAAGATAGAGGAACAAGAGGTTACTTTTCTTCATGATTCTTTTTTTTATGTGGTTGATAAAAGGATGTATAGGCATTTGCTAATTCATCAAACCCGATATCTAATAATTGCATTTCTGCAAATACGGCAGGCAGTACTTCACTAATGAAGTGCTCGTGTCGCATTTTTCGGATCCGCTCTCCGGCATCGGAAGAGACGAAGTTTCCTATTCCCCGCTTGTTATAAATGATACCGTTCGCTTGCAAGCGTTCGAAAGAGCGCATGGCGGTATTGGGGTTGACTTCCATTTCCACTGCAATTTCCCGTACGGACGGAATACGAGTATCTGCCGGATATTCCTTGCTTAAGATACGGTCGCAAATCCTCTCGGCGATTTGAATGAATATAGACTGATTACTGTTGAAATTCATCGAGCTTCTTTTTCTTTAAGTTTAAGATAACCGATATACAATATAATGATAGTGGCAACAGTCATCGAGACTGGATGATATCGTACCAGCCATTCCAGTGTATAGGAAAAAGGTGTCATTTCAAAAAAGGAGGATGCCTGATGCAAATTGTGAGTCAGCCTCCCTCCGAAGCAGCCTAAGAACAGATAAAAAGATGCCATAATTCCTATATATCCGCCTATCGTGACCAAAAAAGCATATTTACGAAACGAGAGATAGGCCAGGAACATGAGGGCGATCAGAAACATGGCGACAAAAGGGGATAACTTCCCTGTCAGCAGGCTGTTTCCTGTAATCGGATAGTTTAGCCCGAACAACAACGGGAAGTGCATGCAGCCTGTAAATAACAAGTATAGCAGCAAAAGCAGCAGAAACCCTTCCAACAGAATCACGACATATTTTTCAGATGTCCGCGCCGGTAGTGTCAGGTATGTGTTTTTATATTCATGCACTTTTCTTCCAACATATTGGCAAAAATAGGTCGAACAGGAAAACAACATCAACCAAAACAAAGAATATTGTATTTGTAACTTGCCCCGTTCCGTGTCTTCCATATTCATGATGATAAACGCGACGCTGATGATAGCAGCAAAAGCTCCTAAAGCGTAATAAAGATAGATTTTATACTCTGTATAGTCTGCCTTTAACAGCAATTTGATTCTTTGAAAACTGAAATTATTCATACCGGTACCTTTTTGATGTAAACAAACTGCTTATTGCTTCCGGCTGTGAAATGGCCGCATTAAACAATAGCTCCAACGAGACAGGGGTCTCCTCATTCCTGCAATTTTTTCCTACACCTATCGTTCCTAATGGCGTAGATGTTCGGTAAAAGACTTTTTCATCCGGTTCTGTCTGACGAAAAAATAGTTTCTCACTGATTTCATCTAATGTATTGTTTAAGATAATTTTCTTATCATTCAGTATTATAACCGCATCAATCAGGCTTTCCAGATCACGGATTTGGTGGGTGGAGATAATGACTGTCTGTTCCTCGCCTGCAAAAGAAACCAACAACTTCCGGAAGATTTCCTTTGAGGGAATGTCCAGCCCGTTGGTCGGTTCGTCCATCAAAAGTAACGGAGTATGGGTTGAAAAGGCCAGTGAGATGATCACTTTCTTTCTTTCCCCCTGAGATATCCGGTCCAACCGGGCGGAGCGGTCGATTTCGAATGATTCGAAGCAGGTCGTCAAGGTCTCGTTGCTGAAGGCGGGATAGAAGGGAGCATACATCCGGATATATTCGTTTATCTTTATCCCCGGCATCTTTTGCTCTTCCGGCATTAAAAATAACTTTTGCAAAAAGGATATATTCCGGCAAGATGGAACTTCACCGGAAACATTGCAAATACCTTTGTCTGGAAACAATTGTCCGCTTAAAATATTCAGTAAAGTAGTTTTTCCTTCACCGTTTTTACCTAAAAGTCCATAAATACGACCCGGAAGAATTTTTAGATTTATATTCTCCAGTATGGATTTATTGTGTTTATAAAATAAACTGACATCTTGTATTGTGATCATACACATCAAGTTTTTAAGTGTATTAGTATAATAGTACACTGCAAAGGTAAAGTAAACCATGAAATAAACAAGGAAAAAGATATTTATTTTTATGGATGTAAGTTTCGATTTAAACTACCAGATATTTTGGAAAAAGGAACAATAAAGCAATAAACTCTGGTTTATCGACAGATAAGTATATGTGAAATAATATTAATAATATGCTATAAAACATACTATTTTCGTTCTATTCATGCAATAAAACATATAAAAAATCTTGCTTTTCGGTCTAAAAGTGTTATATCATTTGGCTAAATAGGGCTTTTGCCTGTATATTTGCAACCGTTAAGAACAAGAAAGCAATTCCTTAGCGAAGGTGAAGCTCTTGTTTACTTCCTGAAAATCAGGAGTCGGAGGCGAAGACTATTACACGATACTCCGATTAGGTTTAACATAAAAATGATGATATGAAAGTAAGAGCTTATGTTCTCTTTGTTGCGGTTGCACTGCTTGCAGTGTCTGCCGGAACTAAAAACGCAAAGCCGACAGTCGGTATTAACCCTGGCGACCTTGCTCCGAGAATAGAGTCTTTAGGAAACGAAAGCAATTTCAGTTTCCAAAATCATTCAGGACGTTACACATTGCTGAATTTCTGGGCAGCTTACGATGCTGAATCGCGGGCCCGTAACGTTCAATTATGGAATGAAGTCAACAAGTTGAGTTCAGACAAGATTGCGATGTATTCGATCTCTTTGGATGAGAAAGAATCCATTTTTACTGAAACAGTAAAAGCCGACAAGCTGGAGGGCACAAAGCAATTTCATGAAGAACTCGGCAGAAAGTCAGAATTGTTTGGGAAGTATAACCTGCAAAAGGGATTCCGTAACTTCCTGATTAACGACAAAGGGGTTATTATCGCCGCCAATGTAGCCCCGGAAGATCTGACGAAGGTATTGAAGAAGAGTTAATCAGTAGATTATTAGCAAAAAAGAGCTGTTCCTGTCAAAAGGGGCAGCTCTTTTTTATATATTCCCTTATTCCTTTATAGTATCTGCTTGATCATTTTCACCACTTTCGGGACAGCCGCTTGCACTACGGGAGTCAAATCCATTCCTACTTCGCTGATATCTTCAGCAGAGACAACGATCAGTTGTATATCCGGTAGCTTCTCTGTCAATATCATGGCATCGATCATGTCACGAAGGCCGATTTCATGCGCACTCATCAGAGGCGGAAAGTCTGTCGCATAGCGAGGGCGGATCAGGCGTATCGTTCCTGGAGGATTGTGATCGAGAGTTGCGTCGACCATGATGATCCGGTTATAATCTTGTATCCAGCTTATCAGATGCAGACCACCTGTACCACCGTCCATCAGGGATACATTAGGGGGGAGTTCTTCTTTTTCGAGTGCCTGTATTACATGGATGCCGACTCCTTCGTCCTTCAACAGCAGGTTGCCGACACCCAAAACCAATATATCCTTATTCATTTCTACGGGCAGATTTGGTGATTACTTCCGCATTTTCCGTTACCTCTTCTTTGTCTGCAATCTCTTCTTCGATGAATTTCCAGCCACCAATGATAGAGGAAGTCTCACCGCGTTGTTCAATATAGTCGTGGTAGAACACCAAATAAATATGCACGATGGCAAAAAGGATGAAGAACCACATCAGGAAATGGTGAATCTCGCGAGCAACCAAGTCGCCACCCATCAACGGAATGGTCCAGGCGAACAGTTGCGGAAAAACAGACTCGCTCATTTTGGCATACAGGCCAAACCCCGTAATGGATTGCAACAGAAAAGCCCAGAACGTACCGAAATAAATAACACTTGCCAATGCATTATGCCCTATACTGTCCACAGGCTTGTTCTTAATCATCAGGATATCCACCTTGATCACTTCGAGAATCTCTTTCCACTGCGACTTTTTCAGTGGGATGAAGTTATTCCAGCGCGCATACCGGTTCCCGACAAACCCCCAATACAGACGGAAGACAAAATTGAAGAAGAACACGAACGCCGCCACGAAATGGATAAAGCGCACCATGCCGAACCAGTAACTGAAGTTTGCCTCTGTCTCCGTCATAATAGCAGGAGGGTCGGCTATGATAAAACCGGTGATGCAGAGTATTACGATACAAAGTGCATTCAGCCAGTGATAGATACGCACGGGAAGCTCCCATACATAGACTTCTCTTAAACGTTTCTTACGACTTTTCATTGAGCTGCTTTTTAGAACGTGTCCATTTGATGCACATATTTTCCCTCTTCGTCATACAAGTGTACGGCACATGCCAGACAGGGATCAAACGAGTGGATAGTACGGAGGATTTCCAACGGCTGCTTCGGATCATGTATCGGCGTACCGATCAAAGATGATTCGTAAGCGGACAGTTTACCTATTTCGTCACGGGGAGAGGCATTCCAGGTAGTCGGTACGACCATTTGGTAATTCTTCACCTTGTTGTTTTCTATTACGATAAAATGAGCCAAAGCACCCCGAGGCGCTTCCGTCAGGCCAACGCCCTGGGCATGTTGCGGCCACGCTTCGCTCTCCCACATATAATGATTAACCATACGTGAGTCGCCGTTTTCGAGGTTCTTGATCAACCGGTCGTAAAACTCGAGCGCCCAATCGGCCGTAAGCTTCGTTTCCAGCCCACGGGCAGCTGTACGTCCGAGCGTGGAGAAAAGAGCTTCCAACGGCAGGTCAAGTTGCTTTAGCGTGTCGTCGATCAGTGATTTTTGCGGTTCCTTTCCGGCGGCATAAGCAACGATCATACGGGCGAGCGGTCCTACTTCCATTGGTTCCTCTTTCCATCGAGGTGTCTTGATCCAACTGTATTTATCTTCAACATTCAGATGTGTATAAGGAGGACGGGGACCTGTATAGTTCAGGTTCGTCTCGCCCTCGTACGGGTGCAGGCCGGCTTTATCGCCCTGTGTATAGTTATACCAGGAATGGTAGATATACTCTTTTATTTCTTCCGGAGAGTTGGCATCGACAGGATGCACCTTCGACAGGTCTCGGTCCAGAACGATCCCGCGTGGCATCTTGTAGTTCTCCGTTTCCCCGTATTCGTACATAGGGAAATCCCCATAGGCGAGATAGTTTTTCACACCACCCCCTAATTTGCTCCATTCGTCCTTGTAGACATCAGCTATCATCAGCAGGTCGGGGATATACACCTGGTCGATAAAGGTTTTTGCCTCTTGCAACTTCTGTTTGACCAAAGCCAGACGCTCGGTGTTGATCGCATTGGCTTCGTTCAGGTCGATGCTGCACGGCATACCGCCAACTAAATAGTTTGGATGCGGGTTCTTCCCTCCGAATACAGCATGCACCTTGACTATTTCTTTCTGCCATTCGAGGGCTTCGAGGTAGTGGGCGACTGCGATCAGGTTTTGTTCGGGAGTCAACTTATAGGCTGGATGCCCCCAATAACCGTTGGCGAAGATTCCTAACTGTCCGCTTCCTACAAACTTATTGAGCCGTTCTTTCAACGCAGTGAAATAGCCAGTGGAGCTTTTCGGCCAAGGAGAGAGTTTCTGTGCAAGCAGCGAAGCCTCGGCGGGATCGGCTTTGAGGGCGGAAACGACATCCACCCAATCGAGCGCATGCAACTGATAGAAATGGACGACATGATCGTGCATATACAATACGGCGGTCATGATGTTGCGTACCATTTGAGCATTGGGCGGAATAACGATATTGAACGCGTTCTCTACCGCCCGTACGGAGCAAAGCGAATGGATGGAGGTACACACTCCGCATACACGTCCGACGAAAACCCAGGCATCACGTGGGTCACGGTCTTTCACGATCGTTTCGATTCCGCGCACCATCGTGCCGGAGCTATATGCGTCTTTAATCTTTCCATTCTCTATATCGGCCTCGATCCGGAGGTGCCCTTCTATGCGGGTAAGCGGGTCTACTACTATTCTTTCTGACATAACTCTTGATAATTGAAGATTGAAAATTAGGAATAAGTTAGATGGTCGACTTGCTTTCGGGTTCGTCGTTGTCGATCAGCTCTTTCTTGCGTATGTTGGTGGCTACGGCATGTACGGCGATACCAGCGACTGTGGCAGCACCGACAGCCAGGCCGATCTGGTCGGCAGTCGCTTCAATACCGAAACCGTGTACATCGGGCAGTCGCTTGTAAAAGGGACTCATATCCCAGAATCCCGCTTCACTACAGCCTAAGCAGGGATGCCCGCTCTGGATCGGATAACTGGTACTTTCGTTCCATTTGATGATACCGCAGGCATTGTAGGTGTTCGGCCCTTTACAGCCGACCTTATACAGACAGTAACCTCGTTTGGCATTTTCGTCGTCGAAACTTTCGACAAATAGGCCGGCATCGAAATTAGCACGGCGGTAACAGGTGTCGTGTACGCGGCGGCTATAGAACATCTTCGGACGTCCGAGAGCGTCGAGTTGAGGCATACGATCGTAGGTCAGCATATAGACGATGACGCCTGTCATGACATCGGCGATAGGAGGACAGCCTTGCACGTTCATCAGTGGTTTACCTTTGATCAGCTTATGAATGGCTTTTGCCCCGGTAGGGTTCGGGTTGGCAGCCTGTATGCAGCCAGCAGAGGCACAGTTGCCCCACGCAATGATCGCTTTGGCACCTTCGGCACATTCCTCGACGATTTGCATAGCACTTTTTCCGCCGACACAGCAATAAGCTTCGTCTTTAGTCGGGATGGAACCTTCGATCATCAGAATGTATTCACCCCAATATTTCTTCATGGTCTCCTCCTTGCAAGCTTCGGCCTGGAAGCCGGAGGCCGCCATCAGCGTTTCCGTATAGTCAAGCGAGATATTATCGAACAGCAGGTTGCCTACTGTGGGATGATAAGAGCGGATGAACGATTCACTACAGCAGGTGCATTCCTGCAGGTGGAGCCAGATAACCGGAAGCCGAGGCTTTGTTTCCAATGCTTTTACTACTTGTGCCACACCACTTGATTCGAGTCCGATCAGGGCGGCAACAGTGGTACAGAATTTCAGGAAATCCCGGCGGGAGATGCCTTTCTGCAAGCATTCTTCGTAGATAGACGGTCTTTTATTTTCCATATCTTAGTCTTTTTGTTGATTCTTCTTTGTAAGTGAGGGTGTCGAAACTATCCTGTTCCCGCGCCCCTCGCGAGATCGCATTAAAACCAGCCCTATAAAAGTCTGATTGATAAGGTCTGTCCTTTTGCGGCCCCGCATCAAGTGGGGGACAAGGAGATTTTGACACACCTTCGTTCGATGGCATCTTTGTTAGCATATCCTCGGCAACTGTTCACCACTGAGCATATCGACAATCCTGTAATTACCATACAACGTTTTCATTTTAACCAATGTATGGTCTCTTTCCTGAATGCTGCCGATAACGGCGGCATTTTTTCCTTCCGGATAATTCCGCATGATAGCAAGCGCTTGTTCCGCCTTTTCTTCCGGTAGGATCACCAACACCAGTCCTTCGTTGGCGATATAAAGCGGATCGAGTCCTAAAATCTCCGAAGCGCCGCGCACGGCATCGGGAATCGGGAGCAATGCCTCATCCAAGACTATCTCGACGCCGGCCACCTGTGCGATTTCATTCAACGTTCCGCTTATACCGCCTCGTGTCGGATCGCGCAGGACATGGACTTCCTCTATCTCTTGTAACAGCCCGCCAATCATATTGTTTAACGAAGCTGTATCACTTTTCAAGTCTGTTTCAAAACCCAGGCTTTCACGGGCGGAAAGGATGGTAATGCCATGCACGCCGATCAATCCACTACAAATGACTACATCACCGGGGTGAGCCTTGTCGGGGGCAATGTGAACACCTTCGGGAACGATGCCGATACCACTTGTATTAATGAAGAGTTTATCGCATTTGCCCCGTTCCACCACCTTCGTATCACCGGCGACAATCTGTACGCCCGCTCGTTCGGCTGCCGCTTTCATCGACAGAACGATACGCTGGAGATCGACAAAAGGCAATCCCTCTTCCAGTATGAAGCCGGCAGTCAGATAAAGCGGTCGGGCACCGCAGCAAGCCAGGTCGTTCACGGTCCCATTGACTGCCAAGTCCCCTATATCGCCACCGGGGAAAAAGATCGGGTCGACCACAAACGAATCGGTCGAGCAGGCCATCCGTCCGGCTTCTACCTGGAATACGCATCCGTCATGATCCTGTTCCAACAGGGAGTTGCGAAAAGCAGGATAGAAGATGTTACTTATCAGTTGGTGCGTCATTCGTCCGCCGCCACCGTGTGCCAATAGCACACAGTCGGAATCGGAGAAAGGAATGGGACAATTTGTCGTTTTCATATTCTGAATCTATTTATATCTATAATAAGCCGCGCAAACCCCTTCCGAAGAAACCATCGGCGCACCGACTGGATGGTCGGGTGTGCAGAGCGTTCCGAAAAAGGGACAGTCTTTCGTTTGTTTCGTTCCTCGCATAATATCACCAGCAATGCACTGTCCCTTTTCCACACCCGACGAGGTAGCCTCCAAACACTGTTTATGTGCCTTCGCGTCAAGCGCGGGGAGAAGGTTCGAGGCATCTTGCCGTGCAAATATCTCTTTTAGCCGTAATCCGCTTTGCGGAATAGTTCCGAGGCCTCGCCACTCCTGGTCGCAAAGTTCCAATGTCTCTTCCATCAGGGCACGGGCAGGCAGATTCCCTTCTTCAGGTACGACACGTTTATAAACGTTCTCTACCTTATATATACCAGCTTCCAGTTGAAGCAAACAACAGTAGATACCTAAAAGTAGATCGGCTGGCTCGAATCCAGTCACGACTATCGATGTCTTATATTTCTCGGCGAGGTGACGATATGCCCCGTTTCCGGTGATGGCGCAAACATGTCCCGCCGCCAGGAAACCGTCGACACACGATTCGGGATCGGATAGGATCGCCTCGATGGCAGGAGGCACAGTGAACAGAGAGGTATGCAGGTAGAAATTTTCCAACTTCCTCCGCGCAGCCTCTTTTAAAGCCATCATATGTACAGGAGCGGTCGTTTCAAAACCGATCGCAAAGAATACGATTTTCTTGTCAGGATGATCGGCAGCCAGGCTAACGGCATCCAATGGTGAATACAATATACGGATATCCGCCCCGCGTGCCTTGATCTGCAACAGGTCTTCCCGGCTTCCCGGTACGCGCATCATATCACCGAAAGAAGCCAGTATGACATCCGGACGTTTAGCCAGTTCCAATGCGCGGTCGATGATTCCGACCGGAGTAACGCAAACCGGACAACCCGGTCCGTGAAGCAGCTTTACTTCCTCCGGCAACATCTCTTCCAGACGGTAACGTGCGATAGCATGCGTCTGTCCTCCGCATATCTCCATGATATGCCAGGGCCGTGTCACTACCTGCCGGATAGCCCGGACGAGCGACCGGACTTGTTCTTTGTCTCTGTATTCGTCTACGAAACGCATAGTTTCTCCAGATCTTTCAGTGTCTCTTCCGCTTCCTCCGCATTAATGACGGAGATTGCCATACCGGCATGGGCCAACACATAGTCGCCAATGGATACGTCGACCCACTGGACACATATACTCTTAACGATTCCGCTAAAATCCACTTTGGCCATTTTAAGCTCAGGGATGGAGTCATCGATGCTTACTATTCTTCCGGGTATTGCAAGACACATATTAGTAAAATCTTTGTTATATTTATCTAACTTCAAAAGTAAACAATATGTTCTGAAGAAATGTACGATAACACACATTTCTATTTATCTTTTGGATAGATATAATTTATAAAGGCCATAGAAAATTGCCATCCGGCATGTTTGCGTATTCTTATGAAAGGGATTACATTTGTCAAAACGTAAATGAGGAAGATGAAAGAGGAGGATGTTGTCATATCGGTCCTGACCGTCCAGGGGTTAGTCCAGGGAGTCGGCTTCCGCCCGTTTATCTATCGAATCGCCAGCGAAATGAATATCTGCGGGGAAGTAGACAACCGGAATAACGGGGTGTGTATCCGTGCGGTCCTTACCTCCGCGCAACGAGAACTCTTCATCGAACGCATATGTCGTGAACGTCCGAAAGTGGCCTCCATACACCGGATAACCGTTTCGGAAAAGATAGAAGCAAAGAATCCATACACGGACTTTCGTATTACTCCCAGTCGGTCGGAATCGGACGAGGTGACACAGGTTGCTCCTGATATTGCCGTCTGTTCTGAATGCTTACGTGACCGGAAGATGCAAGCGCATCGTTTGCAATATCCTTTTGTCAACTGTACGCATTGTGGACCTCGCTTTTCCATTATCCGTGATCTGCCTTATGATAGGGGCCAGACAACCATGTCGGCTTTCTCAATGTGTCCGTCCTGTCAGAAAGAATACACAACGGTCTGTGACCGGCGTTTTCATGCCGAGCCTGTTGCCTGTAACCATTGCGGTCCGTCTTATTACGCTTTATATAATAAGGTAAAGGTAACGAACTATCCGGAACTACTCGACCTTTCTTCCCGTTTGCTTCGTGAGGGTGAAGTGATTACTACGAAAGGGATAGGAGGCTATCACCTAATATGCGATGCGAGGAATGAAAAGGCGGTTTCCCGGCTACGGGAGGTCAAGCAACGAGATGGCAAACCTTTTGCCGTACTGTTTCGGGATATAGAAAATATTCGCCGGTACGTTTCCTTGAATGAGGCGGAAGAAGAGTCTTTGCTTTCCTGGCGCCGCCCGATCGTTCTGTTGAAGCAACTCCGAGCATTGGCTCCGTCCGTCAACCCAGGAATGGAGACTTTGGGATGTATGCTTCCTTATATGCCGATCCATTCCGATTGGTTCGAACAGTTAGATACACCTGCATTGGTGATGACAAGCGGCAATATCAGCGAATGTCCGATGGCCATTACCCCCGAAGAAGCAGAAAAGCAACTGGCCGGCAAAGTTCCTCTCTTGCTCCATCATAACCGGGAGATCCATAACCGGGTAGACGACTCCGTGCTACAGATCTGCGGTGGTCAGCCCTGCCTGATACGTCGCTCGCGGGGATATGTGCCGGAACCATTCTTTGCTGACATTCCGGTTGAAGGAATCTTGGCTTTCGGGGCCGAGAAGGTAAATACGTTTGCTTTGGGGAAGGGAGAAACGATTCTGCAAAGCCAATATATCGGCGACCTAAAGAATTGGGAGACCTATCGATTCTATAAGGAGTCACTCGAACGTTTTCAGCATCTTTTCCGTTTCCGGCCGTCCCTTTTGGTCTGCGACCTGCATCCTGACTATCTTTCCTCCCGTGAAGCGGAACGTTATGCGTCGGATCTGCATCTCCCGTTATTGCATGTGCAACATCATCATGCGCACGCTGCCGCTTGTATGCTGGAATACGGGTTGGACGAGCCGGTGATCGCGCTTGTTTTAGATGGAACAGGATTGGGAGATGACGGCAAAGCCTGGGGCGGAGAGATTTTCCTCTGCGACCGCCGGGAATATAAACGACTTTCGCATCTGGAATACGTGCCGCTTCCTGGTGGGGATAAGGCTTCGACTGAGCCCTGGCGTATGGCGGTTGCTTACCTATGGCATTATTACGGAAATGAAATACCTTTTCCTACCGGTTTTAGGGAACGGATAGGGGAGGCGAAGATACAAATGCTTCTGAAGATGATGGAGAAAGGCATTAATACGCCTTATACATCCAGTGCGGGCCGGTTGTTCGATGCTGTCGCGTCTTTACTGGGTGTCTGTGATATCTCTACGCATCAGGCGGAAGCGCCTGTTAAGCTGGAACAACTGGCTTCCGATGAACATCAAAGCCGTTATTCTGTTTTAATAGAAAAGGAATTTATCTCCATGCGTCCCGTATTGGAGGGGATATTGGAGGACCTGGCAGCCGGAGTTCCGGTAGCCGAGCTGTCCGCTCGTTTCCATAATACGCTAGCATGGCTCTTGGTAGAGATGGCTAAACGGTACAGGAAGCAGACGGGAGCAGACAAAGTCGTGATCTCCGGTGGCTGTTTTCAGAACAAACGTCTGACGGAACAATTGCAGCGCATGTTTGCCGAAGCCGGTATCCCTCTGTTCGTATCGGGACGTATACCCTGCAACGACGGAGGTGTGGCGGTCGGACAACTGGCAATAGCGGCTTCCCGGAAGAGGCAGTTATAGTATGAATGCAAAACATATATGTTTTGAAAACGAATCATATATGTTTTGATTGCAAAACACCTATGTTTTAAATGAAGTAGTTATATCGTTAAAGTTATGCATGAATTATCGATCGCTCGAAGTATCGTTCAGCTATCCGAACAACAAGCTCGAGAACATCATTCTTCGCAGATAGAAGAAGTGGAACTTGAGATAGGCCGTCTTGCCGGGGTAGAGCTGCAAACATTGGAGTTTGCGATGGAAAGTGCGGTGAAAGGCACTTTGCTCGAAAAGGCAAAGATAATCCGCCACTATATAGACGGAGAAGGACAGTGCAGTGATTGCGAAGCGGTCTTCCCTGTCGGGAATTTGTTTTCTCCCTGCCCCGATTGTGGCTCTTATCTGATAAATATTACAAAGGGGAGGGAACTTCGGATTAAATCAATTGTTATAAAATAAAAAACAAACGCTTATGTGTGGAACTTGCGGATGCGGAGAGCATCATCATCACGATCATCATCATGACCATGAACACCATCATCATCACGATGAAGGAAAAGTAATAACGTTGGAACAGGATATTCTCCAGCGTAACAATTTGTTGGCCGAACGTAACAGAGGCTATTTCGAGGCGAAACATATTTTCTGCCTGAATCTAATGAGTTCGCCAGGCTCCGGTAAGACGACACTGTTGGAAGAAACGATACGTCGGTTGAGCTCCGGTGTGGTTCGCAGATTGCCCTCGCAAATCTGTGTCATTGAAGGAGACCAGCAGACCTCGAACGATGCCGACCGTATTGCCGCCCTTAATGTACCCGTTTTCCAGGTCAATACCGGAACCGGTTGTCATCTGGAGGCCGATATGGTGAATCATGCTGTCAAGCATCTGAATCCATCCGACGGCTCCATCCTGTTTGTGGAGAATGTCGGTAATCTTGTTTGTCCTGCCATGTTCGATTTGGGAGAAGCGAAGAAAGTCGTTATCGTCAGTACCACCGAAGGGGATGACAAGCCGTTGAAATATCCTCATATCTTCTTGGAGGCGGACATCTGTGTGATCAACAAAATCGATCTGGCACCTTATCTGGACACTGATGTGGAGACGTTGCGGAATAATGCTTTGAAGATAAACCATCACTTGCAAATATTCGAAGTGTCTGCGACAAAAGGCACGGGAATGGATGCCTGGTGCGATTGGCTGGTGGAAGAGTGTGCAAAATGTAAATAATTTACCCTGGATTTGATGGATAAACGGAGAAATAAACTATATTTGTTCCCATTCATTGAACCAAATTAATCAAAATGTCATGATTAACCGAGAATTAATTAATCCTCAGAGCATCGTAGTGGTGGGAGGATCCAATAATGTACATAAACCGGGTGGCCGTTTGGTCCGTAATCTGCTGGACGGAAAGTATAAAGGCGAACTATATGTCGTAAATGCCAAAGAAGACGATGTACAGGGCCTGAAATCCTATCATTCGGTGCATGATATTCCAGAAACGGAACTGGCAATCATCTCTATTCCCGGTCCGGCTTGTCCGGAAGCGGTGGATGTGCTTGCCAAACAGAAAAATGTAAAGGCGTTCATTGTCATTTCGGCCGGTTTCGGAGAGGAAACGCATGAAGGAGCAATCCTGGAAGAACAGATGCTGAAGAGTATTAACGAAGCCGGTGCTTCATTGATCGGTCCGAATTGCATCGGTTTGATGAATATGAACTATCATGGTGTCTTTACCCAGCCGATTCCCGAATTTCATACAGACGGGGTCGATTTCGTTTCCAGTTCAGGTGGTACGGCTCTTTTCATTATCGAATCGGCATTGACAAAAGGACTTCGTTTCTCTTCGGTCTGGTCTGTCGGCAACTCCAAGCAGATCGGTGTGGAAGAGGTGATCGAATACATGGACCGCAACTTCGACCCGGTCCTTGACTCCAAAATAAAGATGCTTTATATCGAGCAGATCAAAAATCCGGATAAGCTCTTGTATCATGCTTCTTCCTTGATTCGCAAGGGGTGTCATATCGCAGCCATAAAGGCGGGTAGTACGGATGTCGGTAAACGGGCTGCATCTTCCCATACAGGAGCGATTGCCAGCTCGGATTCGGCAGTGGAAGCCCTGTTCCGCAAAGCTGGTATCGTGCGTTGTTTCAGCCGTGAAGAATTGACGACCGTTGCCAGTATCTTTACCCTGAAAGAAGTGAGAGGCAAGAACTGCGCGATTATCACGCATGCCGGAGGTCCAGCCGTAATGTTGGCGGATGCGCTGGAAAAGGGACGGCTGAACGTACCCAAGCTGGACGGTCCGCTTGCCGCAGAATTGAAATCCAAACTATATCCGGGAGCTGCTGTCGGCAATCCGATAGATATCATCGGTACAGGCACTCCCGAACATCTGGCCACCGCTATCGATTTTTGTGAAAACCGTTTTGAAGATATCGACCTGATGATGGTTATCTTCGGCAGTCCGGGATTGGTAAAACTATACGATACTTATGAAGTGCTCCATAAGAAAATGGAGGAATGCAAGAAACCGATTTTCCCGGTATTGCCATCCATCGTAACGGCGGGTCCGGAAGTGAAAAGCTTCGTAAAGAAAGGACATGTGAACTTTTCGGATGAAGTGACATTAGGAACAGCTCTCTCGCGGGTGCTCAATACGCCGAAGCCTATGAGTACGGATATCCAATTGTATGGTGTCGATGTTCCCGAAGTCCGCCGTATTATCGACCGGTTGCCGGGCAGCGGTTATTTGAATCCCGAAGAAGTTCGTACTTTGTTGAAAGCGGCCCAGATACCGTTAGTAGAAGAGTTTACGTCGACCGACCGTGACGAACTGGTCGCTTTTGCCAAGAGAGTTAAGTTCCCGGTTGTAGCCAAGGTTGTCGGTCCTATACATAAAAGCGATATGGGAGGTGTCGCTTTGAATATCCGCAGTGAGGAACATCTGATTTTCGAATATGAACGGATGATGCGTCTACCTGATGTGACGGCCGTCATGGTACAACCGATGTTGAAAGGGCAGGAGTTGTTCTTGGGGGCTAAGTATGAAGACCGTTTCGGCCATGTCGTGCTTTGCGGTCTGGGAGGTATTTTTGTCGAAGTGCTGAAAGACGTCTCTTACGGTCTGTCGCCTCTGTCGTATGACGAAACTTATTCCATGATCCGTTCCTTGCGCGGTTATCCTATTATAAAGGGAACACGTGGCCAGCGGGGAGTGGATGAACAGCAATATGCGGATATCATAGTCCGCCTGTCCACACTACTCCGTTTTGCATCCGAAATTAAGGAAATGGACATCAATCCTCTTGTCGCGACCGAACGAGGACTGTTCGCCGTAGATGCACGTATACGAATTGAAAAGTGATTAAATCTTGGATAATTCTCTGATATTAAATGTCCTGTATTCCGAAAGTCCTATAAAAAACTTTCGGAATACAGGACATTTCTTTTTAGGCTTTAAAAATTCCCGCACGCAAATGTAGTTATTTACCGAATATGGATGGTAAAAAATAGTTGTAAAACATCTAAAATTATTTAACCATACATGCGAATGCGATCTTTAAATAACATATATTTGCAGCATTGCAATCTGGAGATAGCAAAACTAAAATCTAAAATTAAATACTGTCGAATATGGAAAGAAAAAGAGTTTACACATTCGGAAATGGAAAAGCCGAAGGTAAAGCGGATATGAGAAATCTGCTGGGTGGTAAGGGTGCTAACCTTGCCGAAATGAATCTGATTGGTGTTCCGGTTCCTCCGGGATTCACTATTACCACAGAAGTATGTTCCGAATACTATGATTTAGGAAAAGACAAAGTGGTTGAACTGTTGAAATCAGATGTCGAAAAGGCAATTGCCAATATCGAGACGTTGATGAATTCAAAGTTTGGAGATGTGGCCAATCCATTGTTGGTATCCGTTCGTTCCGGTGCCCGTGCGTCTATGCCGGGTATGATGGACACGATCCTGAACTTAGGTTTGAACGATGAAGTGGTGGAAGGGTTGAGCCGTAAAACGAACAATCCCCGGTTTGCATGGGATTCATATCGCCGTTTCGTACAGATGTACGGAGACGTCGTATTGGGTATGAAACCGACCAACAAGGAAGATATCGATCCGTTTGAAGCAATCATCGAAGAAGTCAAGGAAGCGAAAGGTGTTAAGCTGGATAATGAGCTGGATGTGGAAGATCTGAAGGTTCTGGTCGCTAAATTTAAAGCAGCCGTCAAGGCTCAGACAGGTAAAGATTTCCCAACTTCCGCTTATGAACAGCTTTGGGGCGCCATCTGTGCTGTGTTTGACAGCTGGATGAACGAACGTGCCATCCTCTATCGTAAGATGGAAGGGATTCCTGCCGAATGGGGTACGGCTGTCAGTGTGCAGGCTATGGTGTTCGGTAATATGGGTGATACTTCCGCTACCGGTGTATGTTTCTCTCGTGATGCCGGTAACGGAGAAGATCTCTTCAATGGTGAATACTTGATCAACGCACAAGGTGAAGACGTGGTGGCTGGTATCCGTACACCACAACAGATCACGAAGATTGGTTCGCAGCGTTGGGCGGAACGTGCCGGTATTTCAGAAGAAGACCGCGTCGCCAAATATCCTTCAATGGAAGAAGCCATGCCGGAAATCTATAAACAACTGGACGAACTGCAAACAAAGCTGGAAAACCATTATCATGATATGCAGGATATGGAATTCACCGTACAGGAAGGAAAACTGTGGTTCCTGCAAACCCGTAACGGAAAGCGTACCGGTGCTGCAATGGTTAAAATTGCAATCGATTTGTTGCATCAGGGTATGATTGACGAGAAGACGGCATTGAAACGTATCGAACCGAATAAACTGGACGAGCTGCTTCACCCGGTATTCGACAAGGTGGCCGAAAAACAGGCGAAAGTTTGGGTGAAAGGATTGCCGGCATCTCCGGGAGCGGCAACGGGACAGATCGTGTTCTTCGCCGATGATGCAGCAAAATGGCATGCTGACGGAAAGAAGATCGTAATGGTCCGTATTGAAACATCCCCTGAGGATCTGGCAGGTATGGCTGTTGCCGAAGGTATCCTGACAGCTCGTGGCGGTATGACTTCGCACGCTGCCGTTGTTGCACGCGGTATGGGTAAATGCTGCGTATCCGGTGCCGGTGCTTTGGAAATCGATTATAAGAATAAGACAGTCGAGGTTGATGGCGTCAAACTGAAAGAGGGCGACTATATTTCTATCAACGGTACGACCGGTACGGTTTATGTCGGAAAGGTAGAGACGAAGGCTGCCGAACTGTCTGGTGATTTTGCCGAATTGATGACTTTGGCAGATAAATATACGAAATTACAGGTTCGTACGAATGCCGATACTCCGCACGATGCTACGATTGCACGTAGTTTTGGTGCCGTAGGTATTGGTTTGTGCCGCACGGAACATATGTTCTTCGAAGGTGAAAAGATTAAAGCTATGCGTGAAATGATCCTGGCGGAAGATGCAGAAGGACGTAAGAATGCACTGGCAAAGATCCTTCCTTACCAAAAGGATGACTTCAAAGGTATTTTCAAGGCAATGGCAGGTTGTCCGGTAACCGTGCGTCTGCTTGATCCTCCTTTGCACGAATTCGTTCCTCATGATCTGAAAGGTCAGGAAGAAATGGCGGAAGCAATGGGCGTATCGGTTAAAGAAATTCAGAAACGCGTAGAATCACTTTGCGAACATAACCCGATGTTAGGACACCGTGGTTGCCGCTTGGGTAATACATATCCTGAAATCACAGAAATGCAGACACGTGCCATTTTGGGAGCCGCTCTCGAGCTGAAGAAAGAAGGTATCGAAGCTAAACCTGAAATTATGGTTCCGCTGACAGGTATCTTATACGAATTCAAGGAACAGGAAAAAGTAATCCGTAAAGCAGCCGCACAATTGTTCGAGGAAATGGGAGACAGTATCGACTTCAAGGTTGGTACAATGATAGAAATTCCGCGTGCCGCACTGACTGCAGACCGTATCGCTTCTTCTGCCGAGTTCTTTTCGTTCGGAACAAATGACTTGACACAGATGACCTTCGGTTATTCGCGCGATGATATCGCTTCTTTCCTGCCGGTTTACTTGGAAAAGAAGATTCTGAAAGTCGATCCGTTCCAGGTTCTCGATCAGAATGGAGTGGGACAATTGGTTCGTATGGCTACCGAAAAGGGCCGTGCCATCCGTCCGGACCTGAAATGCGGTATCTGTGGCGAACATGGTGGTGAACCTTCCTCTGTGAAGTTCTGCCATAAAGTAGGACTGAACTATGTATCCTGTTCACCGTTCCGCGTTCCGATCGCACGTATCGCGGCGGCGCAGGCTGCAATAGAAGACTGATAAGGAAGTAAAATAAAGACTGGCATGAGAATATAGTTTCATTAGTATGAAACTGAAGTTCCATGCCAATGAAATTGAAGTTCCGTGCTTATGAAACTCTTGTTTCATTGGCATGGAACTCTTGTTTTATGCAAGAGCTATGGTTGTTTTACTGAAATAATTTGCTGGAAACTTGCCGGAGAATCACAAAATAGTGTACATTTGTCTTCTGATGATGAACGAATAAACAATATCTACGTATGGAGCGGTATTTAATAATTAAGACGAGAGATGAATTATTGCGTATTAAAATAGGGCAGATCCTCTATTTTGAAGCAGACAGAAACTATACTAAGCTGTTATTGTCCAATGGTATCCAATTCACGTTTGCCATAAATATCGGGAAAATAGAAGAATTGTTGGAAACGCAGGTAGCCGGCAGTAATGCAATTTTGATGCGTGTGGGTAAAAGCCATATCATCAATAAAAACCATATCCTACAAATAAACCTTCCGAAACAGAAACTGCTGTTGCTCATGCAAGACGGAAAGCCGAAGGAATTGGTAATATCCAAAGATCCGTTGAAGATTCTGAAAGAAACACTCGAAAAGGAAATGCGGAAACCTGAAGAACCAAAAGTTGTTACGGAATGATCATCAGGATTGGAAAAGCAAGCGATAATGATTTTGTAGTAAACGACCCTCATGTAAGCCGGTATCATGCAAAGCTGATCCGTGAAGAGGGGGGATGTTGGCTACTTGAAGATTTGGGGTCGACAAACGGAACATTTGTCAATGGTGCCCAGATCATTAAGAAACATGTTACTCCCAGCGATAAGATCAGGCTGGGAGATCATTATGTGTTAAATATCTCCGAAGCCTTGAAGTCCAACAATGATTACAGCGAAGAGTTTGCAGCGTTGAAGCAAATATACGATGATTACATTCAAGCAAAAGTTAAGATACAATCGTCTAACCAGTTTAAAACCAGATTATTTCAATCTCTTCCGTTTGCTCTTCCCGGTGTAGTGGGGGTTGTGATCGGTTTTTTGGGGAAAGGAAGTCCGGAATTGTTTGGGCTGAGTCTGTTTATCACGATCTGTGCCCCGACAGTCGGTATCTATCTGGGTGCGAAACAGTCAGCCAAGATCCCACAGTTGCTGCAAGATCTGACCAATCAATTCAAAATCGACTATGTTTGTCCCAAGTGCGGAACGTTTTTAGGTGAAATACCCTGGGAATCATTGCGCAACAGAAAACAATGCCCGATGCCTTCTTGTAAAGCTAAATGGGTGAGCGAGTAGGATTCCGTTTCATATACTAAAAGTAATACTTTCGTACAGTAAACCCAAACATTTGATTATAAGGAACTATTTTGTGCTTGGATGTCAGCCTCTTTCTCTACTTTTGTTTCCAGAAAATTTAATTATAACATTTTATGCAAGAAGAGGATTACACATTCGTGACTTTAGACAGCGACGACGCAATGCTGACCGACGCTGTTATCGTGGATGTGGACGGGGGAAACGACTTGTCGGATGCTGTAATGATTGACGAAAGTATTGATGCTTCTGATTTTATTACATTATCTGATGACACTATTATGTTGTCCGACGCAGATATGCTGGATACATATTCAACCGATATTGACGGATCTGATATATCGTTTATCTTATGATTTCCGTTAAATGTCCACATTGCCATGTTGGGTTAAAGGTAGACGAGGGGAAAATTCCCCTCGATATCACCTCTTTCAAATGCCCGAAGTGCAAACAACCGATTCCTGTCTCTTTGCTGTCTATGGAGAAAGGGAGTACCGCATCTGAATCGGAAACGGTTCTGATACAGCCTCTTCGTATGACAACCGGACGTCTCTCTGTAATTGCAAATGCTGATACGCCGGAGCAAACTTTCCCCCTTCAGGAAGGTGTCTATATTATCGGACGAAAATCCAATGCCTCTACTGCTACGATCGGTATTATAACAGCTGATAAATCAATGAGCCGGGAACATATCCGGATCGAAGTAAAAAAAGATGCCAAAGGAGGCTATAAACATTATCTTTCTGACAATAATAGTAAAAATCATACGTTATATAATAGCAATTACTTAGAGAATGGAGAGATTGTCGTACTCAATAATAATGATGAAATTATTATCGGTCGCACAGTTCTCCGGTTTAATGAATAAAATTAGTCTATGCTATGAATATAACGATCGGCAAACCCTGGGCAGTCAGCGAAAAAGGAGGCAGATTGAATAACGAAGATTCCATTTTTCCTCCGCCGGAAACGGCAAATTCCAATCAAAACTTATTTTTGGTATGTGATGGTGTCGGGGGGGCTGAAAAAGGAGAGGTTGCAAGTTCGTTAGCTTGCGAGTCTTTCCAGACTTTTTTCTCTACTTTTCGTGAAGGTGAGCCGAGCGTAGCTTTTATAAATAAAGCGATTCGTTATACCGAAGCACGTTTTGACGACTATGTGGCAATTCATCCGGAAGCCAAAGGAATGGCTACCACTTTGACCATGACCTTTATAGGCACTACCGGCATAACTTTGGCGCATGTGGGGGACAGTCGGATTTACCATTTCCGGAAGGGAGAAATCTTGTTCCAGACTGAAGATCATTCACTTGTCAATTCGTTAGTGAAATTAGGGAAAATCACCCGCGAAGAGGCTGTACACCACCCGCAGCGGAATGTGATCATACGGGCCATTCAAGGGACGGACCGCCCGACAGAGACCGATGTCGTGCTTTTGAACGATATCAAGGCTGGTGATTATTTGTTCATGTGTTCGGATGGTGTACTCGAACGTCTTAATAATGAGGAACTTTCTGATATATTTAAACATTCAAGCGGTCCGGAAGATATTAAAAATGCAATCATGTCCGCTTGTAGCGGGAAAACACGCGATAACTTTTCTTTTTATATCATACCTATACAAAATGTGTTAGATTCCACAGGAATTAAACAAAATATTCTTTCTTTCCTTTATTCTTTTATATAAATAACGTAATTTTGGCAGATTAATAGAATTGCGCATAGTATAGTTATGAATTTGCCAAACGGACATGTTCTTCAGAATGGAAAATATCGGATCACTCATGTAATTGGTCAGGGCGGCTTTGGTATAACATACAAAGGCGTCTGGTATACAGAAGTGAAGGGCTCGTTAGGAACTGTGCAAACAGAGGTGCCTATTTGTATAAAAGAATATTTCTTTAAAGACTATTGTTACAGGGAAACAGAATCATTTGCTGTCAAGGTGCATTCCGAGACTGGAAAAGTTTTGTTCGATAAATTCAAGGAGAAACTTATCAAAGAAGCCAAGATACTTTCTGAAGTCCATCATCCCCATATAGTGAATGTGCTGGAAGTTTTCGAAGAAAACGACACGGCTTATATTGCTATGGAATATATTTCCGGTTGTTCACTCAAATATATGATGGACAGGGAAGGCATATTGCCGGAACCGAAAGTTCTCAGGTATGTTCGGCAGATTGGAGAAGCACTCCAGTTTGTACACGAAAAGAATATTCTTCATTTGGATATCAAACCTAGCAATATTCTAATCGACTCGTCAGGGAAAGCGCGTCTGATCGATTTCGGCGTAAGCAAGCGATATGATATCGAGCAACAGGAAACAAGTACGACCATGCTTACCTTGTCAAAAGGATTTGCTTCGATCGAACAATACGATAACGAAGGGACACAAAGTTTTTCACCCTGTCCGGACATCTATTCGCTCGGTGCTACCATGTATAACCTTTTGACAGGAAAGATTCCGACCGAATCTATTTTGCGGGCAACACGTCCTTTGCAGAATCCGTCGGAACTGAACAAAGATATATCTCCTAAGACAGAAGCCGCCATAATCAAGGCAATGCAAATCATTCCGGCCGATCGTTTCCAAACAGTAGATGAAATGATGACTGCATTAGATTTTCCTGCGGAAGAAGAAACACCTGCAAATGAATTGCAAAATACAGACGGGCTGGAAGCAGAAGATGATGAGACAACGGTTATACATCCAAATGAACAATCGCTTCAGAATGAGGATGACGAAGATCGTACGATTGTAAACAGCGAAGAAATTATTTCCCAGCCCCGTAAGAAAAAAAGAAAAGGGGTGCTGATATCCGTGGTTATTACTATATTTGCCTGCGTAGGATCTGCCGTTGCTTTTCTGGTGCAGGGGAACAAAGTCTCTACAAAACCGAGTGTGACGGAATTGATTAGTCCGGTCGGAGAGGAGAAAGATTCAGTAAGCATTCCTCAAGACACCACTGTTTCAGAGATGAAAATTGAAGAATCTATGCTTGGTGAGGAGGATAAAAAAACGGAGACAGCAATACCCCGACAGCCTGAAAAGGTTACGCCTGTTGTTGTTGATGAACCCCGGAAACAACCGGAAACAAAGCAGGTCCCAGCTGAAAAGAATAAAATAACAATACAGCCAGTACAGCCTACTGCTGAAGAGATTGATGCGGAATATGCTGCTTTAATAGCTTCCGGCAAGGAGAAGATGAGAAAAGCGGACTTTACGAACGCAAAGAAAGATTTCACGAAAGCGAAAGAAACCAAGTTGACGGAAGAGGTCGTACGCCTTTTAATTTCTTGTGACGAAAAGGAAGCAGCCAAACTTCTGGCCGACAGGAAAGCTCAATATGAGGTGAAGAAGACTTTCGGGAACTTTACAATTGTACGAAAGAAATCGACCATGTTATACGGGGCGATCGATTCGGAGGCGAATGAGCGTATACCATGTAAATACCGTAATGTCGGGATTGCTGAAAATGGGCGTGCTTTCGAACGTAAAGATGGTTTGTTCGATATCTATAATGCCGATGGCGTATTGGTAAATGAAGGATCAACGTATTATTAACGTGTTTATGAAAAGACTTTGGATTTTGATTTTTTTTGTTGTGTTGCCGATGTGTTTGCTGGCCCAACAAAAAACAGAATATAACAGAAAAGGTGACGAGGCGATGAAACGCCTGGACTATAGCGATGCAAGGATGTGGTATGAAGAAGGTGTCGTGCAATGCGATCCTTACAGTATCGAACAACTCACATCGATTTGGTTAGCCAATCAGCGGATGCGTCCATCAATGCATAGTCTGATGAACAAGTGTCGGGCTTGCCTAGAACTGATGGCCAATAATGAGGATACAACAGCTATTTCACAGTTGATAATCTATTATACCGAGGGGATAGGAACTTCCAAAAATGAAACGTTGGCTAAATCCTGGCAAGATCGTTTGGAAGCATTTCGCAAACCGGTAGAGCCTGTTTTCTATCCTTCTGTCAACCCAATAAAGCCGGACAAGCCTAAAGAACCGATGAAGTTCTTTGTTGGTTATGCCTACTCCATGGAAGCTCCTTATGGTTTGACAGTGGGAGGCGTGAAATCTCGCTTGGGTTGGTTCCTGCGCTTTAAAACCAATCTAGGCTTTAAGGAGTATGACGGGGAATGCCGGGGAACAGATGAGTTTGTCGGCTCTGCTCCCGATAATCCGTTTCATTTCACGAACAAGAAGAAGGTAAATAGCTATGCCGGTACGGCTGGTTTGGTTGTAAAATGTACATCCTGGTTATATACGTCTGTAGGTTTGGGATATGGCAGTCGGGAATTATTATGCGAATATATCACAATCGACAATTCGGATTATAAAATAGAAAAATCCTATTGGGCGAAGAATTTAGATTATTCTTATAGCGGGTTAGCAGCCGATTTAGATGTAATGGTCAAGTTCGGTCCTGTGTTTGTAAGTGCAGGGTGCAATACGTTGAATTTTAAATATGTTGATTTGAATGCCGGTGTCGGCCTGTTTTTCTAACAAAAATTATTTATGAAATATATATACTCAATCTTTTTATCAGTTGTTTCATTTTTATGGATACTTTCCGGATGTGTGGAAGATCCGGATATGGATACGCGTTTGCAGAATGCAAAGGCACCGGAAGTTTCCGAGACTTCAATGGAAGGAGAGGCATGCGCTTCTTCGATCACATTAAAGGCTCAAATAATGAAAGAAAATGGTTTGCCAATAAAAGAATGTGGGGTTTGTTGGAGTACACAGAAGGGGACGGAACCGCTTGATAACATGCGTAACAAGCGATATACAAAAGCTGATAAAATAGAAAACCATAATTTTACAGCTACTATGTCCAATTTGGAAGATAGTACAAAATATTATGTATATGCCTATGCTATTAATGATGTAGATACTGCATTTTCAAAAACAGAGGGGGCGTATACGACAATAAATGGTATTGGAGAAGTTGCAACTCTGGATGTGGATAGTGCAACAGTAAAAGCAACTTCCACCTGGGTGAAAGGAAAAGTCAAGAACAGGGGGGTAGGTATTGAGAAATTAGGCTTCTACTACAAGAAAAAGGAACAAGCCGGAGATATTGAACCTTCGGATCAAGATTCAATTATCACATACGAAGGGAGTGATTTGGCGACTGTCGATACTTTCTCCTGCCAGATTACGAATCTGGAGCCGGAAACTTGGTATTATGTCCGTGCTTTTGCCCAAAATCAGTTTGGCGAGTTCGCCTTTAATGTAGATTCTTTTAGGACTACGGATGGCAAACCTTTGGTTGGTAAGTTGAGCCTGATAAAAGATAGTACGACTTTCACCACTGCCGATCTGTCAGCATTCTTGATTAATGAAGGGGATGCATCTGTCAGTGCCTATGGTTTTTGCTGGAGTGTAGAAGAAAGGCCGACGATAGAAGCCGATACAATCACTTGTACGAATCTTGCGGATGATGGTAAATTTACAGGAAGGATCCGGGGCTTGGAATCGGCCAAAAAATATTATGCAAGGGCCTATGCCATAAATGACTTCGGTACAGTATATAGTGAAGAAGAAATTACGATTTCGACAAAAAGCGAGAAGCCGAATATTATAACATTCCCCATCACCCCTGATTCGATCAAAAGCGACGGAACAGTTCACATTGGCGGGGAGTTGCAGAATGGCGGAAGCAGTGCTGCCACAGAGTGGGGAATTTGTTGGTCTTCAAGCAATAAGGAACCGAGTATCAAGGATAATCATGTTGCTGTAGAAGACTCAATTTTCACATATGCTTTATCGACATTAAAAGGGGCTACAAATTATTATGTAAGAGCTTACGCTGTAAATGAACATAGCTTTGTCGGGTATGGCCAGACACAAACATTCAAGACGCCTGACATCTTTACGGAAAAGAGCATATACACAGGTGAAGACCGTCAATATTCGGCAAGCTTTGTGCTAAACGGACAAGCCTATATCGTTGGTGGGGATTTAGGAGATAAACGCAGTAACGAACTCTTTAGTTATAATGTGGAAACAAATGAATGGAAATCCCAACAAGGATGCAGTGTCGCCTATTCGCACATGGCTGCAACCGTCTACAATAATAGAGCCTATGTCATTGGAGGACTTGACAAACAAGCAGGAATAGAATGTCAAGTGTATACATCTGAAAATAATAGTTGGTTATTCGAATTCCCTTCGTTGCCGAAGGGACGATTTAACTCTGTCTGTTTTGTGTATCGTGATTCCTTGTACGTTTTTGGTGGAACTGACAATAGTAGCAATATGAATGAAATAGTACGTTATGATCTTTCAACTCAAAATAGTGGAGAATGGACTACAATTGCTAAAGTGAACGAAGCAAACCAAAGAGGAGGCGTCGCATTTGTTGTAGAAGATAAAGTATATGCAGGTTTAGGAGAAAAGAGTAGCGGTATTCGTAACGGCTTCTACGTCTCTTCGGATAGCTTGACGAAATGGGAGCTGATTCCCTCTATACCTGCACAGCTCGGTGTTATTTCTTCTGGTGTTTATGATGAACAGAAAAAGAGCTTCTTTATGATTGACAACGACGGAAAAATTTGGGAATACAATTTGACTACAGCACAATGGACTTCACGCTCGTTATGGATTCGTATGAAAAATTATCACATGTTCATGCTGGATGGATCGATCTATATTTTAGGGCAAGATATCTATCAAAAGAATAAATTCACTGTATATAATCCAATATGGGATAATTGAATATGAACAGAGCAACTATCTTAGAAGAAATCCGGAGAAATGTAGATTTGCTGTCAGTGACAGATCAACCGGAATACCAATACATTCCGCTACACCAGAAACCTTCACCATCGGTGACGGCACTCAGGGAGATCATGACCTTGCTTCGCAAGGTCATTTTCCCTGGATTCTTCGGGACGGAACAAGAAGCACAGACAGATTCCATACAATATTATACAGGTGTATATCTGGAGCAGATCTATGACCTGTTACAGGAGCAAATCTATAACGGCCTATGCTTTGAAGTCGAATGTTGTTGTGACTCCAAGGATCGTGCTTCTGAAATAGCCATTGCTTTTATCAATAAAGTCCCACATATCAAATATCTGTTATCGACAGATGTGAAAGCAATCTTAGATGGCGATCCGGCGGCCAAAAGTTCCAGCGAGATTATTTTCTGCTATCCGGCAATTCATGCCATTCTTTATCAGCGGGTGGCCCATGAGCTACTAAAGCTCGATGTGCCTGTGATTCCGCGTATTATAACGGAAATGGCTCATTCCGATACAGGAATAGACATTCATCCGGGAGCGCAAATCGGGAAATATTTCAGTATCGATCATGGTACAGGTGTTGTGATCGGACAGACGGCTATAATCGGTAATCATGTTCGCCTTTATCAAGGTGTGACATTGGGAGCAAAAAGCTTTACCCTGGACGAAGAAGGATTGCCTCTGGACGTTCCACGCCATCCGATTATCGAAGATTATGTTACGATCTATTCCAATGCTTCTATTTTAGGAAGGATCACCATTGGTCACGGCTCCGTGATCGGTGGTAACATCTGGCTAACCCACAGCGTTCCACCCAATTCCAAAGTATTGCAGACACGTGCTGTCGAGGATAAATAACAGGACGACATATTGTTTTCACTTTCATTTCAAAACCCATAGCTTTAGACTCCATAAAGCATAGCATTAGACACCCTAAAGCTATGCTTTAGGGAATCCCAAACGATTTTTTGTACAATACCTTGGGATAAAAGAGAAAAGGTGGGCTTTATTCCGGAAAAATACGTATGTTTGCGATATACCTTTTAGAGCGTATTATACCTTAAAATAGTGTAGACCATGAATAAAGTGAAAACATTGGATGATCTTCGGAAGATGCGTGAAACCTTGCGATCGACCTTGGATATTAGAGAGAAAAGTAATCATCCTGAACAAATGGTACAGATCCGTGTATCTATGGCAACTTGCGGGATTGCCGCCGGAGCCAAAGAGATCATGAATTATTTCATTGAAGCGCTGGATCGTGAAAAAGTAGATGCTTTGGTGACACAAACCGGATGCATGGGATATTGCTATGCCGAACCAACTGTCGAAGTTACCCTACCTGGCAAAGAACCTCTTGTGTTTGGACATGTGAAGAAAGCAAAGGTGGATGAAATCATCAACCGGTATATCCGGCACGGAGAATTGCTGGATGATATCATCCCGGTTACTTACACGGCTGTTAAACCGGAATAACGAAAACTTCCTTAAACACTTAATACTTACATAATGGCACAATACAGTAGTTATATACTAGTGTGTGGCGGTACCGGCTGCCGTGCATCACAGAGTGAACTTATACTTCAAAATCTGAAAGAGGCCGTCGAACGACAGGGATTGCAAGAAACCGTCCAGGTGATCCGTACCGGTTGCTTCGGCTTTTGCGAAAAAGGGCCGGTGGTTAAAATGGTTCCAGACAATACGTTCTATGTTCAGGTAAAGCCGACGGATGCCGTAGACATTGTCCGGGAGCATTTGGTGAAAGGACGCAAGGTGGAACGGCTTCTTTACGTCAATCCCGAAACAAAGGAGTTGGTGCCGGACTCTAAACATATCAATTTTTACAAAAAGCAACTCCGTATCGCTCTCAGAAATTGTGGTTTCATCAATCCCGAAAATATAGACGAATATATTGCCCGTGACGGTTATGTGGCTTTGGGCAAAGCCTTGACCGAGATGACGCCCGAATCGGTGATCAAAGAAATTATGGACAGTGGATTGCGTGGTAGGGGAGGCGGTGGATTCCCGACTGGCTTGAAATGGCAGATAACCCGCAAAGTGAAAGCTCCTCAGAAATATGTCGTTTGTAATGCGGACGAAGGTGATCCGGGAGCATTCATGGACCGTTCCATTCTGGAAGGTGATCCGCATTCCATCGTTGAAGCGATGGCGATCAACGGATATTGTACAGGAGCCACGAAAGGGTTGGTTTATATCCGGGCCGAATATCCGTTAGCCGTAGAGAGGCTGAAGATTGCAATCCATCAAGCGAAAGAATACGGTTTGCTGGGGGATAATATCTTCGGGACGGATTTCTCTTTCGATATCGAGATACGCTATGGGGCAGGGGCATTCGTTTGTGGCGAAGAAACGGCTTTGATCCATAGTATGGAGGGGCTTCGCGGGGAAGCGACCGTGAAACCTCCTTTCCCAAGTGAACATGGCTACAAGGGTTGTCCGACCAATGTAAACAATGTGGAAACGTATGCCAATGTACCGGTTATCCTATTGAAGGGAGCCGAATGGTTCAGCAGTATAGGAACGGAGAAAAGCAAAGGCACGAAAGTCTTTGCTCTTGCGGGAAAAGTAAACAACGTCGGGTTGATAGAGGTTCCGATGGGGACGACGTTGCGCGAAGTGATCTTTGGCATCGGAGGAGGCATCAAAGATGGAAAAAAGTTTAAGGCTGTGCAGACAGGAGGGCCTTCGGGTGGCTGCCTGACTGAGAAGCATCTGGATTTGCCGATTGACTATGACAATCTTTTAGCTGCTGGTTCGATGATGGGATCGGGAGGTATGATTGTGATGGACGAAGACGATTGCATGGTGGCTATGGCCAAATTCTATCTGGATTTCACTGTCGAGGAATCATGCGGCAAATGTGCTCCCTGCCGGATTGGTAACAAGCGGCTGCACGAGATGTTGCAAAAGATTACGTCCGGCAACGGAACGATTGAAGACTTGAATCGACTCCGCAACCTGGCCGGAGTGATTAAAGACACGGCCCTATGTGGTTTGGGACAGACATCGCCTAACCCGGTTTTGTCTACGATGGATAACTTTTATGATGAATATCTGGCTCATGTGAAGGAAAAACGTTGTCCGTCTCATCAATGTCGTGAACTGACGCAATATTTTATCAATCCGGAAAAATGCAAGGGGTGTACGCTTTGTGCCCGGATGTGTCCGGTGAATGCGATCACAGGAGACAAGAAAGTTCCGCATGTGATCGATCCGCAGACTTGTATCCGGTGCGGTTCGTGTATAGAGAGATGTAAGTTTGGCGCCATCTATGTGCACTAAAACAATGGACAATTGTCAATTAAAATTATGGAAACAGTAAAACTTATTATAGATAGAAGATCCGTGGAAGTCCCCAAAGGAACCACGATCTTGGATGCCGCAAAAGGAATGGGCATCCGTATTCCGACTCTTTGCTACATGAAGTTGGAGGATTTGCATTATGAAAATAATCCGGGTGCCTGCCGTATCTGCGTAGTCGAAATAGAAGGCCGTCGTAATCTGGCTCCTTCCTGTAAAACAGAGTGTACGGAGGGAATGGTCGTACAGACACACAGCCCACGTGTGATGAATGCCCGGAAAACCGTGATGGAACTGATCCTGTCCAACCATCCGGCAGAATGCCTGACTTGCAGCAGTAACGGACATTGCGAATTACAAGCGATCGCCCATGATCTGGGAATACGCGAGATTCGCTATAAAGGTGAGATGTCGACGTTCCAGATAGACCGTTCACCGTCTATCGTGCGCAACATGAATAAGTGCATCATGTGCCGTCGCTGCGAGACCATGTGTAACAATATTCAGACCGTTGGAGCCCTGACTGCTGTCAATCGGGGCTTTAATGCCGCCGTCTCTACTGCTTTCGAACGGGATATTGCAGGTAGTACGTGCTCCTATTGCGGCCAGTGCGTATCGGTTTGTCCGGTAAATGCGTTGAGCGGACGGAATACGCAACAACCGGTATTGGATGCGTTGGCCGATCCGGACAAGATAGTGATAGCCCAGACAGCTCCGGCTGTCCGTACGGCTTTAGGGCGCGATTTCGGATATGAGCCAGGAACATTGGTGACTGGCAAGATGGTTTCTGCCCTCCGTGGATTGGGTTTCGATTATGTTTTTGATACGGATTTCGCTGCCGACCTGACCATTATGGAAGAAGGGACAGAGTTGTTACAACGGATCGGGAAATACCTGAAAGGCGATCAAGAAGTAAAAATGCCGTTGATGACAAGCTGTTGTCCGGGTTGGGTCAGCTTCGTCGAGCAGCATTTCCCGGAATTATTAGACAATCTATCGACGGCAAAGAGCCCGCAACAAATGTTCGGAGCGATCGCAAAAAGCTATTTTGCCGAAAAGTTGGGAGTGGACCGAAAGCAGATCGTTGTCGTGTCGATCATGCCTTGCCTGGCAAAGAAATATGAAGCCAGCCGCCCGGAATTTGCGGTCGATGGCAATCCTGATGTCGATATTTCGATCTATACGCGCGAATTGGCCCGCCTAATCCGCTATGCAAATATAAACTTTGCAGAACTGCCGGATAGCGATTTCGACCGTCCGTTAGGCGAATCGACAGGAGCAGGCGTCATCTTCGGAACAACTGGTGGCGTGATAGAAGCTGCCTGCCGTACAGCATACGAGCTATATACGAAAAAGGCTCTTCCTAAAATTGATTTTGAAGAACTCCGAGGATTGGAGGGTATTCGCAGTGCAACAATAGACTTTGATGGAACACCGATAAAAATAGGGATAGCTCATGGTTTGGGTAATGCCCGTAAACTGATTGAAGATGTCAAAAACGGCACGTCACCCTATCATGCAATCGAAGTTATGGCATGTCCGGGCGGTTGTATCGGCGGTGGCGGCCAACCGTTCCACAGGGGTAGGATGGAGGTGTTGCGCAAGCGTGCGGCGGCTCTTTATCAGGAGGACCGTAGCAAGACGCTTCGCAAGAGTCATGAGAATCCTTATATTCAGGCTCTTTATGCCAACTATTTGGGAGAACCGTGCGGACCGCGTGCCCATGAACTGTTGCACACGCACTATTTCGACCGTAAGGAAGCCATTAATATGTTTACGCAAGAAAATCAGGAGGGATAAACGATGGATAAGATGAAAATACATTTGATTCAGATAAAGATCAATGAATTATTGGCTGTCTGTGATGAACATAACAATGATCCGGGAGAGCTGATCAACATATTGCATGCCGCTCAGGGCATATTCGGTTATCTACCTCGCGAAGTGCAGGAGATCATTGCCAGCCGATTACATATCCCGGTTTCCAGGGTATACGGGGTTGTTACGTTCTATTCGTTCTTTACCATGACTCCGAAGGGGAAATATCCTATTTCCGTCTGTCTGGGAACGGCCTGTTATGTACGTGGAGCCGAGAAAGTCCTGGATGAGTTCCAACGCCAGTTGGAGATCAAAGTTGGAGAGACTACTCCTGACGGCCTGTTCTCATTGGATTGTTTACGTTGTGTGGGCGCTTGCGGGCTGGCCCCGGTCGTTACGATTGCCGGAAAAGTCTATGGACGTCTGACTCCGGAGAAAGTGCGGGATATCCTTTCCGAATACTACCTGTTGGAACAGGTATAAGTTATTCGTCTTTTGTGCCAATGCGGTAACACGACCGTGCCATCGCATTGGCACAATTGTGTCATGACGATGGCACGGACGCACAATGGCGATCTGCTATTCTTTAGTTTCTATATAGACGACATGTGTTTGCAGATATTCTTCAAGGCCGTGCTTTCCATCTGCACCGCCAATTCCGGACTTACGCCATCCTGCATGGAAGCCTTGCATGGCTTCAAAGTTCTCACGATTGATATATGTTTCGCCAAACTTCAGCGAGCGCATGATCTTGAATGCATGGTCCAGATTCTGCGTATAAACGGAAGAAGTCAATCCGTACTCACAATCATTTGCCCATGCAATCGCGTCATTGATATTCGTATATTCGACAACGGGCAGGATAGGGCCGAAGGTTTCTTCCCGTACGATATCCATTTCTTGTGTGGCACAATCCAACACTGTCGGTTCGAAGAAATATCCTTTTGTTCCGATCCGATGACCACCACACAAAAGTTTAGCTCCCTGCTGAACAGCCTTTTCAACTTTTTGCTCCATGGCAGCCAGGGCATTTGCTTCGATCAGTGGTCCCATATCCAAATCTGCGACCTCGTTCGGATTGCCGACTTTTACTTGCTTCATGCCGGTCACAAGTTTTTCGATAAAAGCATCTTTGATCTTTTTATCGACATAAACTCGCTCCGCACAGTTACAAACCTGTCCTGTATTGATAACACGTGAAGCAATAATCGACTTTACCGCCAAATCTATATCTGCGTCTTCCATCACGATTGCAGGAGCTTTTCCTCCTAACTCCAAAGATACTTTTGTTATATTAGGAGCTGCTGCTGCCATTGTCTGTTGTCCGGCACTCACACTTCCGGTAAGGCTGACCATGCCGACTTTCGGATTTGCAGCCAATTCATGGCCAATCACCGAGCCTCGCCCGTTCACTAAGTTGAAAACTCCGGCCGGCAAACCGACTTCTTCTACAATTTGCGCAAAAACGTATGCATTTTCAGGTGTAAGCTGACTCGGTTTTACTACAATCGTATTACCGGTAATCAAAGCCGGGGCTGCTTTACGGGCAACCAGAAAGAAGGGAAAGTTCCAGGGGAGAATACCGGTTGTTACACCAATTGCTTTCTTGAACAGGAATATACTTTCATGTGGACGGTCACTGGGGATGATTTCTCCCTCATACCGGCGGGCCCATCCAGCCATATAGTCGATATAATCTGCTGTAAAAAGAACTTCTACATTAGCTAAACCTTGAGTTTTTCCACCTTCACGAACAATTATATCAGTCAGTTCCTTTTCTCTTTTACGAATACCCGCCGCAATTTTAGTCAGATAAGCGGCTCTTTCTATAGAAGGTGTTCTTTCCCATTGATCCTGAGCTTTTTCTGCCGCATCAATTGCTTTTTTAGCATCTTCGACCGTTCCATCCGGCATTAATGAGATAACTTCTTCTGTAGAAGGATTTAATACTTTAATCCATTTTCCAGATTCATTTTCTATGAATCTGCCATCAATAAACATTTTCAATTCCTTCATGGTAATATCTTTTTTAGGTTTAATTTTGATTTTAAAAGTACAAGAAAGAAAAGAGGATCATGTTTTAAAAATGATATTAGTTATTTCATAAATGATATATTTCTGTAATACAGGATTATATAGTTTATGATGTACATATCTAAGCTAACCGGAAGAGAATTTTTTTTCATTATTTCTGAACCAAACTGATTTGTGTGCTGTTATATGATAAAATGAATCAGGAATTACATCCAAAGAAATTCCTAAGATGATTAAAGTTAGTAGTATTTGTTTTTTCATATAAGTAGAGTTTGTTATTTGTTTGGTCCGTATGTAACTGTGAAGTTGGATACGGGCTTTTTTTGTGTTCTTCATATAACCTGCTATGGCTGAGATAGTTGCTTTATATAATTACGATTATGTTTAATAGAATTATTGAAGTTCCTTATTGGGGCTCCTACATATACAATATAAAGTCAGTTTCACTTTTCAAGGGAAAAAGAATTTTAAAATAAAAAAGGAGCTCTCCGATTCAGAGAACTCCTTTTATAAATAAGTCTTATCCGATCTATTATTTATTCATTTCAGCTTCGATAGCTTCCAATTCCGGACCCATGTTCAGATTGTAATAGATACCTCTCAAAGCGATCATGTTGTCCATCTTTTCAGGTTCTGCTTCGTGAGCTTTTTTATAATAAGGAAGAGCCTTTTTGAACAAATCTTTTGCCATACCTAATTCTTCCTGATATTTCTTACTATCATTAATCATATTGGCTTCACTTAATTTGTTCACACCCTGATTGTAATAGACACGGCCAATGTTAGAAAGAGCAATTGTCATATTCGGATCTTTTTCCAAAGCAAGCAAATAGTATTTTTCTGCCTCGGCAGGATTTTTCACACCATTTTCGTACACGTGTCCCATTACATTATAGAGAGTAGCATCATCTGGAGTCTTTTGTATTGCTACGTTCAACAACTCCAAGGCTTTTTCATTTCTATTGGAATAAATATAAGTATTAATCAAGTTATTCAAAAAGAAAATTGAATCCGGGAAAACCTGCATACCTTCTTCAAATGTCTTTTCCAGCATAACAGAATCCTGAGCAGTTCTTGCTTCTCCGTATTCGTAGCAAAGATATTGATAAACATCATATTGACGATAAGGAGTATTCTTGGCACGTTCCAAAGCGGAAATAGCCAATCTGGAATCTTTAGCTAAAGAAGCAGCTGCAGCTGCATAGAACTGAACCGTCATGAATGTAGAGTCTTTTTCCGCAGTCTGAGTCCCTTCAAACATTGGCAGTTCGGATATTTCCACATACTGGTTGAAGAAATCGTATGCTTTCTTATACTCTTGTTTATCGAAATAATATGCACCACCATTGAACAGATATACATGGTTTGCACTCAAGATACTTTTAATATCTTTTGTGTATTTAGGTTTTACTTTACCTTTCTCGTTCGGCAGCTGATCCAGTTCGTAGGCTTTCTGGAAATAAGGTAAAATACCATACAAAGCTTCGTACATAACCGGTTCGTTTGGTTGCTGTCCCAAGATTTGTTTAGCTCTTTCAGCGTTGAACTGCTGGTCTTCAATAAAACCTGCTACATACCAAGTTTTAGCGTCGTCTTTAGTTTCCGGATTTTCCAACGCACCTTTGATCAAGGTTCTGGCTTCTCCGAAGTCTGCGTTACTGCCTTTAGCAATACTCTGTGCCTCGCTCACAACTTTTTTCTGTGCGAAAGAGGCAGATGCTGCAACACATAGTGCAACTGTCAATAATACTCGTTTCATTTGTGATAGTGATTTGAGATTAATATTTCTATTTGTTTAAATTATTCCTCAGTTGTTTCTTCCGTATCGTCCGCATTTTCATTGCTTTCGATATCGTTAGAGACATCTTCGAAATCGGTATTCTCCGTTGGATGTTCATGGTTCGCACCATCTTCTAAAGCTTCACGCTGTGCTTTTTCTTCAGCGATCTCTTCTTCGGTCTGTGACAGAACTTTACATACAGAGGCGATTTCGTCATTACGTTTTCCTAAATTGATCAGGCGTACCCCTTGTGTCGCACGTCCGATGACATTCAGGTCGGATACCTTCATACGGATTGTGATACCGGATTTATTAATGATCATAATATCGTTTTCCTCCGTAACATTCTTGATTGCAACCAGTTTACCGGTCTTCTCCGTAATATTGATGGTTTTGACACCTTTACCTCCACGGTTCGTAATACGATAATCTTCGATATTCGAGCGTTTTCCGTAGCCTTGTTCGGACACGACCAGTACAGTTTCCTTTTCTTTATCCTTGATGCAAACCATTCCTACCACTTCGTCGTTAGGATCGTCATCGAGTGTCATACCTCTCACACCGGATGCTGTACGGCCCATAACACGTACTGCATTTTCATGGAAACGGATGGCACGCCCGTTGCGGTTTGCAATCAAAACTTCATTATTGCCATTTGTCATACAAACTTCGATCAGACCGTCGTCTTCACGTAATGTGATGGCATTTACACCATTCTGACGAGGACGGGAATATGCTTCCAGCAGCGTCTTCTTGATCACACCTTTTTTTGTACAGAACAACAGGTAATGAGAATTGATAAACTCGGTATCTGTCGTCAGTTTCTTTACACGGATGAAAGCGTTGACCTTATCATCCGGTTCGATGTTCAACAAATTCTGGATCGCTCTACCCTTCGAGTTCTTCGCTCCCTCCGGAATTTCGAATACTTTCAGCCAATAACATTTTCCTTTTGCCGTAAAGATCAGCAAGGTGGCATGCATGGAAGCCGGATAGATGTATTCCACAAAATCTTCATCACGCGTTTCAGAACCTTTAGCCCCTACTCCGCCACGTCCCTGAGCACGGAATTCACTTAACGGCGTACGTTTGATATATCCCATGTGGGAGATGGTGATGATCATCTCATCATCTGCATAGAAATCTTCAGGATTAAGCTCTTCAGAAGCATAAACGATGTCCGTTTTACGTTCGTCTCCGTACTTGTCCTTGATTTCCTTCAATTCGTCTTTGATGACTTTCATACAAAGATCGTCATTTTCCAGAATTTCCTTCAAATATGCGATTAATTTTTCGATTTCTTCATATTCTGCACGAAGTTTATCCTGTTCCAGACCTGTCAATTGACGGAGTCTCATTTCTACGATGGCACGAGATTGTATTTCTGACAAGGAGAAGCGTTCCATCAAGCGTTCGATAGCTTCCGCCGGACTCTTTGATGACTTGATGATGGCAATGACTTCGTCGATATTGTCGGAAGCAATAATCAGACCTTCCAAGATATGGGCACGTTCTTCCGCTTTGCGCAATTCGTATTTGGTACGGCGGATCACGACTTCATGGCGGTGATCGACGAATGCCTTGATCAGGTCTTTCAGATTGAGCTGGCGCGGACGCCCGTTCACCAGTGCAATATTGTTAACACTGAAAGAAGACTGCAAAGCTGTCAACTTGTACAATTTATTCAGCACCACGCTCGAATTGGCATCTCTCTTGACATCCACAACGATACGCATACCGCTACGGTCCGACTCGTCGTTGACATTGGAAATGCCCTCGATACGTTTTTCATTTACCAGATCAGCGATATATTTGATCAATTCCGCCTTATTAACAAGGTAAGGAATTTCGGTAATAATGATCTTCTCATGATTGCCTTCCGTTTCGATTTCAGCTTTACCCCGCAGGATGATACGCCCTCTACCTGTTTCGAAAGCATCTTTTACACCAGCATATCCATAGATAGTTGCGCCAGTCGGGAAATCCGGAGCTTTGATATATTGCATCAGATCTGCCACTTCCATTTCTCCGCGGGCATCGATGAAGGCCATACAGCCATCCAACACCTCGCTAAGGTTATGTGTCGGCATGTTTGTCGCCATACCGACGGCAATACCGGAAGCGCCATTTACCAACAAATTCGGAATACGAGTCGGCAATACGGTCGGTTCTTTCAGCGTATCGTCAAAGTTCAACTGGAAATCAACCGTATCTTTGTCAATATCGCGCAGCATTTCTTCGGCAAGCTTGCTTAATCTTGCTTCCGTATAACGCATGGCGGCAGGACTGTCACCGTCCACCGAACCGAAGTTCCCCTGTCCATCCACCAGCGTATAACGCATAGACCATGTCTGCGCCATACGAACCATTGCGAAATAAACGGACGAGTCGCCGTGTGGATGATATTTACCTAAAACTTCACCAACAATTCTCGCAGATTTTTTATAAGGTTTGTCGGAGGTGTTACCCAATTCATTCATTCCAAACAAAATACGACGATGAACCGGTTTAAAACCATCCCTAACATCCGGGAGAGCACGTGAAACGATGACAGACATTGAATAGTCAATGTATGCCGATTTCATTTCCTCCTCGATGTTAATCTTAATAATTCTGTCTTGATCAACCATTTAGTTTTATATTAATTACACTCAATATCTCACCTTTTAAAAAGTGCACTAAGGTAAGGCTTTTCCGTTTATCACGAAAACTTTTGACTCGAAATTTTAGAATTAACTTGTCTGGAGGCATCCGGTTCCGAACTATCAAAATGAAACTGCTACCCCATGAAAATGGGATTAGTAGTGCATGTATTTGGAATTACACTTGCGGGTAATATTTTTTAACGTTTCTATATGACAGGATAAGACTGTTTTTTGTAATAATATGACAAATCCGTCTTTGATACTTTATTTTCTTTTAAGGAATAATGGCATGGATTTTGTTAGATATATAACGAGAGTTTATTACATTTGCATTATCATAGTACATTATTATAATATGAAAAATAATTATTCAAAGAGATTAATGGACGTTATTGAATATAGCCGCGAAGAAGCTGCAAGGCTTCAGAACAGTTATATCGGACCGGAACACTTAATGCTTGGAATTATCCGCGACGGCGAAGGGAAAGCCGTGCAAACCCTGCGCGAACTAAATGTTGACGAATGGGATATTAAAAGAAAGATCGAACAAGAAATCAAGAATACAATTGATGCCGAAGATGCTGTCCAGCATGATATCGCGATCAGTAAAACAACCGAGCGTGTCCTGCGTATGAGTATGCTTGAATCCCGCTTGTTTAAAAAAGACGAAACGGGGACGGAACATCTGCTTTTGGCTATTCTGAAAGAAGAGTTTAATGTTGCGGCAAAAGTGCTGAACGAAGCGGGCGTAACGTATCGCAGTATATATAATTATCTGATAAGCGGTACAAGCTTGAAGCGTATGGATGATTTTGTCGGAGAAGAAGATGCCGGACATTTCGAAGGAATCAGCGATGGCTACACCGACGACGATGAAGATGAAGACGAAGATTTTTCTTCCCGCCGGGAGTCTCCCCGCTCCTCTTCCGGAGCCGGCTCCGCACAGCCCAAATCACCGAACGACACGCCTGTGTTGGACAACTTCGGTACGGACATGACGCGTGCGGCTGCTGAAAACCGTCTTGACCCGATTGTCGGACGTGAGAAGGAGATCGAACGCCTGGCTCAGATATTGAGCCGCCGCAAGAAGAACAATCCTGTCCTGATCGGTGAACCGGGTGTCGGCAAATCGGCGATTGTGGAAGGTCTGGCTCTGCGTATCATCCAGCGCAAAGTTTCCCGCGTTTTGTTCGACAAACGTGTGATCAGCCTGGATATGGCATCCATTGTGGCAGGAACCAAATATCGCGGGCAGTTTGAAGAGCGCATTAAAGCAATTCTGAACGAACTGTCGAAGAACCCGAACATCATCCTGTTTATCGATGAAATCCATACGATCGTCGGTGCAGGTTCAGCATCCGGTTCAATGGATGCCGCCAATATGCTGAAGCCGGCCCTGGCCCGTGGAGAAATACAATGTATCGGTGCTACGACACTCGATGAATATCGTAAGAATATCGAGAAAGACGGAGCTTTGGAACGTCGTTTCCAGAAAGTGATCGTCGATCCGACAACAGCGGAAGAGACTTTGCAGATCCTGCAAAATATCAAGGCCCGCTACGAAGAACACCACAATGTGATCTATACGCGCGAAGCCCTGCAAGCTTGTGTGAAGTTGACAGAACGTTATATCAGCGACCGCAACTTCCCGGACAAAGCAATCGACGCATTGGATGAAGCCGGTTCCCGCGTACATATATCTAACATAACGGTTCCGAAGAGTATCGAAGAATTGGAAGCCAAGATCGAGGCGACCAAAACAGAGAAGCTCGCTGCCGTTAAGTCACAAAACTTCGAGCTGGCCGCCAGCTTCCGCGACAAGGAACGTCAGTACCTCTTGCAATTGGAAGCAGCCAAAGCCAAATGGGAACAGGAATTGCAGGAACATCGCGAAACGGTGGATGAAGATAAGGTGGCAGAAGTGGTAGCCATGATGTCAGGTGTACCTGTTCAGCGTATCGCAAAAGCAGAAAACCTGAAACTGCTTGAAATGGCGGAGAACCTGAAAAAGAAAGTGGTCGGTCAGGATGATGCCGTACAGAAGATCGTAAAAGCAATCCAGCGTAACCGCGTTGGATTGAAGGACCCGAACAAGCCGATCGGCACATTCATGTTCTTAGGGCCGACAGGTGTCGGTAAGACTCACTTGGCCAAAAAGTTGGCGGAATATCTGTTTGACTCGGCCGACGCTTTGGTCCGTATCGATATGAGCGAATACCTCGAAAAGTTTGCGGTGTCTCGTCTGATCGGTGCACCTCCGGGATATGTTGGTTATGAAGAGGGTGGCCAGTTGACCGAGAAGGTTCGTCGCAAACCCTACTCTGTCGTCCTGTTGGATGAGATCGAGAAAGCGCATCCGGACGTGTTCAACCTGCTGCTGCAAGTTTTGGACGAAGGTCGTCTGACTGACAGCCTTGGCAGACGGATCGACTTTAAGAATACGATTCTGATCATGACGTCTAATATCGGTACGCGCCAGTTGAAAGATTTCGGTCGTGGTGTCGGTTTCAGTTCACAGGCTGCCGGCGAACCGGATAAGGATTTCTCCCGCAGCGTTATCCAGAAAGCACTGAATAAGGCATTCGCCCCGGAATTCTTGAACCGTGTCGACGATATCATCATGTTCGACCAACTGGATAAGGAAGCGATCCATAAGATCATTGACATCGAACTGCAAGGTCTTTACAAACGTGTGGCCAGTCTGGGTTATTCCCTGGAACTGACAGATGCCGCCAAAGATTTTGTTGCAACCAAAGGTTATGACATCCAGTTCGGTGCACGTCCGCTGAAACGTGCCATCCAGAAATATCTGGAAGACGAAATGGCAGAAATGATTATCCGTGCCTCTGTCGGAGAAGGAGATACGATCGTTGTCGACTTCGATAAGGACAAACAGGAGATTGTTACGAATGTAAAGAAAAGCGAACCGGCTGCCGAGTCTTGATTTTCAAAAATATGATAGGAGTGCCGTTGTGGTTTTATATCGCAACGGCATTTTTTTATGCGATTTGCCATAAATCGAGAGTTTTTTCGTAAATCTGTATAAGGAATATACCTCATTGAAATCAAAAGAGTTAAAAGAATTACATCATTTTCGGGTAATGAGTAGGCAACCGTCCTAATTGCCGTGGTCTGCATCGCTTTGCTTGTTTGGGTAACTCTTACGAGGGCAAAAATAGCGAGAATATTTCAAATATCATTCATTTAGGTGCATTTATAAGCATCGAACTAATGAATAAAACAGGAATATCATTTTCCTTATAATTTTCAGCAGACACAATAAATATTCTCTTATTACCATTTTCAATTATTCTATGATACCAGGTTTAGGAATTATGTGTATAACAAATCGTTGGTTATCTTTATTCCCTCTAACATCAGGTTGAACTCTAAATTTGCTTGATTGTCCACTTCCTGATATTAGAACCTCACAATTACCAAGTGAATCGAATTCGATGCCATTACTTGACCAAAATTTAATTAAAGCTAATGCTCTTTCATAGCTAAGTTCGTAATTTTTTGTATAATAATCTTTTGACGATTGCCCTTCTATGATAAGCATATATTGAGCTTCTGGAATTTTACTTTTTGCACTATTCATAAAACGGACGATTGCCTGACCTGCTTTTAGCAACTTATCAAGTTGTTCTTGCTCTATATCATGGATATTAGAACTATAGATATTAAAAGAGACTTCAATATCTTTTAATGTATGCCTCTTAAATTGTTCATCGTATGCGAAATACTTATTATCTATCTCTTTAATTGAGTTATTTAGTTCTTCGATTTTTCTGAGTTGTTCTTCTTTTGCGTTGACTTCTTTGTCTAATTGTGCATTAATACCCTTCATTTTAACGACACACACTATAAATAGAACAAGCATAATGAAAAATAAGCTTGTCATGAGGTCAGAATAACTTAACCAGAAAGTATTGCTTCTTTTTTTTGACATAATTACTTTTCTTCTTTTAAGTTCTTAATAGAGTCTGTCATTGTTTCTATTGCCTTAAGAATAGATTTGTTTAATTCTATATCCTCAAGTTGGGCATTATGATAATCTGTTCTCAGGTTTAAAATTTCACCTTTCATATCCTTATAACATTCCGCTTGAACTTGTGTATATTGTACCATTGTATCAAGCACTTCTTTTAGCTTATCAAATGTATCAAAGAATTCTTTGTTATTGGCAACAAAATTCTGAATGTGTTCCGTTGATACCGTAAGTTGTGCCGATAAACTCTCAGAAACGTGTTTCCCCTCGGACATAAGCAAATCAAATTCCCTTCTCCAAGTCTCCCTAGCTTCTGACCCTGTCGGAAAATGAGTTGTTATTGCCTCTTGAAACTCTCGTTGAAGTTCGGTTGTTTTATTTTGATTGCTTATTACAACAGAAAGTCCTGTAGAAAAGTTTTCAAATTTGCCAATTAAAGTTTGTATTTGATTTACAACTCCTGAGGCATTAGCTATTGTTGAATTAAGTTGTTCTTGATATGTACGGAAAACAGCCAATGAATCGGCTGAATCTTTTAATTGCATAAAGGTTTCTGCAATTTTATTTGCTGTTCGAGTTAAACTTAATTTGTTTATTTCAGCTAAGACTAAATGTTGTTTCTCCAAATTGTCGTTTAATAATTCAGCAGAATCAGCATAGGCGTCTAAATTTCTTCCAAATTTATCTACGAAGTGTCCTAGTACACCTTTTAATGAATTTAGACTTGAAGCCATACTATTTGATAATAACGGCATTAACTCGCGTCTTAGAAAATTCATATAATCCCCTTTACCGTTGTTACATTTACTTACAGCAGCCTTATATGTCACTGCACTATTATATACAGTAAAACCTAAGCCTAATAAACTTGCACACATAGCTGCTACTATGCCATATAATAAATGCTGTAATCCATTCAAATTATTAGTATTGCCAAAAATTTGGTCAAAATCAACGCCTAATAATCCTGTAATAATCCCTATAAAAGTTCCTGCAAGCCCTAAATATAGAGGAACATTAAGACTATTTTGTATTTCATCTTCTAATGTTTCTTTTTGGTTATCACATATATCTTCCAGTACACCTAAATCAGCACTTGTTCCTGTGTTTTTACACAAGTATTCATTTGTATGGTTGATAATCATTTTAAATCTCTCATTTAAAGACTTATTCTTATCATGAAAAACAATAAGTGATAAATCTGTATAATCCTTGCTGTCATTACCATTTTCATCATCATGGCGTGGTGGAATGTTTTGCAAAAATTTTCGTAGAGATACTTTGTCTCTTAAAACATTTGGCGTAATAGACGTTTCTTGTAGCAACAAGGTATCAACATCTTCAAACAAGCTATTAAGCTCTTTGATTTTTCCTTTTGTTTTAAGGAAACTATGAATTTGAACTGCAATAACAACAGCAACAACGATGACTGCAATAATTAAACCGATGTATTCTTGTATCATTTCCATCTTTACAAATTCTAATGTTTAACTTATTCTTCAAACAAGCTTTTATTTTGTACGCTTTTACGCTCTTTTATCCTACGCTTTAGTTCTTTCTTGACTTCTTTCTCCCTAACTTTCTTCGCATCTATTTCTTCTTGTGTCATAGGCTGGTAGCCATCTATGCCATTAGGATATTTTCCGTCAATATATAATTTTACTAAACCTGCATGTGACAATGGCTTTGAAACATCTCTAAAGTCTATATTTGTATTATAATCTAATAATACTATATCTTGAATCTTGCTCTGCGCTTTTATTCTTTCTATTACATGGTGAACTTCGGGGATATTATCTAACACCCATTTATATGTTGGAAGATAGATAAGCATCCTCGCTTCAAAGTATCCCAACAATTCTTTGCTATAAGCTCCCTTACTATGTCCTTTGGGCATTCCATATTTTCGCACAGTTCGTTTTAAATCTCGCATTGTATCATTATTGAATGTTGCAAAATCCACACCTGCATTCTCAAAGACTTTTAGCCCTTGCCACACAGCCTCAACACACGTAGCTTTTAATCCGTCTGTAAAAGGAATAGGTATATTTCCGTGTGGATAAAATGGACTCAATATTTTTGCATATCTTGTCTCTGAATTAGAAGTAATATCTAGTATTATAGCATTGGGATATTCTTCCTTTATTTTTTCTATTTTTCTTTTTTTATTTTCTATATAAATCATAATTCAAAAATTATCAAGATTTACAATATATTCTTTTGAAACGAAGGTCTTTACCATAACTTCCGCTTGATGGGGTTTAAAGTCAGCATCATTTCTACTGACATATTTCCTTTGGGTTGCATTAAAGTTTACTCTTTCCAAATCTTCTAATTCTCCTCCGTGGGTATGAAGCTTATCTGCTGCATTAATATCTGAAAACAATGTACCTTTTAGTAAAGCTACATCAGCTTTGATTTTTAGAATGACTATATCACTTCCCGATTGCTGCAAACGATAAGCCATAGGATGGTCATTACAAAAGCTCAAACGAACATAATCTTCTAAGCCATATTTTTTATCTAACTCTTGAGAATCATAATCACCACCTTGACACGGAATAGTTATATTATTTTTCTTACAATAATGCCAAGAGTATAGCCCACCATGCAACTTAATAGATGGAATATTTCGTTTATCTGTAAAATGATATAGATATTGAATGCCATTATTGTCCAATACTTGTTTGAACTCAGACCAATTTTCTTTTCGCTCAATAGATAAGCCCTCTAATCGTTCCTTTTCTGCTAATTCTACTTGTTCTTTTTTTCTGGCTTCTTCCGCTAGTCTATTTGCTTCCTGTTGTCTCCGTATTCGTTCTTCTGCTATTCTTTTTTCATTCTCTGCCCTCTCCTTTTCTTCTTTTTCTCTTTTTTTGCGTTCTTCTTCCTCTTTGCGTTTTTGTTCTTCGGCTAACTTAACAAGTCTTTCGTGTTCTAATTCTCTTTCTAATTCAGATAAAGATGTTTGTATATCCGTGTACTGTTTTCTTATAACCGAATCTTTTATACGCACTATTTCATGCGTAATTTCATCCATTATTTGCTTTGCTTCTTGAAACTTTCGTTGCGTAATAAGAATTTCAAGTTTATTCAATAATGATTTTGCCTTTTCTTCTCGTACTTTTAATTCATGTGCCTCTTTTCTTAATCTTTCATCCTTTAAGGCTTGGAGAGAAGGTGTATTCTCAAATTTATGCGGTGAAAAGACACGGGTTTGTAATTCATCTTTTTGGGGAGGAATATTTAAAGAATACCAATCTGTTGATGATTGTTTAAGTTTATCCCTATTTTGCTTTACACGTTCTTTCCTTTTGTCAAGTTCATCATAAAGTGACTTGGGTACAGATGGTTTGGGCTCACCATTTGCAGGGATTTCAGTTGGTGAACTATCATATAATCCAAATAGTTTTTTAAGCCATTTAAAAATCATACCATATACCTTTTAGCACGAAGCGTGAAACTGTATGCCACATTCTTTACTTGAAGGTCGTAGGAAACCTTGGATACAGATGTAACAATAGCAGCCCACGCTATAGCGTGAGAACCACTATGCTATCTTTGTATCCAATTTGAAAATTTCCTACGTTTTCAAGTACAAGATAAGCATAACGCTTCTTCTTTTTTCGTATGTCGTGGAAAGAGTTGCCTCAATCCGATTACAAAAATAGAGAATTTCTACGATAATCCCCTATTTTAGAATGTTTTTATTTGCTTTTAAAATAGGATTTAGAGTATATCCTATATTTTCATTCCTTTTTTCTGCTTTGTGGATGTAATGTCTAAATCGTTTCTCCATTCATTCGCCTTTTGTCTGAACCATTGCACAAGTGGAATGTCGTTCACGCATATATGGTAATATCCTTTCCTGTTTTTGTCCTCTTCAAATGAAAATGCCGCATTCCCGTCACGGAACTTTCGGCTGAACTCAGAAGAATAGAAATCACCTTTCAATTTTACTTTCTTCAACTTGCACAACTCTTGAATTACTTTTTCAGAGAATTTCAATGTGTTCCGGCAAAAGCCAATCAATGGCAACAGCTTTTCTACATAAGGAAAGTATCTCTGTATCTTGTCTATATACGCATTAAACTTAGTGCATTTTTCCTTATATTCCCATTCTATTGTCTTGATACGCTGTACCAATTCTTTATTCTGATTTTCAAGTGCGGATATACGTTGTTGCAACTCTTCCCTTTCGGCTTTCAACTTGTTGCTGCCCAAAAGAGAACCGACCTTTGCCACGAATGCGGCTTTCGCTTCCGTCTTGGCTGCTTCCAGTTTCTCCGACTTAACTTCCTGTCTTACCTCGTCAAGCTGTTGCTCTGCCTGTTGCTGCTCTGTCTGTAACTGTTGTACATTGGCTTCGAGTTCACTCGTCTGCCGTATCAAATCACGATAGTATTGGGCGGTTGTTGTATGCCGTGCTTCCGAGCCACGCACACCACGTTGCAAGCCATATTTCGCCATTGCTTTTGCATAACTGTCGTGATACGTTACCAGTTTCTCACGTGTCAATACGTCGTCAGCACACAGACGCACGGTATTGGGTTTCTTGCGGTACGAGCATTTACCATCCTCCTGCTTCTTCTTGGCTTTCCTTCGCTCTCCTGTTACTATCGGTACGACCGTGGCATGAATATGCGGTGTGTACTCATCCATGTGCAGGACTGCCGAAACTGTATTTTCCTTACCGAAGGTATGGTGCAGCCATTGCAAGTTGTCATCACACCATTCGTCAAGTCTTCCCTCGTCCTGTATTTTCATCATATCCTCGTGTGTACCCGAAAGCACGATTCTAATTGCCCTCACTTGGTCGGGGGTTATCTTGCGCCTGATGCCTGCCGTGCGGATGCGGTGGCTTATCGCTTCGGTGCGGTCGGTCACGCTGTCGGGGAACTTCACCAGTTCACGATTGAGGTGGGTGCGTGTGGGGTCGGCGTTCTTGGGAACGGTCTTGCGTTCGATGTGGTCGGATGCGCCCGTGTCTGCCGAGCCTTTCGCCTTGTTGATTTGGATGCTTATATATCCCATACTTGTTCTGTTTTTTAGGTTTGCAAATCGGTTTGTCATTGTCTGCCTGCTGCGGTCATGCCGCATGGCAAGCGGGGGTGTCCAGAGGGGGGCAACCCCGTTGGCTTATTGGGGCATTTTTAGCGGTGCACGGCACTGCGTGAAGAAAATGCCCTAAAAAGCTATGGCTTTTCTGTTCCTCAAAAGCCTGCGGAAGTGTCGGTAGGTTATCAGCGGTATTTTTCTTTTCGCCGATACAATGCACTTTTCCTTGCCTGTCGGCAGGTCGGACATCCGACCGTCCAGCCTGCGGATAGTGATTTCCACCTCCGTTACTTTCCCGACAGGCTTATTGGTGGGTAAAATTTCGATGAATTGATGATTGGTGTATGTAATATATTTATTACCAATACAATAAGTGCTCATCATCGCTTCATCAAACCGCTCGCCAAAAGAGAAGTGATGTAAGATGCGGTGTGTCCTTTCTCTTTTCATCAGCCATATCCTTTTGTTGAAAGATTGATGAAGATGCAAGTTGCTGTCTTTCTTTATATTTATATATGCTTTCATCATTTCATCAAAATATCAAAGAGTTTCCAACTGCATTTTGCTTACCGTATAGTAGCGTCCTATTCTTCTGACAGGCGAGTAGTGGCACTCACGGTTGTAGTCATACTGGTAGGTGGTATAGGAAAGCGAGTTGGATGCAGGTGTCAGCTTCCATATTTCCTGTACCACTTTCCGAACCTGTGATTTCTCCACCTTGACTTGCGAGCATACGAGCAACGGGACAATATCATTCAGACAGAACGAGACAGACCCGACACCCATGCTTGCCATGATGTCGAGCAACAGTTCCGCCATTTCTATCTCCAAACGGTTGCGGTTGCTACGGATTATCTTCCGCAAGGCTTCCGTGTGCAGCAGCTTCGGGTTGAACCACATGCGGCTTTCCTTCTCGGTGGAAAGCGTCCGATGTGCAAGGAAGTAGAGGAAAGCGGGGATTTCGGCTTTCAACTTATGCAGGAAGTCGGTATCGTCATTCTGTAACGGCACAATCTTCCGCACCCAATAGCGTGTCTCGCCTGTATCAATGATAACGGGCAGGTGTTCGTTGTTGGAGCACAGCACGAACTTGGCAAAGAAACCTATCTCGTCACGGTCTTTGCCTTTGGCTTCCACCTTGTAGGAAAGTGTAGTGCTCAGGTTCTTCAACCGTTCGCTGTCCTCACGGCGGTTGAGCAGCACCTCGTCCACCATGATGAGCAGCTTGCCTGCCCAGTCGGAATTGAACTGGCTGCGGAAGTCCTCGTTGGTGTTGAATGTCACATTGTTTTGGAAGATGGATTTCAGGAAGTTCAGAAACGTGCTTTTGCCCGTGTTGCGTTCTTCCGATACGAGCAACAGGATGGGCAGCTTCTGAATGGGATAAAGGTAGAGCAACTGCAAGTAGTCCATGCCCAACTCGTATTGCTCGCCGAAGATATGTTCCACCAATGAACAGATGCAGGGGAAATCACCCTGCACGGGAACATGGCTTATAGGTTCGTAAAGGTTAAGGAACTTGCCGATTACGGGCTTATAGTCCACATGGGCAGGTACGGTACAGAAACCGTCATACTTCGGTACGGTCGCCATATAGTCCTTGCCGTAATCCTGCCGCAAGGTTTCGGCGTTCCATGCGATACGTTTCTTCACGCAGCCGCCGTCCATTCGGGGCTGGTTCACAATCTTGTAGAGGGTAGTCCCTACACGGATGAATTCTTCTTTTTCTGCCATAGGCTTTGCTGGGTTTTATGCCGCCGACAAACAATATCGGCAGCGGGTTTAACATCGGGGCAAAGCTACGGCATAAAGACTAAAACCTTGATACGCAAATCTATGCAGAACGAAGCAATCGAAACGAAGGGATAAGAAAATGCAAATTATGTAGGTTCTTATGTTTTTGTTGCCGAGAAAAATAAATACCTTTGCTTCCATATAAACCCAAAAATGTCATACATGGATAGCCATATTATAATTCGGGAATATTGCCCGACTGACAGGAATGACGTAATGAATTTGATAAGATTAAACATTCCGAAGTATTTCGCCGTGAAAGAAGAAGCAGATTTAGGCAGGTATTTAGATGAAGAAGTAGAGCTTTATTATGTCCTGCTATTCGACGGAATGATTGTAGGTTGTGGAGGGATAAATTTTACGGATAACATGACGACAGGAAAAATCAGTTGGGATATTATTCATCCTGCTTATCAAGGAAAATCGTTGGGGACAAAATTGCTCAACCATAGGATAGAAAAACTTAGAAATATCAGTAGCATAAAGAAAATAATAGTACGCACATCGCAATTGGTTTATAAGTTTTACGAAAAACAGGGGTTTATTCTGCTTGAGGTTAAAAAAGATTATTGGGCGGACGGCTTGGATATGTATAAGATGGAATACAAAGGTATTCTATAGCCAGCCCGAAAAAGGGAACTTCTTCGGGCTGACAATAATGTGCGACTGTATGACTGCACGGGTGTATTGCCGCATGAACGTACATACAGCCTAACACTCGCAAGTCTGTCTGCACAATGATACCCACATCACTTGTTTCTCTTTTCGCAAGCACAATCTCTCTAACAGTGCATTGCGCACCTTGTCCGCACACGGCGAGTTGATACGGAAAGCGAGTGCCACGACCATAGGCAAGGCATACATGTCCATGCCGTAACCGTTGGGTAACTTGATGTATCTTTCCGCTTTATAAGGTTTCAATACTCCGTTTTTATATACGGCTTTAACGGCAGCACGGAGTGTCGGGGCGATTACACCGAACAACTCCAACAATTCCGCTTCGTTCATCCATACATTTGCAATATCGGTCGGTACGGTCACTCTGCCGTACTCGTCCATTGTGATTGTTGTCCGTTTCATTGTCCTGCCATTTTTACGTTTCCGAAAGACTTGCTCAGTTTGTCGCCCAGCATTGTAAGGTCGTTGTCAAGTTTCTGAACGGTTATCTTCGCATAGATTTGGGTGGTTTCTATGTTCGTATGCCCCAAGATACGGCTCACGCTTTCAATCGGCATACCCTTGCAGAGAGCCAGAGTTGCAAACCCGTGTCTTGCGCAATGGAAGCTGATTTTCTTCGTTATGCCACATTCCTTTATCATTTTACCCATCCGTTTACAGACAGACCAATAATTGAGGTTAGGAAATATAAGGTTGTTTTCTTGGAAAGGCTTGTAGCGTTCGATTATCTGCAAAGGAATGTCCAACAGCTTCACTTGAAACGGTACACCCGTCTTGTGCCGCTTGGAGATAATCCATTTCTCTCCGTTTACCTCCACAATTTGGTCGTTGCTCAGTTCCTTGATGTCCACGAACGACAAGGCGGTAAAGCTGGCAAAGACAAAAATATCACGAAGGTAGGAGTTCTTGGGGTCTTTGAACTGAAATTCCATCAGCGTTTTCAGTTCATCCTCCGTCAGGTATTCACGTTCCTTTGTGTTAGGGCTTATGTGGAACTGGGCAAACGGATTTCTCGGTATGTGTCCGTTGAAGTGTGCCCGCATCACCACGCCTTTCAGCCACATGCAGTTTTCCCATATCGAACCGTTGTGCAATCCTGCTTCATTGGAAAGAAAGATGGCGAACTCTTTGATGAAGTCGGGGGTTAGCTCCTGCATGGACATATCGTTCCGCTTATAGCGTGACTTAATGAATGCCGCCACATGGTTTCTCGCCCGTACCCTTGCCATATAAGTGCATCTTTTACGGTCTTTCCCGACACGTTTCTTGAACACCTCGTTTTCCTTGTCGAAAGCACCGAGCAGCGTTTCATACTCGCCGCCCAATCCTTGATAGGCATTGCGTACCATCTCAGCCGTGACATAAGCCTCACGGTCAGATATGCGTTGGTAGTGCTTGATGATTTGAGCCTTGATGTTGTCGAGCGCAAGGTTGGTTTCCCTCGCTTCCACGCTTTTGCCTTTCGCCTTGTTGCCTTTGGCATCCCATAGTTCTTTGTGGATAGTCCGCTTGCAACTGAACTGCGCCACTGTCCCGTTAATCGTTACCCGTCCCATGATGGGGACAATACCGTTCTTCTCCTTGCTGCCGTTCACATAGAACAACACTTTGAATGTGCTTCTTGCCATACTCGTTTCTTTTTGGTTGCAAAACTATAAATCAACGAGTTACCTCTTGATAAGTAAACCTACGCAGAACGCCGCAAACGAAACGGAGAGTGTTAAATCTGCATTTCCATCGGGTAATGATTTGAAAACCATTCTTTCGCTACAATCCGCTTTAAGACAGTTTTATGCATTTTACCCAATTTCCGCAATTTGCCTCTAACTTCTTAATCCTCAAACTCTACTGCGCTAATCTGCGTTTTTTACGAGGTTATTCCGTAGAATTTCCGTAAGTTTGCCTAAACTTTTTATGCTATGACATTCTTCAGATGCCTTTGCTTGCTACTTATTTTATGCTGTTGCAATAGTAAACCCAAAACAGACGGGGGAACGATACGTGTATCGGTTCTGCGTGGTCCCTCCGCCATTGCCTTTGCACACTGGATGGAAGAAACACCCGTCGTCGATGATAAGCCGTTATCCGTTCAGATAATTGATTCTCCCGACTTGATGCAGGCTACCCTGATAAAAGGTGAAGCGGATATAGCCGTTTTGCCGATGATCAGCGCTGCCAACCTGTATAATAAAGGCATTCGGTATCATCTGGCAGGTTGTCCGATATGGGGTACTCTCTATTTGGTGGGTAGAAGCGATAAGGGCATATTCGGAGAGAATAAGCCGGTTTTACATATTTTCGGAGCCGGAACGACACCTGATATTCTTACCCGTCATTACCTCAGGCAACATAACACCGGTTATACGTTGAATTATTCATTTACTACCGCACAGGAGATCATGCAGGGGCTGTTGGCCGGAAAAGTCGACCATGCCGTTTTAGGAGAGCCGTTCTTGAGCATTGCGTTGCGGAAAGACAGCACACTGCAAATACTGGCAGACCTGAACAGGCCCGATTCAGTCTCTTCTGGATTTGCCCAGACTGCCATACTCTATGCACCCGCCTTAAAAAAGAGTCAAAAAGCGATAGACAGTCTTTTACATCTTTCTTGCCGCTTTGCCATGGAACAACCGGAACAGGCTATTCGTATATTGGAGAAAGAAAAGATTTTTGCATCCGGCATGTTGACGCCCGAAAGTATCGAACGCTGTAAAATCGACTACAGAACAGCATCCGAAGCCCAAGAAAATATACTTCGCTTCCTGCAACTGATCGGGCAATATGAACCTAAAGCATTGGGAGGAAAGATGCCCGACGAGAAATTCTATAAATGATCCGGAAAATGAAGAAAAGCATCCTTATCATCCTGTCGATAACAATCCTCTTGCTGGCCTGGCAACTGTTGGCTATGCTGGTCCGTTTGCCGGATTTGGTACCGTCCGTACCTCGCCTGCTGAGCACTCTCGCCGCACTTTTCGCATCCGGTTCATTCTATCAATCGGTTATGGCGACAGTGTTGCGCGGAACCATCGGGATGTCTATCTCGTTAATGGCGGCCGTAGGAGTCTCTTTCCTGTTCTACAAATGCGAGTGGATGTATGAGCTTTTCCGTCCGTTACTGGCAATCATGCGGGCCATTCCGGTCATCTCATTTATACTTCTGGCTTTGATTTTTCTGAATGCGGAAAGTATTCCTCTGATCATCGCTTTCTTGACTATGTTCCCTCTCCTTACGGAAAACTTGACGAAAGGAATACGGAGCCGGCGGAAAGAGCTTTCGATAATGGCTCGCCAATTCAAGATCGGACGTTGGAACAGACTGACACAAGTGACCTACCCACAGTTGAAGCCATTCCTATACAGCGGCCTTGTATCTGCTTTGGGCTTTGGTTGGCGTGCTATCATTATGGGAGAGGTACTGGCGCAATGTTCGCCCGGTATTGGCGGGGAAATGAAACAGGCACAAGTTTTTATTGCCGTTCCCGAATTGATCGCATGGACAGTCATAGCCATCCTGATCAGCTACCTTTTTGATAGAGGGATCAGCTGGTTGGCGAAGCGACGATTCTCCATACATTATAACAAACATTGTAACAAACAGCCTGTGCCAAAAGGGAATTGCGATATACGGGTTCGTGATATTTCATACCGGTATGGTTCGGATAAAGTCCTATCCCACTTCAGCTACACTTTCGAAAAAGGATTCATATATGGCATAACAGCTCCGTCGGGAACCGGCAAAACGACTTTGTTGAACTTGATAGGAAAGATTTTAAAGCCTGTGCAAGGAGAAATAGAAACAGACTGTACAACCGGAGTAGCTTATGTATTCCAGGAACCGGAATTACTTAGCCAACTGACGATTGCTGAAAATATCGCTCTTCCCCTGGCCGCCTGCCAGACAAAAGAGATGGCTCTCGAACAGGCAGTCTCAATGTTACAAAAGATGGAGTTGGAAGGTTTTGCGAACCGTTTCCCGAATGAACTGAGTTTCGGACAGCAGCAACGGGTTGCAATCGCACGTGCCTTGACTTATCCTTCCCCACTCCTGCTTATGGACGAGCCTTTTAAAGGGTTGGACGAGGCTTTAAGCCGCCGTATTATCGAACGTATCCGTGAACGGCAGGGAGAAAGCGGACAGACGATTCTCTTCACTTCCCATAATCCCGAAGACCTGCGTTTGCTTGCAGATAAGACAGTTCGTTTGGATCAAACCGGTCGTTAAGAGACTTTTATCAGTGAGCAAGGAATGGTAAACCAGAAAGTAGAGCCCTTGCCTTCCTCCGATTCCACTCCTATCTCCCCTTTCAAGATAGAAATAATCGTCTTGCAAATAGAAAGTCCGAGACCTGTTCCCTGTTTGAACATATCCAGTTTGACAAAGCGATCGAAGACAGTCGATAGGTGCTTCTTTGCAATGCCGCTTCCCGTATCCGTTACATAAACATAAATCCCCGTTTCCGTGAGTCTATATCCAAAACGGATGGAGCCGGAAGAAGTGAACTTAACAGCGTTAGACAGGAAATTGGTCAAGACCTGTGTCAGGCGTGTTTTTTCTGATTCAATATAATAATCGTTGCCATCTGTCTCAAAAATGATTCTGACACCTGGTTCAGCCCTGAAAGAAAAGGCCCTTTCCTGAGGTTGGAAAATTTCATTCAGACGGAAAGAAGTGTAGATAAATTCCAGTTTGCCCGATTCGATTTTGGAAATATCCAGAATATCTCCAATCAATTGCAACAGAAATTCGTTGCTTGATTGGATAATCCGTAGGTATTCCTGCTTTTCTTCCTCTGTATCAGCCTGCGCCAACAAAGTTGAGAAGCCGACGATGGCATTCAACGGCGTACGGATTTCATGGCTCATGTTGGCTATGAAAGCAGATTTCATCCGGTCGCTTTCCTCGGCCAGTCGTTTAGCTCTGACATCTTCCTCATGTTGTTTATCCGTCGTAATGTCACGCAAGATTCCGATCGCTTTGGAAGGTTTGCCGTCCTTGTCATATTCGTAAACTTCCCCTATCTTTTCCAACCATACGTATTCGTCCGAAAAGTAACGGCAACGAAAACTCAGGCGAAGCGAATCGGTCTCTCCTCTTGCAAAGGCGTTCACCACATCCCGGTACATCTGCTGTTCATCCGGATGTATCTTTTCCGTAAAACTTTCGTGGCTGATGAAAGTATGGACAATCTCACCATTTTGAGTTAAAGAAAGTTCGGCGGTCTCGTTGACCACATCCCATATCCAGGGGTAAATCTTTCCTGCCTGGCAGGAGAGAGCCAAACGCTTGTTATTTTCCTGTTGTTGCTCTTCGATCTGTCGCTGATGGGTGACATCCCAGGACATTCCCAATAGATAAGGTGCTTTCCCTTCACGGGAAACCAACATTTTCATCGTATCGATGAAGCGCAGAACGCCTTCCCGGTCTATCATCTGCTCGGTAAAGCGTTGTACCTTCCCTGTTTTCAGAACTTCCAGATCCTTGTCACGAAAAGCTTGTGCGACAACTGGATCGGAAAATAATTCGAAATCAGTCCTTCCCACTACATCCCCCATATATTGCCCGTATAACTGATTCATCATCGGACTGGAATAGACATAACGAAATTCATCACCCATATCTTTAACGAAGAGATACATGGGCACGGAGTCCACTATGTTTGAAAGCAAACCGGATAAATCCTTATATTCTTGTTCAAGAACTTTCTTGTTAGGAAAGACAGATGTCATATTTGAAGTGATTTTATGGAAACAACAAAAACTTTAGGTTGACAAAAGTCTTGAATTTAAATGTGAATTGCAAATATTTGGATAAAGAACTCGTTGGCTGGAGCAAAATAAATGCCAAACAATTATCTTTGTGATTCAAATATAAAGAAACAACCCATATGGTAGCATCATTTCATACGCTGATTTCCCGTATCCTGAGTATTCCCGCCGGACAGGTGGAACGAACTATCGGGCTGCTGGGAGAAGGAGCGACAATCCCCTTCATCAGCCGGTACCGCAAAGAGGTAACCGGAGGGCTGGATGAAGTCCAGATCGGCAACATCAAAGATCAGTTGGACAAGTTGGCCGAACTGAAGAAGAGAAAAGAAAGTATTTTATCCTCCATAGAAGAACAAGGCAAACTGACTCCCGAACTGAAAAAGAGAATCGTGGATTCGTGGGACAGTACCGAAATAGAAGACCTCTATCTCCCCTACAAGCCTAAACGGGTCACCAAAGCAGAGATCGCCCGCAAGAAAGGGCTCGAACCTCTTGCCAAAGTTGTGATGATGCAGAACGAAAGAGATTTGTCAGCTCGTGTGTCAGCCTTCGTCAAAGGAGAAGTGAAGAACGCGGAAGAAGCGTTGCAAGGGGCGCGTGACATCATTGCCGAATGGGTGAATGAGAACGAAGAGGCCCGTAACGCTGTCCGGAATTCTTTTTCACACACGGCGGTTATCACGTCCAAAGTCGTTAAAGGGAAAGAGGAAGAGGGAGCCAAGTACCGCGATTATTTCGAATTCAGCGAACCTTTGAACCGTACGAGTTCACACCGCTTATTAGCCCTGCGCCGAGGGGAAGCGGAAGGTATTTTGCGTGTAAGCATTTCTCCCGATACGGCGGGTTGCCTGGACCGTCTGAAACGCCGCTTCGTGAAAGGACGGGGAGAAGCTTCCGACCAGGTATCGACAGCCGTAGACGACTCTTTCAAGCGCCTGTTGAAACCTTCCATCGAAACTGAATTTGCTAATCTGAGCAAGGCGAAAGCTGATGAAGAAGCGATCCGTGTATTTGCCGAGAACCTGCGTCAGTTGTTACTGGCTCCACCCTTGGGGCAGAAACGTGTGTTGGGGGTCGATCCCGGTTACCGTACCGGTTGCAAGCTGGTTTGCCTCGATGCGCAGGGAGCATTGTTGCATAACGAAGCGATCTACCCCCACCCGCCCCAGAACGAAAAAAGCAAAGCGGCTGCCAAAGTGGCACAACTGGTAGCCACATACGCTATTGATGCCATCGCTATCGGGAATGGGACGGCAAGCCGTGAAACAGAACAGTTCATTACCAATATCCGCTACGACCGCAAAGTACAAGTGTTCGTGGTCAGCGAGAACGGAGCGTCCATCTATTCCGCATCCAAGATCGCCCGCGACGAGTTCCCCGAATATGACGTGACAGTCCGTGGTGCCGTCAGTATCGGCCGCCGCCTGATGGATCCGCTTGCAGAGTTGGTTAAGATCGACCCGAAAAGCATTGGTGTCGGGCAATACCAGCATGACGTCGAGCAGGGTGCTTTGAAAAAGAGCCTCGACCAGACGGTGGAAAGCTGCGTAAACTTAGTGGGGGTGAATGTCAATACGGCAAGCAAACATTTGCTTACTTATATTTCCGGACTTGGTCCGACGCTGGCCCAGAATATTGTTGATTACCGTACCGAACACGGCCCTTTCCAATCCCGCCGCGAACTGATGAAAGTGCCTCGTATGGGAGAAAAAGCTTTTGAACAAAGCGCGGGTTTCCTTCGCATTCAGGATGGCAAGAATCCATTGGACAACTCGGCCGTCCATCCGGAAAGTTATCCGATCGTCGAACTGATGGCAAAGGACTTGAAATGTACCGTCGCCGAACTGATCAGCAATAAAGACCTGAAGAAAAAGCTTGACTTGAAGAAGTATGTCACAGATAAAGTCGGAATGCCGACATTGTTGGATATTATGGAAGAACTGGACAAGCCGGGACGTGACCCCCGCCAAGCCATCCAGGTATTTTCTTTCGATCCGACAGTCAAAACGATCGAAGACCTGAAAGAAGGGCAGATCCTGCCAGGTATCGTCACCAATATAACGAATTTCGGCTGTTTTGTCGATGTCGGCATCAAGGAGAACGGCCTGGTTCATATTTCCGAATTGGCAGACCGTTTCGTCAGCGATCCGACACAAGTAGTCTCGATCCATCAGCATGTGAAAGTAAAAGTGGTAAGCGTTGACCTCGTTCGCAAGCGGGTCGGGCTTTCAATGAAAGGGATATAAAAAAACAGCTTTTTATAGTAGCGATGAAAATTAACAAAACAAACGTAGCACGCCTGCTGGACAAGGCCAAAGTGGCTTACCAGCTGGTTCCTTATGAAGTAGATGAAAACGATCTGAGCGCGACACACGTTGCCGACCAGTTAGGCGAGAATGTCGCGCAGGTATTCAAGACTCTTGTTCTGCACGGTGACAAAAGCGGGTATTTCGTATGTGTCATCCCCGGTGCCGACGAGGTCGATCTTAAAAAGGCCGCCAAAGTCTCCGGCAACAAAAGTTGTGAAATGATCCCGGTCAAGGAACTCCTGCCTCTCACCGGCTACATCCGTGGCGGCTGCTCCCCTATCGGCATGAAAAAGCATTTCCCAACCTACATCCACCACACAGCCGGACAGTTCGACCACATTTATGTAAGTGCCGGACAACGGGGTTTGCAGATACGCCTCGCTCCGGAAGATTTGATCCGGGAGGCACGGGCGGAAATTGCAGATATCATAAAGAATGATGAGTGATATGTATCATTTTCAAAACACCTATGATTTGAATGCAAAACATAGGTGTTTTGAAATCAAATCATATATGTTTTAAAAAGGGATGATTGCCGCTTCCCAAAGGAGGAATTACAGTTACAGAAATGTTACCTTGCTTTTATCTTTAGAACTTCCGGAATGTATACGTTTTTCCCTCGCGACTTAAGATTAATTGTTTGGATTCAAGCTTTTCGATCGTGTAAGTTTGTTTGGCTGAATCCCAATCGGTATAGGGCAGAAATTTACTGATCGGGCTCGGATCGTTCTCTAATTCCAACAACAATGTTTTTTCTCCTTCCAACGTATTATAGCCATATTGATGGCGGAAAGAATCGATTTCCGTAACATACACTTGGTACATAAACAAAGAATGTTCAAAATTAAAATAAACCGTGTCGACATTCTGCACGTCCCCACTTGTTTCTACCTTCTGTAATTGCCATTTACCGAACAGTTTGGACCCGGTATCCTTGCTGCATGAGGCAAGCAGGATCACACAAAACGCTATCAATATATTTCTAACCATATTCTTTTTTCTGCTTAAATCGGACATCAAAGGAAAGGAAATAATTTCAATTTTGTATATTTGTCGCCATTTATTATGTGTTTTTAATTTTACAAACATTCTATGAGACAAATGAAACAATTTGTAATACTGCTTTCAGCAGTATTTACTTTTTCTTCCTGCGTACACAAAGCGCAGAAGGAACAACAGGAAAAGAGTATCGTGCATACCAATCCCCTTCCCGTACAGTTTGGTGATCCGTATGTATTGCTGGCTTCGGACGGCATATACTATATGTATGGAACAGGTGGAGGTGCTGTCGATGGCTTCAGTGTGTATTCCTCCCCTGACATGGTAAACTGGAAAGCCGAAGGGCAGGTATTCCGGGGTAACATTCCGGGATCATGGGGAGTCGCCAACTTTTGGGCTCCGGAGGTGTATGAACGGGGTGGAAAGTTCTATATGCTGTACAGTGCCGACTGGAAAGAAAATCCGACTAACGAATTGGAAAATTTTCGTATCGGAGTGGCCGTTGCAGACAAACCGACAGGGCCTTTCAAGGAATTATCCGACAAACCTTTGTTCGATCCGGGCTATCCGGTTATCGATGGAAACTTGATCGATGACGAGGATGGACGGACCTATCTGTATTATTCCCGTTGTTGTTACAAACATCCGGTGGAAAGCGAAATTGCCGAACAGGCTAAAAAGGACGGGAAATTCGACGAGATAGAGGAAAGTTGGATATATGGTATTGAGGTAAAACCGGATTTGACAGAGGTGATCGGCGAGCCGGTCCTGCTGCTCAGACCGCCTGTAAAGCTGGACGACACGCAATCCGAATGGGAAAGCCGCTCCGTAACATCCGGCGAGATCAACCGCCGTTGGACGGAAGGGCCTTACACAATGAAAAAGGGAGATACTTACTATATGATGTATTCGGCCAATTATTATAAAGGAAAGAATTATGCTGTCGGCTATGCAACGGCAAAAAATCCGCTCGGTCCGTTTGTCAAATCAAACGACAATCCTGTGCTACAAAAGAACGTGGAGCAGGGAGGCATCGTTACCGGTACGGGGCACAACAGTGTGACCTGGTCAAAAGACGGCAAGCAGATGTATTGTGTTTATCATGGTTACACACAGAAAACTGGAAGCGAGCGGGTTGTCTTTATCGACAAAATGGGAATCGATGAGAACGGCAAGCTGTATGTGGAAGGGCCAACTGCGGAATAAATAGGAGAATGAAAGAGTTAAAGAATGAAAGAATGAAAAAGGCAACATCAACTTTTTATTTTTCATTCTTTCATTCTTTAATTTTTCAACTACAAAGCTCCCTTTGTACTCGGCAGTTCAAACCGGTAAATATCACGCCGGATAGCCATTTTGATGGAACGGGCCAAAGCCTTGAAGATTCCTTCAATCTTATGGTGTTCATTCACGCCTTCCGCTCTAATGTTCAGGTTCATACGGGCAGCATCGCTCAGGCTTTTAAAGAAATGCAAGAACATTTCGGTTGGCATATCCCCTACTTTTTCACGGCGAAACTCTGCATCCCAAACTAACCAGGGACGTCCGCCGAAATCAAGTGCCACACTGCACAGACAATCGTCCATCGGCAGACAGTAACCGTAGCGTTCGATTCCTCTCTTATCGCCTAAAGCCTTTGACAGAGCTTCTCCAAGCGCAATAGCCGTATCCTCTATCGTATGATGTTCATCTACTTCCAGATCTCCTTTCACCCGTACCGTCAAATCCATACCCGAATGTTTTCCGATCTGGTCGAGCATATGGTCGAAGAAGCCGAGACCGGTAGAAATCTCCGTCCGTCCATGTCCGTCCAAGTTCACTTCTACAAAAATATCCGTCTCCTTTGTCGTGCGTCGAACAGTAGCCCGGCGTTCTCCCGCAAAAAGATATTCCGTAATCCGGTCCCAATCGTCTGTAATCAGGACAGGAGAAATAGCCGGATTCTCCATGAGCAACTGTTGAGCTTCGCTGTCATCCGAACGAAGCCATATCCCTTTTGCCCCTAAATTGACTGCCAACTGCATATCCGTCAGCCTGTCACCTATCACATAACTGTTTGCCAGGTCATACTCACCGGACAGATAGCGGCCTAACATGCCTGTACGGGGTTTTCGGTTCGGAGAGTTTTCTTCCGGAAAAGAACGGTCGATCAGGATATCGTCAAAACGGATTCCCTCGCCTTCCAATGTCTTCAACATCTTGTTGTGTGCCGGCCAGAAAGTATCTTCCGGAAAAGAATCCGTCCCCAAACCATCCTGGTTCGTCACCATCACAAACTCGAAATCCAACTGTTTACGAATAAAGTACAAGTTACGGAATACTTTCGGATAAAACTCCAGCTTCTCCAGACTGTCCAACTGATAATCCACCGGTGGCTCTATCACAAGCGTCCCGTCCCTGTCTATAAATAAGGCTCTTTTCATGTATGAATTATGATTTATGATTTATGAATTATGATTTATGATTTATGTATCGTTGCATAAATCATAAATCTTAAATCATAAATCTTTACATTTTTTTTAGCGCATCGAGTAAAACATCGTTTTCACCCGGCTTACCGACTGTAATGCGAAGGCATCCGTTACACATGGTCACGTTTGTCCGGTTGCGGACGATGATCCCCTGTCTAACCAGATTTTTATAGATCGTATCGGCATTCGTCACTTCGACCAGGATGAAGTTTGCATCTGTAGGATAAATCTTGCGTACACAGTTCAACTCCGGCAGTACTGTTTGCAAACGAATCCGTTCGGAAAGGATCGAACGAAGCTGGTTTTCCATCCGTTCCTTGTTTTCAAGCACATACAAGGCACGTTCCTGAGTCAGCAGATTTACATTGTACGGATATTTGATCTTATTCAGGATGGCAATAATTTCAGGAGAAGCAAAAGCCATCCCCAATCGGATTCCGGCAGCCCCCCATGCTTTCGACATGGTTTGCAAGACGATCAGATTCGGAAATTTATCCAACTCACTTAAGAAGGAAGGTTCGATAGAGAAGTCTGAATAAGCCTCGTCAATCACGACAATTCCCTGGAAAGTATTCAAGACTTTATAAAGACGGTCACGACTCAGGTTATTTCCCGTCGGATTGTTGGGAGAACACAGGAATATCACCTTCACCCAGTCGTTTGCCGCTTCCAAAAGGCTATCGGTATCCAGGTCGAACTTTCCATCCAGCTTGATCTTCTTAAACTCTACGTTATTAACATTGGCCGCTACTTCATACATACCATAGGAAGGGTCGATGCTTACGACGCTGTCGATAGACGGTTCACAAAACGCACGGATAATCAGATCGATCGGTTCGTCGCTTCCGTTCCCTAGGAAGATAGATTCGCGTTTCACCCCTTTGATCTCCGCAATCTTCTTCTTCAACTCCCATTGCAAGGGATCGGGATAACGGTTGTACGGTCTGTTAAACGGGTTTTCGTTCGCATCCAGGAAAACGGAGGCATTGCCCTGAAACTCGTCTCTGGCAGACGAATACGGCTTCATGTTCCAGACATTGGGTCTGACTAAATCTTTCAAGTCTTTCATAATGTGTTCAATCTGATTGTTACTGCATTCTTGTGCGCATCCAACTGCTCGTTGGCCGCCATCGTCTGAATCGTTCCGCCCAACTGCTTGATACCGTCGGCCGTGATCTCCTGGAACGTGATCTTTTTGATAAAGCTGTCCAGATTCACACCACTGTAGGCTTTTGCATATCCGTTGGTCGGTAACGTATGGTTCGTACCGGAAGCATAGTCTCCAGCACTTTCCGGCGTATAGGGTCCCATAAAGACACTGCCCGCATTCTCGATCTGCCCGGCAATATCAATATAATCGGTAGTCTGGATAATCAGATGTTCCGGAGCGTACAAGTTCGTGAAATCAATCACTTCCTGTTTATCCTTCAGTACGATAATACGACTGTGACTCAACGATTTTTCTGTGATCTCCTTACGAGGCAGCAGGTCCAGTTGCTCCCGGATCGCTTGCATGACCGGGCAGACGATACTTTCGGAAGCTGTCACCAGCATGGCCTGGCTGTCTACTCCATGTTCCGCCTGGGAAAGGAAATCGGCGGCGATAAAGGCGGGATTAGCCGATTCATCCGCTATCACCTCCACTTCGGAAGGACCGGCAGGCATGTCGATGGCCACCTCTTTCAAGCTGACCAACTGTTTGGCCGCCGTCACATACTGGTTACCGGGGCCGAATATCTTATAAACCTTCGGAACCGATTCTGTTCCGTAAGCCATCGCTGCTATGGCCTGGATACCCCCAGCCTTGAATATCTTGCTGACTCCTGCCGTTTCCGCGGCAAACAGGATGGCAGGGTGCACCTTTCCTTCCCTGTCAGGAGGCGTACAAAGCACGATTTCCTTACAGCCGGCAATACGGGCCGGGACAGCCAACATCAGGACAGTAGAGAAAAGAGGGGCCGTTCCGCCGGGAATATATAAACCGACCTTTTCTATTGCTACCGCTTTCTGCCAGCAGGTGACACCCGGTGTTGTCTCCACCTTCTTACCCATAAAACGCTGTGAGGCGTGAAATATCTCTATATTGTTCTTTGCTTGACGGATAGCTTGCTTCAGCTCTTCAGGTACGAGCTCCTTCGCTTCCGCTAATTCCTGTTCTGAAACCTGCAACCCTTTGAAGGTTGAAGGATCTATTTTATCGAACTTTTCCTCATACCGGATAACGGCGGCATCTCCTCCCTCCCGGACTTCATCCAGCACCGTACGGACCGTATCGAACAGTGTCGTGACATCCAGTGCCGGACGCTGGGCCAATGAGGCCCATTCTTCTCTTGATGGATATTTGATTACTTCCATAGTTTCAATTGTCCATTGTCAATTTATAAAATCATTTTCTCGATGGGCAACACCAATATGCCTTCCGCCCCCAATGATTTCAGTTTACCGATGATTTCCCAGAAATGCTTCTCTGCTATAACAGATTGGACAGACACCCAGTTCCCGTCGGCAAGCGGCGTAATAGTCGGGCTCTTCATACCCGGCAGCACTTCTATGATCTCGTCCATCTTGTCTTTCGGAGCGTTCAGCAATACATATTTCTTGCCTTCCGCTACCTGGATCGCTTCGAAACGGAACAACAGTTCGTCCAGGATAGCCTGTTTTTCATCCGACAAATTATTATTGGCAATCAACAGGGCCTCGCTCTGCATGATGACTTCCACCTCTTTGAGCTGATTACTCACCAGTGTGCTGCCGGAGCTGACAATGTCGAAAATCGCATCCGCAAGACCGATACCCGGCGCAATTTCCACAGACCCACTGATTACATGGAGGTCTGCTTTCACCCCCTTTTCTGTCAGATAAGCCTTCAGTATTTCCGGATAGGAAGTTGCGATCGTCTTTCCGGAGAACCATTCTACCCCTTGGTAATCTTCATCTTTCGGGATGGCGAGTGAAAGACGGCATTTACTGAATCCCAAACGTTTGATCAGCTTGGCCTCCTGCCCTTTTTCTACATATTCGTTTTCGCCTACGATACCTATGTCGGCAACTCCATTGGCTACAGATTGTGGAATATCGTCATCGCGCAAGAATAAGACTTCTACCGGAAAACCTTTTGCCGACAACAGCAAAATACGTTTTCCCCTGTTTAGTTTAATACCGGCTTCTTCTAAGAGAAGCATTGTTTCATCGTAAAGACGACCTTTTGATTGTACTGCGATTCGTAACATGTTTATTTTGTTTATATATATTTTTTCCAAAAACAAAATAAGGCCCACCGTAAACGGCAAGCCTTATTCATTTATATCATATGTTCCTACATACCACACAGCCCACCGAACTATTGCCCGTTGTAATGATGATGGTGGAGATGCAGAACCGTACTTTTCATTTGTTATTATTTTTACGCTGCAAAGTTACAATAATAATTGAATTAGCAAATAAAACTTACAAAAGATTAGCTAATCGGGGTGATTTTTTTATTATGAGGCCAATTTTAACCCGATAATTCCGATTATAATCAATAAAGCCGAAAGTATCCGGAGCAACCCTGCCGAATCATGGAAAAAGAAAATGCCGATCAACAATGTGCCAACGGCTCCAATTCCCGTCCATACGACATAAGCCGTCCCGATCGGAATAGTCTTTTGTCCCATATAAAGGAAATAACCGCTCAATGCCATCGAAATGACAGAGACACTCAAAAATAAAAAACGGTGTCCAGTTGCCTGCGCCAGTTTCATACCTAAAGGCCAGCCGATTTCAAACACACCTCCCAATAAAAGATAAATCCATCCCATGATATGTCTTTTTAATTCTTTATGATAATTAGTCGTGCAACCTATATAAATGATCCGCCTGCTGACGAACTTTATTTGAGAGCAGGACCGGATAGTCCGGGTGGGCGGCAAAGAAATCGTCCACTTCCTTCCGGGCTGCCAACGAAGTATGTCCGTTCAGTAAAGCCCGTACCCAATCACGCGGGAAAAAGATATCCCCCGTACGCTGTACTTCCTGCAAGGCTTCCAGTGCCGGACGGATATAACCGACCGCTTCTTTTTGGCGCAACTGGCAGTTCAGGTTCGACAAGGCAGCCGAAGCCCACGGTTCGACACGGCGGTTCCCGGCAACGAGCAGAGAGGCAAACACACTGTCACGTACTTCCTTTCGGGGAGAAACAGATGGCGAGATGAACGCATATTGCCGTTTACGGTCCGGGTTAGTGATCCGAGCTTGCTGGGTGGCTACAATTTCATCGGCTTTGTCAGGCATTTGGATAGCCAGATCGTACGACAAGCTGATATAATCATTTTCGCTCAACGAACATCCGGCTGGCTCTTTCCCGTCTTTCCAAAGTGCGTACAGTCTTCTGACCGCTTCCGGCGAACGAGCTATAGAGCGATACTGGCGGAACGCCTGCAAACGTCGTTGAGGTTGCTCTGCCGTCATCACGATTCGCCAGAGTACCTGTTCCAGTTTCTCCGGGTCAGAGGGATATAGACGCTGACAATTGCCGATATATCCGAGTGCTGCCGAGAACAACAAAGAATTAGTTTCTCCCGGCAGATAATCCAACATGGCTTCCATATAAAGTTCCGCAGGAATCCTCCGGTTCAACAGGTTTTCATACAGGGTAATCAACAAGGAACCTCTCAACACTTCGTCCTTACAGAAAGGCAGGTAGGATAAACAAGCATTCGCGTTGTTTTCAAACAGACAGAAAAAGCCATACCCTTTTCCGTCGGCATTGGGGATGACAAAAGTACCTTCGCCTGCCGGTCTTTTCAAATCCTTGAAACAGAACATAGCCTCTTTTTTAAAAGAAACTTGCACATCCTCTGTTTTCCCATCGGGATAAACAACCAGGAAAGACAAGTCCTGTTCCCAATGAAGACCACGCCTTAGCGGATCTTTCTGTGCAACCAACAATGTTTTACCTTCGGTTATGACTCCACTAATCTCCGGCATCCCCTTTTCATTTACCCAGACATGACTCCAAGCAGAGAGGTCGTCGTCCGTATATTTGTCCAGAATACCGATCAGTCCTTCCCAGGTAGCATTTCCGTAGGCATACGTTTTCAAGTATTCCTGAATCCCTTTCCTGAAAGACTCCTTCCCCATTTTCTTAATCAGCATTTCCAGGATAACCGGAGACTTGTCATAGATGATATTGCCGTACATCAATCCGGCATCCCGCATATTCTCCAGTTGTTGCTTTACCGGATTGGCACCGGCGGTACGGTCTTCGGAATAGGCTGCCGGGATATAATCGAGTATGAAGTTCAAGGAATGGTTCACCTCCGGAAACAGAGGCTCGATCATCTGGGAGGCATAATAATTGGCAAAAACCTCTTTTGTCCAGACATCATTGAACCATTCCATCGTCACGAAATCCCCGAACCACATATGCGAAGTCTCGTGCGCAATCAGGGAACTGCGTGCCAGACGTTCGTTCAATGTCGGATTTTCGTTCAGGAACATCCGGCCGTCCGTATATAAGGTTGCTCCCGTATGTTCCATTCCGCCAAACTGGAATCCCGGCAAAATGATCAGGTCGTATTTGGCGAAGGGGTACGGTATCTGTGTATATTCCTCCTGCCATTCGAGTGCATCGAACACTTCGGATGCGATATCGGAGCACTGTGCTACTTTCTTCGGGTCGGTCTCACGATGGTAGATCGAAATGTTCCGTCCGTCGCGCGAATAAGTTTCCCGTGTCAGCTTACCGGCGACAAAAGAGAAAAGATAGGTGCTGAGCGGCTCTGTCTCCCGGAAATAAACCCGTCTACGACCGGTGACGGAAGTCGAATCCACCTGCTCGATCGCCCCATTGGCGACAGCCTGCCAGAAAGACGGAACTTCCAACGACAGGGTGAAAAGCGATTTCATGTCCGGCTGGTCGAAACAAGGGAAGAGCGTACGCGCCCGGTCAGGAACCAGCAACGTATAGAGGAATTCGTCCCGGCGGTTAAGCGACTGATCGTTTGCCGTAAATTCGATGGTCACGCGATTCTCTCCGTTTGTCACCTCTCTTGTATCGATCACGATATGCTCGTCCTTAACCGTATAAGGGACTTTCCTGCCATTCAACAAAACCGAGGCTACCTGTTCCGATTCCCCCCGGAAGTCTATGATAACCGGCTGTCTTTCGCGGATGGCAAGCGTTATATCCGCTTTGCCTGTGACGGCTTCTTCGCGGGATTCCGGGATGGAAAAAAAGAGGTTGTAACGTACCTCCTTGAAATGTTCTTTCCTGAACTGAGCCAATTCCCGGCTGACTCCCGGTTGCAACAGCGCAGCATCGGGTGCAGGACTACCGCAAGCACTCAAGAATGCGATAGAAGTTATACCAATAAAGTGTTTAAACATGACATAAATCATAAATCATAACTCAAAAATCATAAATCCCCCCTATTCCCTCAAATACTCTGCTATGGACATGAAGTTCCGTTCCAACAGATACATTTGACTTGCCATAAAGGAGAAAAACTCTCCCCAATCCTGCCGGCGGTGGAAGTCAATCCCGGATTTGGAGGTATAAATACGGGCGACCTGTTTTCCGGTATCACGCACAAAACAGATGTCCCAGGTCAACCCCTCCGGAAAATCCGTTTCCAGCGTATCCTTATACCACGTCAGGCGCTCGAACATTTCCAACCGGGCTTCTTCGCCCCTATGGTTCACTTCGAGGATGACAAACGCCCCCTCTCTTGTTGCATCGAATTTGAGTTCAACCCCTTTCACTTTCGTATCATACAAAGTCCATATCTTCTTGCGTCCCCTCAGATACGGTTGTACTTCACAAAATGCGGCGAAACTTTCCCAAAATTCAAGTTTCAGGTTCTTGAGTTCGTCTTTACTATACATTAAATAATTTAGCAGCTATTTATAAATTTCTTTCTTTTTCACTTTTACTATCGTACCATATTCAGCCAGTTTCTTCATATCGATACGTTTCCGGTTTCCGGCAATCACGTAAACGACCGGACGGCCACAGATCTGCTCTTGATAGAAACGGGAAATATCCTCCATATCCATCGTTGCGATATCCCGTAGAAATTCTTCTGCCGGATCACGGTCGAAACCTTCCATTCGCGCACCCGCCACTTTCTCGGAAAGGCTACGGAAAGGCGGATAATCGTTATTGATACGGTTGGCCAACGACTGTTTGATCGCTTCTACCCTTTCCGGTTTCAACGGCATTTTCCGGATCAGCGAATCCAACACGCCCAACGCATCCAGCGTTTTGTCGCTCTGAGTGGACAGCATCGCCGTAAAAGATCCGGCAGTCCCCTTATGGGCATGGTTCGGCAACTGATAACGACCGCTTGTCCGGTATGCAAAAGAACGGAACTCCCTTATCTCTTGGAACATCAGCGACGACATATCGCCCCCGAAATAAACGGAGAACAGCCGGGAAGCATGGCGGGAAGCTTTGTCATCGACCGGATCGCCCTTGACATAGCTGTAAACGATACTCTGCGTCATGTCCGGCATATCGATAAAAAAGACTGTCGGCCTGTTGTATTGCTTCAATTCGCGGTAGTAGGGAGAATTGGAGGCTACGGTCGTCCGCTCCAATGGGATATGCTGGCGAATCGTCCCGATCACCTTCTCTACAGGCAATGTGCCGCAGTAGTGAAGGTCGCACTGTACACTTCGTACCTTATCGTAGACCGCTAACAGATCTTTTCCCTTCAATTTCTTGATCTGCGAGAGTGAAAGTTTACGCAGGTAACGGGACTGGTCGCCGTACTTCACCTGTTCTAACAAAGCTGATGCCACATTGTCGCCCGATTTGAAAAAGGCTTTCTCCGAGACTTTAGCATCGTCCACAATCTGACGTAGCTTCTTGTCGTCAGCCTTTGCATGGCGGATAAAGTCGCCCACAAGTTCCATCGTTTCGTCAATATGATTATCGAAACCAGTCACCTTCATGACAAAAGCATCGGGTGTCACATCGAAAGCAAGCGTGCTCCCGATCGATTGCAAACGGCTACGGAACTGCTCGAAAGGTAAAGACTCGGTTCCTAATAATTGCAGATAGTTGGTGAGCTGCATCAATTCCGGCTGTTCCAAAGCACCGATCCCGTAGGAGATGTTGAAGGTGAAAATATCGTTCAGCGGATTAGGAGTCGTGTACAACGTCACCAAAGGAGTCAACTTCGACGTCTTCACATCTTTCTCGAAATCGATGATACGAGGTGCCACTTGCTGTTCCGGTATCTTCTCCAACTGTTCGGCATAGGAAGACGAAGCGTCTGCATTCCGGGGAACAACCGGAGAGAAAGCCGGTTTCGGCAGATTGTCTTTCGGATATTTCCCCGTGCTCTTGGTTACACACAAATAGTTATTGCTGAAATATTTTTGGGCGACCTGCACGACATCCTCTTTCGTGATGGACTCGATCCGCGCCACTTCGTTCAGGTAATCGTTCCAATTCTTTCCCTGCGAAAACAGATTCATCATGACCGTCGCACGCGAGTCGATATTCTCCAATGCGGAAGCATATTGCCGTTTCTGTTCCAGTTTCAGGCTGTTGAACACTTCGTCACTGAAGTCTCCGTTCTTCACCCGGTTGATCTCGTTCCAGACCATCTTCTCGGCCGAACTATACGACTGGATCAACAACTTCGGCATAATGGCGACCGCCAAGATTCCCGCTTCATTCATACTCTCGTTGATGGCAAGAGCTCCCATCAGCTTATGCTCCACCATCAGTTTGTCCAGATAGCCCGTACCGTTGGCATTGTTCAGCAGATTGACCGCTATATTCAAAGCAACCTGGTCCTCATGGTTGGCTGAAACACCCCGGAAACCGAGTCCCATCGCTTTTATAAAGGGGATCGGGAACTTCACCTTCATTTTCTCCCGTCCGTTGAACGGCGGGAGCATCACCTTTTCCGGTTTTGGAACATTGCCCGAACGGATGCGTGAAAAAGTCTTTTCCAAAACGGGCATAACTTGCTGTGTATCGAAATCACCGCTAAGGATCAGTGCCATATTGGGGGCTACATAATAGTCCTCGAAAAACTTGCGCATCTCCGTCAGCCGTGGATTCTTGAGATTCTTCGTGCTACCGATAATCGGATAAGCATACGGATGCGGGCCGAAATAGCGGGCCATCAACGTGTCCATCACCTGGCCACCGATGAAATCACCGTACATGTTCTTCTCCTCATAAACCGTTTCCAGTTCGCTTTGGAAAAGACGGAATACAGGGTTAATCAGGCGCTCGCTGTTGATCTCTGCCCATTGAACCATATATTGCGGAGAAAACGTATTGAAATAGATCGTGGCATCGTATGAGGTCGCCGCATTCAGACCGGAACCGCCGAACCGGCTGATGAGCCGGTTGAACTCGTTGGGAATGACATATTCGGAAGAGCGGATGCTCAGTTCGTTGATCTCCTTTTGCAGACGGGCACGTGCAGCAGTATCCTCCGTCATGGCCAGTTCGTCATATTTCATGGCGATGGAATCCAGCAGGACTTTCTCCGACTCGTAATCGAGTGTCCCGATACGGTCTGTTCCCTTAAACATCATATGCTCGAAATAGTGGGCGATACCTGTATCCGGACAATCTTTCGCTCCTGCTTTCACGACAACGGCGCCGAAAACTTTCGGTTGGCTGTGATCCTCGTTCAACCAAACAGTCAGTCCGTTTTCCAGTCTATATTCTTTTACTTTGAGAGCGTTCAAGTCCTCTGCTTGCGATTGATAAGAACAACATGCGAATACCATCATCACTACTTTTAATTTCACGGTCATGTTACAGATTTGTAATATTAGCGTCAAAGGTAAAAAAATTAATCAGATATTTATGATTGATACGATAAACCAAACGAATATTTAATTGTTATCCAAATAAAAGCCAATACAATATGATAAACTTAGGTAGTTGGATGAACGGCATCCTGATCAGTTGGGGTGTAGACCCTAAAATTGCAAATACTTTTGACGAAATGATTATTGCAGCATTGCTGGTCATACTGGCGATCGGACTGGACTACCTGTGCCAGGCGATCTTTGTCGGCAGTATGAAAAAACTGGCACAACATACGCATTATCAATGGGATTCGTTGCTTCTCAAACGTAAAGTCGTCCACCACTTAGTCCATACGATACCGGGGATCTTAGTCTATGCTCTCTTGCCTTTGGCGTTTATACGAGGGAAAGGCTTATTGCTGTTGTCTCAGAAAATATGTGCCGTGTATATCGTGTTCGCTTTGCTATTGGCGATAAACGGTTTTATTTTAGTGTTCTTGGATATGTATAATATGCGGCAGGTGAACAAGAACCGTCCGATCAAAGGGTTCATGCAGGTGCTTCAGGTCCTGCTGTTCTTTATCGGCGGGATCGTCATTATAGCCATCCTGATCGGGAAGTCACCTGCCAGCCTGTTTGCCGGATTGGGCGCTTCGGCGGCGATTCTGATGTTAGTATTCAAAGATACGATTTTGGGATTCGTGGCCGGCATACAGCTTTCTGCCAACGATATGCTACGACCGGGCGACTGGATCACGGTTCCCGGCTCGAACGCGAACGGTATCGTACAGGAGATCACGCTGAATACAGTCAAGATACAGAATTTCGATAATACCATTTCCACCATCCCGCCTTATACGCTGGTAAACGCTTCGTTCCAGAACTGGCGGGGAATGGTCGAATCGGGTGGCCGTCGCGTGATGAAATCCATCTTTCTCGACCTCAATACCATCAAGTTCTGTACGCCGGATATGCTCGACACGTTCCGCAAAGAGATTCCTTTGCTTGCCGACTACCAGCCGGACGAAGGCGTGACACCTACCAATTCGCAGATGTTCCGTGTCTATGTGGAGAAATACCTGACAAGCCTCCCGGTTGTTAATACGGACCTCGATTTGATCATCAGCCAGTTGCAATCGACTGAATATGGCGTACCGATCCAGATCTATTTTTTCTCCCGCAATAAAGTATGGAAAGAATACGAGCGCATCCAGTCGGATATCTTCGACCATTTCTTCGCAATGGTTCCCAAGTTCCAATTGAAGGTGTATCAGTACTCGGAGTAAGGACAATGAAAAAACAGACCTTATTGTCAAATTAATAAAAAGACTCATTGGTCCAAATCGAAACACACAGGCATGAAAATCGATTTTCATACCCGTGAAAATAGAATTTCCCGCAAGGGTAATATTTTTTAACAAACTTGTTTTTTGGTAATCGGCTATATCTCAGAATGATGACCTTTTTATCGCTTTTTATGGGGAATATTGTATTTTTATTAGTTAGTTTTGTATACAAATTCAAGGTTATCACAAGTAGACTCGATTAATCATTAAAGATATGCATGCAATACAAGAATGGATTAACGATCGTCTGATCGAATGGGGTATAATCAGTAGTTCTGCAAATGAACTGGACAACACGATCGTCCTGCTGCTGATCATTGTAGTAACGATCGGTATCGACTACGCTTGCCGTTATATCTTCCTGAATATGTTTAAACGACTTGCGAAGAGAACCCGCAACCAGTGGGATGACTTGATCGTCGAGCGTAAGATTATCAACAAGTTGATGCATATGATCCCCGCCATCTTGGTATATGTGCTGCTACCGCTGGCCTTCCCGGTCGATGAGACGCCTAAGATATTGGGGATCTTGCAAATAATATGCAAAATTTATATCATTGCCGTTTCGCTTCGTTTTATCAATGCCGCCCTGAATGTCGTACATGAAATATACAACCGGAAGGAATCGCTCAAGAACAAGCCCCTGAAAGGTTTCATCCAACTATTACAGGTTGCTGTCTTCTTTATCGGTTTTATACTGATCATCAGTATTCTGATCGGTAAATCTCCGACGACGCTGTTCGCCGGACTGGGTGCATCTGCCGCAATCCTGATGCTGGTGTTCAAAGATACGATCTTGGGATTCGTGGCCGGCATACAGCTTTCCGCCAACGATATGTTGCGTCCGGGCGACTGGATCACGATGGATAAGTATGGGGCGAACGGAACGGTTATCGAAGTCACGCTGAACGCAGTCAAAGTCAAAAATTTCGACAATACGATTACGACGATTCCCCCTTATGCCCTGGTGAGTGATGCTTTCCAAAACTGGCGTGGGATGTCGGAATCTCCCGGACGGCGGATCAAGCGTTCTATCAATATTGATATGAACAGCGTGAGTTTCTGCACACCGGAGATGTTGGCTAAATTCCGCAAAATATCCTTACTAACAGATTATATCGACGAGAAAGAAAAGGAATTGAACGCTTATAACAAGAAGCATCAGATCGACGGCTCCATTCGCGTAAACGGTCGGAGGCAAACGAATATCGGTGTGTTTCGTGCCTACTTGGTCAATTATCTCAGAAGCCTTCCGGAAGTCAGCAAGGAACTGACTTGCATGGTCCGCCAGTTGCAACCGACGGAAACCGGTATTCCGATCGAACTCTATTTTTTCTCTTCTGTGAAAGACTGGGTGCCCTACGAAGGCATTCAATCTGACGTATTCGACCATGTATTGGCCGTAATCCCGGAATTCGGACTCAGCGTCTTCCAGAATGTCTCCGGTAGCGATTTGAGGGGGCTGAAAATAATGAGATAACAAAAAAGCGTCGCCCGCCATAGGGTAACGCTTTTTGTTTATCTGAGTAATTGCAGTGACAATACCACATTTTGCAGAACGGACCTGAATGGAAAAATACTAAACAAGTTTGGTAAATCGTTTTTTCAACTCACGTTTTAAATATAAATATTGTAACCATGATAAAGTACGCAAGAATAGTACTAACAATAGAATAGCTAACAAAATATAACGTACAAGAGGATTTGTCATATAAAACTCTTCACCTAAAATTTCTTCCCAGTTTTTTACCTGAAATAATGATATATCTAAATCTGAATGCATATTCTTTACCGTCATCTTATATAATTACAATTTAGTCTTAACACTACAAAAATAACAGACATAATAAAGATATTACATACAAATATTAATAAATTACTTGTATATTCTGACAATAATATTGATGAAATATAAATATATAAAATGTTATTTATGCTTATAATTAGCATTTTAGACATATTATTATATATGTAATTGAGATTATTTATCAATCTTATTCTATAAAAATACTTCAATATCTTTGGATTATCAAAAGATATTGCTGACACATAATAGCTATTGTTTTTAGCTTAAAAAGATTGAATCGTTGAAAGTGCTGATTTTGCCAAAAACAAAAATGTTTCTATCTTCGCTCTCAATAAGAAAAGTAGTATGCTTAAATTTAAGAAGGATTCCCTGAAGTAAATAACCTCTGAATACTCTGTTTCAAGGTTATCCCATAGTTTTTTGGCATATTTTGCCATAGTTATTTTTATCTCTATGAATCATTAATATTTAGACATCATGAGTAACGAAAATAAATCGATTCACGAATTCGACTTCAATTTAATTTGTGAATATTTCTCCAGCGTTGAACGGCAAGGTCCCGGTAGTCCGGAAGTGACTCTTAAAGCTCTTGATTTTATTGAAAATCTATCCGTTCAATCCCGCATTGCCGATCTTGGTTGTGGCACAGGAACCCAAACAATTACTTTGGCTCGGCATACACCCGGACAAATTGTGGGTTTGGATCTATTTCCCGATTTTATCAGTATTTTCGAGCAGAATATTCAAAAACTCGATCTCCAAGACCGGGTGAAAGGAATAGTTGGCTCTATGGACGATCTCCCATTCGGAAAAGAAGAGTTCGATTTGATATGGTCGGAAGGAGCTATTTACAATATCGGTTTTCAGCATGGACTGCATACATGGAGGGAATATCTGAGAAAAGGCGGTTATGTTGCCGTTTCCGAAGTTTCTTGGTTCACCGACAAACGTCCTGCGGAAATTAATGACTTCTGGCTGGATGCTTATCCGGAAATAGATACTATCCCCAACAAAGTTGCCCAAATGCAAAAAGCCGGCTATATTCCTGTAGCCAGTTTTATTCTACCAGAAAATTGTTGGACGGAACATTTTTATGCTCCACAAGTAGAAATTCAAGATAATTTCCTGAAAAAATATGCAGGCAATAAAGTTGCCGAAGACTTTATTGCCAACCAACGCCACGAGACTCAATTATATTATAAATACAAAGAGTTTTACGGTTATGTATTTTACATCGGAAAGAAAATCTAACTATTGCTAACGGAAAGTTCATTGGAGATTATTTCGAAATTCCCAATTCGAAATAATCCTGAGGGGAAAAAATCGTATCTTAGTGGCAGTAAAAAAATAAAAGAGATGAGTTACGATCAATTTCTTCGTTTTATCTTTCCAGAGGGAATGTTTGATTATTTTGAGTTGTCTGATTTCAAAGAAAAGTCGGATAGGGTAGAAATATACTTTGAAGAGAAGAATATACATCCTAAAGAATATGCAACCGATAACTTGGAGAGCAAGGGCTTTTATGAGCAAGTCAGGATGCAGGATTATCCGATGCATGGGCGTAGCTGCCTGTTGTTTATAAAACGAAGATGGTTCAATCACAGTACTGGCAAATATGTAAGCCGCAATTGGAAATTAGTGGCAGAAGGAACGCTAATAACGACTGAATTTGCGTCTTTTTTAAAAGCATTGGATCGACTCTCGCGCTCTTAGCATTAGTCTTTTGGCGGATCATTACGGAATGGAAGCCAAACTGTTGGAGTCCCAATATAAGAATCATCTGAGTCATTTCAGAAATTGGGAGCAACGTGCCCATGCCGAAGAATGGATGCTCTTCGAGAAAAACATTGGACCCTACGTCGGGCTGGACGAAACGGCACTGTCGTCGGGAGAACTGTATACAATCCTGATTAACAAAGA
>CDZN01004885.1_pt1 | contig 122246 bp, 107 predicted proteins | sample 557701 | NCBI WGS metagenome assembly CDZN01 (sample SAMEA3182089, study PRJEB8094) | gut metagenome | biome: human; feature: gut; material: Stool; isolation source: human stools | place: Canada | collected 2013-02-04 | reverse complement strand
TAAATGATAATTTAGTAGAATTCTGTAAAACAGAGTTTATGAAAATATTTGCAACTCGACCTGAATATCAGGATGAACAAAGTGACTGGTTTTCTCAACCATTGGGAAAATCATTATCCCGTGTTGCGATGGGACCATTTGGCTCCAATATTAAGACAGACTGTTTTATTGAGGAAGGTATTCCGGTGTTAAACGGCGATAATATCTCAGGCTATTTACTCTCCGAAAAAGCATTTCGCTATGTAGACGAAGAAAAAGCTTATGAGCTGAGAAATTCAATCGCTCATTCAGGCGATATTGTTATCACTCATCGTGGAACACTTGGACAGGTGGCGCTTATTCCTGATAAAACCAAATTCAGTGAATATGTTATTTCACAAAGCCAATTTATGTTCACTTGCGATCAGAGCAAAATATTACCTGAGTATGTTCTTTTCTATTTCCATACTGATGCTGGTAGCCGCAGGCTTCTCGCAAATGATAATACAACGGGAGTTCCTTCGATTGCCAAGCCGACAAGCTATATTAAAGCTCTTCATATTCCAATCCCGCCGATTGATATGCAACATCAGTGGGCTGTGTTGGTACGTAAGAGTCTGGCTACTGTAGCTTCAAATAACCTTGAAATAGAAAAGTTGGCCGAGTTGGCACAGATTGTTCTTTCAACGTTATGCCGCTAAATTATCATTTAACGAAAACGTCACTTTTCAAGCGACCGCTGTGGACTGCAAATTATTTACGATATATACAGAGAGATAAAATGGGAGTAGTCTCCCGAAAGGAGTGAACACAATGGCCAACTTCAATGAACACGCATTAGAAATGTCCATTATGGAGCTGTTCAAAGATGAAGGATACATTCATTTGAATGGAAGCCAAATACACAGAGAAAGAACAGAGGTGCTGCTACAAGAGGATCTGAAGCAGTATCTGTATAACCGTTATGCAAAGGATGGCATCACACCGGGCGAGGTTGATGGTATCCTCCTTATGCTACGTAATATATCCGGCACTTTATACGAAGCAAACAAGGCTTTCTACAAGCTGCTTTGTGACGGCTTCATTCTCAATCGTGAAGATAGAACGCAGAAGGACATCTACATTGAACTTATTGATTTCGACACTCCCGAAAACAATATCTTCAAAGCGGTTAATCAGTTTGAGATCGAGGGTATCAACAATCAGTTGCGTATTCCCGATGGCATTGTGTTCGTTAATGGTATCCCTGTCGTTATCCTTGAGTTCAAGAGTGCAGTCAAAGAGAATACCACAATCATGGATGCATACAAACAGTTGACTGTTCGTTACCGCAGAGACATTCCTGAGATTTTCAAATACAACGCATTTATCGTTATCAGCGATGGTGCGAACAATAAATATGGTTCTTTCTTCAGCCCGTATGATTTCTTCTATTCCTGGAGAAAGATCAATTCCGAGGATAAGGAACTGGATGGCATCAGTTCCCTTGTGACTATGGTAAAGGGATTGTTCCGTAAAGAAAGACTGCTTGCAGTTATGAAGGACTTTGTGTACTTTCCTGACAGTTCCGATAAGGACATCAAGATTGTATGTCGTTATCCGCAGTTCTTTGCGGCAAACAAGCTGTTTGAGAACATCAAGACGCACATGAGACCCGATGGTGATGGTAAGGGTGGCACCTACTTTGGTGCAACCGGCTGCGGTAAGAGTTACACCATGCTCTTCCTGACCCGTATGCTTATGAAAAGTCCCTACTTCCATTCACCGACAATTTTGATTATCACAGACAGAACCGATCTGGACGATCAGCTGTCCAAGCAGTTTATCGCATCTAAGAAGTATATTGGTGATGAAACTGTTGTCAGCATAGAATCCCGTGATAAGCTGCGTGAAGAACTGCAAGGCAGAGAAAGCGGCGGTGTTTATCTTACTACGATCCAGAAATTTACCGAGGGCATTCAGCTTCTGACCGATAGAGCCAACGTTATCTGCATTTCTGATGAAGCACATAGAAGTCAGATTAACCTTGACCAGAAAGTTCGTATTACGGATGCAGGCGTAGAGCGTAAATATGGATTTGCAAAATATCTCCACGACTCCCTTCCTAACGCTACTTATGTCGGGTTCACTGGAACTCCTGTCGATGGAACTATCGAAGTATTTGGTCCTGTGGTAGATGCTTATACTATGACAGAATCTGTTCGTGACGGCATAACGGTCAATCTGGTTTACGATGGCCGTGCCGCCAGAGTTACACTTGACCAGGCGAAGGTTTGTGAAATTGAGAAATACTACGAAGAATGTGAGCGACTGGGGGCAAATGAGCATCAAATTGAAGAAAGCCAGAAAGCTGTTGCCAATATGGAGGTTATTATTGGCGATCCCGACCGACTTCGTGCCGTTGCAGAAGATTTCATCAATCACTATGAAACCCGTGTAGCCGAAGGCGCAACCGTAGCCGGAAAAGCTATGTTCGTTTGCATGAACCGATACATTGCCTATGATTTGTACAAAATATTGATTGAACTCAGACCTGAATGGGCAGTAAAGAAGGTTGCCGCTGACGGTGTTGAGCTTAGTGAAAAAGATAAGAAGGAACTCAAACCTATTGAAATGCTCAAGCTGGTTATGACCCGCAATAAGGATGATGACAAAGAGCTTTTCGATATGCTGGGGACAAAGGATGACCGCAAGGAGTTTGACCGACAGTTCAAGAATCCAAAGTCCAACTTCAAAATTGCGATTGTTGTGGATATGTGGCTTACCGGTTTCGATGTTCCTGAACTGGATACTATCTATATCGACAAGCCTATACAGCAGCACACTCTTATTCAGACTATTTCCCGTGTCAATCGTGTTTGCGAGGGCAAGGATAAAGGCTTAATTGTCGATTATATCGGCATTAAAAAGAACATGAACCTTGCATTGAAGAAGTACACAAACTTTGAGTGCGAGGAATTTGAAGGTGTGGAGCAATCTATTACCATTGTTAAAGACCAATTAGAAGTTCTCGGTCAGATGTTCCATAACTTCAATAGCAACGATTACTTCCGTGGCTCCCCTACAGAGCAGCTTGACTGCTTGAATCGGGCCGTTGAATATGTTCAGTTGTCCGAAGAACTGGAGACACGATTTATGGCTGCGGTTAAGAGAATGAAGCAAGCCTTTAATCTCTGTAGTTCCAGCGAGAAGCTGTCTGATGAGGATAAAGACTACATCCACTTCTACTGTGCGGTGCGTTCTATCCTTTTCAAGCTCACAAAAGGCGATGCCCCTGACATATCTCAGATGAACGCCCGTGTGCGTGAAATGTTGGAGGGAGCAATTCAGTCGGATGGCATTGAAGAACTGTTTGAAACCGGAAAACATATTTCTGTAGATATTTTCAGCGATGAATACATGGACAAAATTAACGCTATTCAGCTGCCTAATACTAAGATTAAAATTTTGCAGAGACTACTTTCCCAGGCGATTGATGAGTTCCGTAAAGTCAATAAGATAATGGGTGTTGAATTTGCTGATAGACTCAAGCGTGTGGTTGACGAATACAATAACCGACGTCGTGATGAAGCCTATGCCAACGAGGTTCTGGACGATGTTGCAGAGCAGCTTGCACAACTTCTGGAGGAGTTAAAAAAAGAAAAGAACTCTTTCAAAGCAATGGGCATTGATTATGAGGAGAAGGCTTTTTACGACATTTTGAAAGCAGTCGCAAGAAAATATGAATTTGAGTATCCTGATGACAAGATGCTTGAACTCTCCAAGAGGATCAAAGTTATCGTGGATGATAAGTCTCGTTATACCGACTGGTCTACTCGTGAAGATATTAAAGCAAATCTTCAGGTTGATCTGATTCTCCTGCTTGATGAATTTGGTTATCCTCCTGTAACTCTGGATGATGTTTATAAGGAAGTTTTGGAGCAGGCTGAAAATTTCAAGAAGTATGCAAATTAGGAATAGGCAAAGAAGATGAAACGGAAAGAACTATTTGACTGGTGCAGGCAGCAATACGGAACAGAGCCAGATTACCCGTGGAATGACTGGAATGCTGTCCTGCGCCACACAGACAATAACAAATGGTACGGCGTTGTCTTGGAAGTTGACCGCAGAAAACTTGGTTTGGCTGACGAGGGTATTGCTGATATTTTGAATGTGAAGTGCGACCCTGTTATGATCGGTTCCCTTCGGATGCAGAGCGGTTTCTACCCGGCGTATCACATGAACAAAGATAAATGGATCAGCATAATGCTGGACATGCCAGAAGCAGATGAACTAATAAAAGACTTACTTTCCCTGAGTTATGAATTGACCAAGGGGAAATCAAAAAAACATTGAATCATAGAATGGAGGGCATGGGACTATGGACAACAGAATATTTCTCTGCATAGATCTCAAGTCCTTCTATGCTTCTGTGGAATGTATCGAGCGTGGTCTTGACCCCATGACCACGAATTTGCTTGTGGCAGATGCATCCCGAACAGAAAAGACCATCTGCCTTGCAGTCTCTCCTTCTTTGAAAGCCTATGGTATTTCAGGCCGTGCCAGACTGTTTGAAGCAGTTCAGCAGGTCAAAAAAGCAAATGCAGAGCGTTTGAAAAAAGCACCGGGACATACATTTACCGGAACATCAAGTAATGCAAAAGAGCTGGCTGCACATCCTGAATTGGAGCTGTCCTACATTACAGCGGTTCCGAGAATGGCTCATTACATGGAGCATAGCACAAGAATTTATAATATTTACCTCAAGTATATCGCTCCAGAGGACATCCATGTTTACTCCATTGACGAGGTGTTTATTGACCTCACCCACTATCTATCTTCTTCCGGTCTGAATGCTCGTGAATTTGCAAAACGGATGATTCAGGATGTTTTGGAAACGACCGGCATAACCGCAACAGCCGGTATTGGTACAAATATGTACCTTGCCAAAGTCGCTATGGACATCGTTGCAAAGCATATACCGGCGGATGAAAACGGTGTACGCATAGCTGAACTGGACGAAATGAGCTACAGACGCCAACTGTGGAATCACCGTCCCCTCACCGACTTTTGGAGAGTTGGTCGGGGATACGCAAAAAAACTTGAAGAAGTCGGTTTATTTACAATGGGCGATATTGCCCGCTGTTCGGTGGGAAAATCGAACGAATATTACAATGAGGATTTGCTTTACAAGTTATTCGGCATCAATGCCGAACTGCTGATAGATCATGCCTGGGGCTGGGAGCCATGCACGATTGCGGAAGTGAAGCAATATAAGCCCGAAAGTAATAGCGTCGGCTCCGGGCAGGTGCTGCATTGCCCCTATGACTTTGAAAAAGCAAGACTGGTTGTTCGAGAGATGATTGATCTTCTAATGCTGGATCTGGTGGACAAGGGATTGGTTACTGACCAGATCGTGCTGACAGTTGGCTACGATATAGAAAATCTGTCTGACCCTGTGCGCCGCAAGGCATACAAAGGTCAAACAACGACTGACCGTTATGGACGGCAAGTGCCAAAACACGCACATGGAACTGCCAATATCGGCAGATATACTTCCTCTACCCGATTGGTCACAGATGCGGTTTTGGAACTATTTGACCGGATTGTAGATAAATCTCTTTTGGTACGCAGACTCAACATATCTGCAAACCATGTAATTTGTGAGGCAGATGTGCCGAAAGAAAACAAAGTAGAACAGCTGGATTTGTTTACTGATTATGCTGCTTTAGAGAAGGAAAAAGAGAAAGAAGATGCTACGCTGGAGCGTGAAAAGAAAATGCAACAGGCAGTATTGACGATAAAGAAGAAATTTGGAAAGAACGCCATTTTGAAGGGAATGAATCTTCAGGAAGGTGCAACCGCTAAAGACCGCAATGCACAGATTGGTGGTCACAAAGCATAGCGAAAAGAGGGATACGATGTACGATATTGAAAAGGCAAAGCAATATGCATGGGAACAGGCCGACTGGATTGCTCACAGCAACGGATATTTTCTGATGAAAGACTGTGTTTTCTTCTATCACAAGGGGAATGTGGTTTTTGACCCTTGGAATGATTTGGACGGAAACGCTGTTGACGATCCTTTCTCCTTCTATGGCAAAGACAAGATGGACGAGTTTTGTAGACGGATTCTTGTGAAAAAAGAAGGTTCCACTCCGTCCAGTATGGTTTCTGTCGATAGCAAGATTCTTGACTTTTTGAAGATGCTCTACTTTGGCGTGACGGATAACCCCTTTGAAGCTACCAGCAGGAGCGCATATACGGATATGTGCAGAACGATTCGATTTAATGGCAAGAATGGGGATATGTTGAGAAAAGCGGTAGATGCGCTTTTGGAAGAAAGAATCCCTGAGCTTGTTGCCGTGAATGATGCGGAGGATTTTACAAAATGGCACCACTCCATTTGCGAAGAAATTGTTTCGATGTATGAAGCGGAAGGAATCGAGTTTTATATTGGACAAGCGCAGAAATGGGTCAATATGACTTTGAAATACTTGTATGTGTTGATTCCTGATGTTGTAGAACCGTTTTACCGTTTTTTACATATTCCGCTGGACAACTACATCATCGACATTGCGAAGAAGCAGTATGGCATCCCTTCTCTGCCCTGCGCATGGAGCAGAATATCGGATTATCAGGATTATCTTGATTATGAGGAAATGCTGATGGAAGTGATTGATGAGGTGCCTTTGGATTGGGAGTTTGCAAAATGGGTTGAATCGGCTCGCAAGCAGAAAGTCGAGAAAGGCAGATAGTTTTCAGGAGGTGCGCTATGCAGATACATTACTTTCAGCGATACCATTCAAAAGAGAATGTGGATACATCCAACACCATGTTGATGCTTTCCCGTTTATATAATTACAATGCAGATAAATTCTTCTCTATGTTGAATAGCCTTATTCTCGGAGAGGATGAAAGTCCTGAAATTACATTTGACTTGCAGGTTGCCGGTGACGAAAGCGTTCCGGATGCTGTAATCAGCCAAAAGAGCTTTAAGATCGTTGTCGAGACAAAGCTCTATAATCAGTTCGATAAGCAGCAGCTTGTAAATCATCTGGAGCAGTTTGGCGCAGAGGACATCAAGGTTCTGCTGACTATCGACCCCAGACCAATGAAGCAGCAGTTATTTGATGAAATGACTGTTGAACTGAAAAAGTATAACAGCGAAAACATGGAGCGCCTGATCCACCCGATTAAACACGTTAATCTGACTTTTGAACAGCTTGTGGAGGCGATGGAAGATATTATTGATGACAGGGACACGGAGATTATTTCTGTGCTGGATGATTTCAAAAAATATTGTTTTGATGAAAAGCTGATACCGGATGGTCATAAGTGGATGCGAGCGATTGTGGCAGGAACAACGTTCCAGGACAACATGGATTTGAATTTATTCTATGATCAGGAATCCCGCAAGTTTTCAGAGCATGGATATATTGGACTCTACAAAGATAAGAGCATCCGTGCGGTCGGCAAGCTGAAAAAGACCATTATTGCGGTTGAAGTTGAGGGAAAAATGACATACCGGGCAGAAAGCGGCGAAGCGCCAACGCCAGATGAGATCTGCCGCATTAACGAAGCAATCCACCGTGCAGAGGACTACGGCTATAATCTCCGCACGATCAGTCACAGATACTTTATGGTCGAGAAGTTCTACCCGATTGACTTTAGAAAAAGTAGCAAGAATCCCATTCAGAAAAGCAAGTTCTTCAACCTTGCGGATATGTTTGGGTACAAAACGATGCCTGATACCGAAAAGATTGCAGCTGATCTAAACGGCAGAACCTGGGAGGAGTTTTAATTGTTTTCGGGAGGTGACTGCAATGGAATATTTGAAGCAAGTCCATGATTTTGCCACAAAATGGATTGATAAATTCAGAGATCAAAAAATCAACTACATAGAGCTTGTAGATCACTACATGGCTGATGACTGTGAAGCTCTTGGGTTTCAAATGGATTGCGGTCACGCATTTTCGGAGAAGTACGGGAATGCTACGAGCAAATACGATGAATTGAATCGAGTTATTGATGAGATAACAGACATCAGTTTGCTTGGCTCTGCAATCTACTCACAATGGCGATACTTCAACCACTGGGCGTATGATGCCGCTTCCATTTTGGAGTTCGAGAATCGTTCCTGGTTTATTTTGGCACTGAGCCGTCTGGCGGTGCTTTCCGGAGAGAACCCTTTTATATTCACCGGTGAGTTGAAGAAAATTCGTATTGTTTCTAATCGCCTTGGCTATGGTCCATGCCCGGAACCGGATGAAGAAGTCGAGCAACACATTACTCTCAATTCGGAAGGACGTGTGTGGTTTTCAGCGTATGTGTTTGGGCAGCGCCGTGATGGGCATTATGAAAAGTCCAGAACACAAAACCTGAAAGTTGATAAAGCTGTTGCAGAAAGAATTATGTCCGCATTTTCAGCATATTTCAGCAACGAATATACAGAGGTATTTGCAACAGACATCGGAGACTGGAATATGGAGCTTACGAATACGGAGGGCAAGACCTATAAATTTCGTGGTTCCTTGTGTTCCGAGTTTGTAGTTCAAGGTGTTGACCTTTCAGATTTACTCCGTAACAGTTTGGATATGCCTGATTTGTATGTCTTTGATGGAAAGAACAAGCCAGACATTGTGAATCGGATCGAAGTGTTCTATCACCGCATCACAAAGATAAAATCGAAGGAACCAATCTCGGAGCATACGGAATATGCCGTTTGGGATTATACAGAATCCTTGATTATAGACAGAAACAGCGAAAGTATTGAACACATCCAGAATATCGGCACAGGTTGTTCTGTCACTCGTAGGTACAAAGTAGAAGGCGGTATTGAGAGCCTGCTCGATGATTTGGATATAGACACTCTGTTCGAACATATTGAAGGAAATCCACCCGATGTAGTTGATAATCCGCTTGAAAGCAAAGACTACACCATCAAGGTGGTCACAAAAAAGGGCGATGAAAAAGTAATCCGGGGAACCTACGATAAGAAAGGTTTACCGGATGATTGGGCTGAGTTCATGGAGTCGGTGTTTGATTTCATTACCTTCTATGGCTGGGGTGAAATTATGAACCCATCCGTCTACGGAAAGGTGCGGCGGTGTGGCAACGACATCATCTATTGCAGCGTAACCTTTGACGATGGATACAAGAGCTATTATTACATATCCGATGACGACTCAATCGAGGTTGGTGATTATGTGATTGTTCCTGCCGGTAAAGACAACCATGAAGCTGTTGTTGAAGTGGTGAAGAAAGAATATTTTGCAGCGGACGAAGTACCGCTGCCAATGGAAAAGACAAAGCATATTATCCGGAAATGTACGGAGGATGACTTTGAATTCCCAAACGATAACTGACATTATATTGAAGATAAATCTTCAAAGGAACTTAAAGTGAGGAGGAGGAATTTTGGCAAAATTTAATTGGATTGATATTACTCGTGAAGATGTAATCGGAGCAATCGAGAAGTTTCTTGCCGATAATCCAGAATACCCTGAACCTCGTTCAACATTTCTTGTTTATGGTGGAAAGAAATTACCCGCAAAGCATATTCGAGGAATGGCATATCAGGAACACTACGGTGTCCAAATCAGTAAAAATGATTTTGGCGGAGGAATGGAAACGGTTAGATTCTTTGAGCGACTCGGTTTTGAGATGGATTATCATGGAATTTCTAAGGATACTACTCCGACCAAAAGCAAAAAAAAGAGTGTTCTGCATAAAGAGATAATTGTCGAACAAAAAATAAAGCCAGCAGCAGTTGCCGACGGTAAACATACAGTACAGCATAAAAAGAAAAAAACAGAGGAGAACAAAGTCGTAATTCCATCAAAGAAAGTTATAGAGCAGAAAAATGCTCTCCAACTGATCCTTAATCGACTGTTTGATGGGGATATTGTCTGCGAAAAAACGTATCCTTGGTTAAAAACGCCAGAGATAATAAACGGCACATATAAAAAATTATATGACGCTCTCTCTTCGTATCGTGGTGATACGACGTTTGCAAAGAAAAATATTACCTTGCGGTGTGATTTCGTATGTGAAAGCCAGAAGTTGATTATCGAGTATGACGAGCGACAGCATTTCTCCGAGGCCAGAAGAATCTCATTGGAATCATATAGAGATATTCCTGTCTTATACGATCGCTCTTTATGGATTAAGGCTTGCAAGGATATAGGAGCAAGAGATAATGCTCCAGTAAACAGAGATGAAATTCGGGCGTATTATGATAGTATAAGAGATATTGCTTGCTACGAACATGGATACAAATTGCTGCGTATCATGCATGGCCAAATCGACTTTGAATCTGATGATGCGACGGAACAACTTAGTCGCCTTCTAACAAAGGCTTTGAGAAATTGCACTATTGATAAAAGTGGTGTGTCGGATTCTGCTTCTATTGAGCAACATCTCAAAAAAGCGCCATTCATTAAGGTTGCAATGTATTTGCAGACCGATGAACTTAAAAATAAAAAAGCATTTGATAAGATTATGCCTGTTATGAAGAACGCAGATGTGGATATTATAGTTTTTCCAGAATATTGTTATGTGCCGTTTGTCGATGAGATTACCAATACAGATATTGCACTAACAGAAGATCAAGACAAAATATTTTCAGCCTGCCTGAAACTTAGCGAAGAAATTGGGAAAGCGGTTATTGTTAGTAGCCACGACAAGTATGATACGATTTATAGTGTGTTTGCGAATGCGACTCCCCTTGAAGGAGAAACAGAACTGAATTTGTACATCAAACATACTATGTGTGGGAGTTCTTGTCTGGAATTTGAGCAGTATCCAGAAATTGCAAAAGATTTGTTTAATCCAATCCTATTCAAAGGTTATTTGATTGGCATGACGATATGTTACGACTGCAATCATGCTTTGTTTAGCAGAATGTATGGTATATACGGAATTGACTTAATTATCAATAGCACTGGTGGAGATGTTGTTTATGACAAGTGGTTCAAGTACAATAAAGTAAGAGCTATTGAAAACGAATGTTACACACTCGTTACCATGGGTGGTGACGGTAGCGTTGAAAATGGACATAACTATGTATTTGGCTTTAATAAGAATGGGGGGCGGTTGAGTCCTGTCAATCTATGTGGTGATTCATCAAAACATAATGTGCCTGGTGGATTGTATGTATTTCAGATTAGAACTGATGAAGGAATGCCAGAAGTTGATAACAGCAATCAAATAGAAACAGAAAACAAAAATTGGCAATTAAAGTATCCGGTTGGCGGTAGTGAGGAGCTGCTTCAGTACGCTGAGAAAATCTCCGATGATATTTTCTGTAAAAAAGTTGGGGATTCAAATGTGTTCTTCCTTTTAGTGAATGGTATGGACATTTTGAAACCAGAAAAGATACAGCGCCTTTTATATTCTGAAAGGCTAAAGAAATACAGTAGCCGAAAGTATGTGATTCTTAACCGACACAATAAGATTGATGATAAATTCTTCCGTGAAAAACTATCTGTAGTTTTGAAAGTTAGAGCAATGGAAAACTTCTGTGCAGTAATACTTGAATCTGATAACATCAATAAATGTTATCAGTGTGGCAAAAACCGCACTGCACAGGTAGTTAAGGCGAACGATGGATTTTGGGGCATTGACCTTGAACGTACTTCTGGTCCTGAAGCTATATGGAAGAACAAGCAAGGAATGAGAGCTTCCTGGAGAACGAATTATGAGTGGTTAGTGGAGAACGCAGAGACACTCTATAATGGGGATTAGTAATTTGGCTGAAGGAGGTGCGGTATGAGCAATTCAAACAACATGCACAAATACGATGACATAATAAATCTGCCGCACTATACGTCTTCTAAGAGACCTCGAATGGCAATGATTGATCGTGCGGCTCAATTCTCGCCGTTTGCGGCTCTGACAGGTTACGACGCCGCTGTGAAAGAAACAGCTCGTTTGACAGACCGGCGCATTGAGCTTGACGAATACGAAAAAGCAGATTTGGATGAACGACTTCAGTTGATCCAGGAGCACTTAGGAGAGCAACCGGAAATAAAAATCACATTCTTCAAGCCTGACGAGAGAAAAGCAGGAGGTGCTTATCTATCCATAACAGGCGTGATAAAAAAGATAGATAGTTTTGAACGCTATGTTGTTATGATGGACGGAAAAAAGATTCCGATTGATGAAATATTCCAAATTGGCGGAGAGCTATTCCGCCTCCTTGAGAATGAGTCTATTTAGCAATAATAAGCTCTGGAAGTCCATGAACGATGCTTAAACATCGTTTCATTGGACTTCTTTTTTTGCGCATTTCTCATATCCGATTAAATTATGACCTTACAGTAAAATTTTTTTGCCCGATATTTTTCTGTAAGGGCGTTACGCCTGTATGGCAAATCGACATTTGGGCAGAATGACTTTACAATTAAAATATGAAAGAGACAAGGAGGTGATCGGAGCGATGGGCGTGAATGAGTTGGACTATGTAATGATCGGGCAGCGAATTAAAGCGGCTCGTTGTAAACTTGGATTGCAGCAAGCAGAAGTTGCTTACCGTGCTGGGCTTACTACTTCTCATATGAGCCATATAGAAACAGGACAAACCAAATTGGCTCTGCCGACTATCGTAAAGATTGCAAATGTATTGTCTGTTTCTGTCGATGAGCTGTTATGTGATAGTTTGGATCAGGTGAAGCATATATATGACAAGCAGATTGCCGAAGAATTAGCGGATTGTGATTCCGCAGAACTCCAAGCTTTTCTTGAAATTATACGATCAACAAAAAAGGTAATCCGTAAAAACCGCAAGGTAGTAACAACTGTATAGCGCTGAAAGTATGAAATAAGCGATAGGGCCTGAAATATGGAACCAGCTTCATAACTTTTGGAAATGAAGCTGTCAGGCCGTAAACATGGTCTGGCAGTTTTTGTTTCCATAACATCACGGAAGGGGGCAGAGTTATGTTCAAGAAAATTCAAAACGCCTTCAACCGGATAGGGCAGAATCCGATTGAAAACCAATCAGAGTACATCCAATATGCCCAGGAAGTTGAGTGTACATTACGACTTTTGGAGTCACAGCTTCATGAAAGCGACGATTCGTCGGAAATCATTCAGAATGTGATGAAAACGGCTTGTGAGTTTTATCGAGGTGACTGGGTGGGTTTCCTTGAATTAGACTTAGAGCTTGGTTTGTGGACACCGTATGTCTGGTATAATCCCAATGAACACGATAAAACTTCAGTCTTACTGCAGGAATTTGAATCTGCCGAATTTTTCAAAAGATGGATTGATGCTATGCACAGCAATAGTGCGATATATTTCTCATCTTTAGACGAACTGCACGATGCCCCTCCTCAAGAGATCAAATTATATCAACATCTTGATATTAACAAGCTCTTAGCTGTACCTATTAAGCCTCGTCCTATTGGCTTCCTGGTGGTGCGAAATCCACAAAGATATTTAAACAGGAGCAGTATGCTCCAGATGCTGGCTTTTGTTCTTCTGTCATCTATCAATGATCAGAAGTTGATGCAAAGCATGAAGATGTCGATGTCTCCGGAGAATATTAAAAACGACACAGATGTCATGATCAATCTGTTCGGGAATCTGGAGATATATACTTCCAGCGGAGTTTTGCATGAATCGGATTTGAAGTCACCGAAGATCTGTCGATTGCTGGCGTATATGCTTCTCAATAGAAAAGTCATGATACCGGCAAGAGAAATTGTCGAAGCGATCTGGCCGGAAGAAGCTATTGAAACGGATAACCCCGGCAAAAACCTAAGGGCTTTGATATTCCGCTTGCGCCAGTCGTTCAGCCTGATTTCACCCTATTCGCTAATTGAAACGACGCCGAATGGTTATCGTTTTAATCCAAAGCTTAATATAATGACTGACCTCCAAGCATTTGAGAAGCTTTGGGAAACAGTTCAATGCACCAATCTTGTCACAGACAAGGCAGAAATTTTGAAGCAAGCAGTAAATATGTACAAGGGAGATGTCTTTGTTTCAGCCGCTGGAGAGCATTGGCTGATTCCCACTGCGGCCCATTATAATCTGCGTTATCTGGGTATGATGAGTGAATTATTAAAAATTCTGGCGGAGGGAAAGGATTATCATAATCTTCATAGGTATGCTGCGCAGGCATTAACTGTTAATCCAGAGAATGAAACAGCATATTACTGGCTGATTTATTCTATGGTAAAAATGAATGCGATAGAGCTGGCGAAAACACAGCTTCAGATTGCCCAAGAAAATTTGACAGATGAAGATTATTTTGACCTTGTTTCTGAGCTGAAGAAAACAGAAATTTCGCCTACTACAAACTTGTTTCGTAATGAAAGAGTGAACGGATAAAGGCATATAACATCCATATAACACGAATTTTCTCATATAACATTCATATAACAAGGAGAGAATTTCCAAATAACTCAAACTCCGCAATTATAACATCTAAATAACAATCGAAAATTTCCATAGAACCTCCATAGAGTAGAGTTTCCGGGCAAAAGCAAATTTGCTTGAGAAATAAATCTATGGAGGTTCATTTTGGTTGCCCATCAATATGAGGGAGCAGGCGCTTTTGCACACAGTTGTAAAGGCGTCAGCTCCCTTTTTCTTTTTTATGCGACCCCTCAGTGCCGATCACCTCCTCCGCCCTTGAAATTTCGCTTTTCAAATTTCAAGAATACGGAGGATATAAGGATGTATTACGACCTTAAAGAAAGTGGTTTAAGAATAAAGAAACTGAGAAAGCAAAAAGGGCTGACGCAAGAGCAGCTTGCAGACAAATTGAATATCAGTACAAGCAATTTAGGAAAGCTGGAAAGGGGTCTCCAGGGGTTATCTATTGATCTGTTGATAGAACTTTCCATTTTCTTCGATGTGTCTCTGGACTACATATTGCTTGGTCGTGAGTTGCAGACAGATGCTCTTAAAAGACAAATTCACAGTATGTTGAAACAGCTGATGGAGATTGAGCAGAAACTGTAAAATCCGCAGTACCACGGTGGGTAATCCGCCGTGACAGGTCATAAAAAAATGAATGTGTAAACAGTACAATTTAATTGCAATCAAGGTTGTCCTTGGATGCGTTGTTCCTTGAAAACCGAATACACATTCATCAGGTACGTTCCTGTTGCCGGTGCGAAAGCATCAGCCACGTCAGAGATACGCCATGATATGTTCCCGGTGAAATAGAGTCACATATCTATTTGTCTGTTGTCATTCGGAAGCATGAGCGAGAACTATCTGCTTGTAAATATCGGGTTGCTCCCGGTACGGCGATGAAAGCAACAGGCATAATGATACTTCTGTCCAGCCACAGCCCCCTCCTTCCTTTCTGGGATTGAGGGGATCACGCAATGGGGGCAGCCCGGTGAGAACCACGGGGAGGTTAAATGCCTATGGAGCTGGTCAGCAGCCAGCCGCTTTGATGATTTCCCGCTCCCAGGGGTGTTGAGGACAAATATGGGAACGACATAGTATTAAGAAGGGACAGGCTTTCTTATGATTGTCTGTCCCTTGTACATATTCGTTGAAAAGAGGTTATACAGATGCTGAAAAAAGACTGGGTATTTCGCCGTGGCGATATTTACATGGCAAACCTTACTCCGGTTTGCGGTTCTGAGCAAGGTGGTGTACGCCCCGTGTTGGTAATTCAGAACAATGTGGGGAATTATCATTCCCCAACGCTGGTTGTGGCAACATTTACTTCCAAGACAAGAAAAAAGACGAAACAGCCCACCCACTATTTGATGAAGCATAACCCGGCTTTGAAAAAGCCGTCTGTTGTTTTGCTGGAGCAGATCAGAACTGTGGATAAACAGCGTATTGAGCGTTATCTGGGCAAAGCGTCCAGGAAAGAAATGAGTGCAGTAAACAAGGCGCTTCTTATCAGCTTGGCCTTGGATAAGTCATATCGTCAGTGAAATCTATGGGCAGATCCGCCATAAGGTGGCTCTGCCTATCCTTTTGCTGATGAGAGTTTCTATGAATATCATAGGAAATTGTTGGCAAGAATTATATATGAAGGTGGTGATTGCAGATGACCGAGAAAAACATGAAGTGTTCGACAGCTGATGAACAGCTTGTTGATATTCGTGATGTGAAGATTGATCGCACACTGCCGACTGAGGAAAGAATCAGATCGTTTGTAGAGCAGATCAGGGACCCGTACAAATTCAAGGTAGGCGATGTTGTTGTAAAAGTGTCGTTTGCAAATACGCAAAACACAATAACGGACAACTTCATCAATATGATTGCTTCTATGTAGCATTTCTTACTCGTTGGTAGAAATTGGCGTGATACTTTGGCGGCGACAAACTGGAGTTTTGCTGGTGGCTATGTTATCATAGCCTTGGACAAAATCAGCAAAGCTCCGGTTTGTTTTTAGGCTTCCAATCGAAAACAAAAGGAGTGGCGCAATATGCAAAGTTATTTAGACAAAAAATACTATGCTGCCATCTACCTGAGATTGTCGATGGAAGATGGTGACTTTTCCGGTTCAGGGGAAAAGAAAGAAAGTAATAGTATCGCCAATCAGAGAAAGCTGATTGAGGATTACCTGAAACATCATCCTGAAATTGTATCTTATCAGGAATTTTGCGACGACGGTTATACAGGAACAAACTTTGACCGTCCGGATTTCCAGAGAATGATTTCTCTGGTGAAACAAAATAAAATCAACTGCATCATCGTGAAGGATCTCAGCCGTTTCGGACGTGAGTACATTGAGATGGGCAGGTATGTAGAGAAAATTTTCCCGGCGCTTGGTGTCCGTTTTATAGCCATTAACGACAATTATGACTCGGCCTTGGCGCAGGATACGGGGAGCGAAATAATCATTCCCTTTAAGAACCTGATTAACGATTCCTACTGCAGAGATATATCCATAAAGGTTCGCTCCAATCTGGAAATCAGAAGAAGGAATGGCGAATTTGTGGGTACTCATGTGGTTTATGGTTATAAGCGTTCTGATGAGAATAAAAATCAGTTGGTTATCGACCAGGAAGCTGCTGCTGTTGTACAGAGCATTTTCCGTATGAAGGTTGATGGGTTCAGCCCGTCACAGATAGCGGAAAAACTGAACAAAGACGGTGTTCTTTCTCCTTATGAGTATAAGAGACATCATGGAGATCGTTTCAGAAGCGGTTTCAAGCGTCAGGTTCAGTGCGAGTGGAGTCCGGTCTCCATTTATCGCATTCTCAAAAATGAGATGTACACTGGCACGTTGGTTCAGGGCAAGACTTCTACCCCGAACTACAAAATAAAGGACAGAACGACAAAAGATAAAGAGGAATGGATAAGAACGGAAAACGCCCACGATGCCATTATCCCTCCCGCAACTTTTGACTTGGTTCAGAAGCTAATGCTTGAGGATACCAGAAGCGCATCCGGTGATGATTCCGTACACCTTTTCTCTGGCAAAATCTTTTGTCAGGACTGCCAGAGTTCCATGACACGCAAGAGAACAAAGTCTGCCGGTAAGGAGTATGTGTACTTCATCTGTACTGCAAATAAGCAGGATAGATCTGTCTGCTCCCATCACAGTGTAAAAGAGCAGGCAGTGTATGACACTGTTTTGGCTGTCATTCGTGCTTATGTGGCACTTGCGCTGGATTTGGAACAGGCGTTGTCCAGCATCAACGATATATCGTGGGAAAGCCGTGAAATAGAGCGTATTCAGGTGAAAATACAGAGACAGGAAGAAATCATAGAGCATAACAAACAGATGAAAGCTATGATTTACGATGACTTCAAAAGTGAGGTCATCAGCCTGGAGGAATACAATATCTTTAAGGCAGAATTCGACAAGAATATCCGGGATGCTAAAAAGGCGATTGCACGTCTGAATAGCAGTCGCAATCAAGTAAGCGCCGGTCTCACTGAGCAGCAGGGATTCCTGACACAGTTCAGACAGTACGAGAATATTCAGGAATTGAGCCGCAGAGTTGTGGTAAATTTTGTGGAGCGTATTGAGATCAGCGAAAATAAGGAAATATGTGTGTTTCTCAATAACGCAGACCAATTCCAGGCAATTCAAGACTATCTCAGCGATTACCATGCACAGCAATCTGCTTCCAAGGTTGTCTCCTTTGCTGGGAAGGAGGTGGGCTAAATGGCAAGAACTGCGAAACGTCGGCAGCAGGCTGTAGCTCAAAGCACCAAGAACGAGCCTGTAGCTGTGATTTATAAGACAGCGATCTATGCCCGCCTTTCCCGTGAGGATAATCTGAACGGGTCGGAGTCGATTGAAAATCAGCTGGAATATATCAAGAGCTATCTTGCCAGCCGTCCTTATCTGGAGTGCGTTGACATTTATATCGACAATGGCTTTACAGGTACGGACTTTGACAGACCCAACTGGCAAAGGCTGATGGAAGATGTTAAAGAGAAGAAAATCAACTGCATTGTTGTCAAAGATCTTTCCCGCCTTGGGCGAAACTATATTGAGACCGGCGAGTTTCTTGAGAAAATCTGTCCGTTCTTTGGTATTCGTTTCATTGCGATTAACGACAACTTTGATACAGATACTGCGGAAGCGAATGGACAGCTTTCCGTATCTCTTTCCAATATAATCAATGATTATTATGCCAAAGACATTTCTCGAAAAGTAACATCTGCTTTGAAAACAAAGATGGAAAATGGCGAATACATTGGCAGTTGGGAAAAATACGGCTATTTAAAGAGTCCTGAGAATAAAAATCAGCTGATTGTTAATCCGGAGACTGCGCCTGTTGTTCAGATGATTTACAAATGGCGTAGCGAAGGAATGAGCTATATGGGCATCAATAAGAAGCTCAATGATATGGGGATTCCTTCTCCTGGGCAGTATAAAGCTGACCGTGGCATTGTGACTAACAACAACCAGAAAGCCCATAAAATTCTCTGGAATAAACACATGGTGACGGAGATCCTGAAGGATACCGTTTACCTTGGGCATCTGGCTCAAAGAAAATCCGGTCAATGTTTATATGCAGGTATTCCTTATGGAAGATTTGATGAACAAGACTGGATTGTGGTGGAAAACACGCATGAAGCCCTGATCAGTCAGGAACTTTTTGATAAGGTTCAGGAAATCAATCGTGCTGCAGTTGAAAAAACAAAAGCAAATCACGGTAAATATGATTACCTGCCGAAAGCTGAAAACATCTACGGCAAGAAGTTCACCTGTGCTGATTGTGGCTGTGTGATAAAGCTGGTTCGCTCTTTCAGCACAAAGAAGGACAAAGCGTATTTTACATTTAAGTGTCCTTCCTATGCAGAACATGGTGCCAGGGCCTGCACTCCTAAGAAAATGCGAAAAGCAGATCTGGATGCGGCTGTTCTGGAGACAATTAAGGCACAATTTGACCTCTTTATTGATATGCAGGCAACGCTGCATCAGCTTCTGGCTATGAAAAAAGCTCAGATAAAGCAGTCAGGCAGTGCCGGAGAAATCAAGTCGCTGAAAGCCAAAATAGCTCATAAAAAAGCAATTTTCAGCGAGATGTACCGTGATTTACGAGAAGGGCTTCTTTCTCAGGAAGATTACGCACAAACCCGTGAAGTAGTTCTGAAAGAGATTCAATGTCTGGAAGAACAGTTATCTGAACTTGAGAATACCAAGGCTCAGAACGACGATCAGCTTCTGGGAGAAAAGAAGTGGGCAATGCTTATGAAAAAGTATTATAACGCCCAGGAAGTCAGTGCGGAGATGGTCGATGCTCTGATTGAATCCATGAAACTGAATGAGGACAGCACATTGCAGATTACATTCAATTACATGGACGATTTCAAGGCTGTCGTAGATAAAATTGAGAAACTCAGGAAGGAGGTTGCGTAGCATGAAGCAAAGCAGCTATATCAGGACAAAGTGCATTGCTGTTTATCTGCGTCTTTCACAGGAAGATGTAGACAAGAGAACGAACCTTGCCAAAGATGACAGCAATAGCATTTCGGCCCAGAGACAGATCATCAGCCGGTTCATTGCGCAGTCTCCGGAGCTGTCTGAACTTTCCCGGTTGGAATTTTGTGATGACGGCTTCTCTGGAACAAACTTTGAAAGACCGGAATTCCAGCGCATGATTGAAAGAATCCGTGAAGGTGAAATCAGCTGTGTAATCGTCAAAGATCTTTCACGTTTTGGGCGTGACTATCTGGAGGTTGGCGATTATCTGGAACATATCTTCCCTTTCCTGGGTGTGCGTTTTATGTCGGTCAACGACCATTACGACAGCAACAATTACCTTGGCAGTACACCGGGGATTGATGTGACCTTCCGCAATCTTATTTACGATTATTACAGCAAAGACCTGTCCAAAAAAGTAAAAACTGGCATGAGAGTGAAGCAAAAGAACGGTGGCTACGTCAGCTGCTGTTTGTACGGATATATGGTGCTACCGGGTCAGAAACATAAAATGGTGATTGACCCGGAGACAGCTCCGATTGTTCGGAGGGTTTTCACAGATGTCATTGCTGGGAAATCCACCAGCCAGATCGCCAGGGAGCTTAACGCAGAAGGCGTTCCCACACCTTTGGAGTATAAGAAGATCACTCGTAGGTATAAGGAAACCAAAGAGCCGAGAAAGCCCATCTGGACACATCAGCGGATTCTTGAAATGCTGAAGAATGTGAAGTACACAGGTTGCATGGTTAATAACACTCGTGAGAGCCGACACATTCGAGACAAGAACCAGCGTAGGACGAAACCTGATGAATGGATTATCAATGAGAATACACATGAAGCCATTGTCACGATGGAAGAATTTGAAGCTGCCAAAGCTGCATTGAGAAAGGTCCGGCCATATACTAAAAAGGCACCACAAGCCGATTTCCCCTTCTATTGCGCTCATTGCGGACGCAAGCTGCAGAGGACGTTTGGTAATGACGTTCACTTTTATTGCGTCAGTCCCTATTGGGATGAGAGCCAAGAAAGTTGCAAATCAGTCCGATGGGATAAGACAGATCTTGAGAATGTGATTCTTGAGACTTTGAAAGCTGAGATTGCAGTCATGCAGGTAACGGCGAGAGAAAAGAAAAAAGAATCTGCTTCAAAGGGTAAGCAGCTCATGCTTCAGCTGGGTGCGCTAAAGAAGGAACTGGAAAATGGTGATAGTCAGAAGGTGCAGAGTTATATGGATTACCGGGAGGGACGTATCACCAAGGAAGAATTCATCTTTCTTCGTGCAGAGCGAGAGAAAAGCCATGTAGAGCTTCAGGAAAAAATCAGAAGCCTGGAAGCCGAATATGAGGAATATCTCAATGCAGGGAATCAGGCAACAAAGGACAGCACAGTTGCGGATCGTGCGTCAAAGCTGAGCGATGAAGAATTGAAGCAAATCATGTACGATGCTATTGAAAGGGTGAACGTATCGGACAGTCAGCATATTGAAATTGTCTGGAAGTTTGATGACCTTTTTATTGCGGCGTAACTTGGAGCCAGCCTTCGGGCTGGTTTCATTTTGGGGAAATAGGTCGATTTTTGTCCTAAAATAACTCAATGGGTGGGAGATAAAAAGAGTTTTTAAAAATCTCCGAGAAGCCTAAAAACATTGATATTACTGGGCTTTTCGGAGGTGGCTCAAATTTTTTTGCACCTGCTTGACACAATGGGATGATCTGGGCCGTGTGGTCATTCCAAAGGAAATTCGGAGGACATTGAGGCTCAGGGAAGGTACGCCGTTAGAGATATTCACAGACAGGGAAGGAGAAATCATCCTTAAAAAATACTCGCCTATGATGGAGCTCACCTCATTTGCCGTGCAGTATGCAGAGGCCATGGCACAGTCCACCGGCCTTTTCGTATGCATCACGGACAGGGACCAGGTCATAGCTGTGGCAGGAGGGGCCAAGAAGGACCTGCTCCAGAAAAATATCAGCCGCCAGCTGGAACAGGCCATCAATGAGCGCAGTACTGTCATTGCTGCCAGGGAAGACAAGGCATTCATCCAGTTAGTGGACGAGGAACTGGAGGGAATCAGCGCCCAGGTGGTGGCGCCTATTATCTGCGAAGGCGACGCCATTGGTGCCGTATCTCTCATGAGCCGTGAGCCAAGGGCCAAGTTCGGGGACGCCGAGATGAAGCTGGCATCCACGGCTGCCGGGTTTCTGGGACGGCAGATGGAAGGTTAACCGTTATATATGGAATTTTCAGTGGTATCCCGGCATGGGGAAGCGTTATCGCGGCCCTGTGCCGGGATGTTTCTGTTTTCCATCCGTATTCTGCTGCGTCAGCCACTCCGCAAAATAAGGTTTAATGACGCTGAAGGGAGCCGGGCCTATATCCAGCAGGAAGCGGTTAAATTCCATGTTGGTGTAGCGGCTTCCAAGGGTTTTTTTGGCCTCGCGCTGCATGCCCAGGATTTCCAGGTAGCCCACATAATACTCCAGATAATTGGCCGGATTCTCCGCAATGTCATAATAGATGGTGGTAATGACAGAGGAATCGCTGATGCGGAAGTAGTGGTTTAAGTAATCCTCCACCTGCCTGATGTCCCAGCCCTCATAGTGGATATTTACATCCAGGATGGCGTACAGGGCAAGGGTGAAGGCGGCATTGTGCCGGAGCAGTTCTCCCAGGTCCGGGTCCAGTCCGTTGTTCAGGCTGTAGGAATAGTATTCCACATAGGTGGCCCAGCCTTCTGAATAGCTGCTGAAGCTCAGGAGCTTACGCAGGTTACAGGTGTTATGTTTGTTGAAATAGAGAGTTTGGTACATGTGGCCTGGATAACCCTCGTGGGCCAGGGTGGAGTACAGGTTCCTGGCGGTGTTGGTGCTTCCGTTGTTGATGTAGATGGAATTGTCCTGGGGGCGGTCAATGGGCACGGTCAGGTAGAAGGCCGGGCTCAGAGTGGCTTCCAGGGCAGCGGGTACATTTTTAATGCTGCATGTGTAATCCTCGATGGCCGGGAAGTCCTTCGCGCACTGTTTTCTCAGGTCCTCCAGAATCTGGTTGGGGTCGGTGAGGGCGAAGGAGTAGGAGTACAGTTTTTTCGCCAAGGCGGGATTTTCAGTCAGCAGCTCATCCATGGCGGTCAGGTCATCCATCATCTGGCCGCTCATGGCTTTTTTCAGGGCCGGGATATCCTGATAGGAAGTGCCGGTATACGAATTCACCAGGTACTGGTAATATTTCTTGCCCTGGGGGAAGTAATACAGCCCCTTATCGTTGGTTCCGGTGCCTTTCAGGGGAGTCAGTCCATCAATCAGCCTCTGGTATGCAGGCACGAAGTGTTCGTCAATGGCAGTATGGTTCCTGGCAATGAAATCCTCCTTTTCCTGCTTTGTCAGTCCCTCCACCTGCTCCAGACGCTCCGCAAATGTTTCTGCCATGAAGCTGTGGTCTGCATCCAGAAGATAGGCGTTGCAGGATTTGAGGATACGGTCGATGACCGTGTCGCACAGCCCCAGTCCGGCATCGGCCTTTTCCTTTTCAAAGGCGATGATGCTGTCATAGTAGGTGTCAATGGAGGATAGCAGAGAAAGATAATCCTCTACGTCCTGTTTATTGTAGAATACATACTCGGACAAAAGTATGGGAAGCTGCGCCTGTATGCCCAGGGAGGAGGAAAGAGGCTGGTCGTAGAGCTCCAGACCTTCGCTGTCCAACATGGTATTTAAGTAGGATAGCAAGATATTGTATGTGAGCAGCTGGTCCTCACGGAGCAGGCGGCTGTCAATATCATTTAATTGTACTTTCAGGGATTTGGCATCATTAAGAGCCTGTTTACTGTCCTCCAGGGATACGGTCCCCAGGGTTTTATCGTAGTCAGTGATGCCGTAGGCGGCCGGATCGGCCAGGGTGTAGTGAAGCGTGATAAGGGAATTGTCAACTTCGTCCAGGAACAGGCCGTTGGTCAGCTGGTCAAAGGACGCCTGGGCATCAATGGTCTTTTTCTCATATTGTTCATAGGACTGGGGACTTTCCTGTGCAGCGGATTCCTTGGCCAAAGGAGCGGAAGCCTGAGGACGCGCGGGCGCCACGCATCCGGCTGTCAGGCAGATAACCAGGAGCAGGGATAAAAGATATTGTAAAAATATGGTTTTTCGTTGTCTCATTCTAAACAAATCCTCCATTGGGGTGTCTGTTCTGTTTTGTATTACGACATTATATAGTATATGAGCGGAAATTACAACTTATGAGCAGTGAAAAAACTGGCAGGGACTTCCAAAGAGGGAAAAAACAGGGGGCACGTCTTGACGAACATGGGGGAAACGCTTATACTTAAAACTATTAAAATAAGCGGATTGGGCGCTGTGGCCGCCGGAGCATTTTTAAGAACTGCTCTGCCCCGGCCCTTAGCTTCCGCTCAGAAAAAGAGGGAATTAATCATATGTGTCAGGATTGTAAAAAAACATATTATATTACCACGGCCATTGCCTATGCTTCCGGCAAGCCACATATCGGCAATACCTATGAAATCATTCTGGCTGACAGCATAGCCAGATATAAGAGGGAGCAGGGATATGACGTGTTCTTCCAGACAGGTACGGACGAGCATGGACAGAAGATTGAGGAAAAGGCTGAGGCATCCGGTGTGACTCCCAAGGAATTTGTGGACAAGGCAGCCGCTGAGATTAAGCGGATTTGGGATTTGATGAACACTTCCTATGATAAATTCATCCGCACCACGGACCAGGACCACGAGGCCCAGGTGCAGAAGATTTTCAAGAAGCTTTACGACCAGGGCGATATTTATAAGGGTTATTACGAAGGGCTGTACTGCACTCCCTGCGAGTCCTTTTTCACCGAATCCCAGCTGGTGGACGGCAAGTGTCCGGACTGCGGACGTGAGGTAAAGCCTGCCAAGGAGGAGGCATATTTCTTCCGCATGAGCAAGTACGCCCCCAGGCTGATCGAGTATATCAATGAGCATCCGGAGTTTATCCAGCCCGTATCCAGGAAGAATGAGATGATGAACAACTTCCTTCTTCCGGGACTTCAGGATTTGTGCGTGTCCAGGACCACCTTCAGCTGGGGCATACCGGTTGATTTTGATCCCAGGCATGTGACCTATGTATGGCTGGATGCCCTGACCAACTATATCACCGGTATCGGATATGATTGCGACGGCAGCAGTACGGATCAGTTTAAGAAGTACTGGCCCGCTGACCTGCATCTGATTGGAAAGGATATCATCCGTTTCCATACCATTTACTGGCCCATTTTCCTGATGGCCCTGGGCCTGCCCCTTCCCAAGCAGGTATTTGGCCATCCATGGCTGCTGCAGGGCGACGGTAAGATGAGCAAGTCCAAGGGCAACGTGCTCTACGCAGATACCCTGGTCGACTTTTTTGGCGTGGACGCGGTGCGCTATTTCGTGCTTCACGAGATGCCGTTTGACAATGACGGCGTCATTTCCTGGGAGCTGATGGTGGAGCGCATGAACTCTGACCTGGCTAATATACTGGGCAACCTGGTGAACCGCACTATCTCCATGAGCAACAAGTATTTTGACGGAGTGGTCAGTGATAAGGGCGCCCGCGGGGAAGTGGACGAGGATCTTAAGAAGGTAGTACTGGAGGAAGTGAAGAAGGCTGATGCCAAGATGGAGCAGCTGCGTGTGGCGGATGCCATGACGGAAATCTTTAACATCTTCAGAAGATGCAACAAATATATTGATGAGACCACACCCTGGACATTGGCCAAGGATGAGAGCCAGAAGGACAGGCTTGCCACCGTGCTCTATAACCTGACAGAGGCCATTGCCATCGGGGCATCCTTACTGTATTCCTTTATGCCCGAGACGTCTGAAAAGATTCTGGCGCAGATTCATACGGGCAAGCGTGAGCTGTCCCGGATGGATACCTTTGGACTGTATCCAAGCGGACAGAGGGTGACGGATAAGCCGGAGATTCTCTTTGCGCGCATGGACATCAAGGAAGTGCTGGAAAAGACGGAGGCCATGCATGGGGCAGAGACCGCTGCGGACCAGAACCAGGCAGGCGGTGAGGAAGGAGCGTCCGGCAGCGCAGAGGACAGCGGCATTGATTTGGAGGCCAAGGCGGAGATTACCTATGATGATTTTGCGAAGCTTCAGTTCCAGGTGGGAGAAATCATCAAGTGCGAGGCGGTTCCAAAGTCCAAGAAGCTCCTTTGTTCCCAGGTAAAGATTGGAAGCCAGGTGCGCCAGATTTTAAGCGGTATTAAGGCTTACTATTCTCCTGAGGAGATGGTGGGCAAGAAGGTCATGGTAGTGACCAACTTAAAGCCGGCCAAGCTGGCAGGCATGGTGTCCGAGGGCATGATTCTCTGCGCCGAGGATGCAGAGGGCAGCCTGGCCCTTATGACGCCGGAGAAGAGTATGCCGGCAGGAGCCGAAATCTGCTGATAGGAATACAGACAGAGCTGCGGATATTGGCCCGGCAGGAGCCGGTTGTCTGCCGTTGGTACGGAAGCTGTGAGACGTAAAAAATATGGCGGGAGCGGGCGGTATGACCTGCTCCTGTTTTTAAATTAAGTGTATTTTGTATGTTTAAGGAGAAATGGAGGGGATTATGAGGATACTGAGCATAACAGCCCAGAAACCCCACAGTACGGGGAGCGGTGTTTATCTTACCGGCCTGGTAAAAGGTTTTGCTGCACTGGGGCATGAGCAGGCAGTGGTGGCAGGGGTCTATAAGGAGGACGAGATACATTTTCCTGAAGGGACCCGGTTCTATCCGGTATATTACAGGACAGAAAGCCTGCCCTTTCCCATAGCGGGGATGTCGGATGAGATGCCTTACGAGAGTACCATATACAGCCAGATGACAGAGGATATGGTGGATGCATTCAAACAGGCGTTTCTGGAGAAAACCAGGGAGGCAGTGGAATGCTTCCGGCCGGATTTGATTCTGTGCCATCATCTGTATCTGCTGACAGCCGTGGTACGGGAGGCGTTTCCCCAATATAAAACAGCGGCCATATGCCATGGCACAGGCCTGCGCCAGATAAAGAAAAACAGTCTTGAACGGGAATATATTCTGGCTCACATAAAGGAGCTTCATAAGGTGTTCTGCCTTCACAGGGAACAGAGGGAAGAAATCAGCCGGATATACGGCGTGCCCGGAGAGCGGCTGGAAGTGATTGGAAGCGGATTTGATGATTCCATTTTCCGTTTTACGCCGATTAAAAAGGATGATGGAGCCAAGCGTCTGATTTACGCTGGAAAGCTGTCGGAGAAGAAGGGGGTTATGAGCCTGCTGCGGAGTCTTGCGTATCTGGAACAGATGCAAAGACAGGATGGGGAGCAGCAGAGGCAGGCAGCGGGGCAGTCTGCGGAGCCTGTGAAAATTGAGGTATGGCTGGCAGGAGGGTATGGTAACCAGCTGGAGTATGAAACCATTAAAAAGCTGGCGGGGCAGTCACCCTACCCGGTGAAATTTCTCGGCAGGCTGGACCAGCCCCGGCTGGCAGAACGGATGAATCAGGCGGATGTTTTCGTGCTTCCGTCCTTTTACGAGGGGCTTCCTCTTGTGGTGATAGAGGCTCTGGCCTGCGGTTTACAGGTGGTCTGCACAGACCTGCCGGGAGTCAGGCCCTGGCTGGAGGAAAATATCGGAACGTGTCCCGTGAAATTCGTGTCCCTGCCCGCCATTGTGAATGCGGATGAACCGGTTGAACAGGAGCTGCCGGAGTTTGAACGGCGTCTGGCTGAGGCTATAGGCAAAAGTCTGGGGATGAACGGCGGCAGCTTGGAGACGGATGATGGTGGGCTGAGTACGCACGGCGGGGAAAATATGACTGCCGCGGGCCCGTCAATGGCTTCCCTTCCGCCGGATTTGAGCCGCATATCCTGGGCGGGCATAAGCAAAAAAATATTAGAATCCTGTAATTTTATATAAATACCCCAAAATTTGGATGAAAATGGGAGAATCATGCTCTGTATCCTGAAAAAATCAACCTAAAGTGGGAGAAACTTGAAATTTTTGCCATTTTGGAGTATGATGAAAGGAAATTAAAACATGAGGGGGCTAAAAAGCCCTAAAGAGGGTACGATATGGGTAGAGGACGCAGCCGCGGGCCATACGGCGGCCGCCGGCAGGGGTTTACGGGAAACCAGCTGAAGATTCTGGGAATTGTGGCAATTCTAATTGATAATATCGGCGCTGTGGTGATTCAGGGAGGGATTCTTCATGGAACAGACAGTGCTCTTTATCATGGGGTACTGCTGACGCCTTCCGGGCATTACTGGGTGATCGCGGGCCAGGTCTGCCGTTATGTGGGGAGACTGGGATTTCCTATCCTGGCATATCTCACAACAGAGGAATTTGTGCGTACCAGGGACCGCCGGTGGTACGCCGTCAGGATGCTCCTGTTTGCCCTGTTATCCGAAGTGCCCTTTGATTTGGCTGTGTACCACACCATGTTTTATCCCCACTATCAGAATATGATGTTTACCCTGTTTGCGGGGGTACTGGTTATGGCTGTCATGGAGTCCACCCGAAATCCGGGTCTGCAGGCAGGAGCCCTGGCAGCGGGATGCGCGCTGTCATGGGTGCTGCAGTTTGATTACAATGTGGTGGGAGTCCTGTTCATAGCTGCCATGTACTGGTTCCGGCGCAGTGATACGGCCCAGGTGGTTGCGGGAGTGGGAATCTGCGCAGTGGAGAGTATCAGCTGCTATTGTGTGTCAGCCTTGTCCTTTGTGCCGATTGTATTGTATAATGGAAGACGGGGGGCATTTCAGCTTAAATATATGTTCTACGTGTTTTACCCGGTGCATTTTCTGGTGCTGTACGGTGTGAGCATGTGGATTGCAAAAGGAGTTTAAATCATGATATTTGATACACATGCCCATTATGATGATGAGGCATTTGACGAGGACCGGCCAGAACTTCTGGGACGTTTGCAGGAAGCCGGCGTGGGTGCGGTTATGAATGTAGCCGCCAGCCTGGAGAGCTGCCGCAGTACCCTGAAACTGGCCGAAGCCTATGACTGGATATATGGGGCCATGGGAGTCCATCCCAGTGAGACAGGGGAGCTGGACCAGGAGGGCCTTCAGTGGATTAAGGAACAGTGTGGCCACCCCAGGGTAAAGGCCGTGGGAGAAATTGGCCTGGATTACTACTGGGAGGAACCGGCCCACGATATACAGAAAAAGTGGTTTGAGGCACAGATGGATTTGGCCAGGCAGGTAAAGCTTCCCATAATCATCCACAGCAGGGATGCCGCAAAGGATACCCTGGATATGATGAAGGCGGCTAAGGCCGGGGAGATCGGAGGTGTCGTCCACTGTTTTTCCTACACCAGGGAGATGGCCAGAGAGTACCTGGACATGGGATTTTTCCTTGGAATCGGAGGCGTCCTTACCTTCAACAATGCCAGGAAACTGAAAGAAGTGGTGGAATATATACCTCTGGAGTCCATTGTACTGGAGACGGACTGTCCCTATCTGGCGCCGGTCCCTAACCGGGGAAAGAGAAACTCATCCCTTGAGCTTCCCTATGTGGTGGAGGCTGTCAGCCGGCTAAAGGGAGTGGACCCGGAAACCGTCATGAAGGCCACCTGGGAAAATGGAAAAAAGCTCTACCGGCTGTAGGCTGACTGATTATGGGAAGCAGAGTTGATAAATAAACAAAAAGCGCTGTAATGTACGATATACAGCGCTTCTTTTCTGCCTGTTCTTTTGCCCGGGCATTGACTTTTGCACGGGAATCCATTACTCTTAAAAGAGGGCCGAATCCGGTCCGCAGAAAGGAAATTATAATACATGGCGACTTTGGGTAATCCGAAAAATACCATTGAAATCATACAGAAATATCAATTCGCATTCCAGAAGAAATTTGGTCAGAATTTCCTCATAGATACTCGCGTGCTGGACAAAATTATAAGTGCCGCAGGGATTACAGAGGATGATTGTGTGCTGGAAATAGGACCGGGCATCGGTACCATGACCCAATATCTGGCGGAACATGCCGGAAAAGTGGTTGCGGTGGAGATTGACACCAATCTTCTCCCCATTCTGGACGAAACTTTAAAGGGCTATCCCAATGTGACGGTTATCAACAGCGATATTCTGAAATTAGACATGAATAAGCTGGTGGACGAGTATAATGATGGAAGGCCCATCAAGGTGGCGGCAAACCTTCCATATTACATCACTACGCCCATTATCATGGGATTGTTTGAGAGCAATGTACCCATTGACAATATCACTGTCATGGTGCAGAAGGAAGTGGCGGACCGGATGCAGGTGGGGCCCGGCTCCAAGGACTACGGCGCCTTGTCCCTGGCAGTGCAGTACTATGCAAAGCCTTATATTGTGGCAAATGTGCCGCCCAACTGCTTTATTCCCCGCCCCAATGTGGGTTCCGCTGTCATCCGCCTCACAAGATATCAGGAGCCGCCGGTGCAGGTGGACGAGCCAGGTATCATGTTCCGTCTTATAAGGGCCTCTTTTAATCAGCGCAGGAAGACGCTGCAGAACGGGTTAAATAACTCGCCGGAGGTACCGTATACAAAGGAGCAGATTGCGTCTGCCATTGAGAGCCTGGGAGTTCCCGCTTCTGTCAGGGGAGAGGCGCTGACGCTGGAGCAGTTCGCCAGCCTGGCTAATTACTTTACCAGGACAGCGGGAAAGGAAGCCAGCGGTTCATAATGTGGCACCGGGAATACAAAAACCGGGGCGCGGTGTATTTCACGCGGATAAAGGGGAATAATCCTGGAAGGACAATTATCTGAATTATCAGAGAAATTATATATAAAACAGAAAGGAAGGTAAGTCGATGAACAAGAAAGTGGGTAAAATCCTGACAGCTGCGGCAGCAGGAGCAGTTGTGGGCGTGGCAGTGAAGAAGCTGCAGGACGGCCGGAAGGAAAAGGAAGATGAGAGGATTGCCGCCATTGAGGAGGCGGTGATGAATAACCGGGATTACGGTGACAGGAAAGCTTATCTGGTAGGCGGAGGCCTGGCCACCCTGGCTGCGGCTGCGTATCTGATCCGGGACTGCAGGTTCCCTGCCAACCAGATAACGGTTTACGAGGGCATGCACATACTTGGGGGAAGCAATGACGGTATCGGTACGCCGGAGCAGGGGTTTGTATGCCGCGGCGGACGTATGCTCAATGAGGAGACCTATGAGAACTTCTGGGAGCTCTTTGGTTCCATTCCATCTCTGCGTCAGCCCGGACACAGCGTTACGGAAGAGATTCTGGAGTTTGATCATGCCCATCCCACCTGTGCCAAGGCAAGGCTGGTGGATAAGGACGGCAACATTCTGGATGTGAAATCCATGGGATTTAACCAGGCTGACCGCATGGCCCTTCTGAAGCTGCTGATGACGGACGAAAAAAAGCTGGACAACCTGACCATTCAGGACTGGTTTAAGGAAACACCCCATATATTCGAGACCAATTTCTGGTATATGTGGCAGACCACCTTTGCATTCCAGAAGTACAGCAGCCTGTTTGAATTCAGACGGTATATGAACCGCATGATTTTTGAGTTCAGCCGTATTGAAACGCTGGAGGGAGTTACCAGAACTCCGTTAAACCAGTATGACAGCGTGATTCGTCCTCTGGAGACTTACCTGAGGAAGGCCGGCGTCAACTTCCGGGAAAACTGTGAAGTGACAGATATAGATTTTACGGACGGCCCCGGAATTACGGCTAAGACACTGTATCTGAAGAAGAAAGTAGAGAGCGCAGATGACTCAGGCGGGGAAGCAGACGCTCCGGCCGAGACTTCCTATGTGACGGAGGAAGTTCAGTTAAATAAGAGTGATATCTGTATCATGACCAATGCGTGCATGACGGACAGCGCTACCCTGGGAAGCCTTTACAAACCCGCGCCTGCTCCTGAGAAAAAGCCAATCAGCGGCGAACTCTGGGCAAAGGTGGCCGGTAAGAAGCCGGGATTGGGAAATCCGGAGCCGTTTTTTACCAAGCCTGAGGAGACGAACTGGCTCAGCTTTACTGTTACCTGCAAAGGCGATGATATCTTAAAGACCATTGAGAATTTTACCGGCAATGTACCCGGCAGCGGCGCCCTTATGACCTTTAGGGATTCCAGCTGGCTTATGAGCAGCGTGGTTGCGGCGCAGCCTCATTTCGTGAACCAGCCCGCCGACCAAACCATTTTCTGGGGATATGGACTGCACACAGAGGCCATAGGCGATTATGTAAAGAAGCCAATGAAGGATTGTACCGGACAGGAACTGTTAAATGAATATCTCCATCATCTGCATATTCCGGAGGACAGGATTGCGGAGCTGATGAAGACGGTCATCAATGTGATTCCCTGCTATATGCCTTATGTGGACGCACAGTTTGAGCCGCGCAAGATGAGCGACAGGCCGCCGGTGATTCCCGCAGGGTCCACCAACTTTGCGATGGTGAGCCAGTTTGTGGAGATTCCGGAGGACATGGTATTTACCGAGGAATATTCCGTGCGGGCCGCGCGCATTGCGGTTTATGGCCTTTTGGATGTAAAGAAAAAGATTTGCCCGGTGACACCTTACAACAGGCAGCCTAAGATTCTTCTAAAGGCGCTTAAGAAATCATATCTGTAGTGGGCATAACCATCATATGATTAAATATTGGGCCGGCTTTTGCCGGCCCGCACTTTTGGAATACATGCGGGATAGGAGACAACACCAATGATATTTATAGGAGGAATCAGCCAGGGCCAGAAAATACTGGATTATGTGAAAACTGTCATATGTGACCGGTGCGGAGGATACGGGCGCTACCAGGTATACATGACCTATATGTATTTCAGCTTTTTCTTCATTCCCCTGTTTAAGTGGAATAAGAGGTTCTTTGTAAAGATGTCCTGCTGTGAGGCTGTCTATGAGCTGGAACCGGAGGTGGGAAAGGCGCTGCTTCACGGCCAGCAGGTGGATATAAAAAGTACAGACCTTACGCTGGTTCAGGAGGGGCACCGCAGGGGATATTACGACAGCGGGACCTATAAGACCTGGAAAAAATGCGGCAATTGCGGATATGAAACAGAAGAAGATTTTGAGTACTGTCCTAAATGCGGCAGGAGACTGTGACGGACGGCTGCGTGCAGACGGCAGGAGGAGAAAAAACGATATCCACAACTGATATGAGGCCAAACCACGCGTCTGTATAAGGTGCGGCCGCACTCTGTTAAATTACCGGGCGCGGATTGAAACAGCCTGCTGTAATTTTTAAAAATTCGGCCTAGCTATTGAGCTTCCGGTATAGTATAATGGAATCAGCCTTTACGGGCATCTGATATTTGGAGAGGTGTTGGATGCTGCAATGGTTAGCAGCCATTGCATAAGAGAAAGGATGGGAAAATGACGGAAAATCAGAAGATGGATTTGATCCTTCAGAAGTTAGGAGGGATCGAGGGAGGCCTTGCCTCGGTAGGAGAAGATGTGCGGTTGCTGCAAGGAGACGTACAGTCGCTCAAAGAGGACGTGCAGACACTCAAAGAGGACGTACAGTCGCTCAAAGAAAGGGTAACAAACATAGAGATTACCCTGGAAAATGAGACAAACAGGAATATCCAGTTGGTTGCGGAGGGGCATTTGAACCTGGACCGTAAACTGGATGAAGCTTTAAAGGAATTACATCCTAACACCATGTATCATTTAAAGGTGAATCACCTGGACGGCGAGGTCACCAAGATGAAGCGTATTTTGAATATGGCATAAAACAGATACCAGGATTGAATGCCGTAGTTCAAACCTCACGGTTCAAATCATAACAATTTCAGCAAACAACAGAGGATTTTGCAAGGCAGGCAGCCGCCGCATTGCAGAATCCTTTTTTCATATGTGTTCAGCCCTCCATATAAGCCATATCCATTGCCGCATACGGGAATAACCAGGAAACTTTACCTGTTTTTACCTCCATTTTACGCGAACCTGCTTTTGGATTTTACCTGAATAATTTAGAATCTATAGATAGATTTGCAAGAGAGAAAGGAACGGAAATGGCGGATATTTCACTGGTAAATGTATGTAAAACCTATAAAGGCGGGCAAAATGCGGTCAAGGATTTTAATTTGGATATCAAGGACCGAGAGCTGATTATTTTTGTAGGGCCATCGGGCTGCGGAAAATCCACAACGCTGAGAATGATTGCGGGACTTGAGGATATTTCCTCAGGGGAATTATGGATGGATGACTGCCTGATGAACATGGTCGAGCCTAAAAACAGGAATCTGTCCATGGTATTTCAGAATTATGCCTTATATCCCCATATGACGGTGTATGAGAACATGGCCTTTGGACTCAGGGTACGCAGGATTCCGTCAGGAGAAATCGATGCCAGGGTGAGGGAGGCAGCACGAATCCTGGAAATCAGCCATCTGCTGGATCGCAGGCCGGCTGCATTGTCAGGAGGACAGAAGCAGAGAGTTGCAATCGGAAGCGTTATTGTGAGAAAGCCAAAGGCCTATCTTATGGACGAACCCCTGTCCAACCTGGATGCCAAGCTGAGGGCCCAGATGAGGGTGGAAATCGCAAAGCTTCACAAACAGCTTAACGCCACCATCATATATGTGACCCATGACCAGGTGGAGGCCATGACTCTGGGTACCCGTATTGTTGTCATGAACCGGGGAATGATACAGCAGGTAGCGCCTCCCGCAGAGCTTTACCGGAATCCTGTAAATATATTCGTGGCGGGATTCATAGGTTCCCCCACCATGAACTTTCTGGATGTGGATGTGCTGGAAGAGGATGGAACAGTCTGGCTTCTGGGACAGGGGTGGCGGCTTCCTCTGGAAGGATATCAGGCCAGCAAACTGAAAGACAAAGGGTACACGGGAAAACGGATAACCCTGGGAATCAGGCCGGAAGATCTTCATCAGGAAGAATGCAGCGGGAAAAACGGTTCCAGTGGTTTGAACGGAAATGGCAGCGGGTGGATTGGAGCTTACATAAGTGTCAGGGAAATGCTGGGAAGCGAGGTGCTTCTTCACGGGAATACAGGGGATACGGGACAGCTGTCGGCCAGAATGCCGGCGTCCTGCCGGGTGAAGCCGGGAGAATTTCTCCGTCTTTACGTGGATATGTCTCAAATTAAGCTTTTTGACATACAGACAGAAGAAAATATTTTATTTGATTAGGAGACAGTGATGAAATCAGATTCATTATTAAAAAAGGCAGGGCCTTATGGATATATTTTACCGGCCCTCCTGGTGTTTGCCGTATTCCTGTTTTACCCGTTTTTCAAGACCATTTACCTGAGTCTTTATAAGACAAATAAAATGGGGCAGGCCAAGCTGTTTGTGGGACTGGGCAACTATGTGGAGCTGTTCAAGTCGGCTTCCTTTTATAACAGTCTGGCAGTGACCTTCCTGTTCGTGGCAATCGTGGTGGTGGGAAGCATGGCCCTGGGACTCCTGGCAGCTGTACTGTGCAATAAGGCATTTCCGGGAATCCGTATATTCAGCACGGCGTATGCTCTGCCCATGGCCATCGCGTCCAGTTCCGCGGCCATGATATTTAAAATCATGCTTCATCCTTCCATCGGCATTATGAACAAGCTGCTGGGACTCAATATCAATTGGATCAATGCTCCCAAATACGCGCTTGTATGTGTGGCTCTGCTGACAGCCTGGCTTAACAGTGGAATCAACTTCCTGTATTTCAGCGCCGGACTCAGCAATATTGATGATACCATCTACGAGAGGGCATCCGTGGATGGGGCTAACGGGATTCAGAAATTTCTCCGGCTGACGCTGCCGGGCCTCAGCCCAATCATGTTTTATACCATCGTAGTGAATATCATACAGGCATTCCAGTCCTTTGGTCAGGTGAAGATACTGACCCAGGGCGGACCGGGGGAATCCACAAATCTGATTGTGTACTCCATTTACAGGGATGCGTTTTTTAACTACAGGTTTGGCAGCGCGGCGGCGCAGTCCGTCATACTGTTTGCCATCATCATGGTCATGACGCTTTTGATGTTTAAGGCAGAGAAGAAAGGAGTCAGCTATTAATGGAACAGACACTGGCCATAAAGGGCCGCGGCAGGGTCAGCCGCGAGGAAATCATTAAAATACAGGAGGAAGCCAACCGAAAAGCCATGACTGTAAGGAGAGTCAGGACCGGAGCCCTGATTGCTGCCAATGTGCTGGTATCCCTTTTCATTCTTCTGCCGCTGCTGTATGCGGTCAGCGTGGCATTCATGCCGCCTGGCGAACTGTTCACCACGGAAATGAATCTGGTGCCCAGGCAGCCCACGTTGGACAATTTCAGGCAGGCCCTGGTGAAAATACCGCTGGTGAGGTTTGTGTGCAACTCCTTTATCACAGCCGGACTGATAACAGTGGGACAGATTATTTCCTGTTCCCTGGCAGCGTTTTCCTTCTCCTTCCTGGAGTTTAAGGGCAAAAACGTACTTTTCATGCTGGTAATGGCCACCATGATGATTCCGGGAGAGGCCACCATCATATCAAATTATCTGACGGTGAGTCAGTGGAACTGGCTGGATTCCTATCAGGTGCTGATTGTGCCCTATCTTACGTCGGCAATGGGAATCTTTCTGTTCCGGCAGTTTTATAAATCATTTCCCATCTCTTTGTACGAGTCCGCAAAGATAGACGGCTGCGGAAATCTCAGGTTCATTTTTTGCATCCTGCTTCCGCTTACAAAGTCGGCCATCGGGGCCATGGCGGTGTATACCTTTATCAATGCCTGGAACATGTATATGTGGCCTTTGCTGGTGACCGGATCCAACGAAATGAGAACCGTGCAAATTGGTATCAGCATGTTAAACAGCGTGGACGCCCAGTCCATTACCTTGATGATTGCAGGCGTGGTTATGATAATCCTGCCGTCCATTTCCATCTTTATATTGGGACAGAAACAGCTGATACGGGGCATGTTCTCAGGAGCAGTAAAAGGTTAGGCACACCCGGAAAAGTTTATGGAATCAAATGAAATAAGAATAAATTATAAACGGAGGAATAACAATTATGAAAAAGAGATTAATCGGTTATGCTGCAGCTTTACTGGCAGTATCCATGCTGGCAGGGTGCGGTGCGCCGGCGGCGGGCACGGGCGCTGCCGCTGACCCGGGCTCCCGGTCGGGCGCATCCCAGCCGGGTACATCCCAGGCAGATGGTTCTCAGGCAGGCACATCTCAGGCAGATGGTTCCCAGACAGATGCCTTTCAAAATGCAGGCGCAGAGGGCGCGTCCATCACCTTCTGGCATTCCATGGGCGGAGTGAACGGAGAAGCATTGGAGTATCTGGTTAATAAGTTTAATTCTGAAAACACCATGGGAATCCGGGTGGAGGCCCAGTATCAGGGAGAGTATGACGATGCCATCAACAAACTGAAAAGCGCTCAGATTGGCAATATGGGTGCGGATTTGGTGCAGATTTACGACATTGGAACCAGGTTCATGATTGATTCCGGGTGGGTGGTCCCCATGCAGGAGTTAATCGACGCGGACGGATGGGATAAAACACAGATTGAACCTAACATCGCTGCGTATTATACTGTAGGTGATACCTTATATTCCATGCCCTTTAACTCATCCACACCTTTGCTGTACTACAACAAGGATATGTTTGACAAGGCGGGCATCACACAGGCGCCTCAGAGCCTTGGGGAGATCGGCCGGATTGCCGGTGATTTGGTGAACAAGGGCGGAGCCGGAGAACCTATATCCCTGAGCATTTACGGTTGGTTTTTTGAGCAGTTTACCTGCAAGCAGGGACAGAATTATGTAAACAACGGAAATGGACGAAAGGCAGCTGCCACAGCAGTTGAATTTGACCAGAACGGAGCGGGAGCAAAGACACTGGCGGCCTGGAAGGAACTGTACGACAAGGGATACGCTCCCAATGTAGGCAGAGGCGGCGACGCGGGACTGGCAGATTTCAGCTCCGGCAAGTCTGCCATGACCCTTGGATCCACTGCTTCCTTAAAGCAGATTCTGGAAGATGTAAATGGCAAGTTTGAGGTGGGAACCGCTTATTTCCCCATGGTCAGTGACAGCGATAAAGGCGGAGTGTCCATTGGAGGCGCCTCTCTCTGGGCTCTGAACAATGAGGATGAGGCTAAGAAGGCCGCCACATGGGAGTTCGTTAAGTTCCTTGTTTCACCGGAGAGCCAGGCTTACTGGAACGCTCAGACAGGATATTTCCCTGTGACTGTAAAGGCTCACGAGGAACCTGTATTTAAGGAGAATCTGGAAAAATATCCCCAGTTCGGTACTGCCATTGACCAGCTTCATGATTCCACTCCCCAGTCAGCAGGCGCTTTGCTCAGCGTATTTCCTGAGGCCAGGCAGGTGGTTGAAACGGAGATAGAGAACATGCTTAATAGTGGAGTCAGCCCGGAGGAGGCTGCGTCTAAGATGGCGCAGCAGATTAATAAGGCAATCGAGGAATATAATCTGCTCAATGAATGATAATCATGGATTGGAGGGTATACTGAGTATGAAGACACAGATTTGGGCCCACAGAGGCGCATCGGCTTACGCGCCGGAGAATACACTGGAGGCATTCCGGCTGGCAGCGGAAATGGGAGCCGACGGGGTGGAGCTGGATGTCCAGTTAAGCAGGGACGGTGAGCTTGTGGTGGCTCATGATGAGACCATCGACAGGGTGAGCAACGGCACAGGGTATATAAAAGATTATACCCTGGCCCAACTTAAGGAACTGTCCTTTAACAGGCTGTTTCCCGCCTTTAAGGACGCCCGGATTCCTACGCTTAAGGAAGTCTATGAACTGTTAAAGCCCGGGGGACTGACGGTGAATGTGGAGCTTAAGACCGGCATCATACTCTACCCTGAGATTGAGGAAAAGGTACTGGCTCTCACTGCTTCCATGGGGATGGAGGACAGGGTGATTTATTCATCCTTCTGCCATCCCAGCCTGGTAAGGCTTAAGGAACTGGACAGCGGCCTTAAGACAGGGCTTCTGTACTCGGACGGCTGGATTGACGCGGCAGCCTATGGGCGTCATACAGTAGGGGTGGATGCCCTGCATCCGGCCCTGTACCACATGCAGGATCCGGATCTTATCCCGGCTGCCAGAAGGCAGGGACTGGCAGTGAATGTATGGACGGTCAATGAAGAACCGCATATGGAAATGCTGGTGCGGCAGAAAGTGGACGCTATCATTACTAACCGGCCGGACCTGTGCAGGCGGGTCGTTGACAGGTACACAGACCTATGACAGAATATTTGACAGAAAGCAGGCATATATGATAAGACTGGTTGCAATTGACATGGACGGCACCCTCCTGCGCCCTGACGGGCATATTTCAGAGAGGAATGTGCGTGCGCTTAAAGGACTTAAGGCTATGGGAGCCGAGTTTTTGATTTGTACGGGACGCAGCTATATAGACGCATTGGAGCCCCTGCAGGAGGCCGGACTCAGGGCGCCTGTGGTGTGCATGAACGGAGCCGCTGTGTATGATTGGGACGGCAGGCTCATGGACGAGATACGGCTTTCTGAGAGACAGGTAGGGGGAATCCTGGACTGCTGCCAAAAGGAGGACATTATCTTTGATTTCATGACGGACAGAGGCAGCTATACCACAGCCGGGGAGGCACAGTTTAGGGCATGTTTTGAACGGAATGTGCTGCTTCCCATGGCGGAGTTTACCTATGAGGGAGTGAGAGACCGGTTCTCCTTTGTGGAGGAAGAACGGCTCTTTGAGCTGGGTCTGGCATTTTATAAAATATCGGTCATCCATGAATCGCAGGAGGTTCTGGGCAGAATTAAGGAGCGCCTGTCCGGTATAGCGGAACTGGCGGTTGCGTCCTCCTTTGCCACCAACCTGGAGCTGACCCACAGCTATGCCCAAAAGGGCCGGGCTCTGGCTTTTTACGCAGCCTCCAGGGGCGTGAGACCGGAAGAAATCATGGCCATAGGAGACAGCGAGAATGACTATTCCATGTTGTCCATGGATATAAAATATACAGTTGCCATGGGAAATGCCATGGAGAGTATTAAACGCACCGCCAAATGCCAGACCCGTTCCAATATACAGGACGGTGTGGCATATGCCATAGAGACCCTGGTCCTTACCAGGGAGGCCAGGGCATATTAAGCCCTCTAAGTGACGGGTGTAAAAATAATTCATCGGTCATAAGTAAAGAGCCGCAGGCTCTTTTTTTCTTTCTAGGAAACTTCATGCTGCAATGCGGTCACATCAAAACACTGCGGAGATGTGAAAGTATGCTGTAATTCCAGTATAAAATCTTCAATTTCTTTACAGGTTTCGGCGGCGGTGGTTTAGCAACTGCCAGAACTCCGCCGACGGCTCTGGCTGTGGGGCGTTGTCTTTGCATAACTGCCGCATAAATTCCGCTACGGACAGACCGCAAGCGGCAGCATACTGCTATAATTTTTGGCTTTCTTCTTCGTTCAGTCGGACGGTAACAGGAATGTTCCGCACATTCTTTTCTGATTTTTCTCTGCTCAATTTTTTTAATCCTCCAGTCTTGAATTTTCTTTTAACGGGGATTTTGGGCAAATGTTATAGTATGCCCTGTGGACAGATATTTTATTCGGTAAGGAATAGAGCTAATAAACCGTGATTGCTGGATAGTTTTTCAATATTGTATCTTCTCTAATTTTGTCAGGGGTTTTATTGCTGCAAACAGGACAGTGTATCCATTCTGTTTGATAAGCAGCACTCATATTTATCTTACTTCCCAATCCCAAATACTTAATTGCCTACTATCGTTCTTTTCTTCAAAGAAACGCAAATAGAAGCCAAAGCCATGCTCATATATTAAGTTCAGAGCCTTTCTGACATTTCCTATTTCCAATTCTAATGGAATATACGGGTCAGTCATAGAGCCTGTGCCTATCATACATTTCTTGCGTTTATGAGTAAGAGCATACTCTAACAAGTCAATCGCATTTTCTTTGACTTCAATATCTTCAAAAGCGTGTTCCATGTGATAGCATTTGCTTCTGGAGTCACAATAAATGCACCCGTGAGAGCAGCCCCGGTACAAATTAATTCCATTTTTAGCAGATAATATTCCTTTTGCCTTCACAAAGTGCATGATATGTCCTTCCTACATTTTGGCGCAGTTTTTCCTATGTGCTTTCAATTTTTTCATTGCCCAATCATAATGACTTGCAGTAGCGCTGACAAAATAAGAACCAAGCGTACTTCCGCCTACCCATTTATAAACGCCTTTAGAAAATAATTCCTCATTTGAAAAGGTTTCCGCCAGCTTCATTACTTCGTTATGGGATTGCTGGAACATAATTTTTGCATCCTCTAACGATGTGGACTGGTGTTTTTTCCAAAACTCCACATTCATATCTCCATAGGTTTTCCAATTATAAGGCTCTGGAATAAACGGTTTATTATCGCCATTCTGATTGGAATATACCCAGTTTAACAAAAGCTGATGCCATTCATAGAGATGAATGAAAATATCACGAAGATTTTTATCTCTTTTCCAATGAGCTTCTTTCTTTTTTTCATCACCTGAAAAATCAAACGAAGTTGATAATTCTTTTTCTGTCAGCTCAGAAACAAGAGTATTTAACTTTTCATAATTAGCGGTAGCGGCTGTTAGTAAATCTGTTTTTGCTGTTGGTCTGCCCATATTCATTTCCTTTTCTCTTTTATAACAGTATGTTGTTATTTTTCTATATCTGTAACCTTGTATCTCAAGGTTGTTTTTAAGTTGGCTTTTTCTGTACGGTTAGCATTATTCAAATATATTTCACGGTGTTCTTTCCCCATACGCTTATAACCATGTTCCATATTTCCTCTAACGGATATACCGTATAATCTGTTATTTCGTTGCTTTTTTCGGCAAGTGCTTTATATGCCATTTTAATTTTATATGCCATCGAAAACAGAGCCGCAACCTTATCTGAGAAGATTTCATCGTTAGGATTTCCATTGCCAGAAACAATGATATATTTTTGAGCAGGAACATCAACAACACAAGGTTTTGTTTTTACACCATATATTTCTTTCTCCTGCTTTTTCCATTCATGTTTCACTTTCACTCCCCGCTTTCTCAAATAGAATTTACAGGCAAATTATATCACACATATACTGACGCCCTGTGTCAAGATTTATATTTCTCATAAATTTTCTTTGCCTGCTCTGCCACAATGTCTTTCAGATATGCAGGCTCTATAATATCTACTTGTGTTCCAAATGACAATAAAAACCCGATTAGCCATTCATCTTCTGGCATTGGGGCGGATACGATTAAATCCCCATTTTCTTTTTTACTTACTTGGGTTTTATCAAATTCATCATAAACACGGTATGACATATTTTTCTGGAAACGCAGTACGATTGTATTGTAGGCTTGCCCTAATGATTCATCTAATTCTGGAAAAGAGCTTTTGCAAAAACCGTCCGTGAGCATTTCTAAATCTATCATACGGGTCAGCTTAAAAATACGATAATCCTGTTTTTCCATGCAATATGCTTTTAAGTACCATGACATAGACTTATATGACATTTTTAACGGCTGGACAATTCTTTCGTTAATTATTCCGCTGGAATTTGCATAGGTTATTTTTACGCACTTTCGATGAATTACCGCTGATTTTAGCAATTCAAATTTCCCATTGTCCGTTCCATGATTGCCCCATCTGGAAAAATCCACTTCAAGCCAGTTTTCCGAACTCATATTAAATATTGCAGAAAGTTTTTGCAATGTCTGATTGTTGTCGATATTGTTCATAGAATTGATACTTTGCAGGGCTGTTAGAATTTCCTGCTTTTCTTCTTCAGACAGCACCCCTTTATCTAAAACAAAATCATTCATTAAATGAATGCCGCCGTTTCGCCCTGCTTCTGCATAAACGGGAATGCCCGCGCCGCTTAAAGCGTCAATATCTCTGTAAATTGTCCTTACAGATACTTCAAATTTTTCTGCTAATTCTGGAGCGGTAGCCTGTCCTTTATCGAGTAAATAATACACAATCTTAAATAATCTGCTTTCCTGCATTGTCAGTTCCTTCCTTTGATGATAATAGAATACTACCAAAAACCTGACACGATGCGTCAATATTTATTATAATCATTTTTCTTCCCATTATCAACCAAGCGAGCATATATGATTTTTTTATCTCGTAACTTGTAGTTTCTACTCAAACGGCCACATAATTTTTACCACCCGAAAAACAATGATGGTAACGATTTTCCTCATTGCAGCGCCTATATTTCAGCCGCTTTTTCCTTAAAAAAGAGAGCAAGAAACTTTATATACCTGCTCTCCAATTTCAGTTCTTTATGCGTTACATCTATGCGTAAATGATTTACGTTTCCACAATCTCCCCTGCACAAGCCCTTATATTATTAAGGCGTCCTGTCCATTCCAAGGCATTTTTTGCCTTTAGCTGTTCCGTTATGCCCTGTGCTTGCTTCATTTGCTCTACGAGCCTTTCAAAGCGTTCCTGCGCCTGTTTATCAATCTCCGCAAGGTAGGCGTTCAGCCTGCCGCTTGTCAGAAGATTGGTGTATATAACTTTATTGTGCCTGCTGTCTTAAACACATTTTTGGGTTTTATCCTTATCTGGCTTCATTCATTACTGATTGACAAATAAATAGTCCGGTGCTATGCTAAATAACAACAGGGAGCTTGTGAAGCAGGCTGAGAGGAAGTAATCAAACTTCGACCTATCGCACCTGATTTGGGTAATGCCAACGTAGGGAAATATGAGACATGTATGTGTATTAAATGCATAATTTAGGTCCATATCCCGCGCGGTATGGGCTTTTTTCAGCCTTCCCCGCGGTTTGGACATATGAGGGCTTTAGAGCTGTGCAGGCAATACGCCGCTGTACCAGAGAATATGCCTCTCTACCAGGAAGATAGGCGGGCTCCGAGTAAAAAACATGGAGGTATGACTATGAAAGTAAACATTAAGAAACTGGCGGTAAGCGCCATGCTGACAGCGGTGGCCGTGTCTTTATCCGGCTTTTCCATCCCTATAGGGGCATCCAAATGTTTTCCGATTCAGCACCTTGCCAATGTATTGGCCGGCGTATTTCTTGGGCCGTGGTATGGCGTGGGGATGGCGTTCTGCACATCGTTTATCAGGAATCTGATGGGGACGGGCAGTCTGCTGGCATTTCCGGGAAGTATGGTGGGAGCATTTTTAGGAGGGTATCTGTACCAGCGTTTCGGCAGGTTGACACTGGCCTACTTTGGGGAAGTGTTTGGCACCGGCATACTGGGCGGAATGCTCTGCTATCCGGTGGCCACACTGGTTATGGGGAAGGAAGCGGCCATTTTTGCCTATGTAATCCCATTCCTTATGAGCACCATGTGCGGCACGGTCATTGCCGCGTTCCTGATTGGGGTGCTGTATAAGTCCGGCGCGTTTCAGTATATGAGGCGGATGCTGGATCTGGATGTACAGACCGGCAAAGCCATGGGAAGATAACAGGAAAAGGATAAATCAGATGACGCAGAGACAATGGATGAAGGACTTAAGGGAGCGCTCTCCCAGGGTCCACTGTATAACCAATTATGTTACGGCAGGGGATGTGGCCAATATGGTGCTGGCCGCAGGCGGTTCCCCTGTTATGGCCCAGGGGCTGCATGAGGTGGAGGACGTTACCTCCATCTGCAGCAGCCTTGTCCTTAATCTGGGAACCCTGGAAGAAAAAACCATACCGGCCATGGAGGCAGCGGGAAGAAAAGCTGCCGTTCTGGGCCTTCCCGTTATCCTGGACCCGGTAGGAGCCACTGCATCACGGTTTCGCAGACAGACAGCCATTGATATGATCCGGAAGGCCGCTCCTTCTGTCATCCGGGGAAATGAGGCGGAAATCCGGGCCCTGAACCAGGAACTGAGGGGACATGAGGCGGGAAATACCTGCGGTGTGGATTCGGGAACCTTTGGTACGATTGAGAGCCGCCTGGAAACCGCCTGTTCCCTGAGGGACCTTACAGGCGCGGTTGTGGTCATGACCGGGGAAGAGGATGTGGTGGCCGGAAAAGAAAGAAGGTTCATTGTCAGAAACGGCCATCCCTGGATGGCCAGAATTACAGGCAGCGGCTGTATGCTGGACGGGCTTATGGGAGCGTTCTGCGGTCTGTATGGGGAACTGGGACCGGACGGCCCTCTGGAAGAAGCTGTGGTCATGGCCCTCAGCGCGCACGGGCTCTGCGGAGAATTGGCGGCCGGAGAGACTGCGGGGAGGGGAGGCGGGACAGGTACATTCCGCATGTATCTGATGGACAAAATGAGCCTTCTGGATGACGAGACACTGGAGAGAGGTAAGAAAATTGAGATTCGATAGAAAACAGCTTTTGATTTATGCAGTAACCGATAAGGCATGGACCGGGAAGCTTTCTCTGGAGGAGCAGGTGGAGGAGGCGTTAAAAGGCGGCGCAACCATGGTTCAGCTCAGGGAAAAGGAACTGGACAAAGGGAATTTTGAGGAAGTGCTGAGAACGGCCTGCGCCATCCGCAAAATCACAGAAAAATATAATGTGCCCCTTATCATAGACGACAATTTGGAGCTGGCCCTGGCCTGTCACGCGGACGGGCTCCATGTGGGGCAGGACGATATGGAGGCATCTGAGGCCAGAAGGCTTTTGGGACCTGACCGTATACTGGGGGTTACGGCAAAAACAGTGGACCAGGCCAGAGCAGCCCAGGCAGCAGGCGCGGATTATCTGGGCAGCGGAGCCATATTCGGCACCAGTACAAAAGCAGATGCGCGGCCCATGACAATGGAGACCCTGAATGCAATCTGCGACAGTGTGGACATTCCTGTGGTGGCCATCGGAGGAATCTGCCTGGATAACATAGGGCGCCTGGCCGGCAGCCATGCGGCGGGAGCAGCCATTGTATCAGGTATATTTGGGGCGCCGAATATACGGGAGACAACAGAAAAGCTGGCAGAGGCAATGACGGAGATAGCCGGACTGCCCAGGCGGGACCTCAGGGCGGGATCAGTGTAAGAAAATGAGAAAGATATAAAAAACTTTCAAGAAAACCATTGACATTTGAAAATAGGCTGATTATAATGAGTTCAACATTCAACAAAACATAAAAAACTGTTGAGTAGGAGTAAGTAAGATTGTAATTCCAGGCGCAGAGAGCTTCCGGTCGGTGTAAGGGAGCATTGGATTAGAGTCTGAATGGACCTGCGAGGGCAGCTGGAAACCAGGGGCATAGAGATATGGCTGATGGGAGTATGGGCTGACGGGTATCCCACCGTTACCAGGGAGAACGCATGATGGTGCGTTGCAGAGCGGGCGTATTTTATTTCTTTGTTCAATGACACAGCATCAGGTTAAATGTAACTTGATGCTTTTTTATTTCCCGGACCGGAGGATGGCGGGGAACGTGCAGGACATGGAAAGCGCCAATCAGGGTGGTACCGCAGAAGCCGGAAGAAGCTTTTGTCCCTGTTGATTACAGATGTAGTCGGCAGGGATAAGGGCTTCTTTTTTTGATGAATGTGACGCCCGGACCCGGGAATGGTGAAGGGTTTAGAATAAACAGCCGGCAAGAAGGAAAGGAGTTAAGGTAAATGATAATCCCAGCTTGTGATGAAATATTAAGTCTGTCAGGGGAATACGATATAATTCCCATCTGCCGCGAGATTTACGCGGATGTAGTGACGCCCATAACACTGCTCAGACGTATAGCGGAGCGGAGCAGCCGTTTTTACCTGTTGGAAAGCATAGAGGGCGGCGAAAAATGGGGACGCTACTCCTTTCTCGGATATAATCCGGTGATGCGTGTTACCTGCCGCTGCGGGAAGGTGAAGATTGAGAGCCATGTGAGCCGGTTCCCGTCCAGGGAAATACAGACAGCTCATCCCATGGATGTGCTTCGTGAGATATTGGCACAGTACAAGGCACCCAGGCTGAAAGGACAGCCGCCCTTTACCGGTGGATTTGTAGGGTATTTTGCGTATGCAATGATTGAGTACGCAGAGCCCACCCTTCATATCAGCAGAGGCGGGGCCAATGACTTTGACCTGATGCTATTTGACAAGGTCATTGCCTATGACCACCTGAAACAGAAGATTCAGATTGTGGTTAATATGAAAACCGGCAGGACAGAGAGGGCAGGAAGGACGGAACGGGGAAACCGTGAAGAGCAGGAGCGCTGCGAAGGCCGCAAGGGTGGTGAAGACCGGGAAAATAGGAACACCTACAGCGGTCTGGAATATTTGATGAAGGAGTATGGAAGGGCCTGTGAGGAAATACAGGAAATGGCTTCCCTTATCAATGATACAACACCTCTTAAGAGGCTGTCCTCGCCGGAGAAACCATCCTTTGTATGCAGTGTTTCCAAAGAAGAGTTCTGCGATACGGTGGAAAAGACAAAGGAGTATATTCTGGACGGGGATATCTTCCAGGCGGTTATATCCAGGCAGTTTACCAGTTCCTATGAAGGCAGTCTGCTGAATGCCTACCGGGTTCTGAGGACTACCAACCCGTCCCCTTACATGGTTTATATGAACATAGACCAGGATGAAATCATCAGCACGTCACCGGAAACACTGGTCCGCCTTGAAAACAGGCGCCTTACTACATTTCCGGTAGCGGGTTCCCGGCCAAGGGGAGACGGGGACGAGGAGGACAGAAGGCTGGAGGAAGAACTACTGGCAGATGAAAAGGAGCTTTCCGAGCACAATATGCTGGTGGATTTGGGGAGGAATGATATTGGACGCATCGCTGAGTTCGGGTCCGTTGAGGTGACGGAGTACAAGATGATACACAAGTATTCCAAAATCATGCATATCTGTTCCCAGGTGGAAGGAAATATAAAACCCGGCCTGGACGGCTGTTCGGCGGTGGAGTCCCTGCTTCCGGCAGGCACCCTTTCAGGAGCGCCTAAGATACGGGCATGCGAGATTATAGAAAAGCTGGAGTCCGTTCCCCGCGGAATATACGGCGGAGCTTTGGGATATCTGGATTTTACCGGAAACCTGGACACATGTATCGCCATACGCATGGCGGTAAAGCAGGCAGGAAAGGTTACGGTCCAGGCCGGAGGCGGAATCGTGGCGGACAGTGTTCCGGAACTGGAATACGAGGAATCAGCAAATAAAGCCAAGGCCGTCATACAGGCCATCCTTCAGGCAGGGGAGGTAGATGACAGATGATAGTATTGATTGATAATTATGACAGCTTTTCCTATAACCTGGTACAGATGATTGGGAGCATTGAGCCGGATATACAGGTAGTCCGCAATGACCAGGTAACCGCAGATGACATAGAGAACATGAAGCCAAGCCACCTGATTCTGTCACCCGGACCGGGATATCCCCGGGATGCTGGTATACTGGAGGAAGCAGTGATGAAGCTGAAGGGAAAAATGCCCATACTGGGCGTGTGTCTGGGCCATCAGGGAATATGCGAGGCATTCGGCGGAACCATTGCCCATGCAAAGAAGCTGATGCACGGCAAGCAGAGCGATATCAGGCTGGACAGTCATATACAGGACGGGAGGTTCCCCGCTTCAGAAAAAGCGGGAAACAGATGCAGGTTATTTGAAGGCCTGCCGCCCGTTATACCGGCTGCCAGATATCATTCCCTGTCGGCAGTGCCTGAGAGCCTGCCGGAGGAACTGGAAGTGGTGGCTCTGGATTGTATGGAAGGAGAGGTCATGGCAGTTCAGCACAGGGGCTATCCCATATATGGGCTGCAGTTCCATCCCGAATCCATATTGACGCCGGATGGAAGGAGGATACTGGAGAACTTCCTTAATATCCGGACGACACAGGCAATGTAATTTGTGAGGGACAGAACAAAACAGAAATAAAAATCAGGTATTGTAAAAAAGGAGGATGACTATGATACAGAAAGCAATCCATGAATTGGTAGAAAATAAGAATCTGGATTTTGAAACAACAAAGGAAGTTATGGATGAAATCATGAGTGGAAACGCCACCCAGGCCCAGATATCTTCCTTTCTCACAGCGCTGAGGATGAAGGGAGAGACCATTGATGAGATTACGGCCTGCGCCACTGTTATGCGTGATAAGGCGGTAAAGCTGTCTCCGCCCTTTCCGGTAATGGACATTGTGGGAACAGGAGGGGACGAGGTGGGAACCTTTAATATTTCCACCACCAGCGCATTTGTGGCTGCTGCCGGAGGCATACGGGTGGCAAAGCATGGAAACCGCAGCGTATCCAGTAAAAGCGGCGCGGCGGATGTGCTGGAAAGGCTGGGGGCAGAGCTGGCTCTGACTGCACAACAGGCTGAAACTGTCTTAGAGGACACCGGAATGTGTTTCTTGTTCGCGCCGGCATACCATTCTTCCATGAAATACGCGGCTCCTGTGAGGAAAGAAATCGGAATTAGAAGTATATTTAACATATTAGGCCCCCTGTCCAATCCGGCAGGAGCCTCCATGCAGCTGTTAGGTGTGTATAGCCGTGATTTAGTGGAACCGCTGGCTCAGGTGCTGGCTAATCTGGGAGTCACCAGGGGAATGGTGGTATGCGGGGGAGACGGACTGGATGAAGCAACACTTACCGGCCCCACCCATGTATGTGAGATTCGTTACGGGAAAATTACGGCTTACGATATGACGCCTGAGGAATTGGGTCTGGCTGTATGCAGTCTGGAAGAACTCATCGGAGGCACACCTGAGGAAAATGCAAAGATAACAAGGAATATCCTGTCCGGAAGCCTGAAAGGGCCGAAGAGGGACGTGGTGGTTCTGAACGCGGCCATCAGCTTATATCTGGGAATTGATGACTGCACGGTGAGGGACTGTATCAAAACGGCTCAGGACATCATTGACTCCGGAGCAGCCATGGCTAAGATGGAAGAATTTATCCAGGCAACAAAAAAAGCGGCAGGAGAGGTGAAGGCGTCATGATACTGGATACCATTGCCCGGTCCGCCGGGAAACGGGTGGAGCAGCGGAAACAGGTAAAATCACTGGAACAAATGATGAAGGCAGCCTGCGAGTGCAGAGAGAGAGAAGGCATTAAGGGGGATGCCATAAAGAGGGCTGGTATTAAGAGAGAGAACGGAACAAATGAAGTACATCCCTTTAAGGCGGCGCTGTCTAAGCCGGGAGTCTCCTTTATCTGTGAGGTAAAAAAGGCTTCGCCTTCAAAGGGACTTATCGCTCCTGATTTTCCTTATGTGGAAATAGCCAGGCAGTACCAGGAAGCTGGCGCGGACGCCGTATCCGTATTGACAGAGCCTGAATTCTTTTTAGGAGCAGACCGGTATCTGGAAGAAATCCATAGAGAGATAGAGCTTCCGCTGCTGCGCAAGGATTTTATCGTGGATGAATACCAGATTTATGAGGCAAAGGTGCTGGGAGCCTCCGCTGTCCTGCTGATTTGTTCTCTTATGGATATGGAAAAGCTGAAACGGTATATGGGCATCTGCGGCAGTCTGGGCCTTAGTTCCCTGGCGGAGGCTCACACTGACCGGGAGGTGGCCATGGCGGCAGAGGCAGGAGCCGATATAATTGGAATTAATAACCGCAATCTGGAGACATTTGAGGTGGACTTCACAAACGCCCTGAGGCTCAGAAAACTGGTGGACCGGGGAACCATATTTGTGGCGGAGAGCGGAATCAGGACGCCTGAGGACATAGAGCTTCTGGCGGAGAACCAGGTAGATGCGGTTCTGGTGGGAGAGACCCTGATGCGGGCACCAGATAAAAAGAGGGCTCTCAGAGAACTTAAGTCCCGGATTGGGTAGAGCCGGACATGAACCGTGACAGACAGAGTAAAACATGCGGGGAGATTGACTATGAAAACATGCAGGCTTAAGATTTGTGGTCTGAGCCGGTTTGGAGATATACTGGCGGCCAATGACATTCTGCCGGACTATATCGGCTTTGTATTTGCCGAGAGCAGCCGCAGGGTTACGCCTGATAAGGCTGCCCAGCTAAGGCAGGAGCTGGATAAAAGAATCAAGGCAGTGGGTGTATTTGTCAATGCGCCCATGGAGGAGATAGTGAAGCTGTCAGAGGACCGGGGAAACGCAAGGGTGATTGACCTGATACAGCTCCACGGAGATGAGGATGAAGCTTACATAAGACAACTGAAAACACACACCGGCCTGCCGGTCATCAAGGCGGTACGGGTCAGAAGCAGGGAACAGATTTTAAAGGCCCAGGAGCTGCCCTGTGATTACCTGCTTCTGGACACCTATACAAAGGACAGGTACGGAGGCAGCGGCACCCAGTTTGACTGGAACATGATACCAGAGCTTACAAAACCCTATTTTCTGGCAGGCGGTATACATCTGGGCAACATAAGACAGGCGGTATCCCATGGCCCCTACTGCATCGATGTCAGCAGCGCGGTGGAAACAGGGGGCAGGAAGGACAGAAGGAAGATGGAGGAAATGGCCCAGGTCCTGCGGTGAAAAATCGTTTTAGAAAAGGAGAAACAGAAATGTCAAGAGGAAGATTTGGAATCCATGGCGGTCAGTTCATACCGGAAACACTGATGAGCGCTGTCACGGAGCTGGAAGAAGCATATGAGTATTATAAAAAGGATCCCCAGTTTACGGCTGAGTTAAAGTATCTGCTGGAGGAATACACAGGCCGTCCGTCACGTCTCTATTATGCGGAGAAGATGACAAAGGACCTGGGCGGAGCCAGGATTTACCTGAAAAGAGAGGACTTAAACCACACCGGATCCCACAAAATCAATAACGCTCTGGGGCAGGTCCTTCTGGCTAAGAAGATGGGAAAGACCAGGGTGATTGCCGAGACAGGGGCCGGACAGCACGGCGTGGCAACTGCCACCGCGGCAGCCCTTTTGGGACTGGAATGCGAGGTCTACATGGGAAAGGAGGATACGGACCGCCAGGCACTCAATGTATACCGTATGGAACTGTTAGGGGCCAAGGTACATCCGGTGACCAGCGGAACACAGACATTAAAGGATGCTGTCAATGAGACGCTCAGGGAGTGGACGAACCGCATCTCCGACACACACTATGTCATAGGTTCTGTCATGGGACCCCATCCCTTCCCCATGATGGTAAGGGATTTCCAGAGTGTTATCGGCAGGGAAATAAGAGAGCAGCTTATGGAGAAGGAGGGAAAGCTTCCTGATATGGTTATAGCCTGTGTGGGCGGCGGAAGCAATGCAATGGGAGCTTTCTATGAATTCATAGATGAAAAGGACGTGAAGCTGGTAGGCTGTGAGGCAGCGGGACTGGGTGTGGAGACAGAGCAGACCGCGGCTACCATAGCAACGGGCCGGCTGGGGATTTTCCACGGCATGAAATCTTACTTCTGCCAGGATGAATATGGACAGATTGCACCGGTGTATTCCATCTCAGCGGGTTTGGATTATCCGGGCATCGGGCCGGAGCACGCGCAGCTGCATGACAGCGGCAGGGCAGTGTATGTGCCTGTGACAGACGATGAGGCGGTGGATTCCTTTGAATATCTGTCACGTATGGAAGGAATCATTCCGGCAGTGGAGAGCGCCCATGCGGTGGCCTATGCCAGGAAGGTGGCTGGCTCCATGGGTAAAGACCAGATTATTGTTATCAATCTTTCCGGCAGGGGAGACAAGGATGTGGCGGCTATTGCCAGATATAAGGGGGTAGAACTCTATGAATAGGATACAGCAGGTTTTTGAGAATAAGAAGGCATTTATACCTTTCATAACAGCAGGCGACCCGGATCTTTCCGTTACAGAAGCACTCGTGCCTGCAATGGCAGAGGCCGGTGCGGATTTGATTGAGCTGGGGATACCATTTTCCGACCCGGTGGCAGAGGGAATTGTCATTCAGGAAGCAGACCTTCGGTCCCTGGCCTCAGGAACCACCACAGATAAAATATTTGATACGGTGCGCCGGATTCGCCAAAAAACAGATGTGCCGCTGGCATTTATGACCTATATCAACCCGGTGTTTGCATACGGTGTGGATAAGTTCATGAAAAATGCCGCTGATTGTGGAATAGACGCCCTGATTGTGCCGGATATGCCCTTTGAAGAGAGGGAGGAACTGCTGCCGGCGTGTAAAAAATACGATATGACCCTGATTTATCTGGTGGCGCCCACATCCAGGGAGCGGGCCCAGGCCATAGCCAGGGAATCCGATGGATTTGTGTACTGCGTATCATCACTTGGAGTTACGGGTGTCCGAAGCGAGATTACCACGAATATTAAGGAAATGGTGGACACCGTAAAGCAGGGCCGGAATGTGCCCTGCGCCATTGGATTCGGCATCTCCACTCCGGAACAGGCCAGTAAAATGGCTTCGCAGGCAGACGGGGTAATCGTGGGAAGCGCCATTGTGAAAATGATTGCCAGGTACGGAATAAACTGCGTGGAACCTGTCTGCGATTATGTAAAGCAGATGAAGGCGGCTGTTGGGGTATAGACAGTGCGGACGGGGTGAGACTGTCAGGTGAAAGCGGCAGGTGAAAGCGGCAAGTGAAAAAGGGGCAGCGGCGGAGTACGCCCCAAGGCCCTTTTTCGAGGAAAACAGTATCTCGCCTGCCGGTATAAACGGAATATTATGTAGAACGTAAATCTCATCAATAGAATATTTTTCAAACAGTCCATCATCAATCATAGCCTTAGAACCTTTTCCGGGTTCTTCCAACTGAATCGCATCCATGTCTGCCCTTAAACCAATAACAGTTTTGCCTTCTCCGGCTTTAAGATCCGCTACGATACCGGTTTTACCAGTGCCCTCATAAACAGTCAGCCCCATTTTTCGAAGTTCATTTGCAACAAATTTTGCGGTATTCATCTCTTCATATCATCAATATGATATCGGTATAGTTTGCGGTATAGCGTGGATAGGTTGATTTTGAGTTGATTTGCAATTTCTTTTTTAGCTTTGGTTGTAGTTCCATATTGTTTTAAATAGGAAATCAGAATCTCTTTTTCAAAGCATTCTGTGAGATTATTTAAAGATTTTCCATCCATATGAGAAAGAATTTCTGCACTGTCAGGAATACGATGGCTTTGCTGATTCATATCTATGCTTTTGAAGTAATCAGGTAGATATTTTGGTGTGATAAGGTTTTTTTCCGATATATTTACCAGATATTCAATCACATTTTCCAGTTCTCTGACATTTCCTTTCCAGTGGGCGTTGCAAAATACTTCCATCAGTTCATTAGAAATCTTCTTTTGCGGTTTATTCAGCTTTTGGCAATATTCAGCCAGTTTTATGTTTACAAGAAGAGGAATATCATCCTTGCGTTCTCTCAATGGCGGTATATTGATTGGTATTACATTTAACCGAAAATATAAGTCTTCACGAAATTCCTTATTTTTAATCATGTTTTCCAGATTTCGATTGGTAGCGGTAATCAGCCGGAAATTAACTTTAATCGTATTTTTTCCACCAAGTCTTAGAAAAGAACCATCTTGTAAAACACGAAGGAGTTTTGGCTGTAAGTGGAGCGGCATATCACCGATTTCATCTAAAAACAAAGTTCCTCCATTTGCCAGTTCAAAGCGTCCCACCTTTCCTGACGTATTAGCTCCGGAAAACGCGCCTCTTTCATATCCAAATAGTTCGCTCTCCAGCAGAGTATCTGGAATAGATGCACAATTGATAGCTACGAACGGTTTATGCCTGCGGTTAGAGGCATAGTGGATTGACCGGGCAAATAATTCTTTTCCAGTCCCGCTTTCTCCGCGAATCAGTACAGAAGAATCGCCTGTGGAGATTTGTTTGGCCAGTGTTATAATATTTTGAAGTGCAGCACTATCTCCGCAGATATCAGAAAAATTAATCTCATCTTTTTCGAAGGGATGGCAGGGCAATGGAACAGGATACAGGAGGGAACATGATGCAGAAACGGCAATATAAAATTCTGAAGCTGCTGTACAGGTCAGATGGATTTGTGACTGTGGAGCGCCTGGCGGCGGATGTGCAATGTTCCCTTATAAGACCATCAGGAACGACCTCAAGCAGCTGGGAAGTTTTCTGAAAGAACACGGACTGGGAAGGATTGTCTCTAAGAGCAACAAAGGTGTCTGTCTCATGAAAGGTAAGGACTGGGACGCGGCAAAGCAGGCATGGAACGATAAGAACCAGGCGGAGCTATATGGTACAGATATTTATTTCCAGATATTGGAACTTCTTTTGAAGCAGAGAAGCATACAGAAGATGAGACTGGAGCAGAGGCTTCTAATAAGCCGGCTGGACGCAGAGAAGGCCACCAGTCAGGCTTCCGTATGGCTGGCGGCCCATCATGTAGCCGTCACCTGTAAGAGAGGGCAGGGACTGCAAATAGAGTGCAGCGAGTACTACTGGCGCATGGCCTTGTGGGAACTCTTCGCGGATATATCCAGAAAGCGTCATGAGTTTGGGGACCAGACACTGAAAAGCCAGACAGAGAAGTTCCTGTGGGGATTTGATATGGCTGGGGTAGCAGGGGCCATTGCAGGGCTGGAGAAAGAATTTGGGATACACTACAGCTTTGACGGGTACCAGCAGCTGTCATTTCTCCTGTCACTGTGTGTTCTGCGAATCAGGAAAAAGGAATATGCAGAGATTCCGGCGGATTTTGAACATCAGGGGGCAGAGTGGCAGGGCGCGGAATATGACCGAAGTATGGCCGGAGCATGCATGGAAAGCCTTAAGAAGTATTATAATATGGTTTTCCCGGAGGGCGAAGGGCAGTTTGCAGTATTGGTTTTGGGAGCTGCAGAGATACAGGAGTTTACAGGGGAGGCATCCAGGCAGACTTATATGGAAGCCAACCAGAACATCAGCCGGGTGACGGATAAGGTTATTTCCATTACCGGCAATATTCTGGGACAGGGGCTTGACAGGGATGAATACCTTTTTGACAGCCTTCTTTATCATCTGTTCCGGTGGGTGCTGTGTTTGCGGGCAGGGATGTTGTGCAGATTGGAAATGTGCTGCAGCCCTGGGATATACAGCAGATTCAGAATAATATGAAGCAGATCCGGAAAAAGAAGATGAGACGGATTGCCGCAAAGACGGAACTTTCGGCGTATCAGCTGTTTCATTCGTCCCTGGTATACCATTTTCCGGAAAGAACACATAAGAGAGAACTCATATCTTTCCTGTGCGCCAGACTGGAAGAGGCGGGTTATGTTACAGAGGATTATGAGCAGACCGTACTGGACCGGGAGGAAACCACATCCACAGTGCTGGAGCTTGGAGTGGCCATTCCGCATGGAGCTGCTTTCTGTGTCTGCCACCCGGTCATTGCCGCCGCCATATTGTGGAGGAACCGGTGGACTGGGGCAGGGAAGGAGAGTGGACCGGATATTTCTTCTGCCATTGAATCTGGATGAACGGTTTAAGGCAAAGGGACAAATCATCCGTTTTTATTCCGCCATTGTGACCTTATTGGACAATGAGGAAGCCTATGAGGAATTCCGCAGACTGAAAGGACAGGAAGAAATAGCGGACTATTTAAATTCTATGGTTAAAGGAGACAGGAAAGTATGAATCTGCGGGAGGTAATCAATGAGAATGCAGTGGCCGTCAATGTAAAGGCGCAGAATAAGGAGGAGGTGTTTGAATGTGTGTGCGACCTTCTTTTAAAGGACGGAAGCATTACATCCAAGGAAGAATTCAAGCAGGATTTATATATAAGGGAATCCCAGGGAAAGACTGGAATTGGGGACGGAATCGCCATTCCACATGGAAAGTCGCTGGCAGTAAAGCGCAACTGTATATCGGTCCTTAAGCTGGAGCGGCCTATACAGTGGGAGACGCTGGATGGCCGGCCCGCGCAGATGTTCATCATATTTGCCATCAATCAAAGGGATAAGGATGACTACTTCCTGCGACTCATGGCCAGCGTGGCCAAGAAGCTGGCACAGGAAGGGACTTGCGGAAAACTGATGGGAAGCAGCACAAAGGAAGATATTCTGGAAGCATTTTACTAGGAGGTAACCACACCACTAAGAACAAGGAGGAGATAAAGGATGAATATAGTAGGGGTTACGGCATGTACGGCGGGTATCGCGCATACATACATTGTCAAGGAAAAGCTGGAGCAGGCAGCCCGAAAGCTGGGATATACATGCAGAATCGAGACCCAGGGGAGCATTGGAATAGAGGAACAGCTGACACCGGGGGAAATCGAGGCGGCAGATGTGATCATCCTGGCTATTGATGTGAAGATATCAGGGGAAAACCGGTTTAAGGGTAAACCGGTGGTGCGCATGAGCACGGAGAAGGCAATGAAAAATACAGGGGCATTGCTTCAGAGCATTGAGGAAGCACTGACAAAAAAGAAAAACGGAGGGAATTAAGATTATGGGTGGGTTTAAACTATCAGAGATTAAGAAGCATGTGATAACAGGAATATCATTTATGATTCCCATAGTTGTGGGCGCCGGCTTATGCGCGGCTCTGGGAACTGCCATCGGAGGCACCAAGGTATCAGAGGCAGAGGGAACCCTGCTCTGGTATATCTGGAGAACCGGTAAGATTGGCATGGGATTTGTGGTGCCTGTGATCACAGCAGCCATCGCGTATTCCATCGCGGACAGGCCCGCCATAGATCCCGGATTGAACAAGCCCATTTCCATGATTAATCCGGGACCTACCCCCATCGATCTTGTGGGATATTACAGGGATATCGGACTGGAGGCATATATGGCTCATGATTATGAAGAGTACAACCGTATTCTGACTTGTCTCCAAGTACGTAAGGCTGTTGCAAATACAAAAATTTTGATTCTCCAATTCCGAGCAGACGCCGGCATCGGTCAATACCAGCTGCTGTGACCTGGTAAGCCTGTTCACACGGTATGGTATCCGCCATAACCGCATTGATTTCAGGCAGGTGTTCAACTATTTTGATGAGATACCGGCGGACGAGGGAATTCATCAGGAGGCCAGGGCCCTGATAGAAGGGGCGGACAAAGTGGATATTACAGAGGAGTATCTGTGCAGCGACCTGCGGTATTTCCACGCGGCGCGAAAAATGATGGAGCGCTACGACTGCAATGCGTTTACCACCCCGTGCAAGGAACTGTGTGCCAGCCTCCTTCCCCAGAAGAATAAGTGCGTTCCCTGCATCACCCACTCCCTGAATAAGGATGACAGGATTCCGTCTGCATGTGAGGAGGATCTGACCGTATGGATGGCCATGATGATGATGTACCTGACCCGCCGGAGCGTGTTCATGGGCAACCCGGTACTGGTGCCTGCCGGAAGCAAGACTCTGGAGCAGCTGGGAATGCCCAGGCTTCTGACACAGCCTGGCCGGGTATTTGACCACGATGTACTGGAAATCCACCACGCTGTGCCGGTGCGCAGGATGCGCGGATTTGACCAGCCGGAGCAGAGATATGAGCTGACCCACTTTACTACCCAGGGCTGGGGAGCCCATTATCATGTGGATATGGCAGAGGAGGAAGGACAGGTGGTTACCTTTGGCCGCTTTAACCGCCAGGGTACTAAAATGATGGTAGCCGTAGGCCATACTCTGGGGTGCGAATTCCGTCCCGTATACTGCAGCCCCGCGGTATATTACGAGGTTGAGGGCGGCGCCAGGGAGTTCCGCCAGGCATTGGCAAAGGGCGGTTACGGACATCACCAGGCCATCATTTACGGCAATTATGTAAAGGAATTACAGGAGCTGGGCGAAATTGTGGGCTTTGAGGTGGAGGTGTTCCGCTAATATAAAAAGGTTATCATTATGAATGATTGCAGACAGCGGCAATCCTGTGGTACAATGTCGGCAGAAAAGTGACAGAGGTGCCGAGGAGGAAATGTATGCTGGTGCAGACAAGGGAGAGAATCATCCGGGCGTTCTACGAGCTGGAAAAGGTTAAGCATATTGATAAGATAACAATAAAAGATATTGTGGAGCAATGCGGACTGACGCGCAAGACTTTTTACTATTATTTCAGGGATATATATGACCTGATGGATGCAATTGCAGACCAGGAGCTGGAAAAGCTTTTGGAGGAAAGCATGGCCGCTCCCACGCCGGAGGAAGCCCTGAAATGTTTTTTCCGGTATCTGCTGCCCCATCAGGGACATTTGGAGCGTATTATGGAGAGCCGTGAGCACATGATGCTGGCTAGGGTGATGTTTGATAAGGTGTACCGTTATTTTTCACGTCTGATAGAGGAAAAGGGTAAACCGCTGAATATGAAAAAGGATGAGATGGACCTTGCCATGCACTTTTTTATATATGGCATACTGGGTATCCTGATGGAGCGTAAGTTCCAGACAGAAGAAGACATCGATAAAATCGTGGACCAGCTTATCCGGCTGATTAAGGGAAGAAGAACGGCATTCCCTGAGTTGTTTTCGGAATGATGTCCCAAAGTCCATCCGGAAACCCGTGCCGGTATATGCTGGGATTTATATTCTGCCTTTATAAACACAGGGACAGGACGGCAGAGAGCCGGTCCGCCCACCCGCCCATGTATACAAAAAGCCATAGGTGTGTAATTTTACACACCTATGGCTTTTTGTGTACACATTTTTGAAAAAATGACCGTAGAAAAATAGAATATTATTTTATATGATAAAGCCACGATGAAAAGGGGGGTACACGATTTACGGCAGCCCTTTTTTTAATTGCTGATAAACCGGGAAAGGAATGGATATGCCATCGAGAAATTTCATAAATCTGGATCCGGAAAAGAGAAAAGCCATTTTGGATGCAGCGCTGGACCAGTTCTCAAAGGATTCCTTTAAGTACATGCGGGTCAGTGAATTCATCCGTCAGGCCCATATATCCAGGGCAAGCTTTTATATTTATTTTGAGGATAAGAGGGATTTATACCAGGCTGTTTTAAGACGGATGTATGAGGAGGCAGGAGCAGTCTATATGTCCTGCCTCAGGGAAGAGAAGGGATGCTTTTATGAAGCGTCCTGCCGGGCGATACAGGAGTTTAAGGCTCAGGAGCAGTGGAGGGACTATGTTTCCGTGGGCAGGGAAATCCTGGAGGACCGGACCTGCCGCCGTCTGGCTATGGAGGTGGGCATGGAATTCCATGGCACAGAGTACAGACGCCGTTTTTTTACACAGTGTTATGGGGAGATGAACAGAAGCCGGTATCCAAAGCTGGGTGAAGAGTATTTTGCCCATGCCGTGGATTTGGCGGCAGGGCTGCTGCTCAGGACCCTGATTGTATATGCCCTGGACAGCCCGGATATGGAAGAAGAGGGGAGAGCCGTCAGATGCCAGCTTATGATTGTGGAAAGGGCCCTGCAGAACATCTCCGGCTCTGAGGGGTACGAGGCGGAATCAAAGGAACCGCTATTTATAGGAACCGCAAATATTTCAAACCAGGAAGGATCAAAGGAAGAATGATGAACAGAAAAAAAGGAATCATGATATCTGTTGCTGTGATTGCAGTTATCGGTGCAGCTGCCTTTATATTGGGCGGCAGAGGCGGGGAGGAGGAGTACGAGTCCCGTCCCACTGTATCGGCAGTCCATCCCAGGAAGGGAGATATTATCCTTTACACGGAGCTGACAGGGGTGATTGAGCCCCAGTCCAAGGCAGCGGTGCAGCCCAAGATGGGAGGCGAGGTGCTGGAGGTGTATTTTCAGGCAGGGGACCGGGTGGAGGCAGGCCAGGCCCTGGTAAAGATTGATTCGGATGCCCTGACAGCCCTTAAGCTGCAGATGGACGCGGCAGAGGTATCCGTAAGGGATGCGGCCAGCAATCTGACCCGTACAAGAGCCTTATATACCCAGGGCTATGTGTCTGAGCAGACCATGGAACAGGCTGAAAACGCGGACCAGAACGCCAGGATTGCTTATGAGACGGCCAGGAACCAGTATGACCTGCAGCTGGAATACACCACGGTGACAGCGCCCATAAGCGGGACCGTGGAGTCCAGGTCCGTGGAGCCTCACGACCATGTGGACACATCCGCCCAGATTTGCGTCATATCGGCCGGTGACCAGCTTCAGGTCAAATTCGGGATTACGGAAAAGATACACCAGACCCTGTCCCTGGATGATGTGATATCCATTGAGAAGAACGGAACTGCCTATGAGGGTGTGGTGGCGGAGATTGGAACCATGGTAAATTCCGCCACAGGCCTGTACGATGCCAAGGCGTCCATACCCCAGTCAGCCGGACTGACCACAGGCACCCGTGTCAAGCTGACCGCTGTCATGAGCCGGGCGGAGAATGTGCTGACTGTGCCGGTGGATGCGGTGAATTACGACAAAGGAGAGGCCTTTGTATACTGCTATGAGGGTGGGACAGCCAGGAAGACAATGATTGAATCCGGTATCTATGACTCAAATACAATGGAGGTGAAATCCGGACTGACAGAGGAGAGCATGGTGATTACCAGCTGGAGCAATGAGCTGATGGACGGGGCAGAGGTGATTCATGACGGGAACACGGATGCGGACAGCATGGAGGATGATAGTGTGCAAAACGGCGGCATGGAGGGAGACGGCACACAGGATGGGCAGGTGACAATAGATGGTTAATATTACTAAGTTTGCGGTGCGCAGGCCCATCACCATCGTGCTGTGCCTGATTACCATTGCTTATTTTGGCGTACAGTCGCTTTTGGGGACCAAGCTGGAGCTTACGCCGGAGATGGAAATGCCCATGCTGGTTATTGCCACGGTGTATGCAGGGGCCAGCCCGGAGGACGTGAACGACCTGATTACGGTGAAACAGGAGGACGCCATCTCGGCCCTGGACGGAGTGGACACGGTCCAATCCTACTCCCAGGAAAATGTGGCTGTGGTGCTGATTCAATATGAGTACGGCACTAACATGGATACGGCCTACATCGACCTTAAGAAGGCCATTGACGGAATCCGCAGCGACATGCCGGACGACATTGAGGAGCCCAATATCATGGAGCTGGATATGAACTCCCAGCCGGTGGTTACCCTTGCCGTAAGCGGGGCCGTGGACGGTAATCTCTATACATATGTGGATGAGAAGCTGGTGCCGGAATTTGAGAAACTCAGCTCCGTGGGCGAGGTGTCCATTTCCGGCGGACAGAAGGAGTATGCCCGCATAGAACTGATTCCGGAGAAGCTGGAGCAGTATCATCTCAGTATCAGCACCGTGGCCCAGCTGGTGGGAGCCGCGGATTTTACCATACCGGCCGGTGATATAAATGTGGGAAAGCAGAAGCTGGATGTCAGCGTGGGAAATGACTACGAAAGTACGGAGAGTCTGAAAAACGTGGCAATCCCTCTTTCGGGCGGGGACATTATCCATCTGTCCGATGTGGCGGAGGTATACGACGCTCTGGAGGAGGAAGACTCCATCGGCCGTTACAACGGCCAGGACATCATATCCCTGGGAATCAAGAAACAGCAGAGCTCCACGGCCATCGAGGTGTCGAAGCAGGTCCTGAGTGAGATGGATAAACTGCAGGAGGCAAATCCGGGAATCAGCATAACCGTGGTAAATGATTCCAGTGAGACCATTATGGAATCCATATCCAACGTGGTCCAGACCATGATTATGGCCATCATTCTTTCCATGATTATTCTGTGGCTGTTTTACGGGGATATCCGGGCCTCCGTCATTGTGGGAACTTCCATCCCCATATCCGTGGTGCTGGCCCTGATTTGTATGAGCGCCATGGGATTTTCGCTGAATGTCATTTCACTGACATCCCTGGTTCTGGGCGTGGGAATGATGGTGGATAACTCCATCAATGTACTGGACGGATGTTTCCGGGCAAAGGAAAAACTTAACTTTTACGACGCCGCCATTGAGGGCAGCCGGACCATGATTGGCTCCATCACTGGCGGTACGGTCACCACCTGCGTGGTGTTCCTGCCCCTGGCCCTCTTAAGCGGCATGTCGGGACAGCTCTTTAAACAGCTGGGCTATACCATTGTGTTCTGTCTGACCGCCTCTCTGTTTTCAGCTGTCACCATCGTGCCCCTCTGTTATCTCCAGTGGCATCCAAAGGAAAATGACGGAGCACTGGCTAACCGGGGCATCAAGTCCATGCAGGCATGGTACAGGAGCCACATGCCGTCTATCATTCCAAGGACCAAAACCGTATTCGCCGTCAGCATCGGGCTGCTGGCAGCAGCCCTGCTCATGGCCTCACAGCTGGATTTGGACCTGATGACCTCTGTGGACGAGGGTATCGTGCAGGTGACAATCAAGACAAAGCCGGGCCTTTCCGTTGCCGCTGTCAACGAGGCAGTGGCTGATTTGGAGGAGCTGGCGGGAAATGATGAAAATGTGGACCACTATCTTTTGACCTATGGTTCCAGCGGTCTGAGCATCAGCGGCGGTTCCGATGTGACGCTGGATGCCTATCTGAAGGATGGAAGCAAGCTGTCCACGGACCAGGTTATTGAGAAATGGCGGCATGAAACCCAGTATTACAAGGATTGTTCCGTTTCCATAAAGCAGGGCAGCACCATGTCATCTGGGGCCCTGAGCTCAGGGGATGAGATTGAGGTGGACCTTCAGAGTACGGACTATGACGCTCTGAAGGCGGCCTCGGACCAGCTGGTGGAAGGACTCAGGGAACGGGAGGATGTGATGCAGGTCCATTCATCCATTGAAAACGCGGCGCCGGTTGTGAAGGTGGAGGTGGACCCTGTGAAAGCCCAGGCGGAGGGCCTGACCCCTGCCAGCATCGGGTCTGTTATTTACAGCAGTTTAAGCGGTGTCAAGGCATCCGCCATACGTGTAAACGGAGAGGATGTGGACGTAAAGGTGGAGTTTGCTCCTGACCGGTATGACAGCATTGATAAGCTTCAGGGAATGATGATAACCACTGCTTCCGGTACAACGCTGCCGCTGGAGGATTTGGCAGATATCTATTATCAGGACAGCCCGCAGCAGATTGAACGAAAGGATAAGCAGTACCAGGTGGCCATTACCATGCAGCCCCAGGCGGAGTACAAAAAGACAGCGGAAAAGGATGTAAAGACATTTGTAAATGAATGGAAACTGCCTGAAAATGTAAGCCCGGCAACCAACAGCATGGACGAAATGATGGGGGAGGAGCTGGGAGCGCTGGGAGGCGCCCTGGTTACAGGCGTGTTCCTTATATTCATTGTCATGGGCATACAGTTTGAGTCACCCAAGTATTCCCTGATGGTCATGGTGACCATTCCCTTCAGCCTGATTGGTTCCTTCGGCCTTCTGTACCTGACCGGCAGCCCCATCAGCATGGTATCCATGCTGGGCTTCCTGATGCTGGTGGGAACCGTGGTCAACAACGGCATTCTGTATGTGGATACGGTAAACCAGATGCTGGTCAGTGTGCCACTTATGGAGGCGCTGGTGGAAGCGGGAGCCATCCGTATGAGGCCCATTCTCATGACAACCCTGACAACGGTCATTTCCATGATACCCAATGCCCTGGCCTATGGAAGGGCCGGCAAGATGATGCAGGGTCTTGCTCTGGTAAATATCGGCGGCCTTATGGCATCCATGGTCCTTACCCTGATTCTTCTGCCTACCTTCTACAAGGTGGTGTACCAGCTGGGAAGAAAACGGATTGGGGGCGAGGGAGAGCCGTCCTATGACTGATGGGCGATCTGAAATGACCTGACAGAAAAAAAGCACCAATAAAAGATATCCTTTTTATCGTCTGGGCGCACCCAAAAAGGATGAAGATGAGGGCATTTAAATATAATATAAATTTTTAAAACCCCCTTGACATTTCCGGAAAAAAAGGATAAACTCAATAAAAATTCATAATGAATGCGAAACAGCTCGAAAGGGAGTAGTTTAGATATATTGTCAACAACCTCGGTTCCAACGGAACCTGGCAATATATGCCTTTGCGGTTACAAGACTTTTATGCGTGGTTTGCAGATATGTTACATATCCTGGCAGCCATCCATAGAAGTCTTTTTTTGTGGGTTTCCCGGTGCCGGAGCATGGCGGATAAATGTTTTTTTGAATTGCTTTTTTGCCATGCACAGGGCATTTTGGCGCAGGGATACGCGCATAATAGACTAAGAACTCATTACGAGCCACTCCACTAAGTGGTCAAAGGACGACCGCTGAGTGGAGATGACATGAATCGCACGTAAGCGCCTAAAGGACGGGAGCTAAGTGCTCACAACGAGGAGGAAAGTACATGAAAGAATGGTATCAACAGACAAAAGAAGAGATACTCGGCCAGTTTCAGGTAACGGAACAGGGGCTGACCTCTTTCCAGGCAGAGAAAATCCTGGCTGAGAAGGGAGAAAATGTCCTGGAGGAGGGAAAGCGCAAGAGTACCCTGCAGGTGTTTTTAGAGCAGTTCTGTGACCTGCTGGTGGTTATCCTGATTATTGCAGCCCTTATTTCCATGGTGTCAGGCAATGTGGAGAGCACGGTAGTTATCCTTGCTGTCATCATCCTCAACGCTATCCTGGGCACGGTACAGCATGCAAAGGCTGAGAAATCCCTGGACAGCCTCAAATCCCTGTCATCCCCCAACGCCAAGGTGCTGAGGGACGGACAGAAGGTGGAGATTCCATCGTCCAAGGTGGTTCCCGGAGACATCCTGTACCTGGAAGCAGGAGATCTGGTGGTGGCTGACGGAAGAATTCTGGAGAATTATTCCCTTCAGGTCAATGAAAGCTCCCTGACCGGAGAGTCCGCTAATGTGGATAAGAGCGACGGCACCCTTCACAGCGACTGCGCCCTGGCTGACCGGGCCAATATGGTGTATTCCAGCGGCCTGGTGACTTACGGACGGGCAGTGGTCCTGGTGACTGCCACGGGCATGGACACAGAGATTGGTAAGATTGCAGCTCTGATGAATGCCACCAAGGAAAAAAAGACGCCCCTCCAGGTCAGCCTGGACCAGTTCGGCAGCCGTCTGGCTATGGCGATCATGGTCATATGTGCTCTGGTGTTTCTGCTGAGCCTGTACCGCAAGATGCCTGTCCTGGATTCCCTGATGTTTGCGGTGGCCCTGGCAGTGGCGGCCATACCTGAGGCGCTTAGCTCCATTGTAACCATCGTACAGGCCATGGGCACTCAGAAAATGGCAAAGGAACATGCCATTATCAAGGAGTTAAAGGCCGTGGAAAGCCTGGGCTGTGTCTCTGTCATCTGTTCGGATAAGACCGGTACCCTGACTCAGAATAAGATGACGGTACAGAACATCTACACCAATGGACAGACCATTACCATAGACCAGCTGAACCTGAAGAACCAGCTTCACCGTTATCTTCTCTATGATGCCATACTTACCAACGATTCCTCTATCGTAGACGGAAAAGGCATCGGAGATCCCACAGAGTTCGCGCTGGTGGAGATGGGAAGAAAGGCGACCGTGGACGAAAACCTGCTCAGAGAGCTGATGCCCCGTCTGGAGGAGATACCCTTTGACTCAGACAGGAAGCTTATGAGTACCAAATACGAACTTCACGATGTACCCACCGTACTTACCAAGGGAGCCCTGGATGTGCTTTTAGACCGCACCGTGAAAATCCGTATGGAAGAGGGAATCAGGGACATTACCCGGGAGGATAGGGAGGCTATTCTTCAGAAAAATCTGGAGTTTTCCCAGGAGGGATTAAGGGTCCTGGCCTTTGGATACAAGGAAGTTCCCGAAGACTATATCCTGTCCCTTGATAATGAGAAGGACTTCATTTTCCTGGGACTTATATCCATGATGGATCCGCCAAGGGAGGAATCCAAGGCAGCGGTAGCAGACGCCAAGCGGGCCGGAATTAAACCTGTTATGATAACCGGCGATCACAAGATAACCGCCACTGCCATCGCAAAGCAGATTGGCATTTTTGAGGACGGCGATATGGCCATGACGGGCCGTGAACTGGACGCCATGCCGGAGGAGGAGCTGGACCGTAAAATTACGGACATATCCGTTTACGCCAGGGTTTCACCTGAGAACAAAATCCGCATCGTGGATGCGTGGCAGCGGCGCGGTTCCATCACGGCCATGACCGGAGACGGAGTCAATGACGCTCCCGCCCTTAAAAAGGCGGACATCGGAGTGGCCATGGGCATCACCGGCACCGAGGTTTCCAAGGATGCGGCAGCCATGATACTGACGGACGATAATTTCGCAACCATCATCAAGGCGGTAGCCAATGGAAGAAATGTATACCGCAATATAAAGAATGCCATCAAGTTCCTGCTGTCAGGCAACATGGCAGGTATTCTTTCGGTATTATACACATCCCTGGCAGCCCTGCCCGTGCCATTTGCTCCGGTACATCTGCTGTTTATCAACCTGCTGACCGATTCACTGCCGGCCATTGCAATCGGCATGGAGCCAGCTGAGAAGGATTTATTGTCAGAAGCGCCCAGAAATCCGAAGACAGGCATCCTGACAAAGGATTTCATGACCACTATCCTGACCCAGGGCGGAATCATAGCTGTCTGTACCATGATTGCCTTCCACGCAGGCCTCAGAACCGGCAGCGCGGCCACGGCCAGCACCATGGCATTTGCAACCCTGACCCTGGCCCGTCTGTTCCACGGATTCAACTGCCGCAGCAAGCACAACATCTTCAAGCTGGGCTTTTCATCCAACTGGTACAGTCTGGGAGCATTTGCGGCCGGCGTGGTACTGTTAGGCATTGTCATGTTTGTTCCGTTTATGCAGAACCTGTTTTCCGTAACACCACTGACCCAAAGCCAGATAGTGAATGTCTGTATTCTGGCCGCAGTACCCACGGTACTGATACAGCTGTTTAAGATTATAAGAGATATTAAGCATAGGAAATAATGGGGAATTGTGGTATAATGTCCACGTAGGCAATGAGCAGTGCAAAAAGCGGCGGGCATATATCCGTTGGGAGCTTGCTCGCATAAGGATATATGCCCGCCGCTTTTTTTATAGGGCGAAGCCCATTCAAAGCTCATCCTGCCCAAAACAAAACCAACCAAAGGAAAGGGGCGGTGCTTAATGGATAAGGTCATAACAGTAAGCCGCGAATTCGGAAGCGGAGGCCGTGAGCTGGGGGTAAAGCTGGCAGAAAAGCTGGACATCCCATTTTACGACAAGGAGTTAATCTCCATGGCTGCGGACGATATCAATATTGCAGAAGAGGCATTTCAAAACTACGATGAGCATATCGTAATTCACGACCCGTTAGACAGGCAGTATTACCATGCTTTTTCTGACATTTACAAAGTTCCCATGTCGGACCAGATTTTCGTGGCCCAGTCCAACGTCATCCGCAGGCTGGCTGCTCACGGTCCATGTGTTATTGTGGGACGGTGTGCGGACATGATTCTGGATGACAGCATTAACCTGTTCATCTACTCCAAAATGAGGGACCGGATTAAGCGTATGCTTATACTGGAGCCAGGTTCTGATGAGAAGGAGATGGAGCGCCGTATCCGGGAGGTGGACCGAAAACGCAAGGAGTATTACCAGTATTACACCGGCAACACATGGGGCCGGGCCCAGAACTACCACTTATGCCTGGACAGCGGGCTGACAGGGGTGGACGGATGTCTGCGGGCGGTTCTGGCTTATCTGGGAGAATTGTCAGAGTAACGGGAATCGGGGCAGCCGGCACGGGCGGTACAGGCGGCAGTGCGGGCGGCGATACAGGCGTTTCGGTCAAATGAACAATTAAAAAGAACCAAGAAAGACATTTTAACAAAAGAAGCAGAATTCTAATAAATTCAGGAGGCAGAAGATGAAACAGGATATGATTGTAATTCTTGACCTGGGAAGCACAGAGAACACAAAACTGGCCAGGGACATCAGGGAGATGGGGGTGTACAGTGAGATTTATCCCCACGATATCACAGCCAGCGAGCTTAAGGGACTTCCCAATGTTAAAGGAATTATCATCAACGGCGGCCCTAATAATGTTGTGGACGGTTCTCCCATTGATGTGTGTCCGGAACTGTATGAAGCAGGATACCCGGTAATGGCGGCAGGCCACAACGCGGCTGCCTGTGAGCGTTCCATACATAGCTGGGATGAAGCTGACAGCGACCAGGTTCTCCGTTCCTTTGTGTTCGATACATGTAAGGCCCAGCCTAACTGGAATATGAAGAACTTCATTTCCGACCAGGTGGAATTAATCCGCCAGCAGGTAGGAGACAAGAAGGTGCTCCTGGCTCTGTCAGGAGGCGTGGACAGCTCAGTGGTAGCGGCCCTGCTCATCAAAGCCATCGGAAAACAGCTGACCTGCGTCCATGTAAACCATGGCCTTATGAGAAAAGGGGAATCCGAGAGCGTTATAGATGTATTCAAGAACCAGATGGATGCAAACCTGGTATATGTGGACGCCGCAGATCGTTTCCTTGGAAAGCTGGCCGGAGTGGCTGACCCGGAACAAAAGCGCAAGATTATCGGCGCTGAATTTATACGCGTGTTTGAGGAGGAGGCCAGAAAGCTGGAAGGAATCGAGTTCCTGGCCCAGGGAACCATTTACCCGGACATCGTGGAGAGCGGAACCAAGACAGCCAAGGTGGTAAAATCCCACCACAATGTGGGAGGACTTCCTGAGGATTTGAACTTCACTCTGGTAGAGCCGCTGCGCCAGCTGTTCAAGGACGAGGTGCGCGCCTGCGGACTGGAGCTGGGCCTGCCTCACAGCATGGTATACCGTCAGCCGTTCCCTGGTCCCGGATTAGGAGTGCGCTGTCTGGGGGCCATAACCAGAGAGCGTCTGGAAGCTGTCAGGGAGTCCGACGCTATTCTCCGCGAGGAATTTGCAAACGCCGGCCTGGACAAGACAGTGTGGCAGTATTTTACTATTGTACCGGACTTTAAATCAGTTGGAGTCAGGGATAATGCGCGCTGCTTTGATAATCCTGTCATTATCCGTGCAGTCAATACTGTGGACGCTATGACTGCCTCCATTGAGCGCATTGATTATGATGTGCTGCAGAGGATTACGGACCGTATATTGAAGGAAGTTAAGAATGTGAACAGGGTGTGTTATGACTTGAGTCCGAAGCCTACGGCTACGATTGAGTGGGAATAACAGGTGGGCCTCCCGGTATTCCTTCATCCTTAGGGCCAGATTATATCCGTCCCTGTAGTAGTCGCTGCACGGAACATCCGCGTATTCGTTCAGGGCTGTTTCCAAAATCTGATCATACCGGCTCTCATATCCGCAGATTGTTACGGGATCGCGCTCCCCGCCAGGTTCCACTCCGTTTACGTAGTGGATCATTTCCCGCAGCAGGCAATGCATAGCCCGGTTCCACTTCCGCTCCGGCTCCGGCTCGTTTTCCATGCTGCCTTTCAGATAGCGCAGTACATGGGCCAGGCATTCCTGGTGGCCGCAGCCGTACCTGTAAAAGGTTTTCTCATGGTCGTGGATCAGGATTCCCTGATAGTCCTCTACCGGTGTTCCTGCCACACCCCCATGCCCTTTGACTTCACGGGCATAGTACAGGGCCGGGCCATTAGGCGCCGTGCAGATAAATACATAGGCACTCTTCCCATTTACGCGGGTATTGGTACAGTCTGTATGCATGACCGGATAAAGGTATATCTCCGAAACAGCAGACTTCCGCTTCGGTTCACTTTTTTCTGCGAACTCTTTACTAAGCCTGCTGATCATTCCTTTGGAAATATCCAGCTTCCCACCGGTCAGGTTTTTAAGGAAATCCCGACACTTATCGATGGAAACACAGCAATCGTGATTCAGCAGAAAGAGAAAGGCTTTGACCGAAGAACCATAGTTGACTTCATCCGTCCCACCGGCTGGGAATTCTGCGTGGCAAGACTCTCCGGTCTTAGAGTTGCGGTATACCTCCGCTTTGTATTCGGTGACATTTAAACAGATCTGTAGATTGACCAGCTGCTTCGTGACCGTCTTTTTGGCCTTTTTAAAATCAGGGTCATCAAGAATCTCCGGGGATGGCTGGAGCAATACAGTCTGGGAAGGAATCTGCTTTTTTCTGCCGTGCCCTGGATGCCCCGGCTGTCCGCCGGGTTTTCTGCCTGTGGCTTCCCGGCTGTTCGGGATCTTCTTTTTCCGGATGGGCCGGGCAGAAGAGGGAAGGGAGGAATTCTCAAAATCCTTATTGCTCTGGGCAGCCAGTTTTTGATTCTTTCCTTTTTCTTCTTCCAGTTCTGCTGCAAGCTGATACTTCTCTCTGCGCATTTCCGTGATCTTATCGTATGCGGCATCCCGCTGCGTCTCTGCCTTCATGCTCCGCTCATAAAGACGGGCATTCTCTGCCTGAAGGGTGCGTATCCGTCTTTCGTACTCAGCCTGCATGTCATCCGTGCTTTCAAACCACTGCTGACGGGCATAGAGCTGTTCCTGATGGAGTCTGTGCAGTTCTTCCCGCAGGGCTTTTATCTGTTGCTCAAGACGGCGGCATTCCTGCGCATGTTCCTTCTTCATAGTCGCATACTTTTGCCCGGACTTAAATAGCGCAGACTGTCGCTGCGCCGCTTTGAGTTCATACTGTAAAGCTGTAACCAGTTCAAAGGAAATCCTCATACATTTATTCTCCTGATTCGGTCATTCTGAGTACTTTGTCCAGCATTTCTGCCAGTTCCTCATTCTGCTTGTTTTGAAGGCTGATGGTCTCTTCCTGCATAGAAATAATCTTTGCCTGATATTCGTTCTGCTCTCTGAGTCCTCTTAGCAATTCTTCAAGTGGTACCGGTTTCTGAGACTCGTTTTTCTTCATGCTGCGACCCGCTTTCTGCCTTCAGTATAGCATAAACAAGGTTATTTGGCGAACCGCTGTATTTTCTCAATAGGTAAAAATAACGGTGCATAACGTTCAGAAGAACAGGCGAAAAGCGGTGTGTTGTCCACATGAATCCGTCTGACAGGCACTTTTGTGGATGCCTCAACGTGCATAGAACCCGGCAGAAAAAGATATCCACTATTTTCTGCCGGGCTCCTGGATTTGTCCATAAAATATGTCATTTCTTAATTTTTAAATTTCGTCACTTTGACGATATTGATTTAGAGCACCTGTGAACTGTAACAGTTAACTAAAAATCTCTAAAAACCGGATAAACAATTATTGAATTTATAGATAGAGTATGATAAAATAAAAACAATCTATAAAAAAAACCTTTTTCTAACGGCAAATGTATAGGCTTTTTCTTTGTAAATAATTGAGTACTATGCTGGAGGAATAAGGAAAACTCCAGGGAGATTTTGTGAGAGCGCGAAAGCGCAGGACAGATATAAGCGTCCATAGATCTTCCATGCTCACAGGCAAAAGGGAGGCATACTTTCCCATCTATGGTGGGGGTCCCTATTGTATGTTTACATCCCGCTCTTTGGAGCGCTGATTATATCAGCACAAACATGAATGCCGCTATATGCGGCCAATTAAACGTATAGGGGGAATTAGGAATGGACGTTATTACAAATCTTGTAGCAAAAGGTAACAGTTTTCTCTGGAGTTTTCTGCTGATTGTTCTTCTGTGCGGCACCGGAATTTACTACACGATCCGCCTGAGGTTCATTCAGGTGAGAAAGTTTGGTGAAGGCTGGAAACTGGTATTCGGGCACCTCAGACTTAACGGAGAGAAGCACGAAAAGGGTGAGATGTCACCGTTCCAGTCAATTGCAACAGCAATTGCAGCCCAGGTTGGTACCGGCAACCTGGCAGGCGCCGCCACTGCTCTTTTAGGAGGCGGACCTGGTGCTATATTCTGGATGTGGGTAAGTGCATTCTTTGGTATGTCAACCATTTATGCAGAGGCAACTCTGGCCCAGAACTTTAAGACTGAGATAAATGGTGAGGTAACCGGCGGTCCTGTTTATTACATAAAGGCAGCCTTTAAGGGCACTCTTGGCAAGGTTCTTGCGGGATTATTTGCAATCTTTATTGTGCTTGCGCTGGGATTCATGGGCAACATGGTTCAGGCTAACTCTATCGGCGCTGCATTTACAGAGGCTTTCGGAGCATTTAACATTACTATTTCTCCGGTTGTCATAGGCGTTATCGTAGCAGCCGTGGCAGCATTTGTTTTCCTGGGTGGAACACAGAGGCTTGCATCCGTTGTTGAGAAGATAGTTCCTATCATGGCAGGTGTGTATATTGTGGGAAGCCTGATTCTTATTATAATGAATATTACTAATCTTCCTGCAGCTATTAAGATGATTTTTGTTGGCGCATTTGATCCTCAGGCAGTATTAGGCGCAGGCGCAGGTATTGCGGTCAAAGAAGCCATCCGTTTCGGTGTTGCCAGAGGCCTTTTCTCCAACGAGGCTGGTATGGGTTCCACACCTCATGCTCATGCAAGGGCAACTGCGGAGAATCCTCATAAGCAGGGACTTTGCGCTATGATCAGCGTATTTATCGATACATTTGTAATCCTTAACCTGACTGTATTTTCCGTACTGACCACAGGCGCTCTTGAGTCTGGCAAGAACGGTACCGCCCTTACACAGGCTGCGTTCATGAAAGGATTTGGTACCTTTGGTATTGTATTTGTTGCGGTCTGCCTTTTATTCTTCGCGTTCTCTACGATTCTGGGCTGGCATTTCTTTGGCCTTATCAATGCGAAGTATCTGTTTGGCGACAAGGCAGCAAAGGTGTATTCCTTATTAGTGGTAGCTTGTATCATTATCGGTTCCGCCCTGAAGCTGGAGTTGGTATGGGATTTGGCGGACTTCTTCAATGGTCTGATGGTTATACCTAATGCCATGGCACTGCTTGCCCTAAGCGGCCTGGTGGTGAAGATATGTAAAAAGTACAGTGATAAATAGCATATGGTATACTTAAATAGATAATTTATCAACGGCAGCTTTTCTGGAATATTATCCGGGGGAGCTGCTGTTTTTTCTTTTCTTCCTTGTATCGAATGAAAAGCTTGTTTGCCGGGCATTATTTATGGTAAAAGAGAAAGCGGAAATGAGGTAAGGCGTATCATGATTGACTCTATTGAAAAAATAACATTGTATGTGAAGAACCAAAAGGAAGCCAGGGATTTCTGGACAGAAAGGATGGGTTTTATCGTGCGTCTGGAGCAGCAGATGGGTGCTGACAAGAAATGGCTGGAAGTGGGACCGGAGATATCATGAAAATTGCCTTATGGCAGCATGTTTCAGTTCTATGATATGGATGGGAATGTGTTTTTGCTGAGAGAGGAAGCCAAGATACATTAATTTTCTGTGTACGGTTCCGGGCCTTCCTTTTAAACGGATGCCGGAGCCGATCGATGAAAGTCTTCCGGACTGCCGGATGGATAGTTGGCGCATTCATACATGTATTTGTAAACCGGTTTAAAATATGTTAGAATAAATAGGATTCGATCACACAGCAATAACCGGGAAAGGATGTCTTTAGGAAAATGCAGAAGGCCAACAAAGGAGAACTGTCCAATCTGAAAAACAAACTGCTGGCAGAGCAGGTTCAGGAGCAGATATACCAGTATATACTGGACACACCCATAGCCGTAGGAGCTAAGCTTCCCAATGAATTTGAGCTGGGAGACAGGTTCGGCGTGGGGAGGAGTACCATCCGGGAGGCGGTGAAGCTTTTGATTTCCAGAGGAATCCTGGAAGTCAGGAGAGGGTCTGGTACGTATGTGGTCAGTACTACGCCGGTGGACATGGATCCCCTGGGCCTGGGGGCTGTGGAGGACAAGATGGCCCTGGCTCTGGATTTGGTAAATGTCCGCATCATACTGGAGCCGGGAATCGCAGAGATGGCGGCCCTTAACGCAACAGAGGAGGATGTGGAGAAGCTGAGGAATCTGTGTGACAGTGTGGAACGGAAAATAAAGGTTGGAGACAGTTACATAGAAGACGACATCGCCTTTCATACCTGTGTGGCTGAATGCTCCAAGAATAAGGTGGTGGAACAGCTGATTCCCATTATTGATACGGCTGTCCTTATGTTTGTCAATGTAACCCATAAAAAGCTGACGGACGAGACCATCATGACCCACAGGGCAGTGACGGATGCCATCGCGGAGCACGACCCAATCGGTGCCAAGACCGCCATGATGATGCATATGACTTTTAACAGGAATATGATTAGGCAGTTGATGAGGGATGGGCGTGAGGCATAGGGTTGGGTATATTGGTAATATCAATAAGCAGTAATACCTATAAGTTAACGTATCTCCCGGAAACAGATAAAAGGGAATACTTATCCTTATAGGTATTTTTTTGCGGCTAATTGGAAGAGAAAAACAAATACATCTGACGGCTTTTGGCACAGACGTAAGACGTACATGGCAAAAAATAAGGGAAATGTAATATACTGGGAAAACGGCAGCGCGTAATTGTGTATAATGCACAACTTTGTTAAATTTTTTTGACAATTAAGTAGAAAACAAGTCTGATGACTTGAAAGAATAATCCAGAAATGCTACTATAAAACTACAAATAAGTCAGACGTCAGATGTGAAGAAAAAGAGGAGGAATTTTATGGAACTGAACAGTCAAAGAGTAAGAGCGCTGGCACCGGAGAACGACCCGTTAAAAATCGGCATGGGGTGGAAGGTGGAGGACCTGGACAAACCACAGATTATGGTTGAGAGTACATTTGGCGACAGCCATCCGGGCAGCGCCCATTTGGACCAGTTGGTGAATGAAGCTATGCGGGGAATCGCGGATGCGGGCGGAAAGGGAGCCAGGTATTTTACCACAGACATATGTGACGGCATTGCCCAGGGGCATGACGGCATCAACTATTCCCTTGCGCACAGGGATATGATTGCCAATATGATTGAGATTCACGGCAATTCCACGGGGTTTGACGGCGGTGTGTTCATTGCAAGCTGCGACAAATCCGTACCGGCCTGCCTGATGGGACTGGCAAGACTTGATATGCCGTCCATCGTGGTGACTGGCGGTGTCATGGATGCGGGTCCCGACCTGTTGACCCTGGAGCAGATTGGCGCTTATTCAGCCATGTGCCAGAGAGGTGAAATTACCGAAGAAAAGCTTACCTATTATAAGCACAATGCCTGTCCATCCTGCGGTGCCTGTTCCTTCATGGGTACCGCCTCCACCATGCAGATCATGGCCGAATCACTGGGTCTGATGCTTCCTGGCTCTGCGCTGATGCCGGCAACCTGCGCGGACCTGAGGGAAATGGCATATAAGGCCGGTCTCCAGGTCATGGAACTGGCCGGGAAGGGCCTTAAGGTAAGCGATATCGTGACCATGAAGTCATTTGAGAATGCCATCATGGTGCATGCAGCCATATCCGGCTCTACCAATTCCCTGCTTCATATCCCTGCCATTGCCCATGAGCTGGGGCTGGAGATTGACGCCGACACATTTGACCGTATGCACAGAGGCGCCCACTATCTGCTGGATATCCGGCCTGCCGGTAAGTGGCCCGCACAGTTTTTCTACTATGCAGGCGGTGTCCCGGCGGTGATGGAAGAAATTAAGTCCATGCTCCATCTGGATGTGATGACAGTTACAGGAAAGACTTTGGGAGAGAATCTGGAAGAGCTTAAGGCCAATGGATTTTATGACAAATGCGACGGATACCTGAAAAAATGGGGTCTGAAGCGCACCGATGTTATCCGGACCTTTGAGGAGCCCATTGGAACAGACGGAACCGTGGCCATATTAAGAGGAAATCTGGCGCCGGAGGGTTCCGTGGTGAAACATTCTGCTGTTCCCAGGGAAATGTTTAAAGCGGTCCTGAGGGCAAAACCCTTTGACTGCGAGGAAGATGCCATTGAGGCAGTCATCTCCAGGAAGATACAGCCGGGAGATGCCGTGTTCATTCGGTATGAGGGACCTAAGGGGTCGGGAATGCCGGAAATGTTCTACACCACAGAGGCCATTTCCTCTGACCCGGAGCTGGGCAAGACCATAGCCCTTATCACGGACGGCAGGTTCTCCGGAGCATCCAAGGGACCGGCCATCGGACATGTATCACCTGAGGCAGCGGACGGGGGGCCCATTGCACTGGTGGAAGAGGATGACCTTATCCGGATTGATATTCCGGAACGCGTACTGGAAATCATAGGCGTAAAGGGGAAGGAGCTTCCCGGGGAAGAAGTGGAGCGGATTCTTGCAGAGCGCAGGAAGGCCTGGAAACCCAGGGAAGCAAAGTATAAGAAAGGTGTTCTTAAAATCTATTCCGAACATGCAGTATCTCCCATGAAAGGCGGATACATGGTCTGATTGGCGGAGACTGGCCGGCAAATATTTGTGTGAAATTATAGGAGGGTAATAAGTATGACAACAACAACTGCTGCAGCTCTGGATCCGACCAGACTGATTATAGCGGCTCTGACAGGGCTGGTGATTCTGCTGCTTTTAATCATCAAATTCAAGGTACAGGCAATGATTTCCATTCTGGTAGGCGCAGTGGCCATCGGCCTGATTGCGGGTATGCCTTTTGGGGACATCATAAGCTCTGTAAATGAAGGAATTGGCAGTACACTTAAGGGAATCGCTCTGCTTGTGGGCCTGGGTTCCATGTTCGGCTCCATATTGGAGATATCAGGGGGCGCTCAGACACTGGCTGTCACCATGGTGAAAAAATTCGGCGACAAAAAGGCGGCCTGGGCTCTGGGAATCACCGGTCTTGTCATTGCCATGCCGGTATTCTTCGATGCGGGACTCATTATTCTGATTCCTCTTGCCTTTTCTCTTGCTAAGAGAACCAAACGTTCCTCTCTGTTCTATGCCATTCCCCTGCTGGCCGGTCTGGCAGTAGGCCATGCATTTATCCCGCCCACACCGGGGCCGGTGCTGGTGGCTACCATGCTGGGCGTGGACCTGGGCTGGGTCATCATGGTAGGTATTGTGTGCGGTATCTTCGCCATGATAGTGGCCGGGCCCATATGGGGTGCTATCTGTGGAAATAAGTATGACATCCCGGTTCCGGAACACATTGCAAACCAGGAGGATTTTGACGAATCCAAGCTTCCAAAGTTTGGGACAATCGTGGGAATTATTTTGATTCCTCTGGTTCTCATTATCCTGAATTCCATTGCAAAGGTGATGCCTGCCCTTGCCTCTGTACAGCCCGTGTTGGGATTCCTGGGCGAGCCGTTTGTGGCTCTTACCATCGCGACGGTTGTGGCCATGGTCCTTCTGGGATACCGCCACGGATACAGCAATGAGGAGCTGGAAAAGGTGCTGACCAAGTCCCTGGAGCCTACCGGACTGATTCTTCTGGTGACAGCATGCGGCGGCGTGCTCCGGTTCATGCTTCAGAACTCCGGTCTGGGTGATGTGATTGGCAATGCGGTGTCCTCGGCCTCCCTTCCCATTGTGGCAGTGGCTTTTGTGGTGGCTGCCCTGGTGCGTATTTCTGTGGGTTCTGCGACCGTTGCCATGACCATGGCTGCCGGCATCATTGCAGCCATGCCGGAAATCGCAACCATGTCCCCTCTGTACCTGGCCTGTGTCACAGCGGCAGTGGCAGGAGGGGCAACGGTTTGTTCCCATTTTAATGACTCCGGTTTCTGGCTCGTGAAATCACTGGTGGGACTGGATGAAAAGACCACCCTTAAGACATGGACCATCATGGAGACGCTGGTGGGCGGTACGGGATTTGTGGTGGCCCTTATTATATCCTTCTTTGCATAGGGATGGTTAGACAATGGCATTACATATATAAATTTGGATATGATAAAGAGATTTTCTATAAATTGAGAGTTTTAAGGGGAGGCAGTCTTTTGGCTGGCTCCCCTTACTCGTATAAGCGGACCAATGCAGCGCGTCGCTGTATATCAGCCGGAGGCATCAGTGATGCCTTCTATTGACTTTTTTGTGTAAAAATGATAAAAACTATTTACATTTAATAATCTGTGTGGTAGTATTATATATGTAACCGGTTACAGATAATTCTGGCGCGGTTACAGGAAAATAGGAGGGGAAGGGTCATGAACATTAAAGAGATAGCACGCCGGGCAGGCGTCTCTTCCGCTACGATTTCCAGGGTCCTCAATAATTCAGGCTACGTGAAGGAGGAGACCAGACAGAAGGTGCTTAAGGCAGTGGATGAGTACAATTATGTACCCAGCGCCATCGCCAGAAGCCTGAGCATTCAGGACAGCTTAAGCGTGGGAACCATTATCCCGGATATTGAGAATGAGTTTTTCTCCAAGGTCATAAGCGGAATCAGCGAAGTGGCTGAATCATACCATTATAATATTGTTTTTCTGGGAACCAATGAGACGTTGGAAAAGGAACATGATTTTTTGAAAATTGTGGAAAGCCAGAGGCTGAAGGGCGTCATCATAACGCCGATTTCAGAGACAGACACGGTTACCAGGGATTACCTGCTCCGTCTGGAGGAATCCGGCATACCGGTGGTGCTGGTGGACCGTGATGTGAAGGGGGCTCAGTTTGACGGCGTATTTGTGGACAACCAGCGGGGCTCCTATGACGGAGTGATGGCGTTAATAAAGGCAGGCCATGAGCGGATTGCCATTATAACCGGCCCTGAGACCTCCAAACCGGGCAAAGACCGGTGCCAGGGGTATCTGCAGGCCATGGAGGACAGCGGACTGTCTGTCCCTGAGGAATACGTTGCCTGCGGTGATTTTAAGATTGCCAAGGCATATGAATGTACTGGACGGCTTCTGGGACTGAAGGAACCGCCCACAGCCATCTTTACGTCCAACAACCTGTCCACCCTGGGATGCCTTAAGTATCTGACGGAACACAAGATTAAGATAGGAAGGGATGTTTCCCTGATGGGATTCGATGACATTGACGCCCTGCGGATGATTGACTACAGGATATCCGTGGTGGACAGGGATGCCAGGGAACAGGGGAGGGAAGCCATGAGGCTTCTTCAGGAGTGCTTTGAGGATTCCGGAAAGAGCCGCCAGAGAGGAAAGCGGATTACTATTCCTTATAAGGTAATCCTGCGGGGTTCAGAACACAGAAAAACAACCTGACAATCAAGTCAGATTGTTTTCTGCATAAATCTGTAACCGGTTACACAAAAATACAGAGCCGGTCATATTTTTTTACAAAACATGTAACCGGTTACAGAAAATACATATTACAATTTAAACCTAATAAGAGCTTCAAATGGAAAAGGAGAATGAAAATGGGAATTGAACACATGATTGATCACACGATGCTGAAGGCGGATGCCGGCAAGGATACGATTATAAGATACTGCAATGAGGCAAGGGAGCACAAATTTGCATCTGTCTGTGTTAATACCTGCTTTGTACCGCTGGTGGCTGAGCAGTTAAAAGGAAGCGGCGTAAAGACATGCTGCGTGGCGGGATTCCCGCTGGGAGCCATGCTTACCAGCGCAAAGGCCTTTGAAGCCTCTGAGGCTGTAAAGGCAGGGGCGGATGAAGTTGATATGGTTATCAATATAAGTGCCCTTAAGGACGGAGATGACGCCTTTGTGGAGGAGGATATCCGGGCTGTGGTAAAAGCCTCTGGGGGCGCAGTGGTAAAGGTAATCATAGAGACCTGCCTCCTGACGGATGAGGAAAAGGTAAGAGCCTGCCAGCTGGCAGTAAAGGCGGGGGCTGATTTCGTGAAAACCTCCACAGGATTCAGCACAGGCGGGGCTACGGCAGCTGACGTGGCTCTGATGCGAAAAACCGTTGGAGGCAAGGCCGGGGTAAAGGCCAGCGGCGGCATACGCACACCGGAAGACGCCGCGGCTATGATTGAGGCAGGGGCGGACAGAATCGGAGCAGGCAACGGGATTGTACTGATTTAGTGTTGGCTGCCGGTAGGAAAACTGCTGCTGGGGAACTGTTGATGGAAAACTGCTGCTGGGAAACTGCCGGCGCAGGATCGCCGATGGGGAACCGCCTGCAGGAATGGCATGAAGCGTGTGCGGAGCGCGCCGGAAGGATGGATTAAGGAGAGAGTATATTATGGAACATATAGGGAAGAAAGTAACGGTATTCGGAAGCTTTGTGGTGGATTTGATGGGCAGGACACCGCACCTGCCGGCAGCAGGGGAGACGGTGAAGGGAACCGTGTTTAAGATGGGACCCGGCGGAAAGGGATTCAACCAGGGCGTGGCGGCCCACAAGGCCGGAGCGGATGTGACCATGGTGACAAAGCTTGGACAGGACGCGTTTGCCGATATTGCCCTCAATACTATGAATGAGCTTCACATGGACACGGGAAGGGTTTTGTATTCCGAGACAACGGAGACAGGATGCGCCCTGATTATGGTGGATGAGAACAGCAGCCAGAATGAAATCGTGGTTATCTTGGGAGCCTGCAATACCATTACGGACCAGGAGGTGGATTCCCTGGAGGATTTGGTGGGCCAGTCCGAATACCTGCTGACACAGCTGGAGACCAATGTATCCTCTGTGGAGCGCATCGTGGATATCGCATACAGGAAGGGCGTCAAGGTCATTTTAAATACCGCCCCTGTACAGCCTGTCAGCGATGAGCTTTTGGGAAAAATTGACCTGATTACCCCCAACGAGGTGGAGGCGGAGATTCTTACAGGCATCAGGGTGGACAGCGAGGAAGCCGCGGACAAGGCAGCGGACTGGTTCTTCTCCAAAGGGGTAAAGAATGTATTGATTACACTGGGCCAGAGAGGTGTATACATAAACACGGGAGAGAAGAAGGGAATCATTCCTGCTTATAAGGTGGACGCGGTGGACACCACCGGAGCAGGAGACGCATTTAACGGCGGCCTTCTGGCAGCCCTGGCAGAGGGAAAGGATTTGTGGGAAGCAGCTGATTTTGCCAATGCCCTGGCAGCCCTGTCCGTACAGAAAATCGGCACTACGCCCTCCATGCCGGTCAGGGAGGAGATTGACGCATTCATGGCTGCGGACCATTAGACTATGGATGGTTGGCGCAAAGCCCTGTAGCATGGGAATTATCAAAGAGCAATCATAAGAATCAGAACCAAACGAACCGCAATCAAAAAACTGCAATCAGTCGAATTATAATCAGTAGAATTATAATCAGTAGAAGGGGAAACAGACATGTTAAAAACAGGAATATTACATCCGCAGCTGGCCAGGGTGCTGGCGGAGCTGAGGCACAGGGATACCATTATTATCGGGGACGCGGGACTTCCCATTCCAAAGGGAGTGGAGCGCGTGGACCTGGGCTGGAGGCCCGGTGATCCGGCCTACCTGGATGTTCTGGAGGAGATACTCAAATATATTGTGGTGGAGGGCGCTGTGTTTGCTGACGAGGCGCTGACCGTGACACCGGACTTTCACAAGAAAGCGCTGGAACTTCTGCCTCAGGGACTTCCGGTGGAATACATTCCCCATACAGAGCTTAAGGAGCGCAGCAAGGATGCAAAGGCGATTGTCCTTACAGGTGAATTCACAGGATACACCAACGTGATTTTAGTGGCGGGATGCGCTTACTGATACTGCTCTGGCAAAGGGGCATTCTCAGGAACTCTTAGCAGCAAGGGAGGGGTAACATGGAAGAAAAATTAGTATTGCGGATGGATTCGATTGTGAAGACATTTCCGGGCGTTAAAGCTCTGGACGGAGTCCATCTGGATGTGAGGAGAGGCGAGGTACACGCCCTGTGCGGTGAGAACGGCGCAGGCAAATCCACCCTGATGAAAATTATAGCAGGGGCCCAGGGATATACTTCCGGACACATGTATGTCAATGGGGAGGAAGTGGTGTTCCATTCCACCAAGGACGCGGAGCGCAAGGGTATCGCCATGATATACCAGGAATTCAACATGGTGCGGGACCTGTCCGTGGCGGAGAACATGTATCTGGGAAGGCTTCCTAAGACGTCATACGGCGCAGTGGACTGGAAAAAGCTGTACAAGGATGCCCAGGAGGAGCTGGACCGTTTGGGCCTTCGGTTTGACTGCCGTACCAAGGTGCGCAACCTGTCCGTGGCGGAATCGCAGATGACGGAGATTGCAAAGTGTCTGACCATAGGCGCGAAGGTCATCATCATGGACGAGCCAACCGCTGCCCTGACAGACGAAGAGATTCGGATTCTGTTTAAAATCATTGCGGAGCTTAAGGCGGAGGGCATTTCCATTCTGTATATTTCACACCGCATGGATGAGATTTTCCAGATATCGGACCGTCTGACCGTGTTCAGGGACGGAAAATACATAGCTACCAAGGACATAGGCCACACCAATTACGACGAGGTGGTTTCCATGATGGTAGGCCGCAGCGTGACCAACCTGTATCCTGAGAGGGATTACAGGGAGGACGAGACGGTGCTGGAGCTTAGGAATATCTGCGGAAAAGGCGTCCACAACGTGAACATCAGGCTCCGCAGGGGTGAAATCCTGGGAGTGGCCGGACTTTTAGGTTCAGGAACCATCGAGCTGTCTAAAATCGTGTACGGAGCCCTTCCCATGGACTCCGGGGAGATTTACATAAACGGGGAAAAGAAAGACTGTTCCAGCCCAAAGAAGGCCTTAAAAGCGGGAATCGGATTTGTGTCCGACGACAGGAAGCAGGAAGGGCTGGTGCTCATACGCAATATCAGGGAAAATGTTTCCCTGTCATCACTGGATAAGATAACCCATTTCATTCATCTGGATAAGAAGCTGGAGACTAAGCGGATTAACGCACAGGTCAAACGGCTCAACATTAAAATCAGCAGCCTGCAGCAGCTGGCCGGTAAACTCAGCGGCGGCAACCAGCAGAAGGTGGTATTTGCCAAGGTGCTGGAAGCCAACCCGTCCATACTGATTCTGGACGAGCCAACCCGCGGCGTGGATGTGGGGGCCAAGGCGGAGATTTATCAAATCATGGATGAGCTCACCAAGGCCGGAAAAAGCATTATACTGATTTCCACGGACCTGCCCGAAGTCATTGGCATGAGTGACCGGGTAGTCATCATGAGGGAAGGCCATACGGTCCTGGAAATACCAAAATCAGAGATGAATCAGGAAATTATCTTAGCCCATGCATCTGGAGGTGTCAGTGAAAATGAATAGTGTAAATAAGAAAAAATTAATCGGCCGGCTCAATATCTACCGCTCCGTGCTGATTTTACTGGTAATCTGCGTATTTGCAACCATATTGTCCCCCAGCTTCTTAAGCGTGGCCAACCTGTTCAACGTGTTTAAGCAGATTACAGTGGCAGGTATCGTGGGATGCGGCATGACCTTTGTCATTCTCACCGGGGGAATCGACCTTTCTGTAGGCTCCATCCTGGGACTGGCAGGCGTTCTGGCTTCCGGTATCCTGGAATCCACAGGCAATGCGGGAGTGGCCATTCCGGCGGCTCTGGCCGTAGGCATAGGATGCGGCGCCGTAAATGGTTTCTTTGTGGCAGTGTGTGAGATTCCTCCCTTTATCTCCACCCTGGGCATGATGACCCTCCTTCGCGGATGCATTCTTGTATATACAAAAGGCTCCCCTATTCCCATTAAAGTGGATGGCTACAAGTTTTTTGGCAAGGGAACAGTCGCCGGAGTGCCGGTTCCCGTCATCATCCTTATCATCCTATTTCTCATTGCCCACTATGTGCTGACACAGACCAGTTACGGCCGCAGCATCTATGCCTTTGGAGGCAATCGGGAGGCGGCGCGTCTGTCCGGTATTTCCGTCCGTTTCACAGAGTGGATGGCTTATACGCTTAACGGTCTTATGTGCGGCGTTGCAGGCGTGATTCTGACAGCAAGGCTTGGTTCGGCACAGTCCACCAGCGGCACCGGCATTGAGATGGACGCCATCGCTGCCGTTATCCTGGGCGGTACGTCCTTAAGCGGCGGCGTGGGCTTTGTGCTCCCAACTGTGGTGGGCGCCATGATTATGGGTATTATTGATAATATCCTGACACTTATGAACGTAAATCCCCATGCCACCAATATTGTGAAGGGCGCTGTCATACTGATTGCGGTCCTGGTGGACAAGAAGGTAAAGGACCTGTCGGCTAAGGCGGAATAGCAGATAGAAAACAGAGTTAACACAAAGTAGTGTAAATGCAGAGCAGTAAAGCCCGGAAACGGGCGAAAAGGATAAGGTACCTGCGGTTCTGCCGGTTCATCCTGTTTATCCATGAAACGGCAAAAACGTCACAAAATATTTATTTAAGAAAAGGAGATTGTATTATGAGGAGACAAATTGGGGCAACTGTATTGGCAATAGCAATGGCGTGTTCACTGATGGCCGGATGCAGCTCAGGCTCAGGGGAAACTACCGCCGCAGCTACTGAGGCGGCAAAGGAGGAGTCAAAGGAAGAAGCAAAGGATGAGGCAAAGGATGAGGCAAAGGATACCTCGGCTGAGGCGGAAAATACCGGTTCAGAAGAGGGAAGCGGAAAGAAGTATGTGATCGGTCTTGCCATGAACACACAGACCAACCCATTCTTTGTGGATGTAAAGGACGGTGTCCAGAAGGCCGCTGACGAGCACGGTATTGAACTGTATATTACCGACGCCCAGGACGATCCCACCATCCAGATGAAGGATGTGGAGAACCTGATTACAAAGAAGCCGGATGCCATCATCATCGATACATGTGATTCCGACGCTATCGTTTCCTCCATCGAGGCATGCAACGATGCAGGGATTCCTGTATTTACCATGGACCGCGAGGCTAACGGCGGCGAGGTTATTTCACACATTGGCTACGACGCTATCAAGTCAGGCCGTATGGCAGGACAGTACCTGGTTGACACCTTAGGCGGAAAAGGCAAGATTGTTGAGATTCAGGGCATCATGGGAACTAACGTTGCCCAGAACCGTTCCCAGGGCTTCAACGAAGTGATGAAGGACAACCCGGACATGGAAATCGTGGCCTGCCAGGTGGCTGATTTTGACAGAGCCAAGGGCATGAGCGTTATGGAGAATATTCTTCAGGCCAATCCGGAAATCGACGGACTTTATGCCGCAAATGACGAGATGCTTTTAGGCGCATTAGAGGCAATGGAAGCAGCAGGCAGAACCGATGAAATCGTAAAAATCGGCTGTGACGCCATCGACGACACACTGGATGCAATGAAGGTCGGCAAGGTTGACGCAACCATCGCAGAGCCGCCATTCTTCTTGGGAAAGGCCATCCTTAACACTGCCTATGATTATCTGGAAGGCAAGCAGGTTGAGCCTTATGTAATCCTGGACAACCAGCTTGTAACACAGGATACAGTGGACAGCCTGGTAACAAAGGAATAATTTACCGGCATCACTTGTACATAGGAAACAGAATATTTTCCGGCCATCGGCTCATACTATGAGGGTACAAATGAAGTACGAATCAGAAACAGGTGAGTCCATGGAAAAGCCGGGTAAGAAACTGAAGAAATTATTAATTATAACAGGAACCACGGGAGCGGTGTATGCAGGATTTAAATATCTGCTGCCCCTCGTGGCTCCTTTTTTCGTGGGTTATATCCTGGCTCTTGTGCTGCGGCCGTCGGCCAGGTTCCTGTCCTACCGGATGAGGATAACAGTGAGGGGAAAACGGCATCATATGCCCATCGGCGTCATCGGCGGCGTGGAATTCCTGGCGGTTCTGTCCGTCCTGGGAGTGGTGCTCTACAGGGGCGCTCTAAAGCTGTGCTCAGAGGGGAAACTACTTATGGTGCAGCTTCCGGTATGGCTGGAACAGTTTGATCTGTGGCTCACAGGAAACTGCCACAGGGTGGAGCATGCCATGGGGCTGAGGCCGGGATGTGTGGCCGACATGGCCGGGGATATGCTATATCACATGGTAGATACATGCAAAACAGCTGCCATGCCTTTTCTCATGGCCAACTCCATGTCCGTGCTCAGCTGTCTGGCAAAAGCAGCCATCGTAAGCCTGGTGGTGTTTTTGGCAGCTATATTAAGCCTGCAGGAAATGGAGGACCTGCGGGACCGCCGGGACCAGTCCGTCTTCCGTAAGGAATTTAATATGATAGGAAACCGCCTGGTGCAGACAGGAAAGGCCTGGTTCAGAAGCCAGGGAATCATTCTCTTTATTACAACAGGGCTGTGTATCGGGGGAATGTTCCTGATCCGCAATCCGTATTACATCATGGCAGGCATTGGAATCGGTATACTGGATGCTCTTCCTATATTTGGAACCGGCACGGTGCTGATACCCTGGGCTGTCCTTCGGCTGGCTGTTGGGGACTGGAAGCAGGCGCTGGCACTCACCGCCCTTTATCTGGTGTGCTATTTTGTGCGTCAGATCCTGGAAGTGCGGATGATGGGCGGACAGGTGGGGCTGTCTCCCCTTGAGACGCTGGCGTCCGTGTATGTGGGATTGGAATTGTTCGGATTTTTTGGTTTCATACTGGGACCGCTGGGATTGCTGCTGACAGAGGATATGGTGGAGGCGTGGACGAAAGAGGTGGAAAGGGAGACATAGAAAGAGAGACATAGAAAGAGAGACATAGAAAGAGGGGGACTGTCTGAGCGGTTAGGGTTTGTCTGCCGCAGAATCTTCATATGGCGATTCTGTGGTTGACAAAGTCCCAAAACTGACGTAAAATCATTCTTACATAAAGAAATGACCAATTCATAGATATGACATGGAAAGGGAACAGTAAGCGTGATTGCACGTCACAGAGAGAGGACCGCAGGTGAGAGGTCCTTACGGTTGGCAGATGCTGAACCCGCCCTGGAGTCCTGTATGATGAATGCAGCGTATGTCCGGCGTTAACGGATGATGAGAGAACCATGAGGGCGCGCAGATGGCGGGAATGAATTTTCAGACACGCTTTAAGCCCGATGGTTAATAAGGGTGGTACCGCCGAGTCATTCGGTCCCTTGTGCACGCGGCACAGGGGATTGGGTGGCTCTTTTTATTTCATAATGTAAGATATGCAAGGGTCAATGTAAATAACGAAAAGGAGAAAAATCATGGCAGACAACAAGAAAATGGTAGAGGCCATCACATCCATGGATGAGGATTTCGCCCAGTGGTATACGGATGTGGTAAAGAAGGCGGAGCTGTGCGATTATGCCAGCGTCAAGGGATGCATGGTGATTAAGCCGGCCGGCTATGCAATCTGGGAGAATATCCAGAAGGAAATGGACAGAAGGTTTAAGGAGACAGGGGTGCAGAACGTATACATGCCTATCTTCATACCGGAGAGCCTGTTAGAGAAGGAAAAGGACCATGTGGAAGGATTTGCGCCTGAGGTGGCATGGGTAACTCATGGAGGACTGGAGGAACTTCAGGAGCGCATGTGCGTAAGGCCTACCTCTGAGACTCTGTTCTGTGATTTTTACGCAAAGGACATCCACTCCTACCGCGACCTTCCCAGAGTCTATAACCAGTGGTGTTCCGTTGTGCGCTGGGAAAAGACTACACGTCCGTTCTTACGCTCCAGGGAGTTCCTGTGGCAGGAAGGCCATACGGCCCATGCGTCAGCCGAGGAGGCCGAGGCCAGAACAATTCAGATGCTGAACCTGTATGCGGACTTCTGTGAGGAAGTGCTGGCCATTCCTGTCATTAAGGGTCAGAAAACCGATAAGGAGAAGTTTGCCGGAGCAGAGGCAACCTACACCATAGAATCTCTGATGCATGATGGAAAAGCCCTGCAGTCAGGTACCAGCCATAACTTCGGTGACGGATTTGCAAAGGCATTTGACATCCAGTTTACGGACAAGGATAATACATTAAAGTATGTACACCAGACATCCTGGGGCGTGAGCACCCGTATCATCGGCGCCATCATCATGGTGCACGGCGATGACAACGGTCTGGTGCTTCCTCCGAGAATCGCTCCGGTCCAGATTATGGTGGTACCGGTACAGCAGCAGAAGGAAGGCGTGCTGGATAAGGCATATGAGCTGAAGGAGCGCCTTACAAAGGCAGGATTCGCCGTAAAGGTGGATGATACGGACAAGAGCCCGGGCTGGAAGTTCGCTGACTGTGAGATGCGCGGCGTGCCTCTTCGTGTGGAGATTGGGCCAAAGGATATGGAGAAGAACCAGGCAGTGCTGGTGCGCAGAGACAACCATGAGAAGAGCTTCGTATCCCTGGATGAACTGGAGTCAAGAGCAGGCGAAATGCTGGATACCATCCATGACGCCATGCTGGAGAAGGCAAGGAAGCACAGGGATGCCCACACCTATACAGCGGCCGGTTGGGATGAATTTGTGGATACCGTCAACAATAAGCCGGGCTTTGTAAAAGCCATGTGGTGCGGCTGCCTGGAGTGTGAGGAGAAAATCAAGGAGGTGGCCGGAGCCACATCCAGATGCATACCCTTTGAGCAGGAGAACCTGTCCGATAAATGCGTTTGCTGCGGGAAGCCGGCGAAGAAGATGGTTTATTGGGGCAAGGCGTACTAAAGAAGTAAATAGATATGGCAGATGCAGGAGTGGACCTGCATCTGCCATTTTCCATACCCGCTGAATATGTTGTTATAATATGTGGTTAAAATATTTCTGGAAAAGGACAGGAAAAGCTGATAGAATAAGACCGTGGCAGTGTTAATCATAAAATGAATATAGTATGAGGAAGCAGACAGACATGGAAATCAGAATACCCGTTCCCGCAGAGGAGATTATTAATAAACTGAATGAACACGGATATGAGGCATACGTGGTAGGCGGATGCGTCAGGGATATGCTTTTGGGCAGGGAGCCGGGGGACTGGGATATCACCACCAGCGCCCTGCCGGGGCAGGTAAAGGAGGTGTTCCGGCGTACTGTGGATACCGGCATACAGCACGGCACAGTGACCGTGATGATGGGGAAGGAGGGGTATGAGGTAACAACTTACCGTATTGACGGAGAGTACTCGGACGGACGCCATCCCAACAGTGTGGAGTTCACTCCGGATTTGGTGGAGGATTTAAAACGCCGGGACTTTACCATCAATGCCATGGCCTATAACAGCCATACGGGATTTGTAGATAAATTCGGAGGTGTGGAGGATTTGGAGAAGGGAATCATCCGGTGCGTGGGGGAGCCCATGGACCGCTTTACAGAGGATGCCCTCAGAATCCTGCGGGCCATCCGTTTTTCGGCCCAGCTGGGCTTCTCCATAGAAGAACGCACCTATGAGGCCATCAGGACAATTGCGCCTAACATGGTCCATGTGAGTAAGGAACGGATTCAGGTGGAGCTGACCAAGCTTCTGCTGAGTTCCCATCCGGATTATATCCTGCGGGTGTATGAGACCGGAATCAGTCCCTATGTGTCAGAGAAATTTCACGGGGCTTATGCCGGGGAGTCAGGGAATTGGGCTGTGCCGTCCATTCCCGCCGGAATTCCGGCAGTAAAGCATATGCGCTGGGCTGCTTTTTTGAGGGATTGCAGCGCTTCCCGGGCAGCGGATATACTGAAGGATTTAAAGCTGGACAATGACACCATCTACAGGGTAAGAACCCTGGTGGAGCGGCAGGGTAAGAAGGTGGGACTTCAGGACAGTATGGAAGATGGCATGAGGGATGTCATAAAGGATGGCAGGGAGCCGTCCAGGGCATCCATCCGCCGTGCCATGAGCCAGATGGAGCCGGAGCTGTTTGATGATTTGCTCACACTTAAGATGTGCCTTTCTGAGGCAGCATCCAATGACGGGGAATTGCGGTGGCTGCGCCAGGTCAGGGACTTGACAGAGGAAATCCGCAGGAACAGGGATTGTATCAGCCTAAAGACCCTGGCTGTCTCGGGTCATGACATTATGGGTGCAGGGGTGAAGCCTGGCAGGGAAGTGGGCAGCACGCTGGCCCGGCTTCTGGATATGGTATTGGAGGAACCTCAGAGGAATACGAAAGAGTACCTGCTTGCCCATCTGGAACAGAAGAAGGGGCAGGCAGGTATCTGACACATATGGAAATTTGGTGTGACCGGCCGCGGGTTTAATAGTTTCATGAAACAGAGATTAGCCTTGCCTTAGGGCGATTACCTTATCCATGAATTCCTTTGTTCTGTCATAGCTCACAGGATTCTTCCAATTATTTCCTTCTTTAAACCAGCTTCCGATAATGGCGCCGTCCGCGGCTGTCAGGAGTTCGTTTACATTACTGCTGTTAAGGCCGCTGCCTATGAGTATGGGAAGCGAAGTGGATTTTTTGCATTTTGATATGTTTTCCACGGATGGTGGGGTACCTGTATCAAATCCTGTGACAATGACTGCGTCACCATCCTGGGATTCGATATCCATGGCCTGTTCCGCTACGCTCCGGTCGTGGATGATGTAATGACTTCCGTGTTTGACGTTCACATCACACAGGGCCAGAATCTGGTCAGCCTTTAGCCGGCTCCTCATGCGGGACACATTGGCGCCCATGGCATTGATGAAGCCGGATTGGGATACAAATGCATTACACCATTCGAATACACGTATCCAGTTTGCTCCGGCTGCTACCGCGCAGGCCATTGCACAGTCGGCGCCATTCATGTGGCATTCGGCTCCAACCGGAATGGAGACTTTATCGCGGACCGCATGGATTCCAACTGCCAGGGCAGCGGCGGTTTCATATCCGATATTCTCACTGCGCAGATAGGGGATATCCCACATATTTTCCACCTGGACACCGTCCACACCAGCCTGCTCCAGTATGGCGGCCTCCTCCAGCGCGATGGAAATAATCTTATCCATTCCCATGTTTACCGGGTCATATTTGGGGGAGCCGGGAAGCGGCCTTAAATGTACCATGCCGATAATTGGCTTATCCACCTTAAAAACATCTTTTAATTTACCCATAATTATATTACCTTTCGTTGATACAGGAAATGTCCGTCTTAAAATAATTGTAGCTTCTCTCCACATCAAGTCCGATGAGTTCATTCATTCTCTTTTGTATCTTTATGTACAGCTGTAATTCCTCATCTGTGAAATTATACAGCTCTTTTGAGTTGTGCTCATAAGACATACGGTCAAAATTTTCATGGTGGTCGTAGACAATGAGACCTTCCTCCGTTAGATGAAGTTTATATTCCCTGTTGTTTTTCTGGTTGCGGGTCTGTTTGACCCAGTTTTTTCCAACTAATTTTTTTACCATCTGGGAACAGGCGCTTTTTGTTTTTTTCAACAGTTTGGACGCCTCTGTCACGGTAATGCCATCATTCTGGCCGATACACTGAATAAGATGGGCCTCTGATTGGTACAGGACGGCATTTCCATAGTCATGGGGGAGACTGTCATACTCGTTCATTAGCTGATTTGTCAGTTTCAATTCTGTCATCATATCACAATATAATAAATATCTCCTATTATCCATGCTCTCTCTCCCTTTGGCTCGTAAAAATACTATATAGTTTATTATAATACATTTTCCTCAAAAGGAATAGAGATTTGCGCCCCCCTGTGCTGTACGCAGTATGCAGCGGCGCGGTTGGCATAGTCGATGGACTCCCGGAATGAGTATCCCTGTGACAGTTTTGCAGCCATACTGCCGATGAAAGTATCACCTGCTGCAGTCGTATCAACGGCATTGACCCGGAGACCCTCCACGTAAGTGACTCTGCCCTTGTATTCATAGACAACACCACGGCTTCCCAGGGAAATCACAGGCATTCTTATGCCCTTCTCCTTGAGAATATGTATGGCCTGTACCGCATCTTTTTCTGTCTCCACCCTGACACCGGTCAGCATTTCTGTCTCCACTTCATTGGGCTTCAGTATATCAATTCGGCCGGCAATTTCAGGCGAAAGCTTAGAGTAGTCCTTGGAGGAAGGATCTACAATCAGAATGCAGTTATTCTGCCGGGCCATAAGGGAAATTTCTTCAAGTAATTGGCTGCTGTGCTCCAGGGTGGTCATGACTATACTGCTGTCCGTAAACAGATGGGCATAGGACTGTACATCCTGGGGGGTTACTCTGGCATTGACGCCAAGAGAGCAGACACATTTATTATGCCCTTCCGTATCCACCCACACAAAAGCCACGCCTGTTTTGGCATCCTTATCAATCTTTAACTGGCTGGTATCTATATGGTCCCTTTGAAAGCTGTGAATCAACTGATGGGCATACTCGTCAGCCGCAATTCTGCCAATCAGCGTCACATTGCCCCCGGACCTGGCAGCGGCAACAGACTGGTTGCCGCCTTTTCCTCCCGGATTCACATTATAATCCTCATAGGTATAGACCGTTTCGCCCATTGCCGGTATTTTATCGCAGCGTATGGAGATGTCCATGATAAGCGAACCAAAGCAGATGATATTCTTTATAGTTTTAATATCCATCTTACCGCCTCCCTAATCCAAATAGCTTAAAAACTGTGAGATTCTGTCATTATGCAGATTTACCAGCTCGTCATAACTTCCTTTTGCCAGAATTTCCCCCTTTTCCACGAATACGACCTCTTCGCTGACTTCTCTGGCAAAGGACATATTATGTGTCACGACAATGATGGTATACTCCTCCTGTGACAGTTCCTTAATCAGGCTCAGTACCCCGGCGCCCAGCTCAGGGTCAAGGGCGCTTGTGGGTTCGTCAAACAGAAGGATTTCCGGCTTCATGGCTAAGGCCCTTGCAATGGCGATTCTCTGCTGCTGTCCTCCGGAGAGCTGGTGGGGATAGCTGTCTTTTTTGTCCTCCAGCCCCACCCGTTTTAAAAGCTCCATGGCATCCTGGCAGGCCTCGTCCTTGCTTTTTTTCAGCACGGTGACCGGCCCTTCCATGATGTTTTCAAGGGCGGTCTTGTGCGGAAAAAGATTGAAGCTTTGAAAAACCATACCTGTTTTCTTGGTAAAGGCAGTTTTCTGGTGTTTGGGAAGTTTCCTGGAAAAATCCAACGCTTTTCCATCCAGGCTGATAGAACCTGAATCCGGTGTTTCCAGAAGATTGATGCACCGAAGCAATGTGGATTTTCCTGAGCCGGAGGAACCTATGATAGCCATGGTCTTGTGCGATTCGATTTCCAGACTGATGTCCTTCAGCACATGATTATCTCCAAAATATTTGTTTAAATGTTTTATCTGCAGCATATGGCACCTCCCTAGACCTGCGTATCTGTAATTTCTTTGATTTTTTTCTTATCCGTAGGAGTCAGCATGAGTTTATTTTCTATCCGGTTCTGCACATAATTCAGGACCGTACAAAATATAAGGTAAATAAATCCGACCTCAATGTACATGAGAAGAGGTTCATAATTCCTGGCGGTTATTCTCTGGGTAGTCAGGAACATCTCAGGAATGGTTATGTTGGCCGCGAGGGATGTATCCTTAACAAGGGCAATAAAGCTGTTAAAGAGAGGCGGTACGGATATCTTAAACGCCTGGGGAAGTATGATTCTTAAAAGCTGCTGGGGATAGCTCATTCCCAGTGACATGGCCGCCTCCCACTGGCCTTTGGGTATGGACAGGATGGCGGCCCTGATTATTTCTGAGCTGTAAGCACCGATGCTTAAGGTAAAAACCAATATTCCTGAAGGCATTGGATTAATGACAACGCCTACTTTGGGAAGTCCGAAAAATACAAGGAACAACTGCACAAGCAGAGGAGTGCCGCGTATAATCCAGACATATAACTCACAGATTTTGTTTAAAACCGGCACCTTGGATATGCGGATAATGGCTACGAAGACCGCTAACGTTGTTCCAAGGGCGAATGAAATCAATGTCAGAGGTATCGTAAAAGAGATTCCCGCTTTTAAAATAGGCCAAAATGATGAGGTTAATATTTCGATTGAACGTGCATCCATTTCATTCACCCTCCTGATATGTTACTGCTGGATTTCTTCCAAGGTAAGCTCTTTGGAGAAATCCTTACCTAAATATTTGTTGGAAAGTTCAGTAAGTGTTCCGTCTGCCTTGAGTTCTGCGACTGCTTTGTTGACAGCCTCCACAAGATCATCATTTCCCTGGGGAATCGGTACTGCTACTGTGTCGGCCTGCTCTAAAACAGCGGCAATCTTGATTGGAGTATCGGGTTTCTGTGTCAGGAAGTCATTAAATGCTATTGTATTGTTAATGACACAGTCGGTCCTTCCTGCTAATAATAATTCGATGTCCTTGCTGAAGGTGTCGGAGGCAGTGATGTCCATGTTATATTTTTCCGCAATCAATGCATAGTTGCTGGATACATTTAAAGAGGTTTTCTTCCCGTTGGCACTGTCCCAATCAGTAATGTCGTTATTATCTGTCTTGGTGATGAGTGCAATGTAACTGTAGAGGTACGGGGCGGAAAAATCATATTTTGCTTTCCTCTCGTCCGTGACACCTACCTGGTTCAATACCAAATCAACCGTGCCGGTGTCCAGTGAAGTGAGAAGGCCTTCCCAGGTAATCTCGGAGAATTCGGTTTTAACCCCCATTTTTTCACCGATGGCCCTGGCTGCCTCCACATCATATCCGCACAGCTCATTATTGTCGTCATGATACGTAAACGGTTTATAGGTTCCTTCTGTACCTACTTTTAAGACACCGCTTTCAAGGATTTTTTCATACCGCGTTTTTTCAGCGGAAGCAGCAGCTGTCTCTTCCGGCTTCTGATCCTCTTTTGGTTCCTCCTTTTGGTCCCCGCCCTTTGTTTCTGCTGCAGTGGCTGCGGCAGGCTGGGTCGTGGCCGGCTTCTGTCCGCCGCACGCTGCCAGGGAAGCAGTCATGGCAAATAACGCGGCTGTCAGGATTAGATTTCTTTTTTTCATGGATTTGTCCTCCTTAGTTAAAAATATGGTTTATTTTGTTTAATAAAGTATCAATAATGGAACGAGGTACTGCTGCATTCAGACGTATGAATCCTTCTCCATTTTCCACGAACTGGTCCCCGCCTTCAATTATTAATCCGTTTTCAATGAAGCGGTTCTCGATCTCACCATGGTCTGGGCCCAGGTTTTCAATGTTAATCCAGGCGAGATAGGTGGCCTCCGGAATCTGGAAACCGATTGCGGGAAGGTTGGCTTTTAAATACGTCTCCATCCGGCGGAAGTTTTCAGCCAGGTACTGGTTTAATTCATCCAGCCATGGTTCTCCCTTTTCGTAGGCCGCTGTGGCTGCCGCTGCGGAAATAGGGTTGGGCAGGTAGTGATACAGGCTGTTCCAACGGTCACGGATGCCCTGGTCCGGTATGATGATGTTTGCCAGGTGGTTTCCCGCCAGGTTAAAGGTCTTACTGGGGGCTGTGCATGTAATGAGCCGTTTCATGTCCGGATACAGGCCGGCCAGAGGTGTATGGCAGATGCCCGGGCGGAGTATGTCATTGTGAATCTCGTCACAAATGATGAACAGATCATGTTTCCGGCAGATGTCCATAATATGACTCAGCTCCTCCTGACTCCAAACGCGCCCGGTAGGATTATGGGGACTGCATAGTATAAGTACTTTGTTGTTCTCATCCTCAGCTTTCTGCTCCAGGTCTTCAAAATCAATGGTAAACAGGCCATGGCTGCAACAAAGTCTGGTATATACGGGAATCATTCCTGTGTTCCTGATGGAATTAAAGAATGGTTTATAGGCCGGGGTATGTATGATGACGCCGTCTCCGGGCCTGGCAATCAGTGACAGGGCATGGGACAGCGCGGGAACCACGCCTGAATCCACCACAATTTCGTCCGGTGTAATATGCCAGTGATGACGCTTTTCCATCCAATGGCAAACTGCCTGATAATAGGATGCATCATAGATATCCGTATAACCAAAGATACCTTCATCCACACGTTTGTGCATAGCGGCTATGATTTCCGGTGCTGTCTTAAAATCCATATCCGCAATCCAAAGGGGTATGCTGTTATCAGGTGCCTTGGGGGCAAACTTTTTTAAACCATCGTATTTTTCGCTGTCCGTGTGCCATCTGTTGATGACTGTGTCAAAATCATATAACATAATTGTCCTCTTTTAGATTAAGTATATTTACTGTTAACTATATTAACTGTTAATTATCTTAATTATAAACACATCGCATAAAATAAATCAATACTCAATTTAAAATTAGTACATATTACACAATGCATTGGCGCATATCTATGCATTATGCCGAAAAGAGAGTATCATTTTCCGAAGAAACCTCATTGCGGGCATTGTATGGAAAAAATAGCACGGCAAAAAATACAAAGAAGAATCTCCGCCTCATCTTGCAACATCTCTGATAATCCGATATAATAACTTTGGGGTTCGCGCATGTCGCGTGAGAATGAAAATCAATATAATGGGGAATACATATTGTACGGGCATTTCCCCTAAGAACAAGGAGGATTTAAAATGAACGTAATCAGCACAGAAAAGGCACCAGGCGCAATCGGACCATACTCCCAGGGATTTGAGGTTAATGGAGTTATCTACACATCCGGTCAGATACCGGTAAATCCGGCAGACGGCAGCGTTGCAGAGGACATCGCGGGACAGGCTGAGCAGAGCTGCAAGAACGTAGGCGCCATCCTGGAAGCAGCAGGCAGCGGCTTTGACAAGGTATTTAAGACCACCTGCTTCCTGGCAGATATGGGCGATTTTGCAACATTTAACGAAGTATATGCTAAGTATTTCACTTCCAAACCAGCCAGAAGCTGTGTGGCAGTTAAGACCCTTCCAAAGGGCGTTCTGTGTGAAATCGAGGCAATTGCTGTTAAATAAGGATTGACCTGACATACGCATCAAAAGCCGCAAATCTCTGCATTTTGCCGGGAAGAGCGGTTTTTTTGACCCCGTCGGCGCTCCGTAAGAGAAGGAAGAGTGGAATGGATAAAAAAACGATTCTGAAAAAAGCGGTTAAGATGCTTCTGGTATTGGGACTGGCAGGATGTCTGGTTCTGTTCCTCATAAACCTGTACATGATCCGGAGAGAAAAACCCAATATCATCAGTGCGGATGATGCGGCAGCCCTTGGAGATGTGGACTGCATCATGGTACTGGGCTGCAGTGTCAGGCCCGACGGCACGCCATCCGGCATGCTTCGGGACAGGCTGGACAAGGGAATAGAGCTGTATGAGGGCGGTGTGTCGGACCGCCTTCTCATGAGCGGAGACCATGGGCGCGCGAACTATGACGAGGTAAACCGGATGAAGCAGTATGCCATTGATGCGGGCATTCCTTCCGGGGACATTTTCATGGATCACGCAGGATTCTCCACCTATGAGAGCATGTACCGGGCCAGGGACATTTTCCAGGTAAAGAAGATTATCATTGTTACCCAGCGCTATCATATGTACCGGGCTCTTTATGTGGCGCGGGCCATGGGGATGGAGGCATACGGCGTGGAGTCAGATCCCAGGCAGTACGGCGGCCAGAAAATGAGGGACCTGAGAGAACTGCTGGCCAGACCCAAGGATTTGATTTATACCATTGTAATGCCTAAGCCCACCTATCTGGGAGATGCCATACCAGTCAGCGGAGACGGCAACGTTACCAATGATAAGGAAGAAAACCGGGATAGGAACGAGTCCGTTCAGAAGTGAGATATATCCGGAGGACATAAAATACCCCTGAAAACAGCTTATGGGTATGAATCAGCTGTTTTCAGGGGTATTTTGTAACAGTTCACTTAACAGAACAATAAGGAGGCTACAGTTTTACGAAATAGCTGGCATCCTTGCCGCAGACCGGACAGATAAAGTCAGGAGGCAATGTCTCAGACTCCAAAATATATCCGCATACGGAGCAGCGCCATCCGGTAACCTTGTCAGTGTCTGCCTGATAGGAAGGAGCCTTTGGCGGAGTGGTTCCGTTTTTCTTCAGATGGTAATTGGAATAGGTGAGCGCCGGTGTCCGGGAATCCAGGACTTCTGCCTCCACTGCCTCACCCACAATAATCATATGGGTTCCCACGTCCATGGAGGATACAACACGGCAGGTGAACCGGGCACAGACGCCTTCTGTGGGATATGGATTATAGAGACTGTCCCGTCCATGTGGAATGCCGTCGTATTTCTCCACATCCTTGCCGCACTGGAAACCAAAACGTCTAATCAGATCCATTTCCACATCGTCGGAAAGTACCACCGCGGAGAAAGTGCCGGATGTCTCAATCAGCTTAAATGTATAGTTTTCCTTGTTAAGAGCAATGGATAACCTGGCGGGAGATGATGTAACCTGGGTCAGAGTGTTGATGACACAGCCGCTTTCCCTGCCGTCTGCGCTGGTGGAAATAATGTAAACGCCGTAACTTAATTTGAAAAATGCTTTTGAATCCATAAAATGTACCCCTCCTGTGTCTCTTTTGCCTTTTCGGCTATAGTTTGATTTTACCACGTATAATTGATAATATGTAAGATAGTTGTATTGTATCATATAAACTCCATAAAATCAATAATAATTACTATTATTATAAAATTATTATTTGCAGGCGGTTTCTTATTTGAGATTACTCTGATACAATGGTTATAAAAGAGATTCTGGGAAAGAGCTCCTGGGAAAGAGCCTTTGGGAAGGCGCCAGGAAAAGCATATATAGAAGCATGGATGAAAGGACAGGCAGTGAATGGGTTTGCTTGAAAATAAAAAGCTTGAAAATAAAAAGCTTGAGAATAACAATATTGTCATTATGAATTTTACGGGAGCATATGAAAAACAGGAATTTTACGGGGATTTGGGCGCTGTGTGGCTGGACCTTAGAGATATACAGGGCACTAATTGTTACTGCGACGAGGAGGCGGAGGCAGCCATTAAGGAGAGAATCCGCCCAATGGGGCCCTTCGGAATTCACTTCCTGGATTCAGGAAATTACCATTATGTGAGTAAAATATGGCTGGATAAGGTAGAGGGAGAATTTGAGCTGCTGGTGTTCGATCACCATACAGATATGCAGATGCCTATATTTGGGAATATCCTGTCCTGCGGCGGTTGGATTCAGGCTGCTCTGGATACAAATACGGGGCTGAAGCGGGTCTATCTGGCAGGGCCGTCCTGTATGGAAGCGGAAGCTGACGGGAAGCGGGTAGTTGGAATCAATGAAGAGGAACTGAAGGTGCCGGGGTGTATCAGCCGCCATATGGAGGACTCCGGGCTGCCTCTCTATATATCACTGGATAAGGATATTCTGAACCGATCCTGCGCAGTCACTAATTGGGACCAGGGAGAGACGCAGCTGGAGGATGTGCTGGCCTGCATAAAAGAGGCGGCGTCCTGCCGCCGTATAATAGGAGTGGATGTATGCGGAGAGGAACCGGAACAGGAGGGAATCAGGGCCAGCCAAATCAATCAGAATACAAACAGGGAGATTATCTGTAAATTAATGGAAGTTTGTGGTATACTGTGTCCATGATGAGGGGCAGCAGGATGGATTGATGCGAAAGCAGTGAGAAAGAAACGAGGTAAGTGCACATGAAACCGGTGATTGGAATTATACCATTATTTGACGAGGAAAAGGACAGTATCTGGATGGTACCCGGATATATGGACGGAATCCGCCGGGCGGGCGCAGTTCCCATGATATTGCCGCTTGTCTGTGACCAGGCGGATTTACGCCAGATAAACAGCATGTGCAGCGGGTATCTGTTTACAGGCGGACATGATGTGGACCCATCTCTATACGGTGAGGAGAAGACCGGCCTGTGCGGTCCTGCCTGTATGGAGAGGGACCGGCTGGAACAAAACGTGTTCCGCATGGCGTGGGAGGAACACAAGGCGGTACTTGGAATCTGCCGGGGTCTGCAATTGATTAATGTTCTTATGGGAGGCACTCTGTTTCAGGATCTGCCCTCCGAATTTCAGGGTACGTGCAGCATAGAGCATCATATGAAGCCGCCGTACAGCCGTGTCTGCCATCAGGTGGAACTGGTGCAAGGCGGACCGTTATGCAAACTCCTGGGAAGGAACAGCATGGGAGTGAACAGTTATCACCACCAGGGAATCAAAAAATTGGCTCCGGGGCTTAAGGCCACGGCCGTGGCAGAGGACGGACTGGTGGAAGGGATATACGCGCCTGACAGGGAGTACATACAGGCTGTGCAGTGGCATCCGGAGTTCATGTCTCCGGGTGACGCTGATGCGGGAAAGATATTTCGATCATTCATAGAAGGAAGTAAGGGACATGCATAGTGATTTGACTACAGGTTCCATTACAGGAACCATGCTGCGGTTCGCACTTCCCATGATAACAGGAAATCTTTTGCAGCAGTTTTATAATATAGCGGATACACTGATTGTGGGCCGGTATCTGGGGGTACAGGCACTGGCGGCTGTTGGGGCCGCCTATGCGCTGATGTCATTTCTTACCTCCATTCTTCTGGGGCTGTGCATGGGAAGCGGGGCTGTGTTTTCCCTGCGCTATGGTGAAAAGAATGAGGGAATGCTTAAATCCAGCATGTTCGTGTCGTTTGTACTTGTAGCGGCAGTGGCTCTGGTTCTGAATACTGCGGTTTTCCTGTTTATTGACCCAATTATGTACCTGTTGTGTGTACCCGTGGAAATCTATGGCTTTATGAGAGAATATCTGTGGGTCATATTTTTTGGCATCAGCGCTGTGTTTTTGTACAACTATTTTGCCTGTCTGCTGAGAGCCGTAGGGAACTCTTTTATACCGCTGGTGTTTCTTGGCATTTCAGCCCTGCTGAATGTGGGATTGGATTTGGTATTTGTCCTTGTCTTTAAATGGGGTGTTGCCGGTGCCGGTGCAGCCACTGTTGTTTCCCAGTTTGTGTCAGGCATTGGAATCTGTTTGTATACATATTTAAAGATGCCTGAATTCAGGATAAACAGAAGCTATATGAAAATGGACCGGAAGGTTCTGGCGGAAATATCCGGTTTTTCGTTTTTGACCTGCGTTCAGCAGTCTGTGATGAATTTCGGTATATTGATGGTCCAGGGACTGGTCAACAGCTTTGGCGCTGTGGTTATGGCGGCATTTGCAGCAGCAGTGAAAATAGATTCCTTTGCCTATATGCCGGTGCAGGATTTCGGAAACGCGTTTTCCACTTTCATAGCCCAGAATTATGGGGCGGGCAGGCATGACCGGGTGGAAAAAGGAATCAAAAGCGCTGTTACAGCTTCCGTCCTGTTTTGCCTGGTGATATCGTTTATTGTATGTGTGTTCGCAAGGGAGCTGATGCTTGTTTTTGTACAGCCCCAGGAGGCTGAGATTTTGGCGGTGGGAGTGCAGTATCTTCGGATTGAGGGGACATTTTACTGCGGTATTGGATGTCTGTTCCTGCTGTACGGCCTGTACCGCGCTGTGAGAAAACCGGAGATGTCCGTGGTGCTGACGATCATTTCATTGGAAACCAGGGTGGTTCTCGCTTATATCCTGTCAGCGATTCCGGGCATTGGTGTTGTGGGAATATGGGTATCAGTGCCTATTGGCTGGTTTTTGGCGGATTGTACCGGGTTTGCGTATTATTGGATGAAGCGCAGGGCCATATTGGGGCAGGGTGGAAATTGAGGTGAATGATGGGAAGTGGAACTTAAGTTTATGGGAGGGACGATAAAGGAACGATAAAAACTTCTTGACTTGAAGTTAGCTCCAGATGATAGAATGATGAGAGATAACTAAACGAGAGGAGATTTACATATGAATAAAAATGTATTAGTTATATCAGCGAGCCCAAGGAAAGGCGGTAATTCTGATACACTCTGCGATGAGTTTATCCGCGGAGCGCAGGAATCTGGAAATCATGCGGAAAAGATTTTTCTGGCCAGTAAGAATATCAAATATTGCATAGGATGCGGCGTCTGTAATACCACTCAAAAGTGTGTTCAAAAGGATGATATGGCAGAGATACTGGATAAAATGGTGGAGGCGGATGTCATTGTATTGGCCACGCCAGTGTACTTTTACACCATGGATGCACAGATGAAAACATTAATTGACCGCACGGTTCCCAGGTATACAGAAATTCAGAATAAGGATTTTTATTTTATAGTAGCCGCCGCGGATACGGAACGGAAAATGATGGAGCGCACCATTGAAGGATTCCGGGGGTTTACGCAGGATTGTCTGACTGGAGCCAGGGAGAAGGGAATTATTTATGGAACTGGTGCCTGGCAGGCAGGAGAAATCAAGGGGACGCCTGCTGTGAAGCAGGCATATGAAATGGGAAGAAATGTATAGTTGAAAAATAAAATGCATGATGGACCGGAGGGTGTGTCATGCATTTTTTGTGTCCTACAATTATGACTTCATGGGATATATGCAAATTTCATGGGATATATGCAAGATGAGTTTGAGGTGAACGCGGTGGATGGCCCTTGGGGAGACTTTTCATTTTCCGGGGAATAAAATATTTATGTGGTATAGATATGTGTGACTTATAGTCCGTTGATAAATAAGTCACATTTCGTTACGCTTACCTGTAAGAGAGGTGAGGGAGATGGAGTTTTCTGGCGATATAAAAATAAAAGTTGGCAACAGGATACGCCAATTAAGAAAAGAACTATTATTAAGTCAAGAGTCTTTGGCGTTTAAGGCAGGCCTGGACCGCACCTATATTGCATCTGTAGAAAATGGAAAGCGGAATTTATCAATTATGAGTCTTGAAAAGATAACTGTGGCATTGGAATGCTCCATGGCGGAATTTTTTGAGACATTTGAATAAGCAGATAAGTTTTTATGCGGAGGACGCAGTATGAATAAAAGCTTAGAAAATGCAGACATGATTTTAAGGACCGGATGACAGCTGAATGTAACTATCCCCAATTCCACCTGATTATGCATTGCTATTTGTGTTCGATTGCAGGAGGAACAATTCATCTGAAGGAGCATAGATCAGCCCGTTGGATGACCAGGGAACAGTTTGATGATGTGGAGTGGCTTCCGGCTGACATGGATGTTGTCAAAAAAATCAGAAGTATGGATATAGACAGTTTATCTTGATGTAATCATGTGGTGGAGAATGGGAGGATTTTCCATGAGCCAGATTTGGTACGCTGCTTTCAGCGAAGATTTTGTGGAGCAGGCACAGCAAATATTTAAAAAGTTGGATAAGGACGTAATCGTCACGGTATGGGACCCGGAGTTGGTTCCAGAGATGCTGAGACGCGGGGTCAGCGTCATATTAGGCCGGGGGGCCACAGCACTGCGCATCCGCAAGGTAGTGGATCTGCCGGTGGTGGAGATCCCCATCCCCTTTGAGGACATGGCAGACACTCTGATTGAGGCCAGCCGTTATGGAAAAAATATCGGGGTCATTGGGTATAACAATCTTCTCAGCGGTCTGGAACGGTTAAATCCCATACTGAATATAAACATACGGCAGATTTTTGCCGTGGATGAAGATGATACCTTCCATCAGATCCAGAAGCTTAAAAATGAAGGGGTGGATGTGATTGTGGGCGGGCTTATCCAGACGCGTTATGCCAGAGAATTGGAACTGCCGGCAGTCCGCATTGAGCTGACTGACAAGTCATTGTCTTATGCGTGCCGGGAGGCAGAGAAGCTGATTGCCACGGTCAAGGCTGCTACCAGAAAGGCGGAGGAGCTTAAGACCATTCTCAATACTACCAATGAAAAGTATGTGGCAGTTGACATAAAAGGGAATATTACCTGGATGAACCGCGTAGCCAAACCTTATCTGCCCAATCCGGGCGGACTGGTTTATGATACGCCCATAGCAGAGGTTCTGCCCGCCTTTGAGGCGGTCCATGACGTATTGGCGACAGGAGAGGAAATTATACAGGAAACAGGCTCCATTAATGGCGCGGACATTCTCTATGATATGATTCCCTTAACATATAAAAATGGAGAGATTTTGGGTGCGGTTATCACCTTCAACGATGCGGGAACCATCACCAGAGGGGAGCATAAAATCAGGGGTAAAGGCATAAAGGGATTCCAGGCCACCTATTCGTTTAAGGATATATGCGGAAGCAGTCAGCAGATAAATCAGTGTATTCAGCATGCAAAGCGGTACGCCCATACAGACCTGACCGTACTTTTGCTTGGGGAGACAGGTTCAGGTAAGGAAATGTTTGCCCAGAGTATGCACAATGCCAGCAGCCGCAGAAACGGGCCCTTTGTTGCTGTAAACTGCGCGGCCCTACCCGAGGGAATTCTGGAGAGTGAGCTTTTTGGGTATGATGACGGCGCATTTACCGGGGCCAGGCGCAGCGGAAAGATGGGACTCTTTGAGCTGGCCCATAATGGGACTATTTTTTTGGATGAGATAGGGGAAATGCCTATGTCCCTCCAGAGCAGGCTGCTGCGGGTTCTGCAGGAGCGTAAAGTCATGCGCCTGGGCGGCGACCGGGTCTTTCCCGTGAATATCAGGATATTTGCAGCTACCAACAAAAACCTGATTGAACTGGTGAGAGAGCGCAAATTCCGGGAGGATTTGTTTTACCGCCTTAATGTGCTGACCCTAAAGATTCCCTCGCTCAGGGAACGGGTGGAGGATATTCCTGATCTGGCGAATCTGTTTCTCAGGGAAGGCGGGGGAAAATGCTGCCTTACCCCTGCGGCAGAGAAGGTGCTTACCTCTTACGGATGGCCGGGAAATGCCCGCCAGCTGAGACATTTTATGGAGAAGGTGCGTATCATATGCGATTCCTCTGTCATATCAGGGGAAGCAGCCGGCTATGTGATAGAGAATTATGAACCGCCCTGTGAAATGGAGCAGAGGGGAAACGGTATGGGGAATCAAGGAAGCAAAGGAGCTGGGAGTAACGAGGGGGATGGAGGTTGTGGAAATAGAAGGCGGACGGAATTGGGCCGGGAGAATCAGGATTGGGAGTATCAAGGCCGGGAGAATCCATACCAGGGAAATACAAGCAGGGAAATAACAGAGCAGCTTTTGGCACAGGCAATTGAACAGGCGGGAGGTAATAAGACAAAAGCGGCCCGGATTCTTGGAATACACAGGAGTACCATTTGGCGGTATATTAAAAAATTCGGTATGAAGTGATGGACCATGGTTTTATGTGGCATGCTCAGTGCTTAATGCAGTGGCGGGCATTCCGCTAAATGTCGCATACAATGTTACCAGTAGTGTCGCATACAGTGTCGCACGCATTGTTGTGCGACACCTTTGATACAGCCTGCGACACATAACAGCAAACACCCAATACAGAAAACGACAAGAGTTGGAATATTTATCCATATACCACTCAACTATATAATCAGAAAACTAAAAAACACAGCTGTATTTTGCAGATATTAACACAAATATCCCTGAATATAGCTGTTTTTTCATGTTCTCCTATACCAACTAAGAAAAATGGCATAAATATTGCTTGTTAATACTGTATCACTATTAACAAGGAGGGAATGAAATGGTAGATTTGAGAAGTGATACCATCAGTATGCCAACCAGGGAAATGTTGGGGACCATACTGGAAGCAAAGCTGGGGGATGACGGAAGGACGGATTCCAGAGGAAGGGGAGAGGATCTGGCAGTCAATGAACTGGAGGACCTGGCGGCAGAAATGACGGGAAAAGAAGCGGCCGTGTTGTTCCCGTCAGGAACACAGGGCAATACGTCCGCCATTCTGGCTTATTGCAGGCCTGGACAGAAGGTGATGGTAGATGAGATGCAGCATATCTACTTAAGCGAAAAGGTTGTATTTGACCCATCCATCGGACAGCTTGAGCCAGTTACATACAAATTAGACCAGGACAACCTGCCGGACCCTGACGATATGCGGCGCATTTTGGAAAGCCAGGAGATAGCTCTGCTGTGCATCGAAAATACCCACAATTTTTCAGGCGGCACCTGCGTTCCACTGGAACGGATGAAGGCGATTCATGAGCTGGCAAAGGAGTTTGGGGTTCCTGTCCACATGGATGGAGCCAGAATGTTTAATGCAGTGGCGGCCCTGGGCGTGGAAGCACGGGAAATGTGCAAATATGTGGATTCCGTGATGTTCTGTATCTCAAAGGGCCTGGGGGCACCTATCGGTTCCCTGGTATGCTGTTCTGAAGAATTTTCCAGGAAGGTCAGGGACAAGAGAAAGCTTTTAGGCGGGGCCATGAGACAGGCAGGCGTGATTGCGGCGCCGGGTATGTACGCCCTTAAGCATAACATTGAGCGGCTGGCAGAGGACAACGCCAATGCGGCCTATGCGGCTGAGCAGTTAAAGGATTTAAAGAATACAAAGGTATATGGAAAGGTCATGAGCAATATCATTGTCCTGGATACCAACGGCCTGGGGCTTACACCGGGTGAATACTGTAGCAAGGCGGCTGAAAAAGGGTTATTAATCAAGCCGTTGTTGAAGGATAAGGTAAGACTTGTATTTTACAAAGATATTTCAAGGGAGGATACGGAAAAAGCGGTAGCAATTATACGTGAACTGGATTCTTTACGATAAAGGGGGATTTGACATATGAAGATAGGTGGTAAAAAGATAGGTTTATCGACGCAGATATTTGCAGCCATGTTGTTGGGAGCGGTTTTGGGAATCGTTATCGGGGAACCAATGACCAAAGTCGGGTTTATCGGAACTATCTGGCTGAATTGTATTAAAATGATTGTGGTGCCAATGGTACTTGTCACCATTGTGACGGGTGTTGTTTCTCAGAAGGATATGAAGACGCTGGGAAGAATCAGCTTCCGTATTATGGCATATTATATTGTCACCACACTGGTTGCCTGCGCCATCGGCATCCTGGTTACATCCATTGTAAAGCCCGGCGCCATAGCCAATTTTACAGGACTGGCATCTAAGGAGGTAACTGGCAGCGCGGACATCACGGTAGCTGATTTCTTTACAGGAATGTTTTCTTCCAACATTACTCAGACCTTTGCGGACGGCAATATCCTTCAGACCGTAGTCATCGCAATCCTGCTGGGCGTGGCGATTTTAAGGATGAAGAATCCGGAGCACAAGGAGAAGGCAATCAAGGGCATGAACGTGCTCAATGATATGGTATTTTCGCTGATTAACATGATTATGCTGGTATCCCCAATCGGCGTATTCTTCCTGATGGGAGATTCCTTCGGAAAGTACGGAGCCGGCATCTTTACCAGCATGGCAACCCTTGTAGGCACCTATTATCTGGCCTGCCTGGTGCATGTGGTACTGGTTTACTGTACGGTCATCTGGGTGACGGCAGGAATCAATCCGCTCAAGTTTTTGAAGGACAGTGCCGAGCTGTGGGTATACACCATCTCCACCTGCTCCAGTGTGGCTGCAATTCCGATTAATATTAAGGTGGCAAAGGAGAAATTCAATGTTCCGGAGACTATTTCCGGTTTCACCGTACCTCTGGGCTCGCAGATGAATTATGACGGCAGCGTTATCCTGTACGGCTGTGTTATCCTGTTTATCAGCCAGACCATCGGCGTTCCTGTCACCCTGGGAACCATGGTGAAAATCATCCTGATGTCGGCCATTCTTTCCACTGGCGGCGGCGGTATCCCCGGAAGCGGTATCGTAAAGCTTCTGGTCATGGTAACTGCATTTGGCCTGCCTACAGAGATTGTGGGAATCATAGCTGCGTTCTACCGCCTGTTTGACATGGGAACCACCACCAACAACTGCCTGGGAGATCTTGCGGGTACGGTGTTTGTGTCCAAGCTGGAGGATAAGGCGGCTGCTAGGGCAAAGTCGGCATAGGCAGTTTGCTGAATTGTCTGATTGTTTGCGCTGTCTGCTGAGATTAATCAGATATATAATTAAAAGGTCCCGGATTCTGCATGAAGCAGAGCCCGGGATTTTTCTGTAAAGTCTGAATCTGCATATCAGTTATGAAAATGTTCTTCGGTTCCGTTTTCAGTCCGGACTATAATTTTCCCGCATATATCGTCAAATAGCCCTGTTTCCAATATGCCGGTCATGGCCTTGAGACGGACGGCTGCCATGGGGTAATCCATGTCAGCGCCTCCTGTCATGTCCGGGACGCGGCTGGCACATGAACGTGCAGGCCGCCTTGCGGCTGGCCTGCAGCCGTCACGGCCGCCTACAGCCAGCTATGCCCGTACTGCTCCAGCATACGGTCCGCTTCAGCCGGTCCATGGGTTCCGGGCTTATAAGGATACACCGGAAGCTGCTTTCCCGCATGGAGTTTCTTCAGATGGCTGATGTAATTCCAGCTCAGCTCTATCTGGTCCCATTGTGAGAACCAGGAGCGCTCCCCCGCCATACAGGCAGTGATAAGACGTTCATAGGCCTCCGGGGTGTTGAGCTGATGAATGAGACTGCAGTTCTGGCAGAAATCCATCTTGGCCGGAATGATATCCTCAGAATCACCGGGACGTTTAATATTAAACTGCAGATAAACGCCTTCCGTCGGCTGAATCTTAATGATTAGTATGTTGGGCTCCACGACCGGATAAGGCCGGCGGAAAATGACAGCCAGTTCAATCTCGCGTTTCCCTGTCTTTTTTCCGGTCCGGATGTAAAAGGGGGTTCCTTTCCAGCGTTCATTGTCTATGAAAAGGCGCAGGGCTCCATAGGTTTCTGTCTGTGAATCCGGTTTTACAAGAGGTTCGCCGCGGTAGCCCTCGTATTGCCCCAGGACCAGAGTGCTTTCTATGGACGTTTCATCCGCCGGCCGCAAACAGCGGAAGACATCCAGCTGGGCATCGTGCAGACCTCTGGGACTAAATTCCTCCGGCCGCTCCATGGCCATGATGGACAGAATCTGGAACAGATGGTTCTGTACCATATCTTTCAGGGCGCCGCTGGCATCATAGTAACCGCCGCGGGTTTCCACGCCCATGTCCTCCAGGGCGGAAATCTGCACAGATTCAATATAGCGGGAATTCCACACGTCTGTAAAAATAGGATTGGAAAACCGGATTGCCTGGATATTGCGGACCATTTCCTTTCCGAGGTAGTGATCGATGCGGTAAATATGCTCCGGGCCAAAGAATGCCTCCAGCTCTGTGTTAAGGGCTGTGGCCGCGGCCAGATTCTCTCCAAAGGGCTTTTCCAGTATCACTTTGCCGGAGGAGGAACCATAGACCAGTTTAAGTCCCTCTGTGATGGCGCTGAAAAAACGGGGAGCCACAGCAAAGTAAAAGATGTGGGAGCTGATATCATTTTCCCTGTAATAATGATTCAGCCCATGATATGCTTCCAAACGGGAAAAATCCATCCGGTAATAATCTATTTTTTCTGAGAAACGGTCAAATGCTTTTTCCTCAAAGGAGAGCCGGGTGAATTTCTCCACCCAGTCCCTGGAAATCCGACGGTAATGGCTGCTGTCGTAGTCGCGGCGGCCAATGATGGTGATGCGGCTGTCTTGGGGAAGCTTTCCGGTGATATCCATGGTGTAAAGAGCGGGAAGAAGCTTGCGGAAGGTGAGATCCCCGGTGCCGCCGAAGATGGTAAGGTTAGTGCTGATTATCATTTGCCCACCTCCATTCATGGTGGAATACGCCTTCGCGGTCTGTTCTCTCATAGGTGTGGGCTCCAAAGCAGTCGCGCTGGGCCTGGATTAAATTGGCGCCTGCTGCCTTTGCCCGGAATTCGTCCAGGTAGGACACTGCGTTGCAGAGGGCGGGAATGGGAAGGCCGTTCATGACGCCTGTGGATACAGCCTGGCGCAGGCTGTCCTGATGCTCATTGATGCGGGACAGGAAGAAACGGTCGAATATGAGGCTTTCCGGCTTTGGCTCAGCTTCAAATGCGTGGGTGATGTCATTTAAGAAAACAGCCTGTATGATGCAACCCGCCCGGAATATGGAAGCAATTTTCCCCAGGTCCAGATTCCAGCCGTACAGCCTGGATGCATCCTGCATCAAGGAGAAACCCTGGGCATAAGCGATGATCTTCCCTGTATACAGGGCTTCGCGGACCATGGCCGCAAATGCCTCTTTATCAGGGGAGAGGCTGACAGCCGGGGAATGGATAAGCTCCCATGCCTTTTCTCTTTCATCCAGATGGCTGGACATGATGCGGGCCGTGCAGGCAGAGGTAATCATGGAGATATCCACGCCTTGCTTCAGGGCTTCTATGCTGGCCCACCTTCCGGTTCCTTTCTGTTTGGCGCTGTCTCTGACGCGGTCAATGAGCTCTCCGTCCGCCAGGTCGTCAGCCTCCCGGAAGATACCGGCAGTAATGCCAATCAGGTAGCTGTGAAGCTCCCCGTCGTTCCAGGATTTAAAGATATGAGCCAGCTCCTGATTGGTGAACCCGCCCACATATTTTAACAGCAGATAGGATTCTGCAATCAGCTGCATATCCGCGTACTCAATCCCGTTATGGACCATTTTTACATAATGTCCTGCCCCGTCCGGCCCGATGTAGGAGCAGCAGGGCTCATCCATGGCCCTGGCGGCAATGGCTTCCAGTATGGGGCGCACTGATTCGTAAGCACCAGCATTGCCTCCGGGCATGATGGAGGGACCGAACCGTGCGCCTTCCTCCCCTCCGGAGATGCCTACCCCCAGGTAGTGGATTCCCTTCTCTGCCAGCAGGGCTGCCCGCCTTCTGGTATCCTCAAAAAAGGAATTCCCTCCGTCCAGTATCATGTCCCCCTCTTCCAGAAGGGGAACCAGCTGTTCTATGACGGCGTCCACCGGTTTGCCGGCCTGGATCATCAGCATTACCTTACGGGGACGTGAGAGGGCGTCTGTCAGTCTGTTCAGGTCATAAAAGGGAGTCAGGTTCTCATGAGGATGGTCTCTCATGACCTGCTGCGTGACAGCGGCGCTGCGGTTATAACCGCCCACCTTAAATCCATGGTCAGCCATATTCAGGGCAAGGCTTCTGCCCATAACGGAAAGTCCTACGATTCCAATATCAAGTTTTGTCATTCTGTTACCTCCTATCAGGTGAAATCCGGGTTAGATAGTATGTTGGGAAAGAACAATGGAAACAGCTTCCGGCGCAGGTACGCGGGAACATATGTCCATGAGCCGACCTGTTTCCTGGTTAATCTGAAAGCTTACAAGGCCGCCCCGTGTGCGGTTGGCAACCAATAGATACCGGCCGTCCGGCGTAAGAACCATGTCGCGGGGATGGATGCCGCCGCATCCTGTTTGCTGGATTTGCGCAAGACAGCCATGATCAATCTTAAAAACCGTTATGACCTCGGCAAATCGGGTGGACACATACAAAAAGCGTTCGTCCGGCGATAATCGTATGGCAGCCGATGCAGGCGGTTCCTCATATACTGCGTCCGAAGGCAGGATGGAACGGATATGCAGGAGCCTCATGGAAAAGTCAGGAAGGGATATACAGTTATGGCCGCTGTCCGTCCCTGCGGCAGCATCTTCTGTCAGACTGTAGACAAAGACCTGATTGCTCAGCTCACTGACAAGGAACAACTGCTTATGGTCCCTGTCAAAAATTCCGTGGCGGGGACCGGTTCCCGTGTCAAAGGCCAGCTCAGATACAAGGGAAAAATCCTTCTGACAGTCAAACACCATCACTTTATCCAGCAGCAGGCAGGGAACCATCATATAGTGGCTGTGAAATAAAATCTGATGGCATCCAGCCTTGGGCGCAATGAGGATTCTTTTGGCCAGTTCAAGGTACGGGCGGGCGGGCCGCTTTTCATGTCCATGAGAACCTGCCTCATATTTTATCTCGTATATCAGTATGGTACCTTCATGGTAGTTAGCCGTGTATATATAACGGTCATCCCGGACCACGTAGCAGGCCGGCGAGGACTCCTCAAAGACTTCCGCTGCCGGTGAGGCAGAGGCATTATCTTTATTATGGGCCGTATCTAAAAGACATATCCCGGACCGGCCCTCTCTTTTTAATGGGGAAGCCAGCAGAGAATCCTTCAGGGAAAGAAACTTACAATCAGGGGCTTCATAATATAATTCAGGATAAGACATTGCACCGTTTCTTAAATCAATGGTAAAACGGTAAATGCCCAGGCTTTCAGGCGAGGCATAGGTACCGAGAAATCCGGTGAGGCTGTTGTTCATGGCAATTCCTTTCTGAGCAAACTGTAATCAAATAAACATCAGTTACTATCTGTAATTATAAAAGTTACAGTATTATATGTCAAGTGATATTTGGTACTATTTTACGGGATAATTTTTTGAATGCCTTTTTGGATGTTTTTAGAATGCGCCATATTTATGGATTGATGCAATATAGAGGGTTTGGAATGAATGGAACTAGAAATATAAATGTTGGAAAATCGGACGTCAGGTGAGAGGACAATGGAGAAACGGACAACAGAGAAACAGGAAATTCCCATGCATTACTTTCTTGAGGAATTCCCTGTTTTTATCAAATTATGTTTTATGAATTCAGGGGTCCGCGCAGCAGACCGGATATATGGTATTACTTTGCAGGATAGAATCCGCTGGGAGCCTCGGACAGATTAATCATGATATTCTTCATCTGTGTGTAGTGCTCCAGAATAACCTTATGGGTCTCACGGCCAATACCGGACTCCTTGTAGCCGCCGAAGGGTGAGCCCTCCGGAATCTGATTGTATGTATTGACCCACATACGTCCTGTCTCAATGCCGCGGGATACGCGGATGGCGCGGTTTAAGTCGCGGGTCCAGACAGCGCCGCCAAGGCCGTAAGCATTGTCGTTGGCCATGTGGATGACCTCGTCCTCGTCCTTGAATTTAAGGATGCAGGCCACCGGTCCGAAGATCTCCTCCTGGGCAACACGCATATCATTGGTCACGTCAGCCAGCAGGGTGGGACGCATGAAGCAGCCCTTTGCCAGTTCGCCTTCTGTTAAGCGTTCCCCGCCGCAGATCAGGCGGGCGCCTTCCTGCCTGCCGATTTCCACATAGCTTAAAATCTTTTCCAGCTGGCGTTCGTTGATCTGGCTGCCCATCTGGGTCTCAGGATCCCATGATACGCCTACCTTAACATTGTTAAATGCCTTTACAGCGTCCTCAAGGAACTTATCATAAATATCCTCATGTACGAATACACGGGAGCCCGCGCAGCATACCTGGCCCTGATTGAACAGGATGCCTAACTGGAGACCGTCAATGGCCTGCTCCCAGTTGCAGTCCGGGAAGAAGATGTTGGCGGATTTTCCTCCTAATTCCAGGGTGGCCGGGATGAGACGGCCGGCTGCGGCCAGGGCTACCTGACGTCCTACCTCGGTGGAGCCGGTAAATGCCAGCTTTCTGAAGCCCTTGTGGTCAAGCATATACTGGCCTGACTTGGATCCGGAACCGGTTATCACGTTGAATACGCCTTTAGGAATGACATCCTGTACCAGGCGGGCAAATTCAAGGACGGAAAGGGATGTGTCGCTGGATGGTTTAAATACGCTGCAGCATCCGGCTGCCAGGACCGGAGCCAGCTTCCACGCTGCCATAAGGAACGGGAAGTTCCAGGGAACAATCTGTCCTACAACGCCAATCGGTTCACGTAATATCAGGGAAAGGAACTGCTCATCCAGTATATTGGCGCTGCCTTCCTCTGCCGTGATGCAGCCCGCAAAGTAGCGGAAGTGTTTTGCGCTCAGCGGAATATCGATGGCCATGGTTTCGCGGATTGGCTTGCCGTTGTCCAGGGATTCTACCATAGCCAGATGCTCTGTATTCGCGTCGATGATGTCAGCAATTTTATTCAGAATGGCAGCGCGTTCACTGGTAGGAACCTTCTTCCATGTCTCAAATGCTTTCCATGCTTCCCTGACAGCATCATCCACGTCTTCCTTGGCAGCCTGAGCACACTCAGCCAGCTTTTCTCCATTGGCAGGGCACTTTGTGGTAAAGAATTCACCATCAGAAGCGTCACGCCACTGTCCCCCTATAAAAAGCTGATACCTGTTCTGAAGTTCTGGTTTGTTCATGTAATACCTCCTTGTTTTGTGTTGTTGCACTCCTATAAATAAGGCTTATAAAAGCCTTGCTTCCGATTACATTAACTACCATATCATTTTCATGTAAAAAAAGCAATATTTGTTAAATTGTTTTCATAATAGTTTTTATTTTAACAAATTTTCAGTTATTATAAATTGAAATAAAGGGAAAGTCACGCTATAATGAAAGAAAAAAATAAAAATCAAGGAGGAAAATTGAAATGGAGCCAAAAAGTCCAGATAAAGTATGTTATCAATTTATCTGTCCCAAATACCCCGGGTGCGTGCGGGCCAGAGGGAAGGGGTGCTGTATTGAGTACCCGGATGAGGAGACTCAGATGGTACAGGCCGGGGAGTGCAGGGCCGAGGATGGATTTCCGCTGTTTGCGGGGGAGGAGTAGGTGTATCTGGGGTTATGGCGGAATGAAAGAAATATTTATCTTTATACAAAAACGGACATGGTGATATTTGACAAGGTTATTTAATTTAAGATAAAAATATGTTATAATTTGTACAATGTAAGGGGAAGGGGGGAACATATGCAATACTACGCGCACATCAGCGACGACAAGGCGCGAAGGCAGACAGTGAAGGAGCATCTGACAGGGACGGCCAGGCGTTCTGAACTGTTCGCAGAGGCTTTCCGGTGCGGAGCATGGGGGTATGGATGCGGAATTCTGCACGACATTGGGAAATATTCCCAGGGATTCAGAAAGCGTCTGGAAGGCGGTTCCATTACAGACCATGCCACGGCGGGGGCCCAGGAGATGATGGGGCTGTATGCCAGGACCAACCCGCTGGCTGCTTATTGCGCCGCTTACTGTATCAGCGGCCACCATTCGGGACTTCTGGACGGAGGAAGGAACGGCGACACGGCAGGGGAGGCCACGCTTCAGGGAAGGCTTAAGAAGCAATTAGAGGATTACAGTCCATACAAGGATGAAGTTGAGATGCCGGATTTTCCCGGGCTGCCGTTCAGACAGATAGGCAAGGGAGGATTCAGCCTGTCATTTTTCATCAGAATGCTGTTTTCATGCCTTGTGGACGGAGATTATCTGGATACGGAGCAATTTATGCTGGGACACGATGCGGGAAGGGGAGACCATGATTGTATGGACGTTCTTCTCAGGCGTCTGGAAAGCCATGTGGAATCCTGGCTTTCCAATGATGATTTGATATCTGTAAATGGAAGAAGGACGGCTATACTGAAGGCATGTCTGCAGGCAGGCAGAAGGAAGCAGGGGCTGTACCAGCTCACGGTACCTACCGGCGGAGGCAAGACCGTATCCTCCCTTGGGTTTGCCCTGCGCCACGCAGTGGAACATGGTCTTGACCGGATTATTTATGTGATCCCGTATACGAGTATCATCGAACAGAACGCCCAGGTATTTAAGGAAATTCTGGGAAAGAAAAATGTTCTGGAAAACCATTGTAATGTGACGTATGAGGACAATGAGAGCGCCCGGGAGTTAAAATTGGAACAGTTGGCCGCCGAGAATTGGGATAAGCCGGTGGTGGTCACTACAAATGTCCAATTTTTTGAATCACTCTTTGCCTCCAGGACTTCGGCATGCCGCAAACTGCATAACATTGCCAACAGTGTGATCATATTTGATGAGGCACAAATGCTGCCGGTGAAATATCTGATGCCATGTATTCGGGCTGTCAGCGAGCTTATATGTAATTATCACTGCACGGCTGTTATCTGTACGGCTACCCAGCCGTCCCTGCAGCCCTTCTTTCCTGCAAAGATACAGGAACTGGAGGCGGCGGAACTATGTCCGGATGTAAAAGGACAATATGATTTTTTCAAAAGAACAAGGATACACCTGGCAGGACGGATATCCCAGGAGCATCTGGTGAAGGAGCTGGAAGGCCGGCATCAGGTCCTTTGTATCCTGAACAGCAGAAAGCGTGTACAGCGTATCTACGAGTCCATTGAGGACCGGGGAACGTATCATTTATCCACATTGATGTATCCAAAGCACAGGAAGGAGCTTTTGAAGGAGATTCGCGGCCGTCTGTCATCAGGAGAACCGTGCCGGCTTATTTCCACCAGCCTGGTGGAAGCAGGCGTGGATTTTGATTTTCCGGCCGTATACAGGGAGCTGGCCGGAATTGACAGCGTGATCCAGGCTGCCGGAAGGTGCAACAGGGAGGGAAAGAGGGATCCGGAAGAATGCATTACCCAGGTATTTACTTTGGAGGAAGAGGAGGATATCCATATACCACAGGAATTAAAACTGCCTATTTCAGTTGCGGGGCAGATTGTGGAAAAGTATGAAGATATATCATCGCCGGAGGCCATTGGAGAATATTTCACCAGGCTGTACCGGTATAAAGGGGAGGGATTGGACGCAAAGGATGTGGTGGAGCAGTTTGAGCAGGGAAGCCATTCCTTCATGTTTCCATTTGCATCGGTGGCTTCCGAGTTCCGCCTGATTGAGAGCAATACCAGGACCATTTTAATTGATACAGAGCCGCAAGCAGCGCAGATTGCCATGCAAATCCGGCGGGGAGAGCATAACAGGGAGCTTATCAGGCAGGCGGGACAGTACTGTGTAAATGTTTTTGAACATGATTTTGAAGCGTTAAACGGCGCGGGCCGCCTTGAACAGATAGACCAGGAATTTTATGTTCTGAGGAATAAGGAGCAGTATACAAGGGAGAGAGGACTTGTGATTGACGTAAGCCGCGGCGATGCCGTCATGTTTTGAGTCCCCTTCATGAAAATGGCGTATGCCGGAAAGGAGTGAAGTGATGAGCCGAGGAGTACGGGTCCGGATGTGGGGGGATTATGCCCTTTTCAGCCGCCCTGAGATGAAGGTGGAACGGTGCAGCTATGATGTGATGACTCCCTCCGCCGCAAGGGGTATGCTGGAGGCGATCTACTGGCATCCGGGGATGCGGTGGGTGATTGACAAAATATATGTGAGAAAACCCATTCAGTTTACCAGCATCCGGAGAAATGAGGTAAAGAGCAAGGTATTGGCAGGAAATGTATTGTCTGCTATAAACGGGGGAGGAAAACCGTTGTATATAAGCAGCAGGGAGGAAATCGTACAGAGAGCGGCCATTCTTCTGCGGGATGTGGAATATGTGGTTGAGGCTCACTTTGAGATGACCCCCAAGGCAGTCCCAGGGGATAATGAGGGTAAGTTTAAGGACATTATTATGCGCCGGCTCCGCAAGGGTGAGTGCTATCACAGACCGTATTTTGGATGCCGGGAATTTCCTGCCCAGTTTGCCCTTTATGAAGAAGATGAGATAGACACTGCATATGCCGGAACGGAGAGGGATTTGGGGTATATGCTGTTTGACTTTGATTACTCAGATACTGAGGACATTAAACCCATGTTTTTCAGGGCCGTCATGAAGGATGGTGTTCTGGATGTAAGGAATTGTGAGGTGGTGCGATGATTCTCCAGGCGCTTGTTGAATATTATGAAGCCCTTGAACGGAAGGGAAAGATAACCAGTCCGGGCTGGTGCAGGGCAAAGGTAGCGTACGGGCTGGATATTTCAGAGCAGGGGGAGCTTAAGAGCGTCATTCCCCTTAAGCAGGAGCGGCAGAAGGGTAAAAAGACAGTCACGGTACCGCAGAACCTTACGGTACCCCAGATGGTTTCCCGTTCTTCCGGTGTATCCGCCAATTTCCTGTGCGACCATTCCGGTTATATGCTGGGAATTGATAATAAGGGGAAACCGGAGCGGTCCAGGGAATGTTTTGAGTGCGCCAAAAAGAAGCATAAGGACATTTTAGAGCATATCAGCAGCCCCGCGGCCAGGGCGGTGTGCCGGTTTTTTGACCGCTGGGCGCCGGATCAGGCAGCGGAAAACCCATGCCTGATACCGGAACTGGAGGAGATTATATCTGGTTCTAATCTGGTGTTCATGATGGATGGGGAATATGTCCATGAGGACCCGGATATAAGGCAGTGCTGGGAAGAATACAGCCATCAGTCAGGCACAGGACCTGTGGGCGTCTGCCTGGTGACAGGGCGCAGGGAGGAAATAGCCAGGATTCACGGCACCATAAAAGGAGTCCAGGGGGCCCAGTCCAGCGGTGCTGCGCTGGTTTCCTTTAATGCACCTGCCTTTGAATCATACGGCAAGGAACAGAGCTTTAACGCACCGGTGGGAACATATGCGGCCTATGCCTATACCACGGCGCTCAATTATCTCCTTGGGGACCGGACTCATGGGACAACCATCGGTGACACGGCAGTGGTTTACTGGTCCGAGGAAGGCGACGAACGATACCAGAATATATTTGCGTGCGTATCGGAGCCAACGATGGAGAACCAGGAAATAGTGGATGGGGTATTCAAGAACCTGGCAGAGGGAAAAGCGGTTGCGGTTCAGGATGTCCAGGACAGTCTTGATATGGACAGGAAATTTTATATATTAGGTCTGGCGCCTAATGCAGCCAGGCTGGCAGTGCGTTTTTTCTATCAGGACAGCTTTGGAAATATATTAAAGCATATAAAAGAACATTATGACAGAATGGAAATAGTGCGTCCGGCAGCCGACGCCGTGGAGTATCTGGGAATGTGGCGTATGCTGCAGGAGACCGTCAATAAAAAGTCCAGGGATAAAAAGCCGGTTCCCAGTATGTCCGGGGCAGTGTACAGGGCAATCATATCCGGCAGCCGGTATCCGGCGTCCCTGTATCAGGCCGTGCTTGGCAGGATACGGGCAGAGCAGGACGACGGGGACAGCCGGATTTATAAGATAACCAGGGGAAGGGCAGCCATTATCAAAGCATATCTGCTGAAAAATGGAAATGAAAAGGAGGAAATAACCATGGCGCTGAATGAAGACAGTAATAATACCGCGTACATCCTGGGAAGGGAGTTTGCGGTTCTGGAGGCAATCCAGGAGGACGTCAATCCGGGGATTAACGCCACCATAAAGGATAAGTATTTTAACTCTGCATGCGCGACGCCGGCGGCAATCTTTCCCATTTTATTTAAGCTGAAAAACAGCCACATAAAGAAGATGAATAATGGGGCGAAGGAGATATATTATGAAAAAATACTGGGTGATTTACAGGGAAGGCTGACTGTCGCAGAGGGACAGAAGGCAGCCTGCCCAAGGCGGCTTACCCTGGAGGAGCAGGGAATGTTCATATTGGGATATTACCATCAGACTCAGAAGAGATATGAGAAGAAGATAAAGGAGGAGGCTTAAAATGGCAGAGGTGATTAAGAACAGGTATGAATTTGTGGTGTTATTTGATGTGGAGAACGGGAATCCAAACGGCGACCCGGATGCAGGCAATCTGCCCAGGATTGATCCGGAGAGCGGATACGGTATCGTGACGGATGTGTGCTTAAAACGTAAGATACGCAATTATGTGGAGACACTGAAGGAAGACGAGCCCGGGTATAAAATATATATCCGGGAGGATGTACCCTTAAACAGAAGTGACAATACCGCGTACATTGAGCTTAAGACAGATGAAAAGGGAATCAAGGAACTCAAAAAGAAAGACCCTCAGGTAGACCAGAAAATACGGGATTTTATGTGCCGTAACTTTTTCGATATCCGAGCCTTTGGCGCGGTCATGACAACCTTTGTAAAGGCAGCGTTAAACTGCGGCCAGGTGCGTGGGCCTGTACAGCTGGGATTTGCCAGAAGCATTGACCCCATTGTGAGTCAGGAAGTGACCATTACCCGTGTGGCTATCACCACAGAAAAGGACGCGGAAAATAAGAGTACGGAAATGGGAAGAAAGAATATCGTTCCCTACGCCCTGTACCGCGCGGAGGGTTACATATCAGCTAATCTGGCCAGAAAATCCACGGGCTTTTCAGAGGAGGATTTGGAACTTTTGTGGGATGCCATCATCAATATGTTTGAAATCGACCATTCCGCAGCCAGGGGAAAAATGGCGGTCCGCCGGCTCATCGTGTTTAAACATAGTAAGGAATTGGGAGATTGCCCTGCATACAAACTCTTTGATGCCGTGGAAGTAAAAAAGAATGAGGAAGTGGAGTATCCCAGAAAATACGGGGATTACACGGTTGCCGTCCATAGGGACCAGATACCGGAAACGGTTGAAGTTTCGGAGAAGATATAATGGAATACAGGGAGGATGATTTCCTCATGGTGTCCGGTATCCAGCATTTCACCTTTTGCAGGCGCCAGTGGGCCCTTATACATATTGAACAGCAGTGGAAAGAGAATGAGCATACCATAGAAGGAGAGCTGCTCCACAAAAAGGCCCATGACCCATATTTGGCAGAAAGGCGGGGCGATGTGATGATAAGCAGGGCATTGCCTGTGTATTCCAGGAGTATGGGTGTCAGCGGGGAATGCGATATTGTAGAGTTTCACAGGGCGGAGGATGGAATCGGACTCCATGGGCACAGGGGACTGTTCCGGGTATTTCCGGTGGAATATAAAAGGGGGAGTCCAAAGGAATCAGAAGCAGATATACTGCAGCTGGTGGCACAGGCCATGTGTCTGGAGGAAATGCTGTCAGCCAGGATTGAAGCGGGGGCGCTGTATTACGGAGAGATTCACCGCAGAAATGTGGTGGAAATTACAGATGAACTGCGAAAACGGGTAAGGGAGATATTTCAGGAGATGCATGAACTTTATGACAAGGGATATACACCAAAGGTCAGATGGTCAAAGAGCTGTAATGCCTGCTCCATGAAAGATATATGTATGCCGAAACTGGGAAAAGCATCACCTGTCAGGGATTATATCCGTGGGAAGATTGAGGAGGATGTATGAGGAAGTTATTAAACACCCTGTATGTTACTTCTCCTGATGGTTATCTGTCGCTGGACGGGGAAAATGTGGTAATCTATGACAACGATACGGAACTGGGACGGATACCGCTCCATAATCTGGAGGGAATAGTGTCCTTTGGATACAGGGGAATGAGCCCGGCCCTCATGGGGGGATGCGCGGAGCGGGACATATCACTTTGCGTCCTTTCGCCTCAGGGAAGATTTCTGGCCCGTGTGACCGGACGTGTGCGGGGAAACGTACTTCTGCGCAGGAAACAGTACCAGGTTTCCATGAATCAGGACGCAAGTCTGATGATAGCCAAAAACTGTATCCTTGGAAAAGTATACAATGCCAGATGGGTTCTGGAGAGAGCTGTGAGAGACCATGGACTTCAGATTGACACAGAGAAGGTGAAGGATGCGGCCGGATTCCTGAAACAATCCCTCAGGCGCATAGAGGAAAGCCGGGACATGGCTCAGCTGCGGGGGTATGAAGGGGAGGATGCCAGTATTTACTTTGGGGTTTTCGACCAGCTCATATTACAGCAGAAAAAGGATTTCTATTTCAAGGGAAGGAACAGGCGGCCGCCTTTGGATAATGTGAATGCCATGCTGTCATTTGTGTACACGCTGCTGGCCAATACAGTTGCGTCAGCATTGGAAACAGTTGGCCTGGACCCTTACGTGGGATTCATGCATACGGACCGGCCAGGCCGCCTTTCCCTGGCATTGGATTTAATGGAGGAGCTGCGGCCAGTTCTGGCAGACCGTTTTGTGCTTACCCTGATTAACCGGAAGATGGTAAACAAAAAGGATTTTTCCCGGAAAGAGGACGGCGCTGTCATTATGGGGGATGAGGCACGGAAGCTGTTGCTGTCAGAATGGCAGAACAAGAAAAAGGAGGTGATTACCCATCCATATCTGAATGAGAAGGTGGAGTGGGGAATGATTCCATTTGTTCAGGCCATGCTTCTGTCCAGATATCTGCGAGGCGATATAGATGAATACCCGCCGTTTTTCTGGAAATAGAAGATACCTGACAGATGGGCCGGAGGAGGAAGGTATATGCTGGTACTGATTACATATGATGTGAATACGGAAACCGCCGCAGGCAGGGCCAGGTTGAGAAAGGTTGCAAAGCAATGTGTCAATTATGGCACCCGCGTCCAGAACTCCGTATTTGAATGTATTTTGGATAATGCCCAGCTGATAAAGCTAAAGGCGATACTGACAGATATAATTGATGAACAGACGGACAGCCTTAGGTTTTACAACCTTGGGAATAAACACACTACAAAAGTGAACCATGTTGGGATGAATAAGGGGATTAATGTGGAAGAACCGCTGATATTCTGACCTGGCCGCGGGCGGTAAAGCGGTATAAAGTATTTTGGTGCGAACCTGAAGCAAACATGGATTTACGGGGAGATTCGCACCGGAAAATTTGCACAATGAGAACGGATTTGCGAGTGTGCAGGGATGGTTGGCCGTGATTTGAGGGGGTGGGATATGATTTGTTTGTGGAAATGTGTTGAAGAATAGTAGTGGTTATTGTGTAGTATTGCTGTCTCCACCCTCGTGGTGGAGTGGATTGAAATA
>CDZN01003042.1_pt1 | contig 127120 bp, 82 predicted proteins | sample 557701 | NCBI WGS metagenome assembly CDZN01 (sample SAMEA3182089, study PRJEB8094) | gut metagenome | biome: human; feature: gut; material: Stool; isolation source: human stools | place: Canada | collected 2013-02-04 | reverse complement strand
CATGTACGTGGAGCCCGTCAGAAAGTACTCATGGAACAAATGCTGAAAGATCCTGCCGTACGTATTCATTATGCGAGCAAATATGCTTCATCAGCCAACTACTGGAAGAATGCCATCGGTATGAATGAAGGACTGGTACGTCTCAACGTACTGGATACCAAACGTGCGCAACAAGAGGAATTATTAGCCCGTGGCCGTGAAAAAGGAGATGATTCATATCAGAAAGCTTTTGATGAGATTCGTTCTATTGTGGCTCATCGCCGTGACGCGATCTATCATCAGCAGGCTATCAATGAAGCATTGGTCACCGCCCTTGATTTTATGCGCATCCCTTCCACGATGGAATTGGTTGCCGCTCTAAAATCAAAAGATAAGGAGCAAATAAAAGAGGCGAAGCTAAAATTAAAGCAAGAAGCTGATAAGTATTTTGCTTCTGTTCCCTTCCCCGAAGTAGAACGGATGGTTGCCAAAGAGATGCTGAAAACTTATGCCAACTATATTCCGGAGGAACAACGAATCAATATCTTCGAAATCATCAATTCCCGCTTCAAGGGAAGTATCGATGCCTTCGTCGATGCTTGCTTTGAACATTCTATTTTTGGCAATCCTAAAAACTTTGAAAAGTTTATCAAGAAACCAAGTTTGTATAAAATAGGATATGACTGGATGATATTATTCAAATATTCTATTACCGACGGGATCCTGAAAACAGCCATTGCCATGAAAGAAGCTAATCAGAACTATGACGCTGCTCATAAAGTATGGGTGAAAGGCATGATGGATATGAGACAGGAAAAAGGTACACCTATTTATCCAAATGCCAATTCAACTTTACGTTTGACCTACGGCCAGGTACTTTCTTATGAACCCGCTGACGGTGTTGTGTATGATGCTCATACCACCCTCAAAGGTGTAATGGAGAAAGAAGATCAGGGTAACTGGGAATTTGTAGTGCCTCAAAAATTGAAAGAGCTGTATAAATCCCAGGATTATGGACGCTATGGTAAAAACGGTGAAATGCCCGTCTGCTTTATTGTAAACACCGACAATACAGGAGGAAATTCCGGTAGTCCGGTATTTAACAGCAAAGGCCAATTGATAGGAACTGCTTTCGACCGCAATTTTGAAGGTTTAACAGGAGACATCGCTTTCCGTCCTTCCTCACAACGAGCCGCCTGCGTCGACATCCGCTATACTTTATTTATTATCGACAAATATGCGGGAGCATCTCATATTATTGATGAGCTTAGCATTGTTGAATAAAGAACCTTTTTTTATTTACGATTAGACGATTTACAATGTACGATTGAAATTACTTTTGGGATGATAAACATCCATGTTTGTGCAACTATTGCATAATACTTACTTCAATTATACATTGTAAATCGTCTCATTCTAAATGAATTCGGAAAAAGTTTTCCTTTATATAAACTCTTCCACCATATACATCTCATCAATCATTTCATTCATTATATTCTGTAAATTCTGAATTGCTTCTTCCGGAGATTCTCCATAAGCGTTACAGTGCATATTTACAGTCAACCAGGCATAATAGCCACCATCCGATGCGCTTTCAAGCACATAATCTGTTCTGTTCAGTTTCATATTGGTAAATAATTAGTGAATGTTGGTATTGAAGTTATTTCTGATTGTGAGGCTGCCAGTTTCTCCAGTTCCAGGATGATCCGACGTTCACAACTGCGAACCCAATAAATAAAGTGACGGTTCGGGGCATATTTCCCGACAAAACGGAGTAACGGTTGCAAGTCAAAGGAATCACTGATTATTCCTGCTCCCGCTTTCATTGCATCATACGCATTACAGTCCTGTTCAATATGTGCCGGGACCATCAACACTGGTTTTCCAAGATACATTGCTTCACAAATAGACTCGAAACCAGCCGTACTGGCATAAGCTCTGCAACCTGCCATAGCATTAAGAAACTTCACATCATCTATTTGATGGAAACTCAATGTTTCGTCCACCCGTATCACCTCCTCGGTATCCGATTTATCCCAGAAAAATGTTAGTGGGACTTCCGGATGCCTTGCATGAAAATGCTCCACGCTATCGGCAAACCCGGAATTGACCATATATCCGTGAATATAATCCCCCTCTTCCGGCCGGATAGCTGTCACTTCCTGACGAATCAAAGGAGGGACAGTTACTATCTGATTATTATCATCCTGCTCCATTTCCCGGAAAGATAAAGCCAGCTTCTTCGAGGATTTCAGAGCAGTCATCCGGGTAAAGAAACGCAACATCCATAACTGACACGAACTCTTATCCGGAAACTCGAAATCATGATGCAAAAACAAATACTGATGTCCAACGCAAATATACGGAACAGAGGGGCGGAAGAGTGCATAGGTAAGTCCGGTTAAAAGTTCGTAGAAGTTGATGACGACTTCCGCCCCTGTCTCCCTGATCCGCTGATTTATATAATACATACTACGGATATATTCCGGTAGTTTCAATAAATTGTATGCAAAGCTTTTCGTCAGATTTGCCCGCTTATTATCTGCTGTAGGCAGAAAGTTTGGACTAATGAAGCGCTTCACTGGTGCGTGAATGCTCCGATTGAAAAATCCCGGCAAGGTACGTGTCGAGCTTTTTCCCACCAAGACTTCCACTACTTCGTGTCCATTACGCAATAACATTTCTTCGAGGGTGATCGCCTGTGTAAAGTGCCCTCTCCCCTCACCTTGAACAATAAATAAGAATTTCATAGTTCTATTATTTTTCGATACGCAAAGTTCCCTCTTTCACATTACAAGATGATGACTCTACAATGACTATTCTATGAACAAAAACGACCTTTTTTCGTTATTATAATAAAATAGGATTTATATTTGCAGTCTTCAATGACTGTCATTTAACTCTAAGAAAGGAAAGATTATGGAAAAGTTTGAAGATTTAATACAGTCACCGGTACCGGTTTTAGTTGATTTCTTTGCAGAATGGTGTGGACCCTGTAAAGCTATGAAACCAGTTTTAGAAGAACTAAAATTAATTGTAGGAGATAAAGCACGTATTGCAAAGATAGATGTTGACCAGCATGAAGACCTGGCTACTAAATATCGCATACAAGCTGTCCCGACCTTTATATTATTTAAAAACGGAGAGGCTGTCTGGAGACATTCCGGCGTAATCCATAGCAGCGAGCTGCAAGGGGTTATTGAAAAGCATTATAGTTAAAAAGATAAAGATAACGAATGAAGAAAGTATTAGTAATGGTAGCCCTTGTCATGGTAAGCGTGATTGTATACGCTTTCAATGACAGCGGGAAATCCAATCAAGGTAAAAAAGAGGTAACAGGTAACGGTGAAGTCGTCGTAATGGACAAAGATATGTTTCTGAAAGACGTCTTCGATTATGAGAAATCAAAGGAGTGGAAATACAAAGGCGACAAGCCCGCCATCATCGATTTATATGCAGACTGGTGCGGACCTTGCCGTCAGACAGCTCCTATCATGAAAGAACTGGCAAAGGAATATGCAGGGAAAATTGTCATCTACAAAGTTAACGTGGATAAACAAAAAGAACTGGCAGCTTTGTTTAATGCTACAAGTATTCCATTGTTTGTGTTCATTCCGATGAAAGGGGATCCACAGCTTTTCCGTGGAGCTGCTGATAAAGCAACTTACAAGAAAGCGATTGATGAATTTCTCTTGAAATAATGAAGAAAATATAGTGACGGTATCCGGTCAGGATAGTGACGCTATAACAAGCAAAGAGTGACGGTATCCGATAGAGATAGCGTCACTCTTTTTTATAGGCTTATAAATCTTCTTTATACGACTTATAAGTCTTCCTGCGAATCCTTATTTGAAGTGTCCTACAGGATGATTCATCATTGGCATCTGACTATCTTTTAATTTCAAAACCTTCTTTAGCTGCTCATTGTCCATCGAAGCACGTGGTACTGTTGCCAAGTTAGCAGCAGAACAAAAGATTGAAATATTTTGGGAAACAATACCGGCATCCATAGCCCCCATCAACTGGCTGCGTGGACTTTTGGCATCACCAAACCGAGAAAGATCGCTGATTAAAACCAATGATACCGGAGCTGTTTTCACAAACGCCTGACCACCAGCTACTGCACCACGATAATCTCCCGCAGCTATCAGTGCCAACTGATGATTTTTCGCATCATACAGATAACTTCCTTCAGGCAACACTACATATACATCCACATCCTGTTTATTCAACGCTGACGGAGCGGTTCTCATTCCGGATTCCTTACGGTTTATTCCATTAGCAGCCCACAACAAATCAGACAGATCAGCCAGGCTCAATGCTTTCGAAGCATATTCGCGAGTTGAATGTCGTTCAGACAATGCCTTCATCACCGCACCAGTGCGGTTTAAATTAGGCTTCGGCAATTTAATCACCTTATCAGCAGCAAAGGCAGCCGCTGAAAGCATTAAACAAACTAACAATAGTTGTACTTTTCTCATAACTGTGGTATTTAAAAATTGATAGACAAATATAAATAAAAAAGGTCTGTATTCGTTGTGGAATACAGACCTTTTAAGAGTTTATTAGGCTTAATTATTTCTTATCACCGAAATAACGGTTGTATAATCCTTCAAAACCTTTACCGTGACGAGCTTCGTCTTTGCACATTTCGTGTACAGTGTCATGGATAGCATCCAGGTTCAGAGCTTTAGCACGAGTTGCGATGCGTTTTTTGTCTTCGCATGCACCTTGTTCAGCGTCTTTACGTTTCTGCAGGTTAGTTTTAGTATCCCATACGCAGTCACCCAACAGTTCTGCAAACTTAGCAGCATGTTCAGCTTCTTCCCAAGCGTAACGTTTGAAAGCTTCAGCTACTTCAGGATAACCTTCGCGGTCTGCCTGACGGCTCATGGCCAAATACATACCAACTTCAGTACATTCTCCCATGAAGTGATTGTTCAGATCCTTAATCATTTCTTCGTCACAACCTTTTGCAACACCGATAACGTGTTCGTCAGCAAAAGACAATGCGCCACCTTCTACTTCAACAACTTCTACGAACTTACTGGCAGGCGCTTTACACAATGGACATTTCTCAGGAGCTGCGTCACCTTCATGAACGTAACCGCATACAGTACATCTAAATTTCTTCATTTTCTTCTCAATTTTAAATTAATTAGTCAATACGTGTTTCTTTATCTTTACTTAAGCAATTCTTGCAAATACCTTTATAATAATAATGAACTTCCGATACCTGATGACCATCCATTTCCAAATTTTCCACTTGTTTAATCGCTTCCGGACATTTCAAGTCATAAATATGTCCGCAACGTTTGCAAAGGAAATGGGAATGTACAGAAGTATCCGCATCAAAGTTTGTATTCTTTTCGTCAATCGTAAGCATTAATGCCGCTCCCTGTTCGGAAAACAATTTCAAAGTATTATAAACCGTTGTCTTTGAAAGTGTCGGCATTGAAGGAGACAATGCTGTGTATATATCATCAGCCGACGGATGAATCGGATGCTCCATCAAATATTCCATGATAGCGATGCGTTGCATGGAAGGCTTGATATTATGCTCTAATAATCGATCGTATGGTTTCATTATCTTCCTTTCTTTTCAAAGTTGTATTCATTACAATTATAAATCCAATGCAAAGATAGAAATCCTTAATCTTATTTCCAAATAATTCATGACTTTTTTTGATGGCATGACTAACATTATTAGGTAAAGAGATAAATCAGTATAAAAAAAGGATCCACTCCATTTACTGAATGGCGTGAATCCTCTTTTTCTTTCCGTAAATTAAAACTTAATTATCCGTATCAGCTCTCGCTTCTTCTACAATCTTAGAAGGAACCTCGTCACAGCGAACATATTTAGATACATCTCCCGCATCATCTTTCGCTGTCCAAATCATAGAACCGGCTTCCAATAAATCAGTTACGATGTAATCGTTATTCCATTCACCGTTACCGAAATCATATTCACCACTAATCACATATCCTAAATAAGGATCTTTTTCAATGCTAAAATCACCAGTGATATAACGCGCGTACATACTGTCAAACTTCTGGTATATTTCAAAAGTTTGCTCCTTGCGATTGAAGGTTATGTAGCAATATGTACCTTCGGCAAGAGATTGTCCGTTCCATTCGGCCAATTGCCACGTCCCGTTCAAGTTAGCCGGAGTAACCGGCAATGTCGGAATATCCGTCCTCTCATCGTCATCACAAGAAGTGAAACAAAGTACAAAAGCGAATAATACTATCAAATTAAATACATTCTTCATATTTCTTTTATTTATTTCGTTACTCAATACGATTTACTCTAATATTCAATGTACGGTCAGACTGCGGTCCATCTATTCCTTCTATTATAATAGGAAAGGTAAACGAACTGCCTTTTCCTGAAGGAATCTGTGATGTATCTATCGTAACCACTATATCAGCTTCTCCCGCCGGACTGATAACCTCCGGTTCCGTACGAAAAGTTGCAAACTTGGGAACACCGGAGGCTGACAAACGTAACTCTTGCTCTCCGCTATTACCACAGAGAATTCGTTCTGACAAGCGTTTCCCGGAAATTTTAAATTCCATCCGGTTTTGTTTGAGCCGCAATTTCCCCATTATATATGGATACCGCGCCCATTCATCTGCGCCGGGCAGCACATTACCTCTTAATGTGAGTCGTGCCACAGGTTTTTCGTCAGAAAGCGACAAATAAACGAAAGCATTTGCATCTATCGTTCCGGGATGGTTATTCGGATTATAAGTCAATCCGATAACCTTTGTTTCCCCCGGTAATATATCTCCGGATTGAATATCCGCAACCACGCATCCACAAGTCGTTTTGATCCGGGTTAAATTCAAGGTCTCACCACTTACATTAGTACACATGAAACGATATGTCTTCGGAGCATCATCTTCGGTTAATGTTCCGATATTTATTAATGTACTGTCGAAATGCAGTATTTGTCCGGCCTGCTTTAACAACGGCGGATTTATAAGTGAATCAATTCGTACCTGTGGAGCTGAACAACCAATCCTGGCTTCGAGCATCCGGCAATGTCCAATGACTGCACTTAATAAAATTAGCCGTATCAGAGTAAATGGTTTCATTAAAATATCAGCATTTACATCCAACCGTTATCATTCGCATTCTTACGCACGGTAACTGTAATGGTCTGTTCGTTTCCGTTACTTACTTTCACCAGGATGCGAGTCGCACCGGTTTTCAATCCGGATACTTTCATTAGTGTACCTTCAACAGTTACCGTAGCAACCGATGTGTCACTCGATGTACAGATGTAAGTCAGGTTCTCTCCTCCCACATAATAGTAAGCCAAATTGAGAGTCGATTCCGCACCTTCCGCCACATACACATTCGGCACTACCATGTCCGAACCTTTACCTTCGATATTATCAAGCAAAAGTCCTGCATCTACAAGACCAGCCCCCATCTTACCAATGTATTTCGACAAATTTATTTGGGTAAGAGAAGCACCTACCGATAGATGGTTGCGATAATATTTTTTCACCTTTCCATTGCCATACCAACTATCCAACGGTTTTACAGAAGCCTTTAGCAGCTCAATGAATTCACTAGCTTTAAAGTGACGACGTTGCTGATAAGCGTATGACAAACCTAGTGCTGCAACTCCCGATACATGCGGACAAGCCATAGATGTACCATCCATAAATCCGTATGTAGCTGTACCATTTTGTATCCATGTAGACAAAATAGAACCGGAATATATTCCCTCCGACCAACTTTCGGGATCATCCTGTCCCACCTTATTATAATATTCCGTATCACCACCAGGAGCGGAAATAGTCACCTCTTTACCATAGTTTGAATAAGAAGCGGGAGTAAAATCTGCCGCCACTGCACTCACTGATATACATTTGGAATAAGCAGCGGGAAACGCGGCCATTCCTGCATATTCGTTACCAGCAGCAAAGATTACCAATCCACCGTCAATCACTCCGTTAGGAGAACCGGCGTTATTGATGAAATAATCTAATGCTTCTTTTTCCAGCGGATACATATTTTCCCATTCCTCCTCCGAACCCGGTCCGGGAGAATATCCTTCAATCATATTGGCCAAAGAAGAGTTATATCCCCAACTACATTGCAAAATAACAGCACCATTATCCGCAGCATATTTAATAGCTTTGGCTTCTGCGTCCAAAGTGACACCATTTATACCTGAAAAGACCTGACAGGACATTATTTTCACTCCCGAATTTTCTCGACCGTCACCACCGGCAATACCGCAAACACCTTCACCATTACCATTCACAGCAGCAATAGTTCCTGCAACGTGTGTTCCATGTCCGGAATCTTCAGCCTCCATCCACGAGATAATACCTGTATCACTTACGAAATTGTATCCATACTTGTCATCTTTATATCCATTACCATCTTTATCTGTATCGGCATAAAGTTCTTCTCCTTCGTTCATCCACATATTATCTCTTAAATCGGGATGACTATGCATCACTCCTTCATCCAACACAGCCACAATAATAGCAGGATCGCCAGTACATTTCTTCCAAGCTTCCGTACAACCTACATCGCATCCAGCTTCCGAACCATTATTAAGCCCATTTTTATTATCGAACTCATTAGTACCACTGTTGATGTAATGCCACTGATAAGGTAATCCGGGATCAGAGAATCTACCGCTTGCTGTTACAGCACGTGTAGCTGATTTTTGTTGTAACGCAGCTTCGCTTATATAACTCCTGTAACCTTTAGTGTTATAAGCACGTTTAATATGACCATTAGCCTGTACTTTGGATATCTCTCCCAATTTAGCAAGACGACTGGCAGCCTCCTTCAAATCTGTATTTTCATCGAACTTTACCCGATACCAGAGATGTAATCCGGCAGAACGTGTACGCTCCTCATTCTTAACATCTACCGGGAATATACGTTCAAAATGATATGCTCCTAAAATATCCAATACTTCATCCGTAGATGGAATACCGGAACGAGTCGCTGCCCCTCCGCTTCTTGTCGCCACTTTAAGAGTCCGATCAAGAATTTCGGTCATTTGAGGATCGAATTTAATTAGCAGTTCACCGGAAGTAACATCAGCCGGAAGCTGAACTTCCGTCCCCCCTACAGGGGTAGACGGTTGTTCAATAAGTTCTTGTTCCGAGCATGAAGCCAATATCATAGCAAACAGTGCTGTATATAAGATTTTTTTCTTCATTGTTCCTTTTTAAATTATTCTTGTTAATGATATTTATGCCACAATTAGCCTAGTCAGTTGTATCCGATAGTACGAATTTTCTGAAATATAACGGATAAGCTACACCATCCACAACTGTATCGTTCCCCGGATCTTCTTTTCCATAATAATAAGAATAATCGTAGTTAACCAAATCCACATTACTAAATCCAACCACGGTTCCACTTGAATTCTTACCATTCTCCTGTTGATTGAATACCATGGTTTCCGGATACCAATATGCAAAATAAGGATGGAATAAAATCCAATTCGGCACAGCACCAGTCAGGAAGTTCAAGTTGAAATGAACATTACGGGCAAATGGCAATACACGCGGTATTTGTTGCCCATTTACCGTAGTTTTGGTTTTCTTATATTCCACAGGCTGATCTGTTGTCAACAACCATTGGCAAGTGTCTTTTGATATCTTACTCTGGTATACAGACGGCGTAGCTGTCAGTTCCTCTTTAGTAAAGAAATCATCAGCCTTATAAGTCAGCGGTTTTCCCGCCGCTCTCAAAGCTTCGGTTACTTCTTCATCTGTAGGAAGTTCACCCTCTATAAAATTGTATGACATTTGCAGTGAAAGCAGATTATCCCAAGTCAGCAATTTCAAGAAAGCCTCCCGTTCCAGTTGCCCTTTAGAAATATTCACATACAATCCGACCTCTCTACCATTGTATTTAGTGCCTTCAATCAGGCTTAAATCGCTCAGCGTTTCCGTAGCACGGCAGCCGGTCAATGTCAGATATTTCAATTTCGGGAAATTGTTCTGGTTTACTTTTTCAGTAATCACTGACAATGTCTTGAAATTATTGCTTGCTAAATCCAATTTCTCCAGTTTCTTACCTAATTTAACAAAATTATTAGGGAAGTCTTCAATTCCAAGAGAAAATACAGTGAGATTCTTTAAATATTCCAATTCACAGATTTCCTCACCCAAATGAACAGTACATGTCTGTCGGTTCGCATTACTTTGAATAGAGAATGATTCCAGATATTTCAAGTAACGGATTTCCTTCGGTATGGAATCACCACTTTGCAAATCAATCATGGCATAACTTACCGAACGCACACGTCCTATTGCTTCCTCAGGAACTTCGTTATTTTTAATCTCCTTATCAGTAGCCTCCCAAAGCGTCACAAAATCCCAGTTAGTCATATTTTCACTAGTATCGAAACTCATCATGGTCTGGAGTTTGCTATTAATAGTGATTACAGCCAACGAGTCTCCCGAACGGTTATCTTCAATTTTCATTGCAGCCTTCTGTGTTACAGTCAACACAACAGCATCAATTTCATTACCGTCATCATCTACTAATTGGTCTGTTTCCGGATGTGCCGGAACTAAACGTACTTTTGCGACACGAGTATAAGGAGCCACATTCATTCCCCAACGGAAATCAACCTTCAAAGTACGGGGACGCGCACCCCTGTCAAGATCAACCTTTAAATCCTCCTTTTTCGGCGATGTCAGCCAACCAGTACGTTCTCTCTCCACTTCCGCTTTCTCCGCAGCGGTCATTGTAGCCTCTTCGGCAAAAGAATAATCTACTTTATCGATCACAAATTCAACATTCGTAGAGATGGTAGTTTCAAAATGACGTTTTTTGTGAGTATCGGAACTGGGAATTTCCACTTCCGGTTCTCTCACTATAATTTGCTTACCGAAGCCAAACTGCGTAACAGTAACCAATTTAGATTCACCTCCATTCATAGAAAAGCGTATCTTTGCCGTGCGCACAGTATTTCTCAGTGTAGAGTCTATGGCAAGAACACAATCTGCCGAACCCAGACCATTTGCCGGTGAAACGGTAATCCAAGGATCAGAATCAGATACACGTGCCACCCATTGATCATTAGACGAGACGGATATCCTCTCAGTACCTCCTTCGGCACCGATAGTAATCTCTTCCTTATCTACCGAGATACCATTGATTCCCGCTTCATCATCATCCTTGCACGATGAAACGAATCCCATACAAAGAATCAGTCCTAATGTTATTTTATTTAAATATTTCATTAATAGCATCTTTTTTATTATCGTTCAATATCCAAAGCATCACAACCACGAATATCCTGTGTCTTATCATATATAAGCGCATACATACCTGCTTCAATATAAGGACATACGCTTGTCACATCAATAGATATATTGGGATTGTCTGCAATATCTAAAATCCAAAGTTTCGAAGTCAGCGTTTCGGTAACCTTACGGATGTCATTCGAACCGATTTGCAATTGAATCAAACTCGGACAAGTAGTAATACCTGTAGGCCATTCACGCAAAATACGGTTACCTTCTGCATCACGCTGGTGGCGGATACCAAAAGCTTGCAACTGACTACTGTTCAGCGGCTGCGTCGGGAATTTAGAAAAACAGTTGAAGCCGACATCCATATTACTCAAGTAAGGTAAAGTGGTCGCCCGGAAATCATCAGACAAACTTGTGAGTTTATTAAAACGCAAGTCTATAGTAGTCAGCAGATACGTATTCTTATAATTACCCTCTTTCGGTTTCAGTGAATATTCCGGAATCGACGTCATCTTATTATTGCTCAGATCGATAGTAGAAATAGGAGATCCTGACGCAAACAATTCTGTCGGGAATTTCTCTATCTGATTATAGGATAAGGTAATCGTACTGGCATTGATACCCTTGAACTCACTCATTCCACATTTTATATTTTTACCTTCCGAACCAATTTCATTATATGAGAAATCTACAGAACCCATTACATAAACCGATTTGGCATTGAATATATTCGGAATATACTTCAACTTGTTATGTGAAAATCCCAAGCCTTCCACCTGATCGGTAAACGCACAGAAATCATCCGGAATTTCTTCTATCTGATTGTAATCCAGCTTAAGAGTTGTCAGTTTGACTTCCGTACCGAAAGGATTCAAATCTTTAATATTATTATGCACACAATCCAGCAAACCAAGCTTTACCATCTTCTTCAATGAATCGTGTGGTGGGAATGCTTCCAGATTGTTGTAGCCCATATATAAGATCTGAATCTTGGGACCTGTATCTTCATCGTCCGCCAATTTTTGCCAATCAGTCAATATATCGCCAGATTCAATACCTCTATTGCAAGCAATATTAAGCAACTGTAAATCCGGAAGATCAAATATAAATTCCGGAAGACGGGTCATATTAGGACAATTATACAGTTCCACATCTGTCAATGACTCCATTTTGCTCCAGCTCAGGTCCTCATTCATATATTGTTTGGCATATTCGGAATCCTCTTTTGCCCACTTGGTTGCGATGTCATCTTGAGTGAAAGGCGAATTGGCAAAAAACAGCGTCTGCAATTTAGTCAATCGCATAATAGCTTTCGATACAAACCTAATATCGTTAGTTAAAGTTCCTATTTGTGTATCCTTCAATGTAATACGACTGTTTTTCTTGATCGGTTTCATTTTCGGATTCCTATTGATAGCATCTTGTATAAGTTCCGACATATTCAGACGCGGGTCGTAATCAAGGAATGTTCTCTTATAATGCATACGTATCCGCTGTTTCTGTTCCTCACTCATATCTGGAGTCAGTTCGTCTTCACCAAACTTTCTTCCGCTCAGCGTCTCGCTATGTGTACCGAAAGACAATGTTCTCAGTTCTGTTAACTGTCCGATAGCATCAGGAACAAAGCCTTTGGCTCCGAAGCCGGCGACTGAAAGTCCGGTAACACGCCCGTTGCTATCCAAATCAACACCGGGCTGGTCGCCCCACATGTCCATTTCTTTATTGAAGTTCCAATTTGAGCTGTGCACAGAATTATCTACTGAACCTCCATAATATTTCCAATTTTCACCACCTAAAGCTTTCCAAATTTCTTTCAGTGCTATATAGTCCTTGATATACTCTGCAGTTTCCTTCAATTGGATAGGCACATTAGCATCTTCTGTCAACTCATTATCTTTCACAACGAAAGGTTCGCCTCTGACGGGTTGCGTTTCCAGTTCCTTTTTTGTACTACCGCTTTTTGTGTAAGTGGTGTAAGCTACTACCTGATAAGTTCCGGCAGGAAGCCATACGGCAGAGTCGCAGGTCGCTACACCTATATCCATATACTTGTTATCAGGATTACCAGAAATCTCATTCTTTTTAGAATCTTCTTTATAGGTGACTTTCATATCCTTCAGTTCAGTAGTGACCCTATTGAAGGTATTCATCACTGTGACATTGATAAAGCGAATATCACTAAACAGATATTCACCGGCAGCACGAGTAGCTGGAAGCCATTCTTTTGTCAATTTGAAAGTTACTGTTCCGCGAGGCACGGCATCTACTGCCAATGCTTTCTCTTGAAGTCCGCCACCAACAACAACGAACTCATTGTCATCTCCACCAGGACCTGCCAACAACACTATATCCTGTTTGTCATACAGATAATAACCGATAACTTTATAAGTACCGACAACTAACTGCAATTTTTCACTACGCATACCATATTCTGCATTATTTTCATTGTATGCGTTCAAAGGTAAAGTCTGCGAAACGGTTGTACCGTTATGCTCCATTACCACCTTTATCTTCTGTGCACTCGATAACGATTCAAGTTTGTCTGTCGCACGAGTAGTTGCTCCTTCAAACGACGCGCTTTTGAAAAGTCGGAACTGCACATAACCATACTGGCTTTGCAGTGCTTCATCATCGTCGGAACAACCTGTTACCAACCCTATCGTCAGTATGCTGACGATAAGGGGTAAGAGGTATATTGAGTATAATTTTTGTAGATTCATTTACAAAATAAACTAAGTTAATTAATATCCGGAGAAATTACTAAAGCTTTCTTGAAAACGTTGTCTGTTCCCTTAAAAACAATAATCAAATCATCATTAAATACATTCGGGACAGTTATTCCAAAATACATACCTTCTCCATCCATTGAAGTCTCTGTCTCTACATTAACCTCCTCATCACTACTATTAATAACATACGCTGCACCAGTCCATTCACTTTCTGACAATAACGGATGAATTACAAAAGGATCTCCTGCACTAGCAGATATAGAATAAACGTTATTACCATCTATATTATAATTGCCTTCAAGCAAATTTAAAATAGAAGTATCAGTAGTTTTAGTCGGCGTTACATCCAAATATCCCATTTTTTTAATTTTGAAACTTTGACTTCCTCCTTCTTCTTTCACTTCTTTTTGAGTAAATCCAATTAAAAGATTGTTCTGCTCATACTTATAATCTATTTCTCCATTTACAACAATAGCTTCCTCAAGATTATCTTTTATCTTTTCATAGTCTGCACGTGAAAATGCTAGAACATATCCACTTCTCTCATCAGGGTCACCATTCATTGTGTTCGGAATGTAGTCATCAACAATTAAGTTTAAATTTCCTCCATCCTTTTCATAATGTATCCATTCGTAAGTAAAGAAATCATACATAGAACCTTTTAAATGGATATTATCGTCCCATCCTTTACTTAAAAATACAATTTCAAAATCATCTTTCAGAGTCTTTACTGTAAATGGCATTCTTTTCTTCACCACTACTTCCCCTGTACTACCACCTGTACTTTTTTGGGTAAATGTTTTTCCATCCATTGATACAACCCAATCTGTAGCATAACTTGAGGGGCGTTTCAGTTCCATTTTTCCTGGTGTCATACCCTCATAAGCTAGTCTGATAGTATGGAATGCTCTTCCCTCTTGATCAGAGAATGTGATCACATTTTCGTCACTAGCCGAAACAGGATATTTTTCACGACTTTCGTTTTCGATTATTCTCAAACCACCTTGTACTTTCTTATTAACTGCACCTACAAGGGAACCACCTTCCAATTCAACCCATCCCGGAAGATTAGTGGCAGCAAAGCGGAAGTTTGCTTCCACATCAAAACGGAGATATTCCTGATAACCTACTTTAAGAACTCCGTCTTCAGTGATATCATTACCTTCCTTATCATATATCTTCAGTTTATAATCTACTTTCGAACGGGTCACTTCACCGATTACAATCGTCTGACCACCCATTGTCAGTTCCAATTTAGCTACACTAACGTTGCCCACCTGCATATTTTCATCAGTGATCACAAGTGTTACCGTCTGCGTACCAGCCGTACCGGACAGAACAAATTCTTCTTCATCGTCGGTCTTGAACTTACACCAAATAGCAGAAGACGCCAAACTCCAATTTGTATTAGCGGTGAAAGTAAACTCTCTTGTATCATTAGAATTGCAGATGAGATTCTGCTTTTCCGGAAATATCGGAGTCTCTGCATTATCATCGTCGTCCGAACATGCCGCAAGGCAGAAAGCCATAAGTAAGCCAATAAAGAGCCAGCTCTTGCATAATGTCTTCATGCACGAATCTCCTAGTGGTTTTAAACTAAACTTTTTCATATCTTTATCTATTGCTATTTTTTAATATCCTTGTTCTTTTAATTTTTCAGCTTCCGCTTCGCTTATCCACTCGAGTACATTGACAAATGTTCCTACCGTACCGTAGTATGAGCCGTCTTTATTATTCACACTCATCGTAACATACTGCAAGATAAAATTCTCATTTGTACTGTAGAACGAAGTATAAGCCGTAGGCTGATTTAACCGTAACTTACCATCGCCATGAATCGTATTGAATGCCTCTCCGGTAGAGCCACAAATCTGTTCTTCCATTTCTACGAGAGGTTCCAAAACATCTTTCCGGTTGAACTTTATTTCCATATCGTAACCGTCAAAATAAAGACCATGGACTACAATCGTGTTTTCTTTACCTTCCACAATATCAGAAGTCACTAATCGCAAATCTACTTTCTTCGGATAGTAATCGGAAGACAAATAGCTGGAAGTCACTTTGCAATAGCCCTTAAAGTTTTTGATATCAAACGGACAAATCTTTTGCATCACAACCTTTGCCTCGTTCTTGTATAAACTCCATTGTTCAGTATCAGGGATTACCAACCGCAAAGCGAATCCTAGCGAATCAGTAATACCTATATTCTTATAAAGACCTTGTACCTTAACATCAGTACTCATCTCACCGGCTTTTATAGTAACGGTATTCGACAAGATTTTGTAGTGCTTTCCTTCAACAGCATTACTCTCCTTATCTATGACTTCGACACCAAAAGTGCGGTCATAGTCGGCAGGCACAGTGGCAGAAACAGGCACATTGAATATCTCATTGGTTTCTTGCACGGCATAAGTATAAAGCGTGTCAGAAAACATAAGATAATTGGGTCCGCTGTACACCACCTTGTCCTGATCGCATCCGGAGAAAGCTATCAGAGCAGCAACGGCTGCCATACATCCTATTAATAATTTCTTCATTATCGTATGTTTTAATCTTATTTATTACTTTCATTCGGTTCTATTTGCGAGCCGGGAGCGTCTAGTTCGTGCTGCGGAATAGGCCATACAAATAAAGGATCGTCTGCTTCTACCTTCAATCTATCGCCAGTTGACAAAGACTGGTCTTGCGGCTTGCGCTCGAAACCTTTGTGCCAACGTTTCAAATCATGAAGACGGAAACCTTCCATATAAAGCTCTTTCACGCGTTCGGACTCGATAACCTCCATTGCATTAGCCTCGCTCATGGGAGTTGATCCACCATAAGAGGAATATCGTGCAGTACGCAGTGTCGTAATATCTTTTCCCGCACGGCCATAGTCCGGCTGTTCCTTTTGCACATAAGCCTCAGCGCGTATCAGATATTGTTCTGACAGACGCAAAACTTTAGGCATGGAAACATGAAGAATATTAGCGGCTATGAAATCTTGATTACCGGCATACTTAATCAGCAAAGGCCAAGAAAGATGATGGCTAAAACTAGTTGTATGCGATTCGAAGAAAGTAGAGGCACGCAAATCATTCATATCATAAGCATTGAGCACCCAAGTAGCCGGGACATAGTCCGGGCGATAATTCACATGGTCGTAATTTAAGAAAATCAATCCCAGTTTGCCTCCATAAGAATTGACGGTGAAGCCCACTTTCCAAATAGCTTCTGTAGCCATGTCGTTTGTCCACATATACTTATAATAGCTGACTCCGGAGGAAATTGCACGAGTGCAACTAGCCAACAGATAATATCCGCTATCTATCACTTTACTGGAATATTTGATGGCTTCATCCCACTTCTTCATATAAAGAGCAACACGTGCACGCAAAGCGTATACAGTATATTCGTTGAAGTAAGTAGCATTGTTAAATAAAGCCACATCTACAGACGGATCATAGTCTTTATCCAACTCCAACAACTTAGCAGCCCGGTCAAGATCTTCAAGAATAAACTCATAAGAAGCTTTCAACGAAGAACGTTTCATTTCTTCGTCGCCTTGATAATGTTTCGTCAGGATAACCCCTAGCTGATTAGCAGCATCTTCATCACTTTCGTAGGCTTTACAGAAAAGCTTTACCAATTCCGAGTAAGCAAGTGCGCGGGCAAAATAAGCTTCACCACAATACTGGTCAAGCTTGTCCAAATCATTATCATCGGTTGTATTGTTTCTCACTCCGTCTACACGATCGAGCATGAAGTTACAACGATTGATCACATCGTAAAGTCCGGCATAAACAGCCTCGATACTTGTATTTGTTGCCAGAATGTCTTTCCAGCGCCAGATATCTCCGTATGTATTCGTATTTCCGTTGATCCCATACACAAGATCGGTCTGCAAATCAGGAAGTATCGTGAGATTACCGGAATACAGAGCACTATTCTTGAATGCGTCGTAAATACCGATAACTGCCAGATTTACATCATCCACCGTCTGAATGGCATCATCAAAAGGAATAGAGTCTTCCGGCATCTTATCCAAACAGGAAGTGGCGGAAAGAGCCACAGCAGCCATCAGGATATATAATTTAAATTTCTTAATCATCTTTCTTTATTATACTATTAGAATGAAATGTCAATACCCAAAGTAAACTGACGTGAAGCCGGGTACTGTGCCCTATATACATTAGATGCCACTTCCGGATCAAGTCCTGTAAAACCTGTCCAAGTAAACAAATTCTGTCCCTGCAAATAGACACGTGCTGACGTGAAGAAATGAGTTTTATTCAACAATGATTGCGGAAGCGCATAAGCCAGTGTCAGGTTCTTTAAACGAAGGAATGATGAGTTCTCAAGAAAACGGTCGTCCAGTTGAGCTGTCACTCCGTAACGGGGAATATCCGTAATGTCACCCGGTTTTTTCCAACGATCATACAATAGTCTTCTTGATTGATTGTAAGCACTATACAGTCCGTTACTTTCTTCGAAGAAGCGGTCATTATTCATCACATATCTTTTTGCCATCCAGCTGAACTGGGCCGATAATGAAAGCCCTTTCCACATCAGGGTTGTGCCGAAGCCGCCTGCCCAGGGAGAGTCGAAGGTTTTACCGGTCATTACTTTGTCTTCTTCACGGTATTCTGTAGTCAGTTCTCCGTCAGCAGTGTACCACAAAGCATCACCATTAGCCGGATTCACTCCTGCATAACGGTTCATGTAGTATTCATGAACAGGATGTCCTACTACGTATTTCAATCCGGTAGTGGAATTTACATATTCTTCCACGCCATTATAAAGTTCCAATAGTTTATTCTTATTATAAGATACGTTTGCGCTCAGATTCCAAGTGAAGTCTTTTGTACGGATCACATCTCCGTCCATTGCAATTTCCACTCCTCGATTCATCATAGCACCAATGTTGTCCCACCGATTACCGACACCGGTAATAGCATACGATTGAGGAACTAACATTAACATATTAGTCGTCTTTTTATGATAAAAATCGACGTTCAAATTGACTCTATTGAAAAAGCCCAAAGTCAAACCGATATTGTTTGCCCAAGTTTGCTCCCAGCTTAATTCTTCGTTCCCGCTTTGTTTGGGATATATACCAGCTTCATCATTATAGTTGGCATCACCGGCAACCAGTGCCAGATGATCATAGTAAGGAATTTCCGAGTTTCCGGACGTACCTGTACTTAACTTAATCTGTACATTCGTGAGCCATTCTATATCTTTCAGGAAAGCCTCGTTCTTGATATTCCACATAAAGCCTAACGACCAGAACATTCCCCAACGGTGGTCTTTACCAAAACGGGAAGAAGCGTCTGTACGTGCAGCAACTTCCGCATAATATAACTCTTTATAGTTATACTCTCCACGAAAGAAAAAAGACAGGTATGCATAAGCACTATTTGAGTCCGGCCACGAGATAGCACGAGTTCCGGAAAGCAGGTTGGTTAGACGGTCATTGTTCTGTCCTTGTGTAGTTACCTGAAATCCGGTCGAACGATAGTCTATACCTTCTTGTCCCAGCAAAAAATTCAATGAATGATTATCATTCAAAGCCCATCGGTAATTGGCTGTAAGAGTTTCACTCAAACTAAGAATATCCGATGAACTACGCCCGGCTTTACCTGATTTATTATTAATGATATAACTTGGAAAAGATTGCATGAAAGCTGTAGAATGTGCATAATCTGCAGCAAACTGTGCACGAATGGTTAAATCCCGAATCGGAGTAACTTCCGCGAAGATAGTAGACAACAATTTGTATTTTTCATATTTTACAGGATTGTTCGCCATCCATTCTATCGGGTTCTGTCCGGTTCCTGTCCAGGTTCCATCGTTTTCGGAAGCCAAAGAGCCGTCAGCATTATAAGGATTCCAGTAAGGCAACATAAAACGCGAACCGGAAATAGGTGTATAAAGTGCCGGTTCTCCCTCTTCAGCCTGTGCTATTTCTTCGTATGCCATCATCGTATTAGTACCTATTTTCAGCCAGTTGCTAGCTTTCACTTCCGCATTAGCACGCATATTATAACGACGAAAATTAGAGCTCTGGGCAATACCTTCCTGATCATAGAATCCTCCGGAAACAAAATAATTCAAACGGTCGGTAGCACGATTAACAGACAATTCATAACTCTGCAAAGGAGCGCGGTCATTGAATACTTCATCCAGCCAATTTACATCCGTACGAGACAACAAGTTATAATCCTTTCCCGTATCTAAACCGATTTCTTTTTCAAACTGGATACGTTCCGGAGTATTCATCACTACCCAATTGTCGTCTGAAGCCAATTGTGAAAAACCCCATTGCGCACGCATGGTTACTTTCGCCTTGTCAATCGCCAAACCACGTTTGGAAGTGATTACTACCACACCGTTCGCTGCACGGGCACCGTAAATAGAGGTGGATGAAGCATCTTTCAACACAGAGATAGACTCTATATCGCCCGGACTGATTGTATTAAAATCAGCACTGGAAATAGGCACACCATCCAAAATAAATAACGGAGATGTACCCGAATTGATAGAATTGGTACCTCGAAGCTGGAAAACAGCCGCCTTACTTGGTTCCCCCGAATTAGAGATTACCGTTAACCCGGGGGTCTGTCCCTGCAATGATTGGTCGAAACCGGCCGCAGGTACATTTTCCATTTTTTCTGCCTTTACAGTAGATACGGCACCGGCAATCGTTCCTTTCTTACGTGTACCATAGGCAACGACCACCACTTCCTCTACCATCTGCGCATCGCTCTCCATCTTCAAATCAATACGAGTGGCAGCAGACACCTGCTTTTCCATCGTTTTCATTCCAATGTAAGAAAACTGCAAAATAGCGGGGGATTTCGTCACTGTGATACTGTAATTACCATTCATATCGGTAATTACTCCGTTCGTCGTACCCTTCTCCAAAACAGACACACCAATCATCGGCTGATTATCTTCCGCCGAAATAATGTGTCCCGTTACCTGATATCCACCCTGTGCAAAAAGCAACAGGGGGATACTTGTCAGAGTAAAGAGTACAAACAAGAGAATTGATTTTCTCATCTTTGATACTTTGATTTTAAATTAATGAAATTGATTTATTTTTATAGATTTATCTACAATTAGGAATACGCTTATCTTCGCATATGGAATAGTAATACACTCCTTCCCCAAAATCGGCTTTAAGCATATTCTACACCGACCCGGGATAGGCTATTATTATCTATAAATATAGAATAGGAATAGACTAACTTGGCAAATTCTTAATATTGCGCCAAATATCCAAATAATTTTTTCGTGTTACTGCTGTGTGAATTAAACGTATGACCATCTGCTCTCTTAAATTATAAATTAAACACTAATATCACTTGTTCTGTTTAGGTGTTATACACTTCTAATATTGTTCTATTTTGGCTACAAATATATATATTATATTTAAATAAAAGAAACAATATGTCGCATATTTTATACCAAATTTCCACTTATATCTTTTTGATACATATTTAAGTACACAAACCCATAAATGAAAATAAATCCACAACATATTTCAATGATAGTTGAATATAAACGTTCATTTTGATAGTTTCTTTAATTGCTCAAATAACAACATCACAACTCATACAAAATAGCTTATTGAGAGGATTCAATACAGAAAAGATAATTATTCAAAACTATTTTCTATTTTTGCATCCATTATATATAAATAAGGTATAAGATGAACTACGGATTTGTAAAAGTAGCTGCAGCCGTGCCACACGTAAAAGTGGCTGACTGTAAATTCAATGTAGAGAAGATAGAAAGTCTGATTGCAGTGGCTGAAGGAAAAGGAGTGCAGATCATTATTTTCCCGGAAATGAGTATCACCGGATATACTTGTGGTGACCTATTCGGACAACAACTTTTGCTGGAAGAAGCAGAAATGGGGCTGATGCAAATTCTGAATAACACCCGTCAATTAGATATCATTTCTATTGTTGGCATGCCTGTCGTTGTCAATTCGACAGTTATCAATGCAGCCGTAGTGATTCAGAAAGGGAAAGTGTTGGGAGTTGCAGCCAAGACCTATCTGCCGAATTATAAAGAATTCTACGAACAACGTTGGTTCACATCAGCGCTTCAGTTGGCTACAAACAATGTACGCCTGTGTGGACAAATCGTTCCCATAGGTGCAAATCTGCTTTTTGAGACTTCAGATACGACTTTTGGCATTGAGATATGCGAGGACCTCTGGTCTACTATACCTCCAAGTTCCTCACTGGCACTGCAAGGGGCAGAGATTCTGTTCAATATGTCTGCTGATAATGAAGGCATTGGAAAAAACAATTATCTTTGTTCTCTCATCAGCCAACAATCTGCACGTTGTATTGCCGGATATGTATTCTCGTCTTGTGGCTTTGGAGAATCTACTACCGATGTGGTTTTTGCCGGTAATGGGCTGATTTATGAAAACGGTTCACTGCTTGCACGCAGCGAACGTTTCAGTATGAAAGAGCAACTGATTATCAGTGAAATTGATGTGGAACGCATCCGGGCAGAACGCAGGATAAATACTACCTTCGCCGCTAATCAGGCAAATTTAGGAGACAAGAAGGCGGTTTCTATCGCAACAGAATTTGTCAACAGCAAAGAACTGACCTTAACCCGGAAGTTCAACGCCCATCCTTTTGTACCACAAGGAATTGAGCTAAATGAACATTGCGAAGAAGTATTCTCTATCCAAGTGGCCGGACTAGCACAAAGATTAGTTCACACCGGAGCCAAAACAGCTGTAGTCGGTATTTCAGGCGGCCTAGACTCAACACTGGCACTGCTCGTCTGCGTGAAGACTTTCGATAAACTGGGATTATCCCGGAAAGGTATTCTCGGAATCACGATGCCGGGTTTCGGAACGACTGACCGCACATACCATAATGCGATCGATCTAATGAAATCATTAGGTATATCCATCCGTGAAATTAGTATTAAAGATGCCTGCATCCAACATTTTAAGGACATCGAACATGACATGAATGTACATGACGTTACATACGAGAATTCGCAAGCACGCGAACGTACACAAATACTAATGGATGTGGCCAATCAGACTTGGGGAATGGTTATCGGCACAGGGGATTTATCCGAACTTGCATTGGGATGGGCTACTTACAACGGCGATCACATGTCCATGTACGGGGTAAATGCGAGTGTTCCCAAAACACTTGTGAAATATTTAGTACAATGGGTGGCAGAAAACGGTATGGACGAAAACTCGAAAGCTACTTTGCTTGATATTGTAGACACTCCTATTAGCCCGGAATTGATTCCGGCGGATGAGAACGGAGAAATTAAACAGAAAACAGAAGATTTGGTAGGTCCTTATGAACTGCACGACTTCTTCCTATATTATTTCTTACGTTTCGGCTTCCGGCCTTCCAAAATATTCTATTTGGCAAAAACGACATTCAAAGATATGTATGATGAAGAAACCATCAAGAAATGGCTTTCCACTTTCTTCCGTCGTTTCTTCAATCAGCAGTTCAAACGTTCTTGCTTACCAGACGGACCTAAAGTCGGAAGTATTTCTATTAGTCCACGGGGGGATTGGAGGATGCCTAGTGATGCCAATTCAGCTATGTGGCTTAAAGAAATAGAGAATTTATAGGGAAGTACAAACATCAAACTATTCTCACTGCTATGAGAAAAAATACTCATTACTATGAGAAGATTTTCTCATTATAGTGAGTATTTTTTCTCATAGCAGTGAGAATAGTTGAGAAAATATAACGCCTCATCATAGCTTCGATACAACATTTTAGCAAGACATGTATCTACACAAAATTACATACTAAAGTCCCTCTGTACACATAACTTTTCTTCTTAATTGCTCTATATCCGCTTCTTTAATCCTCCGAATGATATTCTTATAAATACGATGAAAACCAAAACCGCCTTCAGTCATTTCATGAATCGCGTCTTCTTTTGAAACATTCTGAAATACCACTCGATAAAGCGCGCAAACAGCTCCTGTGCGATCTGATCCGTGGTGGCAATGGATAACAATCGGCGCTTTACGATTCTTTATAATACGCAATGCTTCAATCAACTGTTCTTCATTGATGGAATGAGCTTTGGTCTTTACCCGATGAAGCTTTACGTTCGTTCCTGCGGCTTCATCATCATCACTATGTCTATTACGGAGATTGAGAACTTCGCCGATACCATACTTTTCTAAAGCTTTAAAGTCTTCATACGAAGGTTGCTCTGAACGATATACACCCGAATCGATCTTGTACAGATTGGTTAATTCGCTATCGGGAAGAGTAATCTTCTCTACTTTCAGATTCTGACTAAAAATAGATATAGAGAAGATTACTCCCAAAAGTAGGCTCAACAGGATTCTTTTCTGCATAAGTCTATATTGTTATTATAAAAAGATCAAAGTACTCCCTTGCTGGATGGAAGTTCAAAATGATAGATATCTCTTTTGATTGCCATTTTCAAGGCACGGGCAAGGGCTTTAAAAATACCTTCTATCTTATGATGTTCATTTTGTCCTTCCGCCTTAATGTTCAGATTCATTTTTGCCGCATCACTTAGTGACTTAAAGAAATGAAGGAACATTTCCGTCGGCATCTCCCCTATCTTCTCACGCTTGAATTCGGCATCCCAAACCAGCCAGGGACGACCACCAAAGTCCAAACAAACCTGACAAAGACAATCATCCATCGGTAAAGCATAGCCATAACGTTCAATTCCACGCTTACTACCTAAAGCCTGGTAAATACATTCACCTAATGCAATAGCAGTATCTTCGATCGTATGATGTTCGTCTACCTCCAGATCTCCTTTCACACGGATTGTCAAGTCCATACCGGAGTGTTTTCCAATCTGCTCGAGCATGTGGTCGAAAAAGCCAAGACCGGTAGAGATGTCACAAGCGCCGTTTCCATCCAAGTTCAAAGCCACATCAATATCTGTTTCTTTGGTTGTACGACGTACTTCCGCTTTCCGTTCTCCGGCAAAAAGGAACTCGGCTATCTGATCCCAGTCAGTTGTTGCAAGGGCGCAGACTTCTTCCAGTCCTTTTTCTTTCAGAGTTTCAGGTGAATTTTGCAGATAGATTGCCCGACAACCCAAATTCTTGGCAAGTTCCACATCCGTAGGACGGTCGCCTATCACAAAACTTCCGGCAAGATCGTATTCCGGATTATTTAGGTACTTCGTCAACATTCCGGTACGTGGTTTACGGGTGGGCGCATTATCTTCCGGGAAACTACGGTCTATCAGAATCTCATCAAAAGTAATCCCCTCTCCTTCCAATGTTTTAAGCATCAGATTATGGGCAGGCCAAAACGTTTCTTCCGGGAAGGAAGATGTACCCAATCCATCCTGATTGGTGACCATCACAAATTCAAAATCGAGTTTGCTGCGGATAAAACCTAAATTACGGAATATTTTCGGATAGAATTCCAGCTTCTCCAATGAGTCGAGTTGGTAATCCACGGGAGGTTCGATCACCAACGTACCATCTCTATCTATAAATAATACTTTCTTCATAAATTATCCCGGGTATTTTTTAAGGGTAGCCAATAGGGTATTATTCTCTACACGGGTACCGACAGTCACACGCAAACAGTTGCAGCAAAGCGAAATGTTATGGCGATTACGCACAATAATTCCTTCACCTACCAAATAATTGTAGATTTTCACGGCATCCGTCACTTTTGCCAAAAAGAAATTCGCATCAGACGGAAACAGTTTAATGGTACATGGAAGCTTTTCAAATTCCGCTTCCAGATAGTCACGTTCTTCCTTCAGAGTTTTCACCCAACGTTCTATCTCATAATGTTTATGCAACATGGCGATGGCTTGCTGTTGAGTCAACTGGTTGACATTATAGGGATATTTAATTTTACTAAGAATATCAATAATCTCTTTGGAAGCAAAAGCCATTCCCAAACGGATAGCAGCACATCCCCAGGCTTTGGAGAATGTCTGGAATACGACGAGATTGGGATATTTGTCCAACTCTTCGAGGAAAGACGGAGCTTTAGAAAAATCATTGTAAGCCTCATCCAACATTACCAATCCCTCAAACTGACAAAGAATCTTTTCTATTTCGGAACGAAGCAGATCATTTCCCGTCGGATTATTAGGCGAACAAAGGAAAATAAGTTTGGTATGCTCGTCGGTAACTGCCAGCAATTTGTCAGCAGAGAACTGGAAGTCATCATCCAACAATACTTTCCGATATTCCACATCGTTTACATCGGCACAGACCTGATACATTCCATAGGTAGGATCAATAGCTACTACATTATCTTTACCCGGTTCACAGAAAGCACGAAAGACCAAGTCGATGGCTTCATCACTGCCGTTTCCGAGAAAAATATGTTCGGGAGATACTTTCTTAATTTTCGACAACAATGTTTTCAGTTCACACTGCATAGGGTCCGGATAACGGTTGTGAGGTGTATTGTACGGATTTTCGTTTGCATCCAAGAAAACAGAAGCGGTGACTCCTTTATATTCATCACGTGCCGAAGAGTAAGGCTTTAATTTCCAGATATTCGGCCGGGTTAATTCTTGTAATGTTTTCACTTCTTTAAATTTTAAATTATGAATTTTGAATTGCTTTGAGACGAACTGTGACCGCATTTTTATGCGCATCCAAATGTTCGTTAGCCGCCATCTCCTCAATAGCAGGACCGATAGCCTTTATTCCTTCCGGGAGGATTTCCTGGAACGTAATTTTGCGGATAAAGCTATCCAGACTGACGCCGCTATATGCTTTGGCATAACCGTTGGTCGGCAGGGTATGATTCGTTCCGGAAGCATAGTCACCGGCACTTTCGGGAGTTAACGATCCAAGGAAAACAGAACCGGCATTTGTTACACGCTCTGCTACTTCCATGTAGTTTTCCGTTTCTATTATTAAGTGTTCCGGCGCGTATGCGTTAGTCAGTTCCAATGCTTCATCCAAATCCTTTACTAAAATCAGTTTACTATTCTCCAATGATTTTGCAGCAATTTCACGACGGGGTAATTCTGCTAATTGACGTTCTACTTCCGCCATTACTTCTGTTTGAAGTTTCTCGGAAGTGGTAATCAATATAGCCTGACTATCTATTCCGTGTTCTGCCTGTGACAAAAGATCTGCTGCTACAAAAACCGGGTTGGCAGATGCATCAGCCAGAACTTCGACTTCAGAAGGACCGGCAGGCATATCAATAGCTACATCACGCAGGCTTACTAACTGTTTGGCAGCTGTCACATATTGATTGCCTGGACCAAATATCTTATATACTTTGGGGACACTCTCCGTTCCATAGGCCATAGCGGCAATAGCCTGCACACCACCAGCCTTGAATATTTTACTGACACCTGCCAGTTGCGCAGCAAAAAGAATAGCCGGATGAATATTTCCATTCTTATCGGGAGGCGTGCAAAGTACGATTTCCTTGCATCCTGCAATTTTAGCCGGAACAGCCAACATCAATACAGTTGAGAAAAGTGGTGCTGTTCCACCCGGAATATACAATCCCACTTTTTCGATTCCTACCGATTTTTGCCAGCAAGTCACACCGTTCATTGTTTCTACCTTCTTTCCGATAAAACGTTGGGAAGCATGAAAGGTTTCAATATTTTGTTTTGCCAGGGAGATGGCTGCTTTCAGTTCATCGCTTACCAATGTTCCGGCAACCTGTATCTCTTCAGGAGTCACAGCAAGCGCAGACAAGGCGACTTTATCAAAAGTAGCTTCATATTCCAAGACGGCTTTGTCACCTTCTGTTCTTACCTTATTTATAATAGAGCGAACAGTGTCGAACAAATTTTCCGTATTCAGTGCCGGACGTTTCAAAAGTTCCGTCCACTGTTTTTTTGAGGGATATTTAATCAGTTTCATAGTTTATATTTTATTTAGGCACGGATTACACGAATTACACGGTATCTAGGATTAGCGACTACATTATCTATGTAATCCGTGAAATCTGTGCCTATATATATATTTATACAATCATCTTTTCAATCGGCAGTACTAAAATGCCTTCCGCTCCCAGTCCTTTCAGTTTTCCAATGATTTCCCAAAAACGTTTTTCATCAAGTACTGTATGGACAGAGCACCAGCCTTCCTGTGCTAACGGCATCACCGTAGGACTCTTCATACCCGGCAATACAGCAATGATTTCTTCCAGTTTATCTTTCGGAGCATTCATCAATACATATTTTTTATCTTCGGCTGTTTTTACTGCATTCATGCGGAACAGCAGTTCTTCGAGCACTTCTTTTTTCTCGTCGCTCATATTCTTGTTGCCAATCAGCAATGCTTCCGACTTCATTACGACTTCCACTTCTTTCAAACGGTTACTTACCAACGTAGAACCGGAGCTTACAATATCAAAAATAGCATCAGCCAATCCAATTCCCGGAGACACTTCTACAGAACCGGTAATCACGTGAATTTCAGCATTTACACCATTTTTCTTCAGGAAGTTGCGAAGAATAACCGGATAAGAAGTAGCGATCTTCTTACCGTTAAACCATGACAAACCGGGATATTCAATATCTTTCGGCATAGCCAATGAAAGGCGACACTTACTGAATCCCAAACGTTTGATGATTTCCGCATCTTCTTCCTTTTCCATAAATTCGTTTTCGCCAACAATTCCTAGGTCTGCCACACCGGTAGCCACTGTCTGCGGGATATCATCATCACGAAGGAATAGAACTTCAATAGGGAAATTGGAAGACTGCACCAATAAGGTACGTTTTGTAGTGCTCAACTTAATATCCGACTCTCCTAAAAGTGCCATTGTCTCTTCGAAGAGACGTCCTTTGGCTTGTACTGCGATTCTTAACATGACTTTATTTAATTTTTAATTATAATATGCGTTGAGAAATAAAAAAAGGCTTACCGTATTCGGCAAGCCTTAGTTATCGTTTATATAGTTATACACAATATCATCCACGCCCACCGATTATTCGTTAGGAAAATGATGATGATGATGTGTAGTTGTATATTTCATATTTCTTTTATTAACTGCGACAAAAGTAAAGCATTTGTTTGAAACCACCAAACATTTATCACAAAAACTTGAGTTTTTATTTCAAATTAAAGGCAATATCTCTTCCGGCTCTACATCACATTTCGTAAAATGCATTTCGTCTTTCGACTTTTCTTTCGAGAAAGTAAAGTAAGTACAAACTGATTCCGTGCACACTTCTCCATCCTTATTATATAGCTTTGCTTCAACAATGACAATGTTCCGCTTCACTTCTTTAATAGAGGCACGCAATACTATATGAGAATCTTTGGTATCAACAGATTTTCGGTAACGGGTTTCCATCTTCGAAGTCACTCCAGTCGTTTGTAGTTTACGAAGCACCACCCACGCACAGATTTCATCCATCAAAACTGCTTGAATACCGCCATGCAAAGTGTCAATCCAGCCTTGATACTCGGGACGTGGTTTCCAAATGCTCACTACTTCGTCACCATCTTCATAAAATTCCATTTTTACTCCGGCTTCATTATTCGGAGCACACCCGAAACAATTGTACCCTTCCAAACCCTTCCAGGGATTTATTATCTTCTTCATAGTTCTCTCTTTTATTTAGTTTTATTTCCCAAATATAAGCAATTTATGAAAAAGAGACGCCATTTTCACTGATTTACTTTCTAATACAACGAATAGCGAAAGCTTTCGTATCAATACCCGCATTAGATTCTTCTATGATATTCGTATCACTTTTCATGTAGAAAACCTTAGTATCGATGGTGGCATTTGTATTGTCCAATGTCCAATATGCCAAATGTTTGTTCTCATAATCTGCTTGAAAAGCCCCTACATACATTCCTACAGGAATACCATTAAAACCGGATAAATTAGTTGCAGGTTGCACTTGTTCTTCCGTCTTCAGGGACAACCAGATCCCTGACTTCAACAAAGAAGCTTCCCCCTTCAAGTAGTCTTTTAAAATATTCCAGTCTTCCCAATTCGGTATACTCCAGTGAGTTGGCAAGATCCTACCGGAAAGCGCAACATTAGCGGTATAAAAATAATGCTCTGTAGTAGATTGCAAATATCCGGCTAGATTTGCTGTTACCTGATTCAATTTAGGGAGCGCATCACCGTTTACATATAAAGATGCCTCCAAATTACTCCTCATCCAATATTGGGTTCCGATCTTCACTAGCGGATAATTATGGATGACTCCTCCACGTACGTCGCGAGCCACATCTTCCAATGCTAGAACAGATAATACATCATCGGCCATCGCAACCGACAAGGAGATCGTTCCGTCTGCCAGCACATAAACATTATTACGAGCCAATAAGGTGCCATCCACATAGGTTAATGAATGATCTTCCATATTCCATGATACACTTCCACCATTCACTTTTCCTGATTTTCCTAATAACTGTGCTACAATCCCTTGAGATAAATTAACGCTACCGTCTTCTTTCATCGGATAGGCAACAATCGCTTGAGAAGAAAAATCCGGAGTAACAAGATACTCTTTACATATTTCGGCTACTTGTTTTCCCGAATGTATCACTTTGTACACATTCGATTTTTCAAAAGTCAATTTCGAAACATCTATGTATTTATGAAGAATAACTGATTCGGTATGATCCACTTCAGTCCCATCCCAATCTCCGATTTCTCCGTCCACTTTGCTCATCAATATATCTTCGGCCGATACAAATGTTATTTCCAATTCTCTCTGTTTTCCACTTTCCAATTGTAAAGTAGATGGTAATAAACTGGTATATAGTTTACCGGCAGCTTCCAATGTTATGTATTGGTATCCGGCTGTCGCCTCTTGAGGGATCAAAATAAGCTCTTTTCCTACCAGTCGACCGTCTTTTATTTCCCATTCTCCTGCAGGAGTAATATCTTTCTCTTCAGAATAGGCAGAGAATGTTTTCTTTTGAAAATCATAAATAGTTTTAGTATAAAAGCCACTCACCGAAAGTGTAGGTTTCACAGACAGTATTTCTTCTATATTCTCTCCCTCTCCGGGGACAAGGACTATTTTCATGCGAAAGAACTGGTGATTGTAAGTCAAAGCAACTGCATCTTTACTGGCTAATACTTCCTTTTTGGAAGCAACTAGAAAATCAGAATGAGAATAATCATTCGGTTTATCTTGAGTTGTTGCAACGGTCACTTGCATGGAACTTTCCCCCATTGCTACCCCACTATTCTGATATGGATAATAACTGATTAAATTCAATGTAACTCCATCATCCGGATAGTAAACCGACTCATCAGATACAAACTCACCAGTAGATGAACGCACAAAATGAAGATTATCCGCATAACGTTCTTCTTGCATTGTAGTAGTTCCTGCAAGTGCAAATAACCCCACTTCATCTTTTTCTCCAAAACTATTGTTTACTACACGAGTATTCATGATCTCATGAATATCAGCTACAAACTTCAACGGAATATCTCCATTATTATTGATTTCCCCTTCTTCCTCCGAAATATGGTTTACACAAGCAGTAAACATAGTACAACAAAGGATAATAAAACCTACTCCCATAAATAGGTTATGGCATGTTTTCATTTTGTTTTTCTATTAGTTCAAAAAAAGAAATTCTTGATTAGGCAGAAAGAATGCCATAAGAGGAAGTATTCACTTTCGGTTATGAAAAACCATACAACACGTCTGTTGCAACTGTAGAATCTTAAATTCCCACATTACAGTTTGAAATGTGGAAGCGAAAGTACAGATTATAGTTAAGAAAAGAAATATTTTCCTTTAAAAAGATTAATCTTTTATATAAAAAACACGTAATCAGCCATTTACATAGCACATGCAAAAACAAGACATTCTGAACTCCACATTATTATATTAGCATTGGTTATTATTTACTATCCATCATTTATTTCAAAAAGAATACCCCACTTCTATTCCGGCAATGTGTCTGCCTTGCGAAGATGCATATTGATAACAATAAAATGCATCCAATGACCAACGTTTGGCTAAAGCAATCTCCACTCCGGGACGATAGCGCATACGGTCTGCTCTCCAAAAAGAGGTATCATCCAGACTTTGATAAATTTCAACAGAGAAATAAGGAGAAACGATTCCTTTTGTAGGAGCATAGGATAGCTTCAAACGAGAACGTAGACGAGTTTCAGAATCACCACGGTCAAAAGTCTGCTGAAATCTCTCCCGCAAAGACACTTTCAACCATTGATAACGAAAGTTGGCAGTGGCAGATATATGATAGCGATGTCTCAACTTCCAGTCTGAATCACCCAAATTCCGAAAATGGGTCTCATATCCCACTCCCAGATTCAAAAAAGAACAAGGGCGATAACTTCCACCAACTGTCAGGCCCCAACGATCTAATCGACTTACATCATCCTTCATACGTAATTCCAAATCACCTGAAACCGAAAAACGAGAATCTATCTTATGATTTACCTTAAATTTAGTCCATGTATTGAAATCATCACTTTGTGCCCATGTGGGAAACGACATTCCAAACAACAACACAAACAGCCAAATCTTAGTATTTAATATTATTCTACTCATTGATTATCGGGTTAAAGTTACAAAGATAATAAATTATCTCCGGCAAAGAAAAAGCATGATACTGAAATAATACTGAAAAGACTGCTAATGTTGCATTAAAAGGAACACTTTGTTTCTCGGTGAGAAACGGGTCGTTCCTTTAAAAGAAACGACCCGTTGGTTTAAAAGGAAAAAAGTATCTAAGTAAAACACTAATATTCAAACTATTATTTTGGCTTCGCATTCCAAACTAACAACGCACAAAAAACTGACAATAAAGCCGCCCCTATCCAAAACCAATTGATATAGGTGAAGTCATAAACATCAATTCCGTTCTGAACCGTTTTTTGCCCTTCTATCAGTATACCACTCATCACATCCTGCAATCCGGCACCAATATAACTGGCAATGCCGACAACTCCCAATGCTGCTCCCGATGCATTGCGAGGAGCAATATCAACAGCCATCAAACCACCCAAAAAGCAAATTAGTACTCCAATTCCTAAACCAAAAAGAATCATAGCCAACACATCTATCCAAAAATGTACGCCCGGAACCAACAGGAAAAGGCAAAGTGCAAATACATTCATCAATCCGAAGATTAAGGCAGGAATATTGCGACGACCACCAAACAATTTATCTGAAATCACTCCGGAAAACATCGTACCGATGATACCACAAACCGGACAGATAGAAATGATAAAACTGGCATCCAAGGTAGAATACCCTTTTTGAGCTTCCAAGTAAAAGACGCCCCAGCTGTTTATCGCATAACGACTGATATACATAAAAGCACTCGAAAGGGCAAGAATCCAAATGGCAGGCATCATCAACACCTGGCGCTGTGCTTTATTGAAATCCGCCGTTTCTGTTGCACTCATCTCTTTTTTCTGTTTGGGAACATTCACTGGAGGGAAACCCTGACTCTCAGGAGTGTCATGAAAGAACTTCCACACGATTAAAGCTCCAAACAAACCGACAATACCGGCTCCGAAGAAGCCGTATCGCCAACCCAAGACACTGACAATAGACGCAATAATCAAAAAGGTTAACGCCTCACCGATGTTATGGCTGGCAGACCAAAATCCGTAATAAGAACCCCGTTCTTTGTCCGTGAACCAACGGGAAAGGCCAACCACGCAAGAGGCGGCCCCCATAGACTGAAACCATCCACTAATTCCCCAAAGGACAGCAAACAGAATAAAAGAATTGGTAAAGCCGAGACATAAGTTCACTAATGCCGTAACCAATAAACCAGTAGTCATGAAACGATTGATATTGCTACGGTCGGCAAGGAAACCATTCGTGAACTTTCCGAGGGCGTAAGTGAAGAATAATACAGAGCCGATTATTCCCAGCTCCGTTTCAGAGAAGATTCCTTCCTCTACGATGGGCTTCTTTACGACATTCAGACTAAGGCGGCAAACGTAATACATACCGTAGCCAAAGGTTGCCGAAAGGAAAGTAGACCATTTCAGATACTTCAAACGACGTTCATCGGAAGAGGACAAAGCCTCCCCGTTACAAGGTCCCGGTGAAGAGACCTTGTAAAAGTTTATAAGCTGTTTTAACATGAAGAAATACGGTTAGTCGTGAAGTTTCTTTTTGTGCAGATATTCCAATAACAGCGCAGGACGATCGGTTTGAATTAATTTCGCTCCCTGATTAATGATCCATCCCCAGCTTTCATCCGGTTGATGAAGTTCTACCGCACGGTCATCATCATGACCGCCACATAGTTCGGGCCAAAGAGAATTGATAAACAAGTTAGAACCTGTATCACGCACTTTCTTTATCAGGTTAAGAACCTCCGGATTATCATTATCGAATACTAACTCATAAGCAGCAGGCTTCATGTGAGTCTGATAACTGTCAATAATAGCTTCGGCTCCTTCTTTGTGCAACTGTACAATAGGCATAAAAATTACTTTATCCAACACAGCACCGTTTTCAGCTTTCACTTGCTCATAAGGAAGCCCGGCTTTGATGACACACTGGTCGACTGTTCCAGTCTTCTCGAGTACGGCATAAGCCTCCTGAAAATAATCATAGCCCTTATCAATATTTACCATAATCTTACCTTTGCAGAGCAACATGACTTCCTCCAATGTAGGAATCTGATGTCTTGTTTTACAAGCTACCCCATTTTTTAGACGCATTGCTTTCAATTCCGCTAATGTAAAATCTTCCACCAGTCCTTTTCCGTTCATGGTGCGATTGATTGTTTTATCGTGCATCACTACCAAATGTCCGTCTTTGGTTCTTTTCAAATCAATCTCTACCATATCGACTCCCATATCAATGCAATTCTGTATACCTTGCAATGAGTTTTCCGGAGCATTACGCCAGTCGGCCCGATGTGATACAACCAGTATTTTATCAGGATGATCTCCTAACAAGTTTTCTCTGATTTCTGTTATTCTATTTTGGGCAACAGCCAGTTGTACCAAACATAGAAGAAGTATGAAGTTACATATCCGTTTCATAAGTTCAAACATTAAGTATTTTAATTCAGTTTATTGTTTTTCCAGACCATTTTTTCTCCCCACATTGGTACATAGGTCTGTTCACAGTTAATCTTTGAAGCCCGTTCGAGTGCCAGTTCCAATGACCATCTCGATTCGTCAACACCTGCATGAGCAAGCTCCAGAATATGCGATAACAAGACATAATCCGGTTCTACCTGCCCTGCACCTGAACCCAGAATATTATTTTCAGTCAGTGCATTGGGAGCGTAACGTGGTATCAATACATTCACATGAGAAGCCAGATTCGTATATTGTTCCGGTTTATAGTTGGAGTCTCCTACATGCATAAAGACGAAGTTACCGGTATCTTCACCACAATCAATCGAAAATACAGTCACAAAATTAGATAACCCGGAATTGTTGTGATCGGTGATACAGGTTTTAATTTTGAATTTTCCTATTTCATAATCTTTATCTCCTTTTGCGGTATAAGGATATGTCGTATCCTTCAGGTAGTTGGACAATACCGGTTTGCCTAAATCAAACATAGCCTGAATAAGATCATTGTTATAATGATCGGAATGCTTATGAGTGACGCAGAGAAAATCAATATAAGGTGCCAGTTCTTTTGCCCAACGATGAGATATGTCAATAGCAAAACACCCTGACGGCGTCTTAACCACATACCCCATATTATAGAGTGCCCAAATCTCTGCTGTACCATTTTCCACTTTTGAGTTTTTAATTCCATCCATCACGCGGTCAAATGCACTCCGATAAAAATAGATAATAGGATCGCACTTTTCCATACTTGTACTTGCCTGGTCGAAGCCATTCAGATAGCTGACAAAATAATCATTTTTACATCTATCCGCATACCCCTGAATTTTGGCCAAAATAGCGGTACGTCCGGCATTGACAATCAAAGGAGAAGAACTCCACAACTGTTGTGCTGTGGCATCCACTTCCTCTGCCAATTGAGCAAGGATTCCTTCATAACCTGTTTCGGTACTGTTGTTGTCATCATCATCGCAGGCAACAAAACCTATTACCAAAAGGCAAAACAGTAAATATTGAATTTTTCTTATTATATCCATCTTATTTCAGTGTTTTATAATCATTTATTATTTTATTGAAAGTTTCAACGACCCGTTCCGGTGTTGGACGTGTATCATGGCTTTCATGATCTTTAGTCGCTTCATACATGAAAACTCCTTCATAACCGACTCCTTCGAGTGCGTGCATTAACTTTCCCCACTTAATATCGCCTTGCGTAGGAAGCCAGTGGCACTCGTTGACAAAATCAAAATCCGAAGCATGTATGGTGCCAATACGTTCACCAATGGTTTCTACAAAATGTTCCGTCGTTCCTTTTGTATAATGATTGGTATCAAAACAAACCTTCACACCGGGAATATCTTTGATAATCTCCCAAAGTTCTTCAGGAGTATTTCCCAGACAAGTCCGCGGCAGATTCTCTATACATAACTGTGCTCCTATCTGATCCGCATACTTCTTCAGATAAGCGATAGACCTGGAAGCATTGGCTATTCTTTGTGCCCGAATACTGTCGTCAATCGGTTCGGAACTTGGATGCAGAACTAAACATTTTGGTTGAAATTGAGCACACTGTTCAATCATCTCCGCCATAAAATCTACATTTTCTTTCCTTTTCTTTTCATCGAGAACCGATATATCCAGCGTTCGGGAAAAAGGAAGATGTATAGACCAGACTTTGATACCGGCACTATCAATTTTTGCTTTCATATCCCGAACACGAGGAATGACCTCATTTGCCGGAACGCCTCTATAACACTGGTTAAATGCAACTTCCACATACTCTAGCCCCACAGACCGAGCTTGAGAAAAGTCTGTGGAAGCAGGTACTTTCCACAAAGCCGTAGTAGTACCTACTTTATATTTCTGTGCATATACTCCCATTGTCATCGTCATAAATACAATAAAAACCGAGATTCTCATTATCACTTACTTTTGACGGTTTGTACCTTGAATATCACCACCACGAATGCTCCAGGAGTCTGTCTCCAAAGTCTTATTGATATCAAATGCTTTGACAGCACCTATATTACCAGATCCGATCGTTCCGCAATAAAGCCGTTTGTCCGGACCAATAGTAACAGCTGCCATGACTTGTTGCCCTACAGTCTCTTCAAAAACGATGTTTCCATTAGTGATATCAAGTCCCAACACTTTGTTATTCGATTGAGTACCTATATAAAGAATACCATCCGTGCTCAAGGCACCTCCACTGTAATTCAAATTGTTGCCTACCTTTTTCTCCCAGATTTTAGATCCACTAGAATTTACCGCATGAACCGTCTGTGAATTTTTCTCCGTAAAGTAGATATTACCATTTTTATCTACAATCGGGAAATAGGCATCCCCTTTCGTTGTCGGATACGTCCATTTCTTTGTCCCGTTTGTCATATCGACAGCAACAAGTCCGCCTCCTTTCAACGTTGCATAAAGCACCTGATCTTTCAAAGCAAACGTAGCCTGTTCTGTCACATTTACTTCTTCCAATTTCCATATCTGATCCTTATTCGGTTTAAAAGCATAAATAGCAGCACTTGTACCCGCATAAACATTTCCGGCTTTATCAATAGCTACCGCACTACCTGTTGCTCCGTCAAGGGATTGTTGCCATTTTATAACGCCACTGGATGCATCGAGGGCATACAACGTACTCTTATTAGTAAGACAGTAAAGAACACCATCGACAGACAATGCAGGAAAAGCACCTACCGCAGCATCCAATTTAACCGCCCACTTTTGGGTTCCATTCGGATTTATAGCATATACATTATTAATAGTAGCATTTCTTACACACTGATATATGGTACCATCAGAAGCCACCAACGCACCTCCACCATACGTTATCTGACTGATAGCAAACACCCATTTGAATTCACCGCTCACTACATCAATAGCAAATAAATGCCCTGCAGGAGTAGATGTTGGAATATACATTGTTTTTCCATCCGGAGAGAACACCGGATTGGAAGTCTTTACATATCCGGTAAGTCCGCCAAAGTTCAAATCGACAGAATTCCATTTATAATTGCTGACTGTAACAGCCAGACTACCCGACTCGGTTGTGTTATTTACATAAGTCACCGTGACAGCTACTGTATAAGTTCCGGTAGTAGCAAATGCATGTACAGGATTGTTTTCTCCTGATGTCGTACCATCACCAAAATCCCAGCTTACCGATTTCACTTCACCTGCCATAAAATACATATCGTTATAAGCAAAGGCGCAAGGTTCCCACACGACCAGTTCCGTATTGGCAAGAATAGGATAGATCAATCCCGGAGTAGCTGAAGTCTCCACTGGAATAGAATTGCCCGTAGGATAAACACAAACTACGTTGAACGTATATTCCTGATCGTTAGTCAACCCGTCAACAATGTATTCTTCCAATGAAGTATCATCCAGATTGATAATCTGATTGCCCGGATTAACAGTAACCTGATAACGGGTAAAACGTTCACTGGCAGGTTTTGTCCATCTTAAACGCACTCTTTCATTGCCGGCTGCTGCCGTCAGATCAGAAATTGGGTATCTCGCATTCTTCGGCGTACAGGCAGCGGTAGTTTTACTAGCTAATCCTCCTGTATAACGAGGCTGTACAGAAAAAGTGTAAGCAACGTCATTTACTAGATTATTGATTGTGGCAGTCATTGTTTTTGCATCCACAGTCATCTCACCTCCTTCCGCATCTGACGATCCGGAAGTCCAAAGAATCAAATATTCATTAGGCCGGGCATTTTCGTATGCCTCCCAAGCAAGAGTCACATTCATATCTCCAGCTGTTGCCGTAAGTGACTTCAGTTCATATAAATCGAAATTCGCTTTTGGCAGTTCTTCTTCACAAGCAGTAAAAACTACTGTGAGAATAAACAACAAGCTATATATTATTTTTTTCATTGTCTGAATTCTTTTAGTTTAACCCTATTAATATCCCGTATTCTGCCACAACAATTCTGTGTTGTTTATTCTTTCCAATTCCGTTTTGGGAATAGGATACAGGAATTGGTAATCCTGAATAATATGTCCTTCCGCTTTCATGGCTTCCTTAGCACCTCCCATACGTACCAAATCAAACCAACGCTGTCCCTCATAAGGAAATTCCTGTTGACGTTCCAGCATAATCGCATTACGGAAACTATCCTGATCGGGTAACTCTGTAATCAAAATCGGAGACAATCCGGCACGGGTATGTACAGCATTCAAAGCAACCAAGGCTTCTGAATTCTGCAAATTACTATAGCTAATTTCATTCAAAGCTTCCGCATACATCAACAATACATCGGCATAACGGAGAATAATCTGGTCATTACCAACAGTGTTATAAGTCGCGCTCTTGACATCTTTAAATTTATTCATGACACAAACCTTATCTTCCACCTTTACATAAGTAATCAAGTCTTTCCGCTTATCCCCGTCTTTATAACATTCTTTCAGCGCCTTTGTCTGATTGGTATCGTCGGTCAGGTTAATAATAGAGAACCAGTATCCATGCCCTTCTCCTTCCACATCCTTATTAAAGCGAACAGCAAAAATGATCTCATCATTCATTTTATTATTTACATCAAAAACCCGCTCCGGAGTAGTCATCAGAGAATACTTACCTATCAATTGAGATAACACATTTCGAGCTTCCGTCCATTTATGGAAAGTGAGGTAAATCTTGCCGAGCAGTGCCATTGCAGCACCGGAAGTCACTCGTCCCATATTGGTACTTGTATAAGAAGACGGCAACATACTTTCATTAATAACCTGATTCAAATCACCGACAAGGAAATCATAAACCTGCTGGTCTGAACTACGTCCGATTTTCAGAGCCTCGGCCACTGTTACCACCTTATTAGTCATCGGTATTCCTCCCCACAGACGGTACATATTAAAATAGGTAAGTGCACGAATGAAAAGGGCTTCTCCTTTATATTGTTTTTTCAAAGTAGCGTCAAAGTTGGCTTCATCAATCCTATCTAATATAAGATTACAACGATAGACTCCGTTATTAAAATTCGCCCAAGCATTTTCCAGGATTCCATTAGAAGCTTTATCTGCAAACTGATCGATATCATAACGGTCCTGCGTTCCGGCAGTAGGTGCGCTCAATGTCAAATTATCACTCCGATATTCGCAACACTCCGTAAAATAGGAAACCTGTGTCTGCAATTTAGAGTAACATCCCATCACAGCTACATTAAAATCGTCTGCTGTCTTATATACCTTATCGGTAGGCACACTGCTACTTGGTTCCAAATCGAAGAAACTATCTGTACAGGCAACTGATAGAAAAGCAGTTGACAAGAATAGTATTAGTTTATATTTTTTCATACAACGTGTATTTTAAAGGATGATTAAAGAGTTACATTCAATCCGAATAAGAATGTTTTAGCCAATGGATAAGTACCATAGTCCTCACCCGGTGAAAGAGAATTAGACGGTCGAGCATTCACTTCCGGATTGTATCCGCTATAATTAGTTGAGGTCCAGAGATTTTGTCCGGAAACGTATACTCTCAACTTTTCTACAAAAAAGCGCTGGGTCAGATTCTTCGGCAGAGTATATCCCAGTGTCACATTCTGCAATCGCAGATAAGAGCCATCTTCCAAATGCCAGGTTGACGTACGTCCATTATAACCTTTTGATTTACGATTGGCACGATTCACCTGACCGTTTCCCGGATCTTCCGGACTCTTCCAACGATTCAAGGCGATGGTAGTGCCATTGGTATTGCCTTCCAGATTATCAATGTAACGGCGATTCAAGTTCAGAATCTCATTACCATACACTCCCTGGAAATTGAAATCAAGATCAAATCCCTTAAACCACACTTTTCCCCCGAATCCATAGGTGAAATCAGGCATATAGTTACCTACTATCGTACGGTCTTTATCCAAGTCCATCACACCGTCTCCATCTACATCCACAAACCGGAAATCTCCGGGCTTGGTATTGCTGAAATGAGGATATTTCTTTAATTCTTCTTCATTGGAGAAAATACCATCCTGCACCAACAGATAATAACAGCCAATAGGTTCACCAACTTTCGTTATGTAATACGCATGATCTACACTACCGGTAGATATGATAGGAGCATTACCCGGACCGAGCGCTTTTACTTCATTTGTATTCGTAGCATAATTGGCATTGAATGAATAACCGAAATCTTTCGTTATATTCTTCTGTGAGGTCAATGCAATTTCCCATCCCCGATTGTTTACTTTACCGATATTCATCAATGCAGTGCTATATCCGGTCAGATGAGGAACAGGTACGTTCAACAACATATTAGAAGTGTTGGTATTATAATAATCCACAGTCAGTCCCAGCAATCCTTTGAACATTTGTAAATCAAGACCCACATTCACCATCGCATTCTTTTCCCAACTCAAATCCTCATTCTTTATGGTACTAGGTTTATATCCATTCACCAACTGCCCATTACCTGTACCGAGTATATAGTTATCGGAAGCCATCAGAGACAGGTGGTCATAATTACCAATCTGGAAATTACCGGTAACCCCATAACTGGCTCTAAGTTTCAAGTCATCAACAAATGACAGGAATTTTGCTTTCGTGAAAAAGTCTTCTCCACTTATTCTCCATGCAAAAGAAGCAGAAGGAAAATATCCCCAACGGTTGTTTTTTCCAAAACGGGAAGAACCGTCTGCACGAATGGCTGTTGAAGCCATATACTTACCTTTATAGCTATACTGTACACGTGCCAGATAAGAAGCAATTGTCCACTGTGTTTTATCAGATGCACCTTTCGTCACCGTACCTCCGGAAATCGTTTGTATGTAGTCATTCGGGAAATCGGTAGCCGTCACATTATCACCTTTATATGTTTCTTTTTGAGCCGATTGTACTAAAACGACATTGATAGAATGAGCATCCTTGATGGTCGTATTATAATTGATTTTATTCTCAACCAACCAGTTGAAGTAAAAACCAGATGAACTGTATGCAGTAGGATTCGACTTCACATCATAATATTTCTGTCCTAATAACGGAAGCTCCGATGAACGGTATTGATCGTTATGCGAACCGTAATAATCACCACCAAAAGAAATGTTATAGGTAAGCCCTTTATATAACTCCAATTCCGCAAAGACTTTTCCCACAATAGCCATACGGTCTACAACATCCGATTGGAGGTTTGCCATGGCTACCGGATTTAATACGGCATTGTGCTGATAGTCATTCCCAATTCTCCAATATCCGTTTCCCTGATAGTTATAGCTTCCATCCGCATTATACACCGGCCATACCGGAGGCATCATCAAGGCTGATTGCACAATACCATTGGACCCGGAAGCATCTACCCGGTTGGAAGTAGAATAAGAAGGAGAAAAATTCAGACCGAATTTCAGTCTTTTATATTTCCCGTCCAAATTCATACGCATACTATATTTCTTAAAATCGGAATTAATGATAATACCTTCTTTATCATAATAGTTGGCTGAAATAAAATAACCGACTGTTTTTCCTCTGCCGGAAATAGATACATTGTGGCTGGTAGTAGCAGCAGTACGGAATATAGCGTCTTGCCAGTCCGTATCGGTCAGTCCTTTGTCACCATTCAGATAAGGAAAGAGTTCAGTGGGGATACGTTCCCATGAGTTGGGACGCATTCCATTCGGATCGTCCGGTGATCCACCGGGATTGGCATCCAGATAGGCGTTGTCATGCCCATCTTTTGCAAATTCGGCAAACTGATATGCATTCATCATTGAAAGTTTCTTCGAAACACTCTGGATACCATAATATCCATCATACTGCACTTTCATTTTCTCCGACTGCCCCTGTTTGGTTGTGATAATAATTACACCATTCGATCCACGACTACCATAAATAGCTGCCGAAGAAGCATCTTTCAAAACTTCTACAGATTCAACATCATTATTATTCAGATTGGCAAATCCACGTTCCACCGGTACACCGTCGATAATATAGAGAGGATCACTACCTGCATTCACTGTGCTGATACCACGAACACGGATACTTACGCTTCCTTCCGGATCACCACTAGGTTGCGTAACCTGTACTCCCGGCATTTTTCCCGCCAACGCCTGACGAAAATCGGAAGCGGAAACTTCTGCTATTTGTTCGGCTTTCACGGAAGAAATAGAAGTAGAAACATCTCTTTTTCTCTGAACACCATAGCCTACCACGACTACTTCATCGATCATCTTACTATCTTCCACCAACGTGATTTTTGCCGTATTCTTATCTTTTGCAGAGATATTCACCGTTTTATAGCCGATATAAGAAATAGTCAGTGTGGCAGATTCCGGTACATTCATGATTGAATAACGCCCGTCGATATCGGTAATGGTACCACTGCCTTCTCCTTTAATCTGAACACTGGCACCAATCACCGGTTCTCCTTTATCATCTGCAACAATTCCTTGGATAGTGCGTGTACGTTGAGCTGTTTCTTCCTTTTTAAGCGGCTGTTTGCTGACAGCAATTGTATGATCGGTCCTATTGAAATAAAGTTTGGCCTGGGTGGTTATCTCCCCCAGAATCTGTTTTAATGAAGCATTTTTAATGTCGAAAGAAACTCTCGGAGCTTTGTTCACTGTCTCCTGGTCATAGAGAAATTTAAAATTAGTCTGTTTGCTGATTTTATTGAAAACACTTTCTACCGGCTCATTTTGCACGCGAAGCGTTATATCGTGCTCTTTCAGTGTTTGAGCAGCAGCCGGAACAATTAAAATGAAGGTGAATAGTAAAAAAGCTAAAAACAAACAGCTATTTTTACTTATCCCTTTACAAATAAGAAGATTATTCATAAATTTGTGCGTTTTAGTAATTGACTAAAGTTATTAAAAACAAGCAATACGCGATACGTTATTCATTTGGGTCGAAGCTTATGAATATCCGTCCGGATTGCGGATAGGGGCATTCCTTTGGAGTGCTTCTATCATTTTAGGGGATTCATGAAGGGGCTGTTTTCATCTATTATTCTTTTAAAGGTTGAACATTATCTTTTCTTCATCTCATTCTTTATAAAGAAGGACATTAATGCCTTCTTTCTTATATTTGATATCACCACTGATAAATTCGATGGATTTAAGTACGGCCTCCAGACTCTTATTATCGTGCTCACCGGTAATCAAGTTGTTGAAATCCTGACCGGGAGCAAAAGTAATCCGGCAATTATATACACGCTCCAGTTCTTTTGCCACATCCCGAATCGGTGTACTGTAGAAACGTAAACCTCCTTTCATCCAGACAGCCACTCCCCTGTCTTCTGTTTTCTTGCTATATTCACCGGAAACCGTATTGATAAGCACTTGCTCTTTTGCGGTCAGCCTCATCATCGCTTCCGGTAAATCAACCTGTACTTTACCACTCTCCACACTCACAGATACAATCTCATCCGTTGAATAGGACTTGACATCAAAACGAGTACCCAATACCCGAACATCCAGCCGCTTCGTCTTTACAACAAATGGCATCTTTTCATTACGGGCAACACGGAAATATCCCTCACCTTCAAGTTCTATTTTACGGCTATCTCCCACAAAACGTTCCGGATAACGCACTTGAGAACAAGAATTCAATACCAAAAGAGTTCCATCCGGCAAAGTCACTTGTCTTTTCTCACCAAAAGAAGTGGTGACTTCAGCAAGCGTGACCTGCTGTTCATTCATATACCGGAAAAAGTTGACACTCCCTATTATAATGGCTATGACAGCCGCCGTACTAACCGCCACCACAGACGCCCGACGGAACCAGGTACGTTTTTTGTGTTCAATACGTTTCAATAACTGACGTGCCTCTCTCTTATATTTTTCCCGTTCCAAATCAGTAGCAGGCTGCAAGTTCCCGGACTCTTCCCAAACCTCTGCTGCCAGTTCATCCAATAAATCTTGGTTTTCTGCCTCTTTTATGCTTTGCAAAAGTTGTGAAGCCTCTTCCCTGGTATAAAGGTCATCCAGATAACGATGCAATTTATCTTTTTCTGTTTTAGTATCTTTCATCATACATTCAAAATAAGGATATTAATTTCCTTCCCTTTGTATAAGTAATACACAAAAGTAAGAAAGAGCTAGGGTGTGATTAACATTTATTATAAGTTTAAACAAAATAGAATCAAAAGTATATCAGCTGATGTACTTGAATATTTAGTCAGATAAGAACGAATCACTTTCAGAGAAACAGAAATATGTTCCTGCACCGTATGAACAGAGACACCCAACGCTTCGGCTATTTCTTTATGAGACATCTGTAACTCACGGCTCATTTTGAACACTTCCCGTTGGCGGGGTGTCAATTGTTCCAATGCACGGGCAACAATCTCTTTCAAATCATTGAGCAAAATATGGTTATTGGTCTCGTTTGTTGAATCGATCGCTTGAGAAAGAATCTGTTCTTTCAGCTGATCTTCATTAGCCATGTCGCGCAACTGATTCAGAATACGATTACGTACGATGGTATAAAGGTAGGAAGAAAAAGAGGCTTCGGGATTGATGAAACGACGAGTTTGCCAGACTACCATAAATGCATCCTGAAAAATATCTTCAGCAAATTCACGCGACTTGACGAACTTCAGGGCGAAGTAGAGCAAACGATTCTTGTAAGCGGCATAAAGTTCGCAAAAGGCCTCTTCATCTCCGTCTATCAGACGGAGAACCAATTCCCGTTCATTTACAAGAGTGTCTGTTGCGTACATATTTTCTTTATTTTTGGGCACAAAGGTATTGTTATGATGTTACAAACGTATGTATTTTTTCTGAAATAAAAAAATAAAAGCGCTCTCACCGAAAAGATGAGACCGCTTTTATTTCATTTATCATTCAAGACTGTGTCTTATCGAAGATTTTAATTTTTCCCTTTCTTATAATTTTCCAATCCGGTCTGCAAGAATTCGATATACTTAGGAATATCTTCGTTATAAGCATACGACTTATTCAACGGTTTGCCCTGATTGTCCAACAATACATAGAAAGGCTGGGCATTGGCTCCGAATTTCACACGTTGCAGATAACTCCATTTATCGCCGACAGTACGCAAAGTACGTTCTGTACCGTTCTCGATTATCTTTACGGGTTCAGTCAACGGAGTCTTATTATCCACATAGAGAGTAATCAGTACGTAATCGTTATTAATCAAATCACTCACTTTCGGATCAGTCCACACCGCTGCTTCCATCTTACGACAGTTTACGCAACCATATCCGGTAAAGTCAAGCATAACGGGTTTCCCATTCAGACGGGCATATTCCATACCTAAATCATAATCATCGAATTTCGCATGTACCTCGTTCTTATACAAGTTGAAGTCTTGCGTCTGCATAGGCGGAGCGAATGCAGATACGGCCTTCAATGGTGCTCCCCACAAACCGGGCACCATATATACGGCAAATGCAAAAGAGATTAATGCCATAAAGAAACGAGTGACTCCTACCCTATCACTATCGTCATCATGCGGAAATTTGATCTTACCCAACAGATAGAATCCAAGCAAAGCAAAGATTATAATCCACAGAGCCAGGAATGTTTCGCGGTCAAGCAGCCTCCAACCATAAGCCAAGTCAGCTACCGACAAGAATTTAAGCGCAAACGCCAATTCGAGGAAACCCAGCGTTACTTTGATTACATTCATCCATCCACCGGACTTCGGCATAGATTTCAGCCAAGACGGGAACAGGGCAAAAAGTGTAAATGGCAATGCCAAAGCAATGGCAAATCCTAACATACCAATTGCCGGAGCAACCACACTTCCTGTGGTAGATACCTGTACCAGCAGAAATCCGATAATCGGACCTGTACAAGAGAAAGATACCAATGAAAGCGTGAAAGCCATCAGGAAAATACTTAGTAATCCGGTCGTAGATTCTGCTTTGCTATCTACTGCGTTTCCCCATTTCGAGGGTAGTCTGATTTCAAACGCTCCAAAGAATGAAGCGGCAAAAATCACCAACATCAGGAAGAAGAGAATGTTGAAAATAGCATTGGTAGATAAAGCGTTTAATGCGCTGGCACCGAAAATCAACGTGATAGCCAAACCTAATGCCACATAAATCACGACGATAGATGCACCATACGTCCACGCATCACGAATTCCTTTCTTTTTGTCTTTACTGCGTTTCAGGAAAAAGCTGACTGTCATTGGAATAATCGGCCACACACAAGGAGTGAACAAAGCCAATAATCCTCCAAGGAACCCTGTTATGAATATATATATCCAGGACATATCCTCCTGCCCGTGCTCCTCGCCTAATGCTTGCAGATCACTGATAACAGGTTTCCAAAGTTCACTGGAGGCAACTGCCGGCTGAATATCCGTAGCTGCTTCCGTTGTAGTTACAGGAACCAACTCCATCATAGCAGATGAGTCTTTCGAATCAACAGAAGTTGCCTCTTCTTTCTTATCTGCCTTATCCACTACTTTTTGTTCCGGTTGTTCTGCTTTCGGTTGTTCTGTTTTCGTTGCGGCAGCATTTCCGGCTTTTGCTACTCCCGAAAACTTGAATGGCACTTGAGTAGGAGGCAGACAACTCTCGTCATCACAAGCTCCGTATTCCAAATAACCTTCTATCGCGTAAGCTCCACCCGTAAATTTCACTTTCTGCACAAACTTTGCCGTATTCTCGAAATAACGTACCTTCATTTCGAACAATTTATCGAAACTAGCTACTTCTTTGCCCACAGGCTTCAATTTACCGACAAGCTCGACACCCGATTTATTATCAACATTAAATGTTGCAGAAATAGGACCGCCATCTCCCAGGTCGGTAGAATAAACATGCCAACCTTTATCAATGGCAGCCGTAAACACCACCTCTGCCTCCGTATCGGAGAGAGGTGTCAGTTCTGTTTTAAACTTTACCGGATCTTTGATCTGCGCTTGCAATGCATATACAACAAAGCTTAAAAGCAGGAAAGAAATTATTTTTCTCATCTTTATTTTTGGGGTTTATAATTCATAGTCTACGCATGCACGGCTTTCTTTCGTTTCAGCCAGAATCTTGCCGGCAGCTACGTGGTCGGGATGTGTTGCATAGAATTTCACATCTTCTAATGTATCAAACTCACTGTAAAGCGCAATATTCCATGTTTCACCGGGATTCATATTCAATCCGACTTCCACTTTGCGAATGACAGAGATTTTAGCAGGAAGAGCTTCTATCGCTTCCTTAAATTTAGTCATGACTACCAGTTTCTCTTCAGCAGGAACTTCGTCTTTTAACTTAAATAATACAATGTGTTTTACCATTACGTTGTTATTTTAATGAATTGTTTCTATATTTGTCTTGTTAATGCAATCATCGCATTAATAGTAATGCAAAAATACTCTATTTGGTTCAAATATACATTTAAAGAGATGTTAATTATAGGAATAGCAGGCGGAACAGGCTCCGGAAAGACCACCGTCGTACGGAAAATTATAGAAAGTCTCCCCGCAGGAGAAGTAGTACTCTTACCACAGGATTCATACTACAAAGACAGTAGCCATGTCCCGGTTGAAGAACGCCAGAATATCAATTTTGACCATCCCGATGCTTTTGAATGGAGCCTACTATCCAAACATGTCATGATGCTGAAAGAAGGAAATAGCATCGAACAGCCTACCTATTCTTATCTCACTTGTACGCGCCAGCCCGAAACGATTCATATCGAACCTCGTGAAGTGGTTATCATTGAAGGAATCCTTGCTTTATGTGATAAAAAGCTACGCAATATGATGGACCTTAAAATCTTTGTAGATGCCGATCCCGACGAACGCCTGATACGTGTTATCCAAAGAGATGTTATTGAGCGCGGACGTACTGCCGAAGCTGTAATGGAACGCTATACACGGGTTTTAAAGCCTATGCACCTGCAATTTATCGAACCTTGCAAACGATATGCCGACCTTATTGTACCGGAAGGCGGCAGTAATAAGGTAGCTATTGATATACTGACTATGTACATCAAGAAACACTTGAAGAGTTGAGAGTGGAGAGTTGAGAGTTAAAAGCAAAATGTCAGGTATGAATGTCAAGACACTGATTATCCCTTTATTCCTCGTATTGTTCTGTTGTGTGTTCGGATGCCGGAACAAACAACATAGTACAACGGATGAATCCGCACGTGATCTTCCACAAATAAAAGATAGTGGCGAACTCGTTGTATTGACATTGTATAGCTCTACTTCCTATTTTATTTACCGGGGACAGGAAATGGGATTCCAGTATGAACTTAGCGAGCAGTTTGCCAAAAGTCTGGGACTAAAGCTTAGGATTGAAGTTGCCAAAAGCGTTGACGAGATGATTCAAAAATTGCTGGCAGGCGAAGGAGATATGATTGCCTATAATCTGCCTATCACCAAAGAGTGGAAAGACAGTCTGCTTTATTGTGGTGAAGATGTCATCACCCATCAAGTGATTGTTCAGCAAGGAAGAGGAAAACAGAAGCCATTAAAAGATGTAACCGAACTGGTAGGAAAAGATATATATGTAAAACCGGGAAAGTATTACGACCGCCTCGTCAATTTGAACAGCGAATTAGGAGGAGGCATCCGGATTCATGAAGTTACCAATGACAGTACTACCATCGAGGACTTGATAACGCAAGTGGCGCAAGGAAAAATTCCGTATACAGTAGCCGACAATGACCTGGCAAAATTAAATAAGACCTATTATCCTAATTTAAATATCGATCTGTCTATCAGTTTCGATCAACGGTCTTCGTGGGCAGTACGAAAAGACAGCCCCGAACTGGCAGCCGCCGCTACTAAATGGCATCAGGAAAATATGACCTCTCCTGCCTACACTGCCAGTATGAAACGTTATTTTGAGAATAGTAAAATGATGCCCCACTCTCCTATCCTTTCATTGAAAGAGGGGAAAATATCTCATTATGATGATTTATTCAGAAAGTATTCCAAAGATATCGGATGGGATTGGCGTATGCTGGCGTCACTAGCCTATACTGAATCTAATTTCGATACCACAGCTGTTTCCTGGGCCGGCGCTAAAGGACTGATGCAGTTAATGCCTGCCACCGCCCGGGCAATGGGAGTACCTCCCGGCAAGGAGCAGAATCCGGAGGAAAGTGTGAAAGCAGCCATTAAATATATCGCCGCCACCGACCGCAGTTTCAGTATGATTCCCGACAAACAGGAACGACTCAACTTCATTCTGGCATCTTATAATGCCGGCTTGGGACATATATACGATGCCATGGCGCTAGCCGAAAAATACGGAAAGAACAAACTAGTATGGAAAGACAATGTAGAAAACTTCATCCTGCTCAAAAGCAATGAAGAATACTTTACCGACCCTGTCTGCAAAAACGGGTATTTCCGTGGTATTGAGACTTACAATTTCGTTCGTGATATCATGTCGCGTTACGAATCTTACAAGAAGAAAATAAAAGCGTGATTAATATTAAGTATCAAGTATTAACCGTGGCCTTTGAGGTGCTTATCCGCATGGCGTAATACTTGATATTTACTTAATACTTATTTTTTGGTTACTAAGCTGATTACGATGATGGCTAATACAGATAATGGTAAGGCAAATAATATCGGATCAATCACAGGGAAAGGATAAGTGGTAATCAATACATCCCGTCCAAATAATGCTTTGCAGATACCTAATGCTGCAGATTCTTTCTGATGAAGAAATACAAGGGCAAACAGGCTACCGATTGTTCCGACCCAAAGACTTGCCATGACACCCTGCTTAGTAGCTTTCTTCCAATATAAAGCACAGAAATAGGCTGGAAGAAAAGCTGCAGCACAAATCCCCATAAAGATAGAAGTTCCACGGGCGATAATATCATGAGGCAACATATAGCAAATAATGTAGCTAACCAGAATAGAGAACAATACTCCCAAACGAATCACGTTGGTCAGTTTATTCCGCGAACGGGGTTTATAAGTTCCATAAATATCAGAACCTACCGAAGCACCCATTGTATGGAATTGCGAGCTTAGTGTAGACATACTAGCCGAAAGGATACATAACATAAAGAGTGCGGCAAACCAGTCGGGCATCGCTTTATTAATAAAATATGGAATAATCTTATCGATGTCCTGCACTACTTCGGTAGCAACCGCTCCTTCTGTTTTCAGGAAGAAAAGGTTACTCAAAGCTCCGGCATGATAGATAGCTCCTACGGTTATAATCAAAAAGAAACAACCGATAAATACACCGCGGTTTAATTGTTTGCTACTCTCCACAGTCATAAAACGAACCACTAGCTGGGGTTGCGCAAGACATCCGATTCCTACTCCTAAAATAAGAGAAGTAACAAGTGAGTACCATTGTGGTGAACCTGTAACAGGCATTGCAGTCCATCCCTGATGTCCCAATGCTTTAAATTTTTCTGGGACTAACGGAGCAATGGCAGTCAACTCTTTATTCGCTTCGGTAAAACCCATACCGAGCACCTGGTATAGAGAGAATAACAGAAACAGCATACAACCGAACATGATAACTGCCTGTAAAGCATCTGTATACATGACTCCTTTCATACCGCCTGCAATAACATAAGCAGCAATAACCAATGTAAATATCAACAAAGAGATATTGAAATCAATCTGAAAGATCTGTTCGATAAATACAGCTCCACCTTTCATCACAACTGCTGCATAAAGCGGCATTCCGACAAAAATAACAGCAGCAATAAATACCTGTATATTACGGGAACGGAAATGACGGCCTAATAATTGAGGGAAAGTGCTCACATTCAGCTTTGCTCCCATACGCCGGGTACGCAAACCGAAAAAGATAAAAGCAATGACAACTCCGATAAACATATTCAGGAAACAGAGCCACTGAATACCCATTCCGAAAGCTGCCGCCACTCCTCCAAAACCTACAATAGCAGATGCAGAGATAAACGTAGCACCGTAAGAAAGTGCCATAACAATAGGATTCATCTGACGTCCGCCTACCAGATAGTCACTGGTATTCGTTGTTTTCTTATATCCCAAAAAGCCGAGGTAAGCAAGTGACAGGAGATATCCTATCACAATCAAGCCGAGTGTAAATGTATTCATCGAGTTTCGTCTTTTTCGTCGTCCTTATTCCAATACTTCAGCCCAAACCAGGCAGCAAAGATCACACATACCACCGAAAGAAGGTAAGGCAGAATTATAAAAGGGTCGTCTATTCCAAACATTTGCGTATCAGATTTTAATTAGCGTTGCAAATGTAAGGAAATTATTGAAAAGACAAAACTTTTGCTTACTAATACTGATTATAATGTATCTTTTTCTCGTCAAATTTCTGTTTCGGGTTCTCTTTTGTAGCCGGATAGCCGAAAGGAATGACACAAAGTGGAAGGATATTATCAGGTAGATTAGTATATTTGCGTACCACCTGCATACGGTCTTCATAAGGATAGGCAGCTGTCCATACAGCCCCCAGTCCCAGACTTTCGGCAGCCAGCAGAATATTTTGCGCTGCTGCTGAACAATCCAAATACCAATAAGACGAACGTACAGAATCTCCGCAGACGATGATAGCGTTACGGGCCTGGGTCAACATCTTTGCATAAGGAAGCGCAGCAGCCATTGAATCCAGTTTGGCACGGTCGGATACTACTATAAATTCCCAAGGACGGACATCTTTCCCCGAAGGGGCAGCCATTCCGGCACGAAGCATCAAGTCGATTTTCTCTTTCTCCACTCCCTTATTCAGATAAGTACGCACACTTTTACGTGCAAAGATATTATCCAAAGCAGCATTTCCGGTTTCGGACGTTCCTTTTTCTTCTTTGGTAGAAGAACATGCGCTCATAGCAACAACTATTGCTGCAATCAGACATAAGAAAGAGAAAATCTTTTTCATTGTGATACTATTTAAAACAGATTCAACTTATTTTTCTGCGCCTCTTCCAATGAAACCGTTTCACGTTTCAGCAGACCGTTTTTTTCACGAAGCGCCTCATATTCGCTATTCAGTTCGTTCACCAATTCGGCTTTCAGCTGTGGATTCAATAATTTGGAAGCAACACTTGCATTCTGGGAAGCATCTTTCAGATGTACCACCGGAGCGTGATAGACAGGAGCAATCTTCAATGCCGTATGCATTTTCGATGTAGTAGCCCCACCAATCAGAAGAGGAATATCCAGTCCTGCTTTTTCGAGTTCCAAAGCCACATGCGCCATTTCTTCCAAAGAGGGAGTAATCAGACCACTCAATCCGATCATATCCACTTTTTCTTCAATGGCACGCTGCACAATGGTTTCCGCCGGCACCATCACTCCCAAGTCTACAATATCATAACCATTGCAAGCCATCACCACCGCTACAATATTTTTTCCAATATCGTGCACATCGCCCTTTACAGTTGCCAGCAACACTTTTCCAGCCGCGACGCTTCCTTCCACTTTTTCCGATTCGATAATCGGCTGCAGGATAGCTACGGCTTTTTTCATCGTACGGGCAGTCTTCACAACCTGGGGAAGGAACATCTTACCGGCACCAAACAACTCGCCTACATAATTCATTCCATCCATCAACGGGCCTTCAATCACATCGACTGCTTTATCATAAAGCGGCAATGCTTCCGCCAAATCCTGTTCAAGGAAATCTCCAATTCCTTTCATCAAGGCATATTTCAAGCGTTCCTGAACGGGTTCTTCTCTCCACGCATCTTGTTTGGCAGCTGGTTGTCCGGCAGTTCCGCTCATAGTTGCTTTCAGCGATTCCGCCAATTCTATCAGACGTTCCGCTGCGTCCGGACGACGATTCAAGACGACATCTTCTATCTTTTCCAATACATCGGTCGGGATATCACTATATAACACGGAAGTACCCGGATTCACAATTCCCATGTCCATTCCTTGCTGAATGGCATGATAAAGGAATACAGCGTGCATCGCCTCACGGATATAATTATTGCCACGGAAAGAGAAAGAAAGGTTACTGACTCCTCCGCTAATATGAGCACCCGGAAGGTTCTTTTTGATCCATGCGGTAGCTTCAATGAAATCTACGGCATAGTTATTATGTTCTTCGATCCCCGTAGCTACGGCAAGCACATTGGGGTCAAAAATAATATCATGAGGATTAAAACCTACTTTATCTACCAAAAGACGGTAAGCCCGTTCGCAAACTTCTATTTTACGGGCGGCTGTATCTGCCTGACCTTTCTCATCGAAAGCCATTACGACGGCGGCCGCTCCATATTGGCGGATGATACGGGCATGTTCGAGGAAAACTTCCTCGCCTTCTTTCAGAGAAATGGAGTTAACGATTGACTTTCCTTGCAGACATTTCAGGCCGGCTTCAATCACTTCCCATTTGGAAGAGTCAATCATCACCGGAACACGGGCAATTTCCGGTTCGGACATGATAAGATTCAGGAAAGTAGTCATCTCCTCCTTTGCATCCAATAATCCGTCGTCCATATTGACGTCAATCACCAAGGCACCGTCTTCCACTTGTTGACGGGCGATGGAGAGAGCTTCATCATATTTCTTTTCGTTTATCAGACGAAGAAACTTACGAGAACCGGCTACGTTGCAACGTTCACCGACATTTACAAAGTTAATTTCCGGTTTGACTTCCAATAGTTCAAGCCCGGAAAGCCACATACAATCCGGTGCAAGAGCAGGGACGTGTGGTTTAGCGCCTTTCACGAGGGCGGGATATTCGGCAATATAGGCATCTGTCGTTCCACAACAGCCGCCAATGATATTGATTAATCCTTCTTCGATATATTCTCTCACTTCGTGAGCCATATTAGCAGGTGTCTGGTCATACTTACCCAAGCTATTCGGTAATCCGGCATTCGGATAGGCGCTAATATAATAAGGTGCACGAGCTGCCAGTTGTTCAAGGAATGGTTTCAATTGACGGGCTCCGAAAGAACAGTTTAAACCGACAGAAAAGATATTGGCATGTTGCACGGAAGCAAGAAATGCGTCCAATGTCTGGCCGGACAATGTTCGTCCGCCAATATCGGACACTGTTACAGATAACATGACAGGGACTTCGACGCCTGTTGCTTTCATTGCCTGTTCGGCTGCAAAAATAGCAGCTTTAGCATTCAGAGTATCAAAGATTGTTTCGATCAGAATGGCGTCTACGCCACCTTCAAGCATTGCTTCCATCTGTTGCTGATAGGATGCAGCCAGTTCGTCGTAACTCAAAGCACGATAAGCCGGATTGTTCACGTCCGGGCTCATAGAGCAAGTCTTATTGGTTGGCCCCACAGAACCGGCTACAAAACGCGGTTTATCGGGATTCTTTGCAGTGTACTCGTCAGCAAGATCACGGGCTAGTTTTACGGCTGCCAGATTCATCTCACGCACGTATTCTTCTACGTGATAATCAGCCATAGAAACTGTAGTCGAACTGAATGTATTGGTTTCGATGATATCCGCACCTGCTTCCAGGTATTTACGATGAATATCCTGAATCACGTCGGGACGTGTGAGACACAATAAGTCGTTATTCCCTTTCAACTGTCCGGGGATATGCGCAAACCGTTCACCACGAAAATCTTCTTCCTTGAGGTTATATTGTTGAATCATTGTACCCATTGCCCCATCCAGAATAAGGATGCGCTCGGATACGACTTGAGAAATTGTCTTTTTCATTACCCTATCACATTAATACCTAAATACCTACTCTGCCATCTTCTGCCAGACACTTCGCAGTCCGGCGTTTATCTTATAGCGTTTTTTACTTACCGCTTGAACATTCTTGCCATATCTCTACGGTCGTCTTTCTCCTTTATAGATTCTCGTTTATCATATTCTTTCTTACCTTTCGCCAAAGCGACTACCAGTTTCGCCAAACCTTTCTCATTGATAAACAAGCGTACAGGGACAATCGTAAAGCCGGGATTTTTCATCTCCCGCTGAAGTTTCTCCAATTCTTTTTTACTAAGCAACAACTTCCTCTCTCTACGTGCCGTATGGTTATTGTACGATCCATAGAAATATTCGGCGATGTGCATATTCTTCACCCACAATTCGCCTTTCGTAAAATAGCAAAACGTATCTACCAGACTGGCTTTTCCCAAACGAATGGATTTTATTTCCGTACCGGTCAATACGATACCTGCTGTGTAGGTATCTATCAGCTCGTAATCAAACGTAGCCCGTTTATTCTTTATATTTACAGGAGGTTGTTTCATCTTTACTCATTAATTAAGTATAGCCGTCAGTCTATTAAACACGATCTGTATCACCGCCGGACATAGTATTAACAATACAGACGACAAAAGGGTGTATTTTAATCGTTGTTTTTCTTCTACTCCCATCAGTACAGGAACTCCCTCCCATACCACATAGACGATGTAGAACTGCAGCAACCAAGCAATAATTCTAAAATCAGGTAATAGTCCGGTTACTATCTGAAGCAGGAAAGACACAACCAACGCATATCCTGCAAACTGTTGCGTCAACGGCATATTGCTATGCATGCCAAACATCCTTGTTCCCATTTCATTGATGGCATAAGCTGCCAGAAAATAGCCACCGAACAGGGCTACAGCTACAGCGCAACAATTGGTCATAGCTATCTGGAAACTTTGCGGACCTCCCCATCCATTCGTCAATAGTGAACCGACGAACACGGACAGACCGCATAAACCAATCATAGGATAGACAAAAGCCATATATACTTTTCGCCTATCCTCTTCCATAGAAATTTCCTCCCAGGCCTTGGCCGGAGAGGAAATCAATTTCATTGCTATGTTAAATAGTTCCTTGTAGTTCAATGTTATTCTGTAAATGCGTAATCATATTCAACCGAACGTTCAACCGAAGTTTCCTTCCCATCCTTATCGACCAATTCATCTTTTGAGTTATTGATTTCAGCTGTCAGTTCTAGGTATTTCGGTAATTTGCCTGTTTTCTCCTTAAATGCAGCAAGAGCAGCTCTAATTGAATAAGCCCTATAAGCATATGTAAAATTAGAACGAGTTACGGTCTCACCTGCATCCTCAACAACATGGCTAATATATAGTTTTAACTTAGTGTCAGAGGCAGTCATTGCTTCAGGATCATAAGAAAGAACAAATGAATGCTTCTTTACTTCTGAATCTTCAACACTAGAGTTTGTAACTTTCACCCAATATGGCATTGTCAAAACGATTGTATTTTTGTCATAATAAACCAAACTTGACTGTTGCTTATCCAATGAATAAAGAGGATTAGTAGGTTCCGTTTTTTGAGGATTCAAGCCTTCATTACCTTTAGGGTCAATACAAAGCGGAGTAGATAGCAAAGTAACTGGTATACTAGTACTGTTTGCTGTCACCTGTGATTGGTCATATTGGCATGAAATTATATACATATTTCCATCCAGAAAGCCCAATTCTGTAGTTGGAACCAACTTCGTAGTTGCATCCCCCATCAGAAATGATCCATAATTATACTTAACAGGAACAGTCATTGTAACATTGTGGTTATCATCTCCATTCATACAAGAAGTAACTGACACACCCATAACCACAGCCATCAAAGCCACCAAGAAAAATTTCACTTGTTTCATAAACATATTTTTTAGATTTTGCAAAGATATAAATTCTAATTCATAATTAATAAATGCAAGTACTTAAAAAATACTGCATCCGTTACTTTATTATTTTTGCAAAAAGTTCCAAATGATCATCTACGTAGCTTGCAATCAATGCTGTGACTTGTTCTTCCATCTCTAAATAGGCTTCTTCCAACTCATCAAAAGCTTCATATTGCTCGTACATAGCCATAAATTCATCATCCGTCCGTTCCTTTTCCAAATCTTTCCGGTTGGCATCAAAGATTTTCTTAGCCTTATAAACTAATTTCGAAAACTCTTCCGCTCCCCACAAACGCATCACTTTCGCAAACGGATTATCAAAGATATAACCACCATAGCCATTCTGAATCAATTGGCAGAACCCGCCAACCATCATCTCATCACGAAAAATCTGATAAGCCAGCAAAGAATGTTGTTCTCCCGTCAACAAAGGCATCGTCTCCGCAGTTAATTCACCACCGATTACCTCTTTATATTTATCTGTAAACGCCTGGATAAATTCATCCATTCCTTCACCCGCAGCCTTTTGTAAGGCTGATTCTACAACTTCGATCATAATCTTCTTTATAAATGATGCAGCAAAGCTACGAATTTTATTCTACATCCAGTAATAATCCCTCCATAATCTTGCCAATCTTAACTTCATTATCCGTCCTCCACGTTCTTCACACGGTCCATATCATCTCATTTACAGACGTTTCCGGTGAACAATTCATATAAAATACAGTATTCACCCCCTTCACAAGATATGTATTTTACAGTCTAACAATACAGTGAGAACTACTATTTACCATATTATAGAAACAGGCAAATAGTGTATATATTCCGAATAGGAAATATTTGTTCAACAACAGCCGACTCTAGTCGTCTAATAAGACGACTAGAGTCAGCCGATAAGATATTAAAGCCAAATGCTTACTAAGACAGTTTTATCAAGTTCTATTCAGACCGCTTATCATACATGCAAACCAGTTCCCATATACACAAAAGAGCAAGCAGTTGAGTCTTATGGAAGATGAATCTGCTTGCTCTTTCTTTAAAATATATGATTGTGTTATCCTGCTATTCTTTATTTACTTAGTAAAAGGAGACATGCGGAAAGCATATCTATAAACGGTGTTTTTCTGTATCTCATACTTAGGACGAGGACCCGGTCCACAACTCGCATTACCCAATCCACGTTGTATGCAATCCAAATTCAACACCACTTCCGCACGATAAATATCCGCCAAATCATGTCCATATTTTATATCAAACAAATCTTTGTCTGTATAGTGTAAAGCACTGAAATCAAATGTTTCGGCAGATGTTATCTTGATACCTTTGCCTTCTTTATCAGTCAATGTCAACCAACGGGTATCACAACGTTCTCCCATAGATTGGGAACGGACATACTTCTCTTTCATGTCATTGACAGTAGATTGATACTTACCGATATATGCTGCATTCTTCCGATCCTGATAATTTTCTATCGGACCTCTTCCGTACCACTCCAACTGCTCCAACGAAGGAGAGAATAGAGCCTGCAATGAGAGACGAGGAAGATTAAAATCTTCGTTCGTTGCAAAAGAAACATTCACGTCTATTTCACCATTGCCATACAAGCGGTAAACCAGTGTATGAGGAACCTTTATATTTCCGATAAGTTCTTCCAACTGAATGGTTACAACCGCCGATTGATTATCATCCGACCATTTCCATTCGAAATCAAGCACTTCCGTCTTTGTATCCTGCCATTTACGAACATCATTATTGATAAAACGGAACGTATTCAATGACCATCCCTCACGTAAATGGAGCATATTCTTCCCATTGTAACGAACTCCTGTCAGTTTTCCGGCTTTCTTATCAAAAGTTATTTCCACACCGGGGCTACGGAAGAACAAATAACGCTTCTCCTCTTCCACTACCTTAAACGGAGCTTCTTTCGTTGAAGCAGGAATTGCCACCGGTTGCAATCCGGAAGTCGGAGATTTCTGAAGTAAAAGCTGTTCGGTAGCTACGATATGTCCGGCTTTTGCCCATACACAATCTTTCTTCAGTTTCACTTCAAGATTCAGGTAATATTCACCTTCCGGAGTAAGATAACGGGAATAAGGTATTTGCACGGCACGATGCTCTCCCGGTTTACCATCAGGCAAACTGAACTCTTCTTCTGCTACCGGCACACCATCTTTAAGAATCACATAACGCAGGTTAAAGTCGTGCAGATTCAGAAAAGCATAACGGTTACGCACGCCAACACTGTTTTCCCCATTCGGTTCCAATGTTAAATACTGGTACACTTTCTTCACTTCCCATAATTTCGGGGTAATCTGACGGTCAGCCGTCACAATTCCGTTACAACAAAAATCATTGTCATTCGGACGGTCACCGAAACTGCCTCCAAAGTAATAATGATTGGCTGGTTGACCCGGCATGTTGATGCCCTGATCCACCCAGTCCCAGATGCATCCACCAATCATGCGCTTCGAATGAAATTCGATATAATCCCAGTATTCTTCGAGGTTACCTATCGCATTACCCATTGCATGAGCATATTCACAGAGGAAATAAGGTTTGTTACGAGGTTGCTCGTCTTGTTCAATCATACCTTCAATCGAAGGATACATACGAGAATCCATATCGGCAATATCATTCATTCCTTCATAATGGATATATCGGTCGTCTATTGCCTTAGCCGCACGATAGGTAGCCTCAAAATTACGGCCTCCACCCGACTCATTCCCCATCGACCAAAAGATAACCGAAGGATGATTCTTATCCCGTTCCACCATGCGTACCATACGGTCGACGTAAGCACCTTCCCAGCTTTCACGAGTGGACAAAGACATATTGCCATGACACTCAATGTCAGCCTCATCCATTACATACAAACCGTAATAATCATATAACGCATACATCTTCGGATCGTTCGGATAATGACTGGTACGGATAGTATTGAGGTTGAAACGTTTAAAAAGAAGAATATCTTCAATCATACTTTCCACCGGAACTGCTTTGCCGAACTGCGGATGTATATCGTGACGGTTGGCACCTTTGAAAAGCACCAATGCATTATTAATATATACCTTATTATTCCGTATTTCTATTTTACGGAATCCATATTGCTGGCTAGTTGCTTCAAGCACATTCCCGGCAGCGTCAAGCAACTCCAGATTAACGGTGTACAGATAAGGAGTCTCCGCACTCCACAACTGCGGATCGCGAATCGTAGTCGTACCTTTACAAACATTTTCCTGCCCACCGCTTATCTGTCCGGTCGGTATGGCGAATGAGCGTAAAAACTCTCCTTCAGGACTCAATAAAGAAACACGCAAAGTCGCATCCTGAATCTTCTTTCCATAATTACGCACATCGGCTTTTACCTTCAATTCAGCCATATCCAAACGATCGCTTATCTGTGAAGTCAGGTGAACATCACGCAGACGAACCTTCGGACTGGCCACCAGATAAACATCCCGATGGATGCCACTTAGGCGAAACATATCCTGATCTTCAAGGAAACTGCCGTCACACCAGCGATAAACTTCTACGGCAACCGTATTTTTACCCGCTTTCACATAAGGAGTGATACGAAATTCAGCATCATTGCTGGAACCCTGGGAGTAACCCACTTTCTTTCCGTTGATCCACACATAAGCTGCGCTATAAATTCCATCGAAATGGATAAATACTTCCTTGTCTTTCCAGTCGGCAGGAAGAGTAAATTCCCGGCGGTAAGATCCTACCGCATTCGGTTCTTTCTCCACAGTATAGCCACGCTGTCCCTGAATAAAAGGAGGATTGTTACGAATAGGATAAGTGATGTTCGTATAAATAGGTGTACCATATCCATGCATTTCCCAATTGGAAGGAACTGGAATTTCTTTCCAACCGGAAACATCATAATTCGTTTTGTAGAAGTCAACCGGACGTTCGGAAGGCTGTTTCACCCAGTTGAACTTCCAGTTTCCGTTCAACAGCAGATAACGGGAAGACCGGGTACGTTCCCACGGGCGAGTATAGGCAGGATCTTCTTTCATTTCTTCCAGGCAGGCAAACGGAATGAATGTAGCTCTGCCTTCTTCTTTGTTGATCGCATAGATACGTTCATTCTCCCAGTCATTGTCACTTTTTGCCTTTAAGGCCTCCGCCACTACTTTCAGGTTTGATTTCCGGATCTGCCATTGCTGATTACTTTTTGACGCATCCGGTTCTAATTGAAAAACAGGTTCACCAACTAGTCCCGCATCTGGGAATCCCAAGTTATACCCAGTCGCAACGCTCGTGAATATATAATTCCCATTTGGCAAAGCGGTCACTTTCCACTGTTGGTTCGGATTTTTAGAATCAGCTGACCATTGAATTACGGAACAATTCACTTTCCCTTTACCACTATTGTCAATATTCATTTGAGTCAAGGGACTGGCTATTATATAGCATCCCTCTTGCTCACATGGAAGCAGGTTCCAGACCTGCGACTCTTTGTCCGCCTCTCTTTTACTAATAAACACTTTCGTATTTGTATCCAAACTCTCCTGATTGTCCAGCGCAAGCCCGTTGACCGTATGGATTTCATACCCTTGCTTCGGATCAAACTGCTGCGCTACAACCGTAGAGACAGAAAACGACAGTGCAATCAGCACACTTCCCAAGATTTTTAATCGTTGCATCATTTAATAGTCTAATTATATTATGATTTGAAAACAGGTGCCTGCTTATATACGCCAAATGTATGAATAGCCGGACAAGCCTTACCATCCTGAATACGCAAACGTACCTGCTTTGCTTTCACTGGCGCGAAACGTACAATCCATTTGTGACCAATAGCCTGCTTGTTTGTTGCTTCCGGAATAGCGATCCAGTTTTTGCCGTCAGCGGAATATTCCACACTCCATTTCGTCGTTCGATGTCCCAATTCAATCACTTCCTCAATCATCAGACAATCAAACTCAACACTCTTTGGCAAAGTAAAGATTACATCAGCTTTTGTCTCCCCATCCTTTCCTGCAAAATAAGTTTCTTTCTTACTATCCAGCATGTTCTCCGGAGCAAACTTTCTCCCCCGTACATTAGTAGCTTTTACTTTGGCCCCGCTCAATAAATTCGTTCCGAAAGTCTCATCAATCCCTTGTTTCAACAAAGCTGCATGTAGCGAATCGGTCGGATGAATCAAACCACGTCTATCGGGTGGGAAATTCAGTAGTAATACACTATTGCGTCCGACAGAAGTGCAATAAATATCCCAAAGTTCACGAACACTTTTCACACGAGTGTCTTCCTCGGCATGATAGAACCAACTGGGGCGAATCGAAACATCTGTTTCTGCCGGAATATAGGCATCTCCCTCCAAAATACCCTCATTCAAACCTTTGTAATACTGTGCCTCATCACGAATAGCAACCGAGTCGGTAATTGCCCAACAAGGATCACCCGCCTCTCCTGCTTCATTTCCCATCCATCGGACATCAGCAAAAGGATAAGAATTCTTTGTACCGAAGATGACGCAATCCGGTTGCTTCTCACGGACAATCTTATACCAATGACGATAAACAGGTGTTGTCAATTCGTCAGCTCCGGCACCGTCCCACCATGTTTCCCATATCTTGCCGTAATTACTCATCAGTTCATCGAGTTGGTGGGCATAATATTCCTTATAACGTTCGGTTGTATATAAAGGTGAAAGATGTTCGTGGCGGTCGTGAGGTCCCAGATAGATCCCTGCCTTCAATCCATATTCTTCGCAAGCATCAACAAACTCGCGGACCACATCTCCTTTACCGTTCTTCCATGTTGCATTCTTCACACTATAATCCGTGTACTTGCTAGGCCACAGACAAAAGCCGTCGGCATGTTTGGCTGTCAGAATAGCAGCGGGAATCCCCGCTGCTTTTAAAGTTTGCATCCACTGCCTGCAATCCAGGGCTGTGGGATTAAAGATAGCTGTACTTGCCTTTCCATCCCCTTCGTTCACATACTCCTCAAACGTATTGATACCGAAATGAAAGAAAGCAATCATTTCACGGTTGTACCATTCCAGTTGACGGGCACTCGGAAGCAGTCCGTAAGGAGCGGGTGCCTGTTGAGCCATCCCTGACAAAGAGCTGATTGTAGTTACTGCTGATGCTAATAATAGTTTTATCTTCATAATAAATTACTTATTAATAGGTTCATTTATCTAGGGCCCAGGTTCTGTTTTACCAGTTGCACGAATTGATCTACAGGGACAACACGTACATTACTGTTCAGCCCATCAATAACTGTTTTGATACTTTGCTGATCCTTTGTCCAACAATGCACAAAAACAAAAGTATATCCATCTGCACTATGCGGATTGGCAGAACGACTGTTAATCTGGGATATTACAGACGCCTCTTCACCTCTGTTGGATCCTCCGTCAATTTCCTTCCATAATACACTTCTCTGTTCAATCACAGGTTTTCCATTATCTGAAAATTTGATTCTTCCATCTCCTTTTTCCGCATATCCTGTATAGAAGATTGCATCGATATTAGGCTGTGCCAGGTACTTGTTGTATATTTTAGGATTATTCATAATGCCCTGATCCAGGATGTTACAGATATTCAGACCTGATTTATCGACATATTCATTCAACTTAATCAGATAATCATCCAAGTCGGCATCCGGCATCTTACTCGGGAATATATAGCTGCTGCCACTCGGTCCCGCCACAAAATAGTCGCCTTCTTTACTGTTCTCATAATACCAGCGCAAAGCAGCCGGAGCCAAGTCATACAAAGAAGGCGAAATGGTATATCCGAGTGGGAACTGTCCGTGCAGGTCATGGTCCATATATCCCTGTTGCCCCCAAAGGTTAAATGCAATATTATCACCGTCACTGACAAGGAATGTCACATAATGTACATTTTCTTCGGTAGTCACTTCTTTGGTTGCAGGACGTTGTTTCAAACCTGTCGTATCGTAAATACTACTCAATGTGGCGAGGTTAGCCGCCTGGTCTGTCGGTAACATAGAAACACCCAGCCCGGAAGCATTATTCACCATACCCCATTCATCCCGATCATAATAACCGAAACAATAAGCTCCTTTATCCAGATCTTTCAGAATAGAAGTACGCCATGACCAATCTCTGTACGCATTGTAATCATAAAAAGCAAAGGCATTAGTCATTGTGATATAATCGCGCAAATGGTGGAAGATTTCCGGCTTCATATCGGCTGCCAGGCTCTTGTCCAACTGATCTTTATAATTTTCGTACAACCATTTTTCATCATAAGACCTCACATCCATTAGTTCGGTTGTCACCCCCATTGCCTTTACTTTATCCACTTGAGATTCCGGTACTGCAATTCCTCTTAGCAAACCACACAAAGAAGTCGCTACATTGATAGAATGGGAATTTCCTTCCGAATAGGGTGTATAAACAATGTATCCTTTGACTACTCCGGATTCTACATAGTGCTGTACCAATGGTGCCAAAGCATTATAAGTCTTTACCGGAATTCCGTATTTGTTCTGCATCTGCTTTAACCATACGGAAGAAGGACCTCCCTCATTGATGTAAACCTGATCGCCAGTCACTCTCGCTGCAAGTCCTGCCAAAGTGGAAAGAATAACTTTCTCGCCATCATTAAGTCCTGTGATGGAGATAGAGTTCAAAGATTTCAGTTCCCGCCCTTTCAGATGTATAAATCCTCTGGTAAGAGGTTCTGCAGGGTCGATAAGATCATCCCCGGGTTCTTCACCCGGTTCTTCGGGTTTCTCGGTAGATGGGGTATATTTAGGTACAACTACACCTGCTGTCGGATCTTCCATGCAGGAGACCAAGAGACAGAATGTCAAAAGTATATAAATGTATTTTTTCATGATAATCGTCTTTTCTGTTACTTAATAATAGAAATCGCATTAATCTCTGCCACAGCCGTAGCCCATTTTCCACTATATACGGCAGTAATGGTCAGACGGAAATAACGTGCCTGCTTAAATCCTGGGAAATAGGAGCGGAATTCTTCTTTTGCTCCGGCAGGAAGATCACTGTAAGTACCTGCAGCTTCCCACTTCGAACCATCCAGACTGGTTTCCATCGTCATTTCCTGTGGCCATGCTTCACCGTGATCCCTGGAAACATACTGGAAACCTAACATCTTCACCTCCTGTCCCATATCTACTACAATATGGTGCGGCGGCTGAGGTTCATTACCTTTCCATTGTGTATGCCAGAAAGTTCCTTTCAGTCCGTCGAAAGCATGAATAGCATGGCCGTTATCTGATCCTTCACCACTCGTTTCTTCCGAAGATACTTCTACCACTTGCCATGCACTACGGTCAGCCAGTGGCATTGCCCATACATCTTCCGCACCGCTCAACAAATAATATACCGTTTGCTGAACATTATCAGCCTGTGCACCATCCACTGAAGCAATAGTTACCGGTAAGAGATAAGAATCAAACGGCTGAATTTTACCCTGCGCATTTACTGTGAGTACCAGATCAGCAGAAGAACTCTCTCCTGCCGGAATGACTGCTTCCGTTGTCACTGTATAGCAATTTGAAGGAAGCAAAGGATAATCAGTACCACACAAAGAGTTATATTCCTGCACTTTGCCCTCATCTATCGTGAGCTGTACCTTTACGTCTCCCGACACTTCCTTACCGGAACGAGTCACATAGTCACTAGCAGTTACAGCCACATGAAATACTTCTTTTAATTCTTCGCCCAAGTCGAAATTCTTAATTTGTAAAGCTCTGGCTTCCGGGATATATACTTTACAAACATCATCATCACTACATCCACTCAGCAAGGCTAACGAACAAAACATCGCACTTGCTACCATGACAAATCTATTTAGTTTCATACGAATAATCTTTCAAGGTTTACAATCTTTATTAATATCCGGGGTTCTGCCCGTTTACCCATCCGTCTTCACCACCGTTTTGCTCGCGGATCACCGGATTCTTATCTAGCACATACTGCGGAATGGGCTGATAATACATGCGTGGTAAGAATGTACGTTTGCCAACTTCATGGTAATTGTATTCCCAAACGCCATCTCCATTAGTATCTTCTATCTTCATGCCGCCAATCGGTTTGTTCATCACTCCATTTTCACCATCACAAATCTTCCAGCGAATAATATCCCACCAGCGTTTATCTTCAAATGCCAGTTCGATACGACGATCCCTACGAATAATTTCACGCAACTGATTTTCTGTGACTCCCTGCGGATAAGTATCTTCAATAGAAGGCATATTCTCTCCGCGAGTTCTCACCATATTCAAATATTCGATGGCAGTCGGTTTATCTCCAGCTTCCAAAGAAGCTTCTGCATACATCAACAACACATCTGCATAACGGAAGAAAATATAATTTGCCATCCCGTTGCTCATTTGTAGATTATCGGCGCCATTCACAGATTCGTCAATCGTCTTACGAGTATAATATCCCGTATTCGTAACGTCACTATCCGAAGAGGTGTCAATCTCATTCGGGCTTCCAACCCCTACACGAGTAATGATCTCTTCACCCTGCCACATTGATCCATCATACAGAATACTTTGATAGAAGCGTTTTTCACGATTTTTGTATGGTTGATTTTTATCATAATCGGACGCAGGATCATCGATAGGCAATCCGTTTGCCATACAATAATCATCCACCAGCTCCTGTGTAGGTTGCATATTTCCCCAACTAGACTGCACCCCCTTTACGAATACCGGACCGAACAATCCTTCACGACGTCCGCCATTCTGCTTAGACATCTGAAAATCAAAGATAACTTCATCATTATTGTTAGTGGCCTCTGTCCAAAGATCGAGAATAGTCGGTTGTAGACGGTAAACTTGCAAATCAATCACATCTTTTAAGGTAGCTGCAGCTGCTTCCCAACGTCTTTTATCTTTGCCCGGATTACGCAATTCGCTGGCATGGAATAATTCAACCCATCCTTTCAACGTCAGAATTGCTCCTTTGGAAGCACGACCTAAATCCGAACCGCTACGGCGTGGAGGAAGATCGTCTTTAATCTCATCCAATTCTTTATCGATAAATTCAAAAGTCTTCTGTGCTGTCTCACGAGGATAGAAAATATCACTGCTTACATTATTATCCAATACTTCTGTGATGATAGGTACTCCACCGTAAGCCATCCACAGATAATGATAGAACCAGGCACGCAGGAAACGCGCTTCTGCCAATCGTTCTTTCTTATAGTCTGCCGAGAAATCGGACTCACTCACTTTCGTAATGAAAAGGTTACACGAACGGATGCGTTCATACTGTCCTTTAGCATCGTCATTATTCTGGCGCCCCCATTTCCACATATCCCATGGACCAGGTATCCAACTGGTAGGAGATAATGCTCCGGTATAAATTGTTGTACGAGCATTCATCCATTCCGCTCCTACGTATGAGTTATCCGAATATTGATCCAAGTTCTGTGTTTCATTATTCAAGTGGGGCAACTGATTATAAATGTCATTCAGAAACATATCAGCATTGTCTTCTGATCCCCAAACCGTTGTATCACTAAAGCGATCTTTCGGTTCTATCTCAAGCCAGTCTTCACAAGCAGACAAGAAAGCCAATGAACCTGCCAGACAAACTGTTTTTATTATATTATGCATTCTCATATTCTATCTTTTTATGATGGTTAACTAATTAAAAAGTAATATTCAGACCAAAAGCATATACAGCCTGTTGCATATAGTATTTACCATTAGCTGATTTAGCTTCCGGGTCAATCAACTCTTTCATAAATGGTGTCCATGTCCAAAGATTCTGTCCGGAAGCATATACACGAGCAGAGCTGATGCCGATGAAATTCAATGCGGAACGAGGCAAGGTATAACCAATCTCAATACTCTTCAAACGGATATAAGTAGCATCACGTACCCACCAGGAGGAAGGCTGACGATGATTATTTACCGTTACTTCACTAGTTAGACGAGGATATGGAGCATCGGTATTATCCGGAGTCCAGTGATCTTTGAATTGTAACTTAGTAGCCGAACCGGAATCAAAGAAAGGCATTACCAACGTCTCACCTAATGAAATACTGGTACGGGTAGCCCCCTGAATCAATGCATTCAGATCGAAATTCTTCCATTGTACCGTAGGAGCCAGACCGAAAATAATTTCAGGTGCCCAGTTGGAATAACCAATCACTGTTTGGTCGTGCTCGTCAATCTTACCATCAGGCACTCCATTAGGACCACTTAAATCTTCATAACGCAAATCACCCGGATAAACCTGTCCCCAAGGTTGTGTAGCAATACCTGCCTTCAATGAACCATCAGGATTAAAATCATCATAAGTGAAATAGCCCAGTGCATTATATCCGTACATCGTTCCGTCAGGACGCCCCGTTCTGCGACGATTCGGATTATTGTAGGTAGCTTCTGTTTCAAATACTTCATCCAAAATATTCCGTGCAAAAGTAAAAGTACCTTTTGCGCTGATCATCCAGTCTTTATTGATACGTTTGTTGAAATTCAGAGACAAGTCAATACCCTGATTGTGCATACGGCCTGCATTTACTTGTGACAAAGGAATACCATATTCTGCCGGAACCAGTGCATTCGGTGCCATCAACATGTTCGAACGTTTCTCATAGAAATAGTCAGCTTCCAAAGAAAGTATTCCATTCAGTATAGAAAACTCTACTCCGAAGTCAAACTTTTTAGCTTTTTCCCATGTGATATTCGGATTTCCTTGCAGGTTCTCCCACATACCCATTGTGGGCACTCCACCTAAGTTAACTGCATTTCCGAATCCGTAATCACTCATATACTGATATGAGCTACCAGCCAAGTTTCCGGATTCACCGTAAGAAAGACGCAATTTCAATTTATCCATCCATTCTATATCCTTCATGAAGGATTCTTCTCGTAAGTTCCATCCCAATGAGAAAGCAGGAAAGAAACCAAAACGCTTGCCGGGAGCAAAATAGTAGTGTCCGTCATAACGTCCGGAAACTTCTGCCATATAACGGTTGTCATAATTGTATCCCAAACGAAATGCATAACCAACCTGACGTTCTTTCCATGAAGTACCACCATTGCTAATATCGGCAGGATCACTGCTTCCTGCATTGATTTCATCAATATTAATGTTATAGTTCAAACGTTTGGCGTTCATATTCCATACATTTTTTTCGCGTGCTTCAATTACTCCCAAGCCTGTAACTGTATGTTTGCCAAAAGTTCTTGAATAATTGATCATTCCCTGATAAGTCATACTCACGCTTTCTTCAAACGATTGTTCCAGGTTCGGTTTTTCCGGTCCCTGAAAACCTTCCATGTATTGATAAGGAGTTTGTGAAGCATCCAACGTATAAACAGGTATCGGAGTCATATATTTCTTTTTCTTCACACGATACGGATCATAGTTAATGACTCCTTTGATGCTTAATCCCTTAATGAAAGGAAGTTGCTGTTCTACGGAGAGAGAAGTATTCAATTGATCGGCTGGTTCCTGACGGTATCCGCTACGATAAGTCAGTCCGAAAAGTGACTTACCTACATATTGTCCCCATAACCCATTCGAATACTGAATAGCCGAAATAGGAGGTGTACGATAGGCTTGATACATGATGTCACCTGTATCAGCGCCCGGATAGTTTTTCTTTTCGTGCCATCCTCCCAGACTTAAATTGATTTTCGTGTATTTGGTAGCATCTACGCTTAAATTAGCCAAGACATTGAACCGTTGGTAATCGGTAGTACTCCACATTCCTTCCTGATAGGAATATCCCAAAGATACATAATACTGGAATTTATCACTACCACCGGAAAGTTGCAAGTTGTGATTAGTGATTACAGAATTATTCTGTACCAAATCACGCAAACCATTACTATTAGGATAACGGTCCGGATCTGCGTCCGGATCTCCGGCACAAGTCTTCCTATACATTTCCAGATCATGCTGCGAGTAGGCATAATAATTAGGATAACCGGCATTCATAGCCGCTTCGTTTTTCATCAAAGCATATTCATACGAGTTAACCTGATCCGTGATGCGGGTTGGGTTCTGGAATCCGATATAGCCATTATACGAAAGTACCGGAGCACCGCTTTTCCCCTTCTTAGTTGTTACCAAAACTACCCCATTGGCACCAGCCATACCATAAGGAGCCACGGCAGCTGCATCTTTCAAAATAGTAATATCTTCAATCATATTCGGATCGATACGTGAGAAGTCACGAGGAACTCCATCCACTACTACCAACGGAGACTGGTTTCCTAATGTAGCCACACCACGGATTCTCAAATCAGAACCATCTGCCCCGGGTTCTCCTGATCCTTGCTTCGCAATGACCCCTGCCATACGACCAGCCAAACTATTAGAAATATTAATAACCGGTTTTTGTGCTACATCCTTTGTCTTCATGCTCGATACGGCAGCTGTAGAAGATATTTTCTTCTGTGTACCGTATGCCACAACCACCACTTCTTCCAGAACTTCAGCATCTTCCTCCATCACAATCCGAATGGAATTCTGATTATTCACCGCAACGTTCTTTGTAGAAAAACCTACATACGTCACCGCTAAAACCCCATTGGAAGGCAAGGATAGAGTAAATTTACCATCAATATCTGTAATTGTACCATTGGAAGCACTTCCCTGCTCCATGATGTTGGCCCCGATAATCGGCTCGCCACTCTTGTCCGTTACGATTCCTTTGACTATTATTTTTTTACCTATTGACTTCTTCTCTATCTGCGTCTTTTTCAATGAGATATAATTATCGGCGTACTCATACGTCAACCCGATTTGTGGCAATACGTTTTCAAGTAATGCTTTTACCTGTTTATTCTGTGCATTGATCTTTACTTTCTGTTCGATATTGATGTCTTTTCCGTAGACAAATAAATATCCGGTCTGTTTTTCGACTTCGCGAATCAGTTCTTTTAGCGAAACTGAAGCCTTATTGATATTCACAACTGCTGTCTGTGCCTGGACCTGATATGTAAAAAGGTTAATAAACAGGACCAAAGCAAGCAGTGAAAAGATTTTTTTCATAACTTTGCTAAGTGATTTTGTTAGTACTTTATTTTAGGTTCACAAAAATGTGAAACAGAGAAAGTATTAATAGCCGAGGAATTGGGGAAGGTGGTGCAACACTTTCCCCCTTTTCATCCCTCGTTTTGATGTCTATTTACTTTCATTTTATTCTACTTCCGTTGTGTTACATAGGCATTAAATTTTTAATCAGATTATTAATATATGGTTATTTCTCGCTGTGACACTATCTTATACTTAAATAAATCGGCACGGCTAATCGCTTTCAGAATAGTTTCAATCTGATCACTTTGCCGGAACTTACCGGAAATAATCTTACTCATCAGAGACGGGTCATCCACTGTAAAAGTGATATCATACCATTGTTCCAATCTTTCCAGCACTTCACCTAAAGTCAACTCTTCAAAGTCATAGATTCCTTGTTCACGATATTGTTTGCCTCCAAAAGAAGAAGAAGACTTAATCAGTTTTCCATCTACCAAAGAAACTTTTTCATTAGGCAACAAATTGACTATTTCTTTGGGGTCATCATTAGAGCTTACTCTCACTTTACCTGAAAGCAGGTCAGTCTCAAACTTCTCACTACTACTATAAGCATATACGTTAAATTCCGTTCCAAGTACTCTTACATCATATTTCTTTGTCTGTACTGTAAAAGGTCGGGAAGCATCTTTTGTCACTGTGAAAAAACCTTCTCCATTCAACTCCACAGTACGCGCATCAGAAGAGAAAACAGAAGGCCACTTCAAAGTAGAAAGAGAACTAAGCCATGCTTCACTGCCATCCGGCAGAATTAAATGCACCCGTTGTCCCTTCGGAACTGTAATCTCCGTAAAAGAAGGAGTCTCCGAACCAACAAACATGTACCAGGCAAGCATCCATGTCACAGCAATCATAGCAGCAGCCGAGGCCGCATAACGTATGATTTGAAATACTCGTTTCCGTTTTAGCTTTTTCTCCTGACAGCTCATTAATGCTTCCAGATTTCGTTCTCCTTTCAAAGAATCATCTTCTCTAGGTAATAACCCGGACAGACCAACGATATTCTGCATTTCTGCAAATTCCCGCTTCATCGTTTCATCTTTTTCCAATTCCTGAAAAAGTTCCCGTTTTTCCTCTTCGGTCAATTCTCCGAAAAAGTATTTATCCCATTTCTCGTTCATCATATTGCGCACTTTTAATAAGAAGACACAGTAACTTGAATTTACCACCAAAAGAAAATGAAAAAAAATCAGAGAAAAATAAAAAGAGAATAAATATAGATTATAGAAAGGAGGAGTTCGCCATTCTCAATAAATGAGCGGAGGGAGTATTTTAGATTCCAAATAAAAGCAATAAAGGTATGCAATGGCGTAATTCTTCACGGAGTTTTTTTAATGCAATAGCCATTTGTCCTTCCACCGTATTCTGCGAGATACCAAGCGATTCAGCTATTTCACGGTATTTCATTCCTTTTAGTTTGCTCATAACAAATATTTCCCGGCAACGTTCCGGCAAATTGTTAATAGCACGGTAGATATGTTTTTCTACTTCATCTATTGACATTTGAGAGTCATCGAGTAATTGCAAACTGTAGAGCTTCAATTTAAATTCCTGTTCTATAATATCAGAAAGTGGTTGTCTGCGGTCTACCACAGAAAGTTGTGAACGAAGGAAATTCAGACAGCGGTGCTTGACAGCGGAAAAAAGATATGCATCGGGTTGTTGAAGCTCTTGAAGAATTTCTTTGCGCTCCCACAAATAAAGAAAGAAATCTTGCACTATATTCTCTGCATCTCCCATAGCCCCCACATAAAGAGAAGCAAAACGCACTAAACGGGCATAATAAGAAACATAAAGCTTAGAAAAAAGCTTTTGCGCCGTTTTAGAGTCGGAAGAATTTAGAGAGTGTATCATAAACATCGTATTAGCTGCACAAAGGTAACAAAAGAAATAGCAAAGACAAATCCTATTAATAAATTCCTATTGTAGGACCGATACAGGTCAAATCCTTCCGGATTCTTTCTGCATCGGTCAATAAAAAAGAACTAAAACCTATTGAAACTATTTGGAATAAGAATAGGGTAAATCTGTCGGTTGGGTACCTCGCTGCAAATTCGGCACACTATCCATCGACAGAGTTAGTTCGCCACCCTGTTTCAGTTCATCATGCGTCAGATAGTTGTGTGTAAATTCTTTCCCATTCAACAAAGCTTTCTTTATATAGGGACGATCCGCCGCATTATCTGTTGCCGAAATAACGAAGTTCTTCCCTTCTGGAAGATGAAGAGTTACCTTATTAAATAATGGAGAACCTACCGCATATTCAGGCATTCCAGGGCAAACCGGATAAAAGCCCATTGCAGAAAACACATACCAAGCTGATGTTTGTCCGTTATCTTCATCTCCACAATAACCCTTGCTTCCGGAGTTGTAAAGTTTATCCATCACCTCCCGAAGATGCTGCTGCGCCTTCCAAGGCTGACCGATATAATCATACAAATAAATGCCATGCTGTATCGGCTGATTACCATGTGCGTATTGCCCCATATTTAAAGCGACCATTTCAGCTATTTCGTGGATAACGAAACCATAAGTTCCATAATTGTAAGTGTTCGGAGCTACAAACATAGAGTCAAGACGAGCACTCATCGGTTCATGTCCACCCATCAATTGCGACAGACCTTCCGGGTCGTGGAATACACTCCATGTCCAATGCCAGGAGCTTCCTTCAGTAAAAGGACCTCCCCATTCCGTAGCATCAAAGTTATCCCGCCATTCGCCTTTAGCATTTTTCGTCCACATAAAGCCATGTTCCGGATAATAAAGATTACGGTAGTTTTGGGCTTTCTGATAATATTTGTCTGCAATATCTTGTTTGCCCAATGATTCGGCAAAACGGGCTATACACCAGTCTGCATAGGCATATTCCAATGTTTTGGCTGTAGCTTCAGGTATTTCCGGATAAGGTACATAACCAAGTTTGTCATAATATTCAAAACCATCACGCCCAACAGAAGCAATTTCTGCATGACGGGCTTGTGTCTGATGAATCATTGCTTCCAGTGCTTTTTCCGCATCTACTGTCCGAATGCCTTTCATCCATGCATCCACCAATAAAGATATAGAATTATTACCAATCATACAACCGCGGTGACCGGGACTAGCCCACTCCGGCATAAAACCACTTTCATTGTAAGCATTAATAATAGATTGAGTGACACGCTCCGAAACTTCCGGATAAAGTAACGTGAATAATGGATGAACCGCACGGAACGTATCCCAGAAACCATTGTCGGTATACATATAACCATCATGTACATTACCGTCATAAGGACTATAATAAACAGGATTGCCTTGTGAGTCAAATTCATAGAATTCACGCGGGAAAAGTAATGTCCGGTACAAACAGGAATAGAAGGTACGAAGTTGTTCGTCCGTTCCTCCTTCTGCGTCTACACGTCCCAAGTAGTTATTCCACTGTTCACGAGCTTTGTTACTGATGAGTTTCACATCGGCATCAGCAACTTCACGATTAAAATTAATGATGGCTTGTTCAGGACTGATAAAAGAAGAAGCTGTACGTATAGTCAACTTTTCTCCTGCCGGAACATCAAATTTCAGATATGCACAAGTATAATCGGCTGCAACATCGGTTTGATGATGTAACAAAGTATCTCCATTGTAGGTACCATATTCTATGACAGGATGACTAAATTCCATCATAAAATAATTAGCGAAGTTATCAGGCACACCTCCATTATTATAGCGTGACGATCCCTTTACCCTTCGGTTTTCCGAGTCAATTGTTATTGAGCTACCCCCACTGTAAGCATCCACTACTACATACTGATCTTGCTTCTCGGGGAAAGAAACTTCAAATACAGCTCCACGGGAAGTAGCTGAAAGAGAGGTTTGCAAACCATTCTTGAACGTGACACTGTAGTTGTAAGGAGTCGCCTTCTCCTGTTCATGAGAGAAAGGGACCTGACGCTCTTTATGACTCATTTTGAGTTCCCCGGCAAGTGGCATTATGGAGAATGTGCCATAATCATTTATCCAGGGACTGGGTTGATGCGTTTGTCTGAAACCTCGCATCAGACTGTCGGTATACATATACATCCATCCGCTACCATTCTCTCCCGTCTGCGGACTCCAGAAATTCATCCCCCAAGGCACCGCTACAGCAGGATAAGTATTACCGTGCGAAAATGCAAAAGTAGACTCGGTACCCATCAGAGGATTCACGTAGTCTACGAACTCTACAGCCTTCTTTGACTGCTGGCACGAAGTGAGCAGAAAAGGAAGACAAATTGATAAGAAAAACAATCTTGTAACCATATCTATTGTTGTTTGCTTAAGTTTCACAAGCTTTCCACATGGCTGCCATTTTACACTAAAAAGAAAAAGCTATGCAAAAAGCTCGTGAAACCAGATTAATTAAAATACTTCAGACAGATACTTCTTTGTCTGTTCCGGACGCTGACTCATGCGTAAACGCCATACCAGTTCTTGCATATTTACCACTTCAAAAGTATCATTCAGATGCCCTGCACAGAGTTTAGCCGCTCCAGCTCCACGGATATCACCGGATTGGTTCTCTATCAACGGATCTTCTGTTTTTCCATGATCTGAGAAATTACTCCATGCGTGTACACATACTACAGAGAAACTTTCCTGTTGTGCTTCCTGTTTCAACTTTCCGGCAATATATGCAGGGGTTCCTTCACGTTCTGTGTTCCGATTGCCGAAATTCCATAAAGAATATTTCACTGTAATAACCGGAATATCATATCCCGCCTTGTTTGTTACCCAAATTACATCTCCTTCACCACCTGCGTAAGGGCTATACTGAAGTGCCACAATACCTTCCAACTGATCATTCGCATCTACATAAGCCTGAAATGCTTCTTTAGCAGCTTCAGATTTCACATTCATAGCCATCACTCCCAAAAGTTTCACGCGGTGTTGACGCATATGAGCGGACAAACGTTCGGCTACAACTTTCAGATTCTTCGCCCGATCGCCATTCTCGCTATAGTTGTCTACATAATAGTAACCACCTCCCAACATTTCCAAAATAGAACAATTCGGTTTTTGCTGGCTCAACAGATTATCAAATTGTGCCGGTGCCATCATTGGAAGTACCGAAGCTGCCATACCATACGTCATTCGTACTTCTTCCGATTCTGCTGCATTATAGAAATCTTTGAAGTCATTCATCATCCATTGTATGTTGTCACCATCTGAAAGGAAAAAGGAAACGAAATTCTTTTTCTTTGTATAATCAAGAAACTGCGGATTCTTAACATGTGCCAATGTAGATTTTTGTCGTTGAGAATAGAGTAAAGAAGTCAACGAATGATTGTAACTCCAGTCACAAGGAATCATCGGATGTCCGCTCTTGGAAACCAAATCAACAAAAGCATCTTCGCTCACTCCTTGTTCCCATCCAAAAACAGGAGCATTCGGTTCCAACCATGCTAAAATTTCTTTCAGTAATGCTGTATTTTGTCCGCCAAGCGAACTGCCCTGACGCTTATTGAGGTTGAGCACGAAAAGCTCATTCTTAATAGCAAACTCACGCAACTCGCCGGTTTGAACGGGCATTATTACCAATGCCTTATTACTACATTTACCTTTGAACTCGGTCCATGCTTGAGCAGTAGTTTTGCTTCTTGCATCATACTTCATGGTGTATCCGGCTTCTTCGTAATATTCTTTATCACGGACATCCACAATAATTGAATTATAAACATGAGAAGCTACGGAAGCTACCACTCCACTCTCCGGATTATTCTCAATATCCGTCAAGACATATCCGTCGAACATTCCTTTTAACTGGATAGTAACACCATCGGACGGTCCATAATCATTGCGCGCCAACTCCAATCCGCTCTGCCTTCCCTGTTCGTGAATCCCTATATCTTTAAGCGCTTGTTCGGAGAGTTTATAAGAGTCACTGCCACCGTGATCGTGCAGCCATACGGCTATTTCGCTTTTTCCCTGTTCTACGGCACGGTTGGTCAATCCTGCCAATGACTGGCACATCAGATGATACTGCAATCCACGATGTTTCTCAGTCTGCCCCAACTCATTACGGCTGCCTACCGTCACTACTTCCACACAGTTCCAGTATTTTTTCGGCTTCACTTTCATTTCGGGCATATAGTATTGACCTACATTACTGATCGGGTCATAGGCATCTGCGTAAAGGGATGTGTTATTTTCTTCATTCAACCCCTGATTGATTTCCGGTGATTCGTACACTTCACAGCTAGCCATCGTAAGACTCAACAGCAGTGCGGCACCACATATAGTTGTTTTCATCATTAATTCTTTCATTTGTTAGTTAACTATTAATCAATAACCTTCATTCTGCGATAATCCGTCTACCTTATTCCGTTCATCTTGTGGAATGGGACGTACCAAATGATTTTCATTCAAATTATCATATTTCACCACAAATGGATTATACACAGGTACGCGCGTCAATAATGTTTGAGTACGTTTCAGATCAAACCAACGATCGTGTTCTCCCATCAATTCGCGAGCACGTTCATCCATAATAACGTTTATATCCAGATCCGTCAATTTCATTGCCTCATAAGCTGCCGCATCTTTAGCAGCACGTTTACGTATACTGTTGATACGCTCCAAAGCTAGCTCTTTGTTTCCGGCACCCAGATAAGCTTCAGCACACAAAAGGTAAGTGTCTCCCAAACGGAAAATGACATCTTCACGAGAACCGCCTTCACCCCACTGTATCTTAGTATCACTAAACTTCTGTACCATCGGCATACGGTCTGAAGCCGTTTCCAATACAGGAAGTGCTGTAGATTGCGGATACCACACATATTCATCATCTTGCTTGAATGGATAAAACTTCTTCGCATTATTATTCATGCCAGATTTATCGTTCCAGCGGGGAAAATAGATTCCTAACTTGCCATAATCAACATTATCAGGGTTGTTGATGTAATATTCACGTTTGAAAGTCACATCATAACGAGTATCTGCTTCCGGATCTGTATAAAGTTCATGTGCTTTCGGATTCACCCAGTATTTACGGGAAATATTAGAATAATCGTTCTGGTTCTTGATAAATAGCTCCGGTTCCAATGCAACAATATTAAATCCAAATTGTGCCTGTTGTGGATTTCCGCCACCCCGATAGTTCTTATCCAGTCCATACTGAATAGCCCAAATCACTTCTGAATTGGCTTGATTGTTTTCATCAAACAAAGCAGCATAATTTTCCTGCAAAGCATAACCTGAAGCCGGATTCTCTACCAACAAATCGAAGGTCATTGCCGCATTAGAAAAATCATCCGCTTCGGCAAACGGTTTATAAGCGCGTGTCAGATACATTTTTCCTAAGAAGTGTATTACCGCTGCGTTAGTTACCTTTCCGGCTGAAATAGTGGTCATCTCCAGTTTGTCTTTTATATCATTTAATTCGGAAATGATAAAAGTATAGATAGCTTGTTCACCGGTACGCTCTGCCTGCTGTATAACATTTGTGTTCTCTTCGGTGAGCAAAGGCACAGGGCCGAATGTTTCCACCAAATAGTAGTAAGCCATCGCCCGGAAGAAACGGGCTTGTGCAGTCAACGAAGTATATTCATTTCCTGCAACATCCGGTGTACAGCGATTTAATAGAATATTGCTTTCCTGCACAATCTTATAAAGAACTTTCCAGTAATCACCTACGATGGGAGCTGTTGAATTAAAAGTCTTGTCATAACCGTTAAACATACGCTCTGCCGGTTCTTCCGAAATTGCCATATAGATGTCTGTTCCATAATACTGCAACTCACCCGTGTTAAAGACATCACGATAGCGGGCATTAATGTCAGTTAACAATTTCCGCTGCCCTTCTTTGGTATTATAGAAATCATCTGTCACTGCCGAAGGGTTATAACTATCCAGAAAATCAGAGCAACCACTTAGCAAACAGATTGCTAACAGTGCTAAATATTTAATTTGTTTTTTTACTCGTTTCATAAGGTTTCAAGCATTTAGAAGGTTAAATTCACTCCAAAAGTAAAAGTCATCGGATAGAGCGATAATGATTTGTATACATCTTCACCAATCGTTTCCGGATCCGGACCGAGATAGTCGGTAAATGTAAACGGATTCTGAACATTGAGGTAAGCACGCGCATTTTTCATCTTCATTTTCTTCATCCATGTTTCCGGAAGAGTATAACCTAAGGTGATATTCTGTATTTTCAGGAATGAACCGGAAATCTTACCTAATACCTGGGTGTGATAGGATTGTGCGCCAATTTGTTGATACTCGTTACTACGATTCTCCGGAGTCCAGTAGTTTACATTTAATTTATTCCAATGTTCATTATCCCATGCAGTAAACATATAAGTGAAGTCATCATTATAAATGCCACCCATACGAGCATACATATAGAAAGATAAATCCCAGTTCTTGTAGGCAAAGGTATTGGTCATACCCGCTGTCCAGTCGGGCGACGGAGTACCGAGTACTTTATAGTCGCGCTCATCAATTACATAGTTATCATCCAAATCAGCTACACGAATATGTCCCGGCAGCTGCCCATACTTAGCAGCCAGTTCCTTATCTTCTATTTGCCAGATTCCGACCTTTTCTAAATCATAAATCACTTTCATCGGTTGACCGATAAACCAGCGGTTGGCTAGATCATCCTTTTTATCACCATATAGATCCACAATCTTGTTACGGTTTAGGGAGAAAGTCAGGTTTGTTTTCCAAGTAAAGTCTTTAGTAGAAATATTGACTGTATTCAAACCTATTTCTATACCTTTATTGGATGATGTTCCCACATTTTCAAGAATAGAGCCATAACCGTTAAGGTTGCCTACCGAACGGGCGAAAATCAAATCCTTGGTAGTACGGTTATAAACATCAATCGTACCATTAATTCGATTATTCAGGAAACCGAAGTCAATACCATAATTCCATTCTGAGGTCATTTCCCAACGAAGATTTTTGTTACCTTTCCGGTCACCTAATCCAAACGCATTTTCACCTTTTCCCCCATAGATATAGTGTGCCAGATCCAGCTTTGTCCAAGTAATATCATGGTCGATGCTATTGTTTCCCGATCTACCCCAGCTAACACGAAGTTTCAAACTATTCAGCCAGTCTACATCTTTCAGGAAGTTCTCATTCTTCATCTGCCAACCAACAGCAGCCGATGGCATAAATCCCCATTGATTACCGGTAGCCAAACGGGAAGTTCCATCGTAGCGTCCTGTTATAGTAAACAAGTAACGATCCAGCAATGTGTAATTAGCACGTCCCATGAAAGAAAGCATGGATGATTCCCAATAGTAGCTTTTTACATCACGGATTTCTTCAGCAGTCTCAATTGCATGCCAGTCCGAATTATAAGGCAAACCATCTCCCCGCATTTCTGAACCTTTATGAGTTTCCTTCTGTGCACTATATAAACCGATGACATTCAAACGATGGATATCCTTCCAGATTTTATCATAAGTAATGATATTATCCCACACCCAGTTCATATTTCGTCCTTCCTTCCGGTAAGCTTCCGGAGCATTAAGTCCTCCTTTGGCTTGTGTCATTGTACCTACCCATTCTCCATAAACATCCGAATCGTACTGAACGGCAATTTGTGATTTAAAGCTCAATCCTTTTAACGGTTGATATTCCAGATAACCGGAGAAGTTTGTATAATTAGCTTCCTTCTCTCTCTTATTGTTTTCTATCTGAACAAACGGGTTGATCTTACTGGAAGTCGGTTGGCAATTAAACAAGTAGCTTCCGTCCTTATCATAAGGACTTACTGTAGGTGGCAGGAAGTATGCATTCACCAATGCATCATTTGCTCCTTCATTGGTATTATTCAAAGAAACATAGCTATTAACACCAGTCTTGAACTTATCTGAGAAACGATATTCTAACCCTATATTAGCTGTGATACGTTCAAAACTTTCATCACCTATCATGCCATCATCCTTCAAATATCCCAAACCAAAAGAGAAAGACAGTTTGTCCGTACCTCCAGTGGCGGAAACAGAGTGACTGGTAGTCAATCCATTCTGCGACAATTCGCGTAACCAATCATAATATTCGCCATGCTTAATACGACGTTTCTCATCATCTGTCAGAAAATCCGGACGGCTTAATGAAGCATCCCCATATTTCTTCTTCCACAAAGCGGTACGATAGTCTACATATTCCAAACCGTTACCCATATTACCAATCATTTCAGGAATACGAGTAGGTGTCTTGAAACCGACATATCCCGAATAATCAATATTAAATCCCTGACGTTTGTTAGCCCCTTTAGTAGTGATAATCACAACACCGTTTGCACCACGAGAACCATAGATAGCACTGGAAGATGCGTCTTTCAATATGTCGATAGATTCAATATCGGCAGAGTTCAAATGACGCATTCCTGTTTGAGAAGGTACACCGTCAATCACGTACAAAGGTTCATTTGAGAAATTGAACGAGTTAATACCTCGAATTTCTATTTTTGTATCCGAACCGGGACGATTGGATGTCTTGTTCACAAGCACACCTCCTACACGTCCATTCAGGGTTTCTGTGACATCCGTAGTTACCAGTTTACTTAATTCTTTACTAGTCACAGATTGAATAGAACCGGTCAGATCTTTCTTTTCTACTGTTCCATAACCAATTACAACTACTTCATTCAACTGTTTAGAGTCGTCTTTCAACTGAATAGTAAGATTTGTCTGATTTTGATTTACAGTCAGTTCCTGTGTCACATATCCTATAAAAGAAATAGCTATCGTTTTTCCTTTCGGAACCTGAATAGTAAAGTTGCCATCTAAATCGGTTACCGTACCAGTAGACATTCCTACTACCTGAACACTAGCTCCGGGAAGCGGTTCTTTTAATGCGTCCACCACTACACCCTTCACTGTAAGCATTTGCTGTGCTTGTACACTTCCCCACCCGCATAACACAAGAAGCAGGAAAAAGAAGGATCTTATTTTTATTATATTATTTTTCATACTTTCCATCTGTATATTTAAGGTTAGTTCTCAACTTTAAACCACTTGTAATTACCTACAATTTTTGCAACATGTTTTCCTGTCTTATCAGGGATATTGGTTATATCTTCTGCCACCGTTGTAAAATCCCATGCACACACCAGCCCGCTTTCTGTCCCTGTCACATCCGAGTTCATCAACGATTTTATTTCATCAGCTGATTTTGCAGTACTCCACATACGGAACTTCTTAATGAATCCGGTCATACAACGTGATTTATCAGTCGGTTCCTGAAATGCCCACATATTTTGGTTGCGTGTGTTAGGCATATAGCTTTGTAATACTCCGGCATCATTCTTCACATCATTAGTTTTGCTAAAGAATAATTCGCCATTAACATACATCTTCAACTGACCTTCTGAAAGAGTACTGTTCCATACCGCTACAACATGATTCCACTTACCGAAATTATCAGGATATGCACGTCCTTCTTCCAATACGCGACCTTCCTGTGGTCCCATACCGATAGTTGTACGAAGATTAGAGCCTAAGAAGTTAATCATCCATCCCTCGTTCGGTTGATTCCCGTCAAAAGTGGAAAGGAAACTACCAATTCCCGACTCAAAGAAACCGGCATCATACTTCACCCAGCTTTCAACTGTGAATGTGTTACCACCACCATAGGCCGGATCTGAACCAAATTCAATACGTCCCTTTCCATCAATACCGAATATCTTCAGTTCAGCGGGAGTACCCGGTTGTAATGTTTGTTGATAAGAATCCTGAAATTCGGCAATAGCTTTTTCAGCCGCGATACAGTAGTTATCTATTTCATACTGTAATACAAAGTATCCCGCCATACCTTTCGAGATACCAACTTGTAATTCTTCAACAGCTTTTTGTAAGTTTTGAGCATTTGCCAAAGGAAAAGTCCCGTCACTTGTACCAATCTTTGCGGTATCAAGCATGTTCGTCATGTCAGTCAGATGTGTATACATACATTCAAGTGCAACGGGCCGCACCGAATCGCCATTATCGCTCTTGCACGAGCTGATACACCAAACCAACAAACCGAATAAACAAAGTTTCATTAAGAATCTTGTTCTCATACGTATTAGGTTTTTAAATAAAACAATAAGTAAATAACATCGCTGCAAACATAATGTAGCGAGGTTAAGCAACTTATTAGTGGTGGGTTAATAGCGGATTAATAAGTGAATAATTATTATTAACCAACAAGCTTTTTATCGATGAAAAGGGGGATTTTTACTCATTAGTTCTACATACGAAATTGAATATTCTTCATTCATCATTTGTTTATACTCACGAACAAACAAAGAATATTGGAGAATAGCCTCTTGTAATGCCCCCGTATTATTAAATGCATGCATACAATATGCCAATGCCAGCTCATTAACCGGATCTACCCGGAAAAGCACATTGCAAAAACGAATGACAGCATCATACTTATGTTCCTGATACAAACGTTCAATTTCCAAGGGTAAAAAGGAAGACAAGAATTCTTCTACCTTTTGCTTGAAATGATCCATCATTCCGACATCCAAACCATCAAGAAATTTACCACGCATCAGTAAAATGCCTAATTCGTTTTCCACTTCTTCCACATTCTTCAAAGTACGGAAACGGAAATAATCACAGTAACAGTCTGTAAATACCAATCTGAAATATCCTTTATCATATACAAGTTCCACTCCATCCAGTGCGGTCAGATTCTTGCGTATTTGATTAATCGTTACTCCTTTCAGATTTTTAACTTTATCGTCAGGTTTATCAGACCAAAATACTTCATTTAATGAAGCAGACAGGACGCCATTATGGGTGCTATGAAGCAATATATAAATGAAAACCTGCCGTAAACGAGAACTGAACAAATGTGTAATATCCCGCCCATTGCGGTCAATCACTGTAAAGGGCCCAAATAAATAAACGGCATTCGGACGAACGATTGATTGTTCAAAATCTTTTTTAGAGAAAGTTTCTTTTCCCGATATGAGGGTATCCGATTCTCTTTTCTTGGCTGGTGATACGGACGATTGCACCGGAGTCACATCAACCTGTTTCCTTCGTCTCCTCCTGACAATCAAACAACCTCCAAAAAACAATACAACTCCTACTATTATCCATAACCAGCGAACATTCAGAGAAGACTTTGAATTGTAAGAGCGGATTTCATCCAAAGAAACTGGAGGGGCAGACAACACATAAGTCCGAATAACTGTATGCCCCTTTTTATTAAATTCTGTAGTCGTACAATAATATTCATGCGTCAGTGAATTATAATAAAGGTTAGCATTTGTCATAATTTCTTCCGAACGCATCGGAATTGAATCTCCCAGGATTTTTATAGTCCCATCATCAATAGTCAAACGACAAAGCTGTAAATAGGTTTCCGAAAGATATTCGGGATAGCACAAGGCGTAGATATATTTTTCATCAGGCGTTAGTATCATATCTCGAGACACAACCCAGCGATACTCAGAAGTTTTCTGCCACAAACGTTGAACAGACTGTTGTTTTCTGTCAAGCAAATAAAGATCATGAAGATAATTTCGACCTACGCTCTGTTCACCTGATTCATTTCCCATTCCTCCGAAGATATAGACGTGTTCTCGATTTTTATTTACTGCCATTCCGGAAAAATAACGAGGAATAATAGGGTCACCGGAATATGAAAGGGTATCCCATCGATCAACTTCAATATCATATTCTAAAAATGTATTGTTATAACGTTTATTTCCGAAACCGCCAAAAACAAAATACTTCCCAACTGTTTCATCCCAAAAACCATCATGATGATGTAACTGTACCGGTAAAGCAGCTGTTCCAGTCTGCCTCCACTCCCGTTTACCCAAGTCAAGAGCTGCCACAGTAGCATCTCCTAATGGCAGGTTGTTCAATTCATAAACATAAAGTTTGCCATCCGTCGTATTCATGAAATGAGTAGCTAACTGCATTTTAACAGGAAGCTTATTGGTATAAGAATATTTTTGTAGCTGACGTTTCAACAGATTAAAAGTAAGAAGTGAATCCTGACTAAAAATAATCAACTTTTGACTGTCCGGTTCGAAGGTAATCCCAGAAGGAGTTTGGAAAGAATATTCAAAAAGTTTCTCCCAATGATATGAACCGTTAATAAGCCATACCGGATTTACAACTGTACCCAATACATCTCCAGTAGAAGTATGTACTTCTTCTCCTTCATTTTCATTCAGCGGAAATATATACGAATATTTTTTATCACCCTCTAGTTTCAAATTACGGATAGCAAAAGTGGGCATATCCAAAATATAGTCATAACGCCCAAAAAACAGATGCGGACAAAAAGTATCTTTCAATCCTAAAGAAGTGATTTTCTTTTCATAATCTCCAATACGAATTGTTAGCAAGTCTTGTTGTAAATCGAATGTAAAAGAGACAGGGACCCACTGATAAGCTAGTGCATCATTCCGCAGATTCAAAGAGTAATGATTTTCTTTCCCATCAGTATTAAATTTAAATGTACTATTTTCACTATCCAGATATGTATATGTAAAGCTATATTTAGTTTTTCCCTGATTTTCCTTTAATAAAAACACATATCCAAAAGTATCAAAATCACGGATAGAAAGTTCGAAACTTAACTGAAAGTTTTTTGTAAAACAGGGTATCTTCTCTTCCTGAAATATCTGAAGAGAAGTTCTTTCTTTAATTTGTTTATCATTAGCCTGAAATAACAATCCTTGCGAATAAGCAGACAAGGTCATTCCAGTTAAAAGGTATAAGAGGCGGAGCCTACGTCGTATCATTGTCTTTCGATTTGTTGTCACAAATATACAGGATTATTTTAAATAACCACACAAGCAAATCAAAAGAATAAATACAAGATATGAATTATGCAAAGTGTAATCGTACCCCCAAATAAACTCCTATTAAATAAGGTATAAGCCAAATGCACCAAACTACAATGCTGAAACGATTAAAATGTCTCTTTTCTACAGGCGTTCCCTTCACATAGGTCCATATCGCCCATAACGCATGTACAAACATCAGAAGAATAGCAATCACTCCTGTCACCGTATGCATTTCGTCATGCAGATGAGTCAGTTCGGCAATATGCTCCATCAGGCTTGTACCCACCGTGTCGGCCAGCAACCCGAGAAGAAAGAAAATGATATGCCAAAACTTTAATTTCCTTTGAAGACGTTCTCCCCAAACACCTATCGTATAAAACACAAGCGCAGATGAAATAACACAAATTGCCGCTATTAAATAATGTATATCTATCTGATTCAGTTCCATAAATTTTCTTTTTCTAATAACAACAAAGCACAGGATAGATAGTTCTCACGGTTTCAATCTTTCACAAATGCAATCCCGACTTTACAAACGACGAAAAAACGTAAACAGATTTGTCTCTTTTCACAAAAAAGTAATAAAAGGCGATTTGCAGAAACAAATAAATCGACTACCTTTGTGGGCGATTTAGAGAATCGTGACTACGTATTTTTAATTATATCACTTAAAAAAAGAGCTAATTATGACTTATTCACACGAAGTGGAACACATGTGTGTTGTAAAGAAGGGTCCTAACCACGGACCGGCTCCCATACCCGAAGAAGGCAAATGGGTAAAATCTAAAGAAATCGTTGATATTTCTGGTTTGACACACGGTATCGGTTGGTGCGCTCCTCAACAAGGTGCTTGTAAACTGACACTGAACGTTAAAGAAGGTATCATCCAGGAAGCCTTGATCGAAACAATCGGTTGCTCTGGTATGACTCACTCAGCTGCTATGGCTTCTGAAATTCTTCCGGGTAAAACAGTTCTTGAAGCATTAAACACTGACCTTGTTTGCGACGCTATCAACACTGCAATGCGCGAACTTTTCTTGCAAATCGTATACGGACGTACTCAATCAGCTTTCTCTGAAGGTGGTTTGATTATCGGTGCAGGTTTGGAAGACTTGGGTAAAGGTCTGCGTAGCCAAGTAGGTACTCTTTATGGTACTTTGGCTAAAGGTCCTCGTTACCTTGAAATGGCAGAAGGTTATATCAAACAAATCTTCTTGGACAAGAACGACGAAATCTGCGGATACGAATTCGTACACATGGGTAAGTTCATGGACGAAATCAAGAAAGGTACTGATGCTAACGAAGCTTTGAAGAAAGTTACAGGCACTTACGGACGCGTAACAGCAGAACAGGGAGCAGTTAAATCTATTGATCCACGTCACGAATAATATAAGGAGGAAAGAAACTATGATTAGAGAAGTAAAATTCGAAAGCCAAGACCGTCGTATCAAACAGATTATCGCTGCCTTGAACGCTAACGGCATCAAAGATATCGAAGAAGCTAACGCTATCTGTGAAGCTCATGGACTTGATCCTTATAAAACGTGTGAAGAAACTCAACCTATCTGTTTTGAAAATGCAAAATGGGCGTATGTGGTAGGTAGTGCAATCGCTATCAAGAAAGGTTGCACAAACGCTGCTGAAGCTGCTGAAGCTATCGGTATCGGTCTGCAAGCTTTCTGCATCCCGGGTTCTGTAGCTGACGACCGTAAGGTTGGTATCGGGCACGGTAACCTCGCTGCTATGTTGCTGCGCGAAGAGACTAAATGTTTCGCTTTCCTGGCAGGTCACGAATCTTTCGCTGCTGCTGAAGGTGCTATCAAAATCGCTGCAAAAGCAGACAAAGTACGTAAAGAACCGTTGCGTTGCATCTTGAACGGTCTTGGAAAAGACGCCGCTCAAATCATCTCTCGTATCAACGGATTTACATATGTTCAGACTCAATTCGATTACTTTACCGGTGAACTGAAAGTTGTTCGCGAAATCGCTTACTCTGACGGTCCTCGTGCAAAAGTAAAATGTTATGGTGCTGACGACGTTCGCGAAGGTGTAGCTATCATGTGGAAAGAAGGTGTAGACGTTTCTATCACAGGTAACTCTACTAACCCGACTCGTTTCCAACATCCAGTTGCAGGTACTTATAAGAAAGAACGTGTTCTTGCTGGTAAACCATATTTCTCTGTAGCTTCTGGTGGTGGTACAGGCCGTACTCTTCACCCGGATAACATGGCTGCAGGTCCTGCTTCATATGGTATGACAGACACCATGGGTCGTATGCACTCAGATGCTCAGTTCGCTGGTTCTTCATCAGTTCCCGCTCACGTAGAAATGATGGGATTCCTGGGAATTGGTAACAACCCAATGGTAGGTTGTACAGTAGCTTGTGCTGTTGACGTGGCTCAGGCTTTGAGTAAGTAATTTATTACTATAATCCACATAATAAATCCCTGTAACTAATAAGTTATGGGGATTTTATTTTACATTTCTTATAATCAAGGACTTGATATGGTTCACCCGATAGTGGATCTAAGCTTATATCGAACTGACGTTAATTTACATAATCCGAACAAAAAGCAAATCCGCGTTATCCGCGTCTGAAAATATCCCATAATAAATTCATTTCTATTCCACATTTCATTGAATGTCGTACTTGTTCCGATCAATTCTACTACTAACTAATAAGAGTAAAAAAACGCTTAGGCTCGGCTAATTTTTAATGAACTATTGTTATTTCAAATTCTATCTATCAATTACATATCGCAATTATGCCTTCACCCTTCACTTTTCCCTGTTCATCGGGGATAGCGGGTGAAGGGCACCCCTTCACACTCTCCTTCACCCCCTTTTCACTTTTTCTCTCATTAGCTATAATGAAAAAACAATATCATTATAGCTAATAGGAATATCATTATAGCAAACGAAAATATGCTAATAGATTATTTTTTTCTTCCCAATGTTTGAAAAAAACATCACAGTGTTTGAAAAAAACTTCACGGTCTTTTTCTTAAATCTATGCCTCCTTTTTCATCAACTATATTTCAGGTCTCTGTGAAGGAGGGGTGAAAGACTGCCCTTCACCCGCTATCCCCGATGAACAGGGCGATGTGAAAGGTGAAGGGGATACATGCAATTTCTGTAGATAGAACAGATATACCTCTTATTGACTTTCAAAAGCATAGGTTTAGTCAGTCTAAAGCTATGCTTTTCATTACCTAAAGCTATGCTTTAGGCAGGTAAAACAAGCTCCCGTCAACCATAAAACGACAGAAATTCTTCTTTGTAGAATTGCGAGGATTTATGATTATCCCCACCGATTTTATACTGAGTCCTTGATATACCTTTCTTTCCAAATTTTTTAATTAAATTCCATCTACTCTACAAAATATTATTCTATAAATTAATTATGGATAAATAATAACTCCTCTTTCCTATCCCCATCTGTTTATTTATTAGCTATCTTCAAATTACAGTTAAAACAACTACTAACTCCAGCAAAATAATATAGAGAAAAGAGCTTTCTTATATTAGGCATCAATGAGAAAAGCAAGAAGATATGACCTAAAAATATCCATTTTTGAATAGATTTAGCCTATTTTCAAAGATCAAAAAGAGTTTTAATTCATATTTTGAATATTTTTTGACCATACTTTGTTAAGCAAGAAACTACATTTGTGGTAGTATTTCTAAATTCTAATACCTTATGAAACCAAAATTATTATTATTACCATTTCTATTCTTGATGGCAGTCAATTTAGCTGCACAGAATGCGACAATTACCGGAGTTATCACAGACAGTGAAACAAAAGACTATCTAGCGGGTACAACGGTCGTAATTAAAGGAACCACCAAAGGAACGATTACGGATGCTAACGGAAAGTATACCTTATTTATTCCGACTGGTAAACAAATCGTCCAATTTTCTTTTGTTGGTTATCAAACACAAGAATTTGAAGTTAATTTAAAAGCGAATGAGGTTAAAACTCTAAATCTTGTACTCAAGCCAGATGCCAACCTCTTAAATGAGGTGCTCATCAGTGCTCAAGCTAAAGGACAAACTGCTGCTATCAAAAAGCAGGTAAATGCTTCGGGAATAATAAATGTTGTATCAGAAGAAAAGTTACGTGAATTACCAGACGCAAATGTAGCTGACGCAATAGGAAGGCTACCTGGTCTGATGATTCAGCGTGATGGTGGCGAGGGACAGAAAATCATCATTCGCGGCCTGGACCCTAAATATAATACCGTAGCCATCAACGGTATGAATGCACCATCCACCAGTAGTACGGACCGCAGTACAGACCTGAATATGATTTCCCCTGAAATGATTGCAGGTGCGGAAGTTTTGAAAGCTAACACAGCTGATAAAGATGCAGATGGTTTGGGCGGAACAGTAAACCTTATAATGAAAGATGCCTCCAGAGGATTAAAACTAAGTGTAGCGGGAGAAACCGGTTATCACTCTCAAATCAACAATGTCGGTCACTTTAAAGGTAGCGTTTTTGCCAGTAACCGATTTTTTGACGATAAATTTGGTATGATTTTATCAGCAAGTGCAGACCAGACCGATCGAAGTAATGATACATTCAAGGCAGATTACAGCGTAAGCGGTAATACTCCAACAGAAGGGCTGGATTATACAATGCCTTGGTTAACAAGAAGTCGTTTGCAATCTAATTTAGAAAAACGACAGCGTTTTAATGTCAATCTAAATATGGACTGGGAACTAGGCAACGGCTCAAAGATTAAAATGTCCAATTTATTTAGTAGAATGAATCGTGATCGTGATATTCGCGACAAAAGATATGATTTTGGAAGCAACTATATAAGATTCAACCAAACTGATATTGAATTTCACACCAATAATATTACGAATATACTACAAGGTGAATTTGCTTTATGGAGTTCTACGTTAAATGTAGGAGCAGGCCGCAGTAGCTCGATTTCTAAAACCCCATACAATCACGATTTACAATTTAGAATAAATGCACCGTACACTGTCCCTTTGAGTTCCTTATCTTATCTACCTCCTTACTTGGCAACAAACTCTGATTTCGTAAATGAAAGCGATCCATCCCAATATTATCTATATGAAGGGTATTTTAATACAGAATCAGCCAAAGAAACAGAATACAGCGCATGGCTGGATTGGAAAAAGCCATTCAATATCAGTGAACAGATCGGTGGTTATATCAAAATCGGAGGAAAGTTCCGCCAGAAAGACAGGTCATTAGAGACAGGCCGTGATTATGCTCGCATGGATCTCAAAGAGGGTTATGATCCGATACTTACAAATATGCCTGATCTCGAAAGATCTTCATTCAAGAATTTGATTGGTATTCAAAGCTTCATCGATCCGGATTTTAACTCTCATAAGTTCTTGAATAATAAATATGACAATTTAAATTTCGACTTTGCACTGGATCATGATGTCATGAGAAATTTCTACAATGTAAATAAAAGCATTTATCGACCGACTCCAGCTTCAACCCTACAGAATGATTATGAAGGACATGAAAGAATGTATGCCGGATATATTATGAGTGAAATTAATTTTGGCAGCTACGTAACCTTTATCCCGGGTGTACGCTATGACCACTCTTATTTACGTTATCAGGCTTATAGCGGACAGAATGTACCAGATAGTGAAACAAGCCACTTTGAACCGGATTTTAAAGAGACCACCGACTCTAAAAAATTTGGCTATTGGCTGCCACAAATTCATTTACGTGTTAAACCAACCCAGTGGTTGGACGTCAGATTAGCCTATACTCAAACGTTATCAAGACCGGATTATAACCTAATTGCACCTAGAACAATCATCAAGCCATCATCAAGTGACGTAACATGGAGCAGAACAAATTTAAAACCGGCAATTGCTACCAACTATGATGTTATCTTTTCATTCTACCAACCGGATTACGGTTTGTTTACAGTCAGTGGCTTTTATAAAAAGATCAAAAACTTTATTTATACACGTTCAGCTTACTTGCTGAATGGTACGGCAACAGATCCAAAGAATTTTGATGGTCTATATCCGGAACTTGCAGGTTACAACATTAACTATCCTCTAAATAGCCCTAATGATGCCACAATTAAAGGATTGGAATTTGACCTTCAACTACAGTTCCGCAAATTAAACAATTTCTTGAAAGGTGTTGTACTCAGTGCAAACTTATCATTAATGGATTCAAAAATGAATTACTTCGAGACATTGAAAGGAAGAGAAGCCAATCCCAACTATACTGTGGGAGGAACCGAAAAACCATTTATCCCAACCAATTCAGAAGTCGTCTATACGGACAGATTATTGAACCAGCCTTCTTTACTTTTTAATGTATCATTGGGATATGACTACAAGAAATTTTCGGGACGTATATCATGCAACTATCAAGATGGTGTACTTGTAACTGAACAGCACCGTCCGGACGGAGCAGATGTTGAATCTACACGCTCATTTGTAAAATGGGATGCTCAATTAAAATACAATGTAACTAAAAACCTCTCCATTTTTGGTACTGTATCTAATTTTACTTTATCATCTGATAGAAAACGTCGCGATATCACCAACTACCCATCCTTGGTTGAATACTATGGAGCAACGGCTTATATCGGATTTAAGTATGATATCTTTAAATAATAGTATAATTTTTAAATGAAACATCATGAAATCAATTAGAATATACCCAGTAATGCTTGGTTTACTAAGCTTGTTATTTATCCCGACTGGCTGTGAACAAGAAGATATACTAACTCTTGAAGACTTCCCGGAAATCAAAGGAAATGAAGGAAATGAACCAGGAAACGAATTTATAGTAGAACCGGACAATGGCATAGACCGGGTGAATTCACTGACCAATGCTATCAAAGAACATGGTGACGGAACTTATATTCTACGCCGAGGCGGCATTTATTATTTTGAAGGGAAAAATGCCATCCAAAATAATGTAATCATCAAATCAGAAGAAGCAGAAGAAGGGAATCTACCTCAAATACAACCGATAGCTGATGCTAACGGTGCAGTAGGAAACAACATGATTAATATTGAAGGGAATATTACTTTGGAAAAAGTATATATCAATGCTATTGATGCCGCTACCGGTAAAGTACCCGACCGTGTCTTAGTTGTGGATGCCCCTAGCTTAACGCTAACCTTGAAAGATTGTTTCGTTGATAACTGTAAACAAACTCTTTTTCGTCTTAACACAGCAAATAATAAGGTTATAATTGATAATTCTACTATCAGAAATACGGCAAATCCGACCAGTCCGGATAATGGACGTATAGTCGACACACGTGGTAATAATCAAGAAAGTATCATTATCAATAATTGCTATGTCTATTGCCAAACTGACCGCATTATCCGACTGGCAGATTCAGGCACTGCATATTGTGCATTGACTCACAATACTTTCTATAATGTAGGAAAACACTTGGAACTTAATTATGTAATTGATCTGCTTATTGAAAACAACATTTTTGCCAATTATGGATGGAAATTAGCAGATAGTCCAGGAATATTATGGGACATTAAGTTTGCAAAAGCAGAAAATGATCCCCGTGTGAAAGATGCTAAAGTTACGATTCGTAATAACAATTTCTACTTTGATTCTGTGCTCGAAGATTTATTAAAACAATATCCTAACTTCAAACACCGCACTGAACTTTCGGAAGATGCTAAAAAGATGAAAGAGGAAGGTCGATTTATCGAAGAAAATAACTTCACGGAAGTTCTAAACTTTGACTATGCCCCTCCTTTGCCTACTGAATATTGGAAACTGTTCTTTGAAAAAGGTGGGCTACCTTCCTCAATGGGAGAAGCTACAGGTTTGCCATTCACAGTGGATGAAGACGGCATAGAAGGGATTGTTTGGGGAGAAACTTTCACATTCAACTATCCTGCCAATACAACATCTGCCATAGCATCTACTACCGGTGGCCCTATTGGCGCACAACTTTCAAAATAAAATTGTATGAGAAAATATGTCACTATCTTTTTAACCACAATGTGTATATCCTGCATTTATGCTAAAGCACAACCATTAGCACATCCATATTTAATCATGAATATGGAAGCAGAACAGAATATCCGCAAGGCTATCGCTTCAGAACAATTATGGCAGGATTATCATAAACTAATGCTCGAGGGTGCCGATTCTATTCTCTCGGCACCTTTACTGGAGAGAATCGTTGAAGGCAGAAGATTGTTAAATATATCCCGTGAATGTTTACGTCGAATGTTACTTCTAGGGTATGCATACAGAATGACAGAAAAAAAAGAATATGCGAGACGTGCCGAACTTGAGATGAATAATATTTCTCTGTTTGTGGACTGGAATCCTTCTCATTTTCTAGATGTAGCAGAAATGACTACTGCGATGGCTATCGGATATGACTGGTTGTTCAATTATATAAGTACAGAGACCAAACAACGAGTAGAAAAAGCCATTGAAATGAAAGGTTTAAGACCTTCATTCAAAGAAGTATATAATAATCACTGGCTGGACAATCACAATAATTGGAATCAAGTTTGCCATACTAGTATGAGTTTAGGCGCTTTAGCCATTTATGAGCATATTCCGGAGCTGGCTGACACAATAGTGAATCGTACCGTGGAAAAAATAAGACTGCCAATGGCAGTCTATGCCCCTGATGGCGCTTACTCTGAAGGCTATAGCTATTGGGCGTATGGTACAACATACAATGTATTGTTAATCGAAGCCCTGAAAACAGTAAAAGGGACCGATTTCGGACTATCGCAAATGCCTGGCTTTTTAAAAACCGGTAAATTTATTCAAAACATGATACTTGGCGATGGTAAATCTTTCAATTATGGTGACTGCAACCATTCAGGACGTATGTTTCCCCCAATGTTTTGGTTTGCACAACAAAATAATGACGCAAGTCTTCTTTGGACAGAGAAATATTTACTTGACAAAGCATCTAAGAAACAGTTGATAGATTACCGTTATGGATTGTATGCCATCGTATGGGGAACCCAAATGAAACTGGAGAGCATCGTTGCTCCAGTTAATAAAATGTGGGTATCTGCCCAAAGTTTGCAGCCTGTAGCTGTGATGCGTACGGACTGGAAATTTAAGAAAGGATTGTCAGCTGCAATCAAGGGGGGGACGGCACAAGCCGGCCATACCCATTTGGATGTAGGTTCATTTATTATAACCGATCATGATATACGTTGGGCTATGGATTTTGGTCCCCAAGAATATAATATGCTTGAAAAGTTGGGTATTGATTTATGGGGACGTAATCAGGAATCACAACGCTGGGATGTTTTCAGATATAATAACCAGGCACACAATACTCTTACATTCAACGATCAACACCAAAATGTAGAAGGTCACGCACTTATCACCGAGTATGGCAACAATGCTGATTTCATGTATGCCGTTGTTGACATGACTCCTGTTTACCTAAATCAGGTTGCCGAAACAAAGCGTGGTATAGCTCTTGTAGATGAACAATATTTTGTGGTAAGAGATGAAATAAAAGCATTGAATAAGCCGACAACAGTACGCTGGAATATGTTGACCGGTGCTATTCCTAAAATTCTGGATGATCATACCATACAGCTTTCCATGCAAGGCAAAAAACTATTGCTTCAAATAGAATCATCAGCCCAAATATCTATAAAGACCTGGAGTACGACATCGCCTAATAATTATGACGCCGCAAATCCCAATACAGTCTTTGTGGGGTTCGAGGCAGAATTACGATCAGGAATGAAAGAAACTCTTCAGGTGAAATTAATACCAGAAGGTAGTAAAAACACTCATAAAAAAATTCAACCATTGAAACTTTGGAAAAACATTTAAATTTATACAATATGAATAAGAAAATATTTGCTGTGAGTATTCTTGTCGGAACTTTGTGTACATCTTGTGGCATAAATAAAAGCTGTGACATGAACACCATTATTGAAAAAGGATTGGAACGAAGTGTAGAACAATCCAAGTTTTTGGCTACAAGCCTGATTGAAGAACCGGAACAATTACCCAGATATGTATTAGCAGATGGTACTCTTGTCACTTCTGATTCACATTGGTGGTGCAGCGGTTTTTTTAGTGGGGTGTTATGGCAACTTTACGAGAATACCGGAGATGAATTATTAAAAGAATATGCAGAGAATTATACAGCACGCATAAAAAAAGAACAATATTCTCTTGATACCCATGACCTTGGTTTTATGATGTATTGTAGTTATGGACATGCATACCGGATCACTGGTGAAGATAAGTATAAAGACGTCATATTGCAGAGTTCCAAATCTTTGGCAAGCCGTTTTAACCCCAAAGTAGGAGTTATCAAATCCTGGGATGATAAACCCAAATGGGAATTTCCGGTTATCATTGACAATATGATGAACCTTGAAATGCTAGAGGAAGCCTTTAAACTGACAAATGACACTATATATGATAAAATTGCCAACAGCCATGCAATGGTAACGATGAGCAATCACTTTCGTCCGGATTACAGTTCATGCCATGTACTAGACTATGATACTATAAATAATAAAGTAGGGAAAATAGATACACATCAAGGATATTCAAGCACATCTGCATGGGCACGCGGACAAGCATGGGGACTCTATGGATATACAATGATGTATAGAGAAACCCAAAAACCAGTTTATCTGGAACAGGCTAAACATATAGCAAAATTTATCATTAATCATCCTAATTTACCGAAAGACAAGGTACCTTACTGGGATTTTGATGCTCCTGACATTCCTAATACCTACAGAGATGCTTCGGCTGCAGCCATTATGGCATCCGCATTCATAGAGTTGAGCCAATATGTAGATAAAGGATTAGCCAATGAGTATTTGGATATAGCACGCACACAACTATGCACTTTGACTTCGGATGAATATTTAGCTGCTCCCGGCTCAAATGGCGGTTTTATTCTTAAACATTCAGTTGGCAACATGAATGAAAATAGAGAAGTAGACGTACCTCTGACTTATGCAGACTACTATTATGTAGAAGCATTGTTACGATACAAACATTTAAATCAGTAATCTTATTTTTATCCAGACACAGGACTATCGGATTCAAGAGTATTATACCAAGTCTGTAGGCCTGTGTTCTTTAACTTATTAATTCACATATTATGAAGAATACTTATACTGCCATAATAGCCATTGTTATTGGTTTAATAAGCAACACGTTACCTTGTGTTGCCCAATATGCCATGACCAATGTTTATGGTAGAAATCATATACTATTAAATGGGAAATGGAATGCTGTAGTTGATCCGTACAAGCACGGGCATAAAATACTTATCTATAACGACAGACCATTGAAAGGAGAAACCGACTTTAAAGAGTATGCATGGGAAGGTGGTTTACGCTTGAACGTTCCCGGTGACTGGAATTCACAGCAGGCAGAATTGAATTATTATGAAGGTACCATATGGTATGCACGCCACTTTAACGTCAACGAGGCACTTAAAGGAAACTTGTTCCTTCATTTTGGGGCTGTTAATTATAGTTGTACGGTCTACCTGAATGGAGTAGCTATTGGTTCACACGAAGGAGGTTTTACCCCTTTCCAGATTAATATTACAAACAAGGTTTCTACCGGAGATAATTTTTTGGTTGTAGAAGCCAGTAACACCCGCTCTATTGATGCAATTCCAGCTTTACACTATGATTGGTGGAATTATGGTGGAATTACCCGTGATGTGATGTTAATACAAACACCGAAAGTTTTTATTGATAATTATTTCATTCAGCTGGATAAAGAACAAGCCGATCTAATACGTGCCGAAATCAAACTATCTGAAAAGTTAGCAGGTAAGCCTGTTACAATAGAAATCCCAGAATTACGATTGAAAGAGCAACTGATTACCGATGCTGATGGCAAAGCAGTAGCTGCATTTAAAGCAAAGAAGTTAATGCGTTGGAGTCCTCAAAATCCAAAGCTTTATCAAGTAAAAGTTTCTTCCGGTGAAGATTCTATTGAAGAGCAAATAGGTTTCCGCAATATTCAAGTAAAAGGAACACAAATCACACTTAATGGTGAACCGTTCTTTTATAAAGGAATCAGTTTTCATGAAGAAATAGCTTCACGTAAAGGACGTGCCTATTCACAGGAGGATGCATTACTCCTACTTACAGAAGCGAAAGAACTGGGAGTGAATGTAATCCGCCTGGCCCACTATCCACAGAACGAGTATATCATTCGTCAGGCAGAGAAGATGGGTATTTTGCTTTGGGAAGAAATCCCCATTTGGCAAGGTATTGATTTTACGAATGAACAAACATTTGAGAAAGCCAAGAAGATGTACGCTGAAATGGTGATGAGAGATCGCAACCGATGTGCCTTGTCTTTTTGGGGAGTAGCCAATGAAACTGCGGTATCAGATGTCAGAAACAGATTTCTGAAACGTATTATTGAGCATTGCAAATCAATGGATACTACCAGATTGATTACAGCTGCCTTTGATAATATGAAATTTAATCCGGAAACAAATACCTTTGAACTGATAGATCCGCTTCCTGCTTATCTCGATTTTGTATCGATCAATAAATATATGGGATGGTATATGCCTTGGCCAAGCCGACCTTCAGAAGTACGTTGGAATGTAGCAACAGATAAACCTTTAGTATTTTCGGAATTTGGTTGTGAAGCACAATATGGACAATCTGGTGATCCTACGATACCGGGGTCATGGAGTGAAGATTATCAGGAACAGCTATACAAAGACAATCTGGCAATGTTCAATCAAGTACCGAATTTAGCAGGCATTTCACCATGGATATTATTTGATTTTCGTTCACCAAGACGTTTACATCCGGTAAATCAAAGTTGTTGGAATAAAAAAGGACTTATCTCTGACAGAGGATATAGAAAAAAAGCTTGGTATGTCATCAGAGATTATTACAATAAACATTAATCTATAAGATCATTCATACTATGAAGAGAATAAGTATTTTCATTTCATGTTTATTGTTTGCCCTCTGCCTGCTGCAGGGGCAAACTGCCAGAGAAGAAATTCTGGCTAATATAAATAAAAGTGGTGGAAGCTATCTGGCCTATACTACGGACTTTATTCCACAGACTCAACCTCCGAAAGGATACAAAGCATTTTATATTAGTCATTATGGCCGGCACGGCTCACGTTATTTGACAAAAGATATCCATTACACACGGATCATAGACATTTTCAGCCTGGCACATAATCAACATGCATTGACAGCTTTAGGTGAAGAAACCTATAAACGCTTGCAAGAGGTGATGAAAGAAGCCGATCTCCGCGCTGGTGATTTATCACCGATAGGCAAACAACAACATCGTGATATAGCCGCACGGATGTTTAAATCATTTCCCGAAGTATTCGAAGGTTATCAATCGGTTTGTCTGCGTTCTACGGTTGCACTCCGCTGTAATATGAGTATGATTGCTTTCGGTGATCAACTAAAATCACTAAATCCTAGTCTACAGATGGATTATGATACGGGGGCTAAATTTATGACATATATGAATTACATGACTCCGGAAGGAAAAGTCTTTAAAGAAACGGAAACCGGACCATGGGTAGAGGAGTTCAACAAATTCAAAGAAGCACGTTACCATCCCAACCGTTTAATGAAAACATTGTTCACCGATTCTAATTTTGTGTCGCAAAATGTAAATCCTATCAATTTAATGTCTGGTCTCTATTCAATAGCATCTGATATGCAAGATATAGTAACCAATGTATCTTTCTACGATTTGTTTACTCCCGATGAACTTTATGATATGTGGGAAGTAGATAATTTAAGATGCTACATCCAACGCGCAAACTATGCCGGAGGCAATGGAATTATTCCCGCTGCAGAGAAAAGATTACTCACTAATATACTTGATAGCGCTGACGACGTAATCAAGAATGGAAGTAAAGTTGCCGATCTGCGTTTTGGACATGATGGTAATATCTCCCCATTATTTGCTTTGATGCAGATAAATGACTTTGCGGTTTCAATTAATGATTTCAACGAAGTACATAAGTATTGGCGTAATTATAAAGTAGTCCCTATGGCGACTAACTTACAAATTATTTTCTTTCGTAATGAAAAGAATCCGGATGACATTCTCGTGAAATTTCTGCATAATGAAAGCGAAGCACGAATACCTGTCCGAACGGAGACCTTCCCTTTTTATAAGTGGACAGATGTAAAACGTTTTTATAGAGACTTATTAAAGTAACAAGTTTTTTCCACCTTTTTCAGATATGATTTAAACAAACTGCAGATATGAGAATTCGGTTATTTAATTTTATCATGCTATTTTTCTTCTGTATAAGTTCTAATGCACAAGAAAATATCAGCCTCAACGGTTTATGGCAATTTAGCTTAGCAAAAAATGAAAAAGCCGCTAAATCTTTGGAAAACTTTTATACTCCTGAATATTCCAATAAACAGTTTCATTCCATTCCAGTACCTTCTAATTGGGCTGTTTTAGGATATGAAGAACCGGTGTATAGCGGTTTCAAAGATGAAGTACCCGGTACAGGCTATTATTTAAAAGAATTCTCTATCAGCTCGGAACAGCTGGAAGGAAAACGTGTTCTCTTGCAGTTTGATGGAGTATGGTCAGCTGCTGATGTATGGTTGAATGGAGTATATTTAGGAAACCATACTTGTGGTTATACTCCATTCTCCTTTGAGGTTACGGGTAAATTAGATGAACATAAAGCAAATATCTTAGCGGTTAAAGTCAGTCAGATTAGTAGAGAATATAAATTCGATGTATATGATGACTGGACTTTAGGCGGTATATACAGAGGTGTAAGTCTTGTTATTATGCCGGCAATGCGCTGGATAGATTATGTGAAGGTCCAGACTACTTTTGATGACAGATATGTGGATGCCAATCTAAATATCCATGCTATGGTATGTGACCGAAGAAATCCGAAGAAACCTGGTAACTACTCTATCAAGGAAACTCCTTACCAGCTTAAGTTCTCTCTTTTCTCAGCTGATGAGGAAAGAATTGCACAGAGGACTCTTACAATACCAGCACATCTGGCAACCGGACGTGAAGTCCAGCTAGATATGAATATAACATCTCCCCACCAATGGACCGCTGAAACTCCATACTTATACAAATTAAAAGTTGAACTGCTGGAAGAAAATAAACCGGTCCAAACATGGTCCGAGAAAATTGGTTTCCGCCAGATTACAACTGCCGGAGGAATATTGAAAATTAATGGGCAAGCTGTAAAATTACGTGGTGTTAACAGACATGATGAACATCCGGATGTTGGTCGTGCCACAACCTATAAACATTGGTTACAGGATCTCTTATTAATGAAAGCTGCCAATATTAATTATATCCGGTGTTCCCATTATACACCATCAAAAGGGTTTATCGAATTGTGTGATTCTTTAGGAATGTATGTAGGAAATGAGGTTAGTATCGGCGGTGCTAAAAATCTAAAATTTGATCCGTCATTCACATCAGCAGCTTTATCACGGACCTATGAAACTATCACACGAGATATCAACAACCCTTCCATCATATATTGGTCTGTGGGCAATGAAGATGAGCTGACCACAATGGGGCTAACGGCTATAAAATTGGTCAAAGCATTAGATCCGACCCGTCCGGTACTGATCCCATGGCGTCACGAAGAATGGCTCCCGAAAGATATAGATATCCTTTCCGCTCATTACTGGCAACCAAAGGCTTATGATACGTGGGCAGGAAACTCCAAACGCCCGGTTATTGCTACAGAATATACACACGCGTACGGTGAACATGGTATGGGAGGACTTGAAGCACGTTGGAATGCCATTGCTAAACATGCAGCTGGTGCAGGAGCAGCTATCTGGATGTGGGCCGATCAAGGAATTAGAACTCCGATACCTCAAAAGACTAAAATAGATCCACAATTTAATCATAATGATCAATACTTACGTCTAGTTGAGAATGGATGGGATGGTATTGTAGACTCTTATAGGAATCCTACCCGGGATTATTGGGAAACTAAAGCTGTTTATGCGCCTATTCGCATAAATACCGGAACAGTTCATTTCATCATTGGACAAGATTCTGTTCAAGTACCTGTATGCAATGAATATGACTTTACTAATTTGTCTGACATAAAGATACAGTGGCAGATATATGAGGACAGAATTATGCTCGACAAAGATTCTTCCTCTTTAAAAGGAGCTCCTCATTCTACTTCTTTCTTGAAACTTCCTCTTACCAAAATAGCAACTGTAAGTTCGTATAAGACTTATTATTCACAGTTTACTTTCTTACGCCCAGACGGTTCTGAAATTACAAGATGTGCTGTGGAGCTGTGTCCTCTAATTGAGAAAGAATTATCAGACACTTGCAGTACCGAATCTATCATTGAAGAAAATAAGCTAGTGACCATATCTGCAGGCATAACAAAATACACATTTGACCCAAAACTGGGCCAACTAATTTCTGTCCAATTGGATAATTCGAAAATTATTGATGGAATTACTCCTGTCATTTGGCATGAGTTGGATCCTTGTGAAAAATATTCCTTAGGTGAAGAAGAATTAGCAAAAGCTACTGATTACAGTCAATACCGGCAAAAGGTAATGAAATGGGCGGTCTCAAACAAGCACAATGACAAAGTCATCAATTCAGATGTTGAATATAAGATAGATGAAAATAATAGCTTTATAGTCCGGTATGAATATATTATCAAATCCAATGGAGAGATGAATGTTCATTATCAATTGGCTCCTAAAGTTGAAACAACCTGGCTCCCGGTTGTTGGCATGAATATCAATACAACGCACAAATTTGATCAAGTACATTGGTTAGGCTTAGGACCGTATGATGCATACCCCAATAAACAAGCGGCACCAATTCTCGGAATGTGGGAATGGAACGGAGATTCCGGAATAAAAAAGACAAAATGGGTTGAGTGTAAGATTAATAGTGTTTGTTTACGTATAACTAATAACAGTTATATTGAGCTACAGAACTCTGTGGCTAATAAGATATCCATATTAACAGATGTCTATGCCCGCCCTGAAAAGCAACGTCGTGCTGATAATAGTTTTCCGGAGTTAAAAACAGACTGTGTGTACAATGGCCAATTTAGTATATCATTGAAAAAGTAAAAATAAAGCTATGAATAAGTACTCAATTATAGTATTTCTACTATGTTTCCCGTCAATAATATATGCCGAAAATAATTGGAAAAAAGCTAAATCCATAGAGAAAAGAATACATGCTCCGATATTTCGTCAAGTGGATTATCAAATCACAGACTTTGGAATTATCAAAGATGAAGGAACAAATGTACAACCCATTATTCAGCAAGCTATTGATTTGTGTTCCAAGGAAGGAGGCGGAAAAGTAATCCTACCTAATGGAAGGTTTTTCTGTAAAGGACCTATCGTCCTGAAAAGCAACGTCAATCTTTATCTTTCCGAGGGTTGTGAACTATTTTTCAGCTCTGACGAAAATGATTATCTACCTGTAGTGTTGACAAGATGGGAAGGTACAGACGTTTTCAATTACTCTCCTCTGATATATGCTAACCATGCTTCGAATATAGCTATAACAGGTAAAGGTATTTTAAATGGTCAGGGGTCAAAAAACTTCTATAACTGGAAAAAGAAACAAAAGCCTGATCAACAGCGTTTACGTACAATGGGTACAAACGGGGTTCCCGTTTGGGAACGTGTATTTGGAAAAGGCTGTTTCTTACGCCCTGCTTTTATAGAGCCAATAGGATGTAGCAATATATTAATAGAAGGCATCACACTGATAGATTCTCCATTTTGGGTAATACACCCTGTATACTCTTCCAATGTAATTGTTCGTGATGTAACAGTTAATAGTTATAATTATAATAACGATGGTTGTGATCCGGAGTCATGTACCGATGTCTTGATAGAAAACTGCCGGTTTCATACAGGTGATGACGCCATAGCTATCAAATCCGGACGTGACCAAGATGGATGGAAAGTTGGACGTCCAGCAGAAAATATAATTATACGTAACTGTACAATGGATTCAAAGGCAAATGGTATATGTGTAGGAAGTGAGATATCCGGTGGTATTCGCAATATCTTTGTGGAAAATGTGATTGTAACATCCTGTAACGATGCTATCTATTTTAAGTCGAATCTGGATCGCGGAAGCTATATTTGTGATATTTGGGTTCGGAACATAAGAGTTGAGAAGGCGCTTAAAGCCGTCATTAAGTTCGAATCTGATTATAAAAAAAGCTCGCAAACATATCCAACCCATTTTTATAACTTTAATATTCAAAATATATCCGCAGGAGAAGCATTGGAAAGTGGTATTGACATATCTGGTTCCGCACTATTACCTATTCACAACGTAATGATTAACCGTTTGACACTCGACAATACCCCTAAAGAGGTTATCAGGAATAATACCCGGAATGTCCGCATACTTCGTACGAGAATTAATGGAAAACTCATAAATATGAATAGTCATGAATAGAATTGGATATATTTTTACAGTTATTTTACTAATGATGTCTGCTATACCTCAAGCAAGTATTCGCCAGAAGTATAATTTCAATTCTGATTGGTTACTGAAAGTAGGTGACGTAGCAGATGCTGAAAAAACAAATTGTGTTGAAACAGACTGGAAAGCGATTACATTACCCCATGCTTTCAATGAAGACGAAGCTTTCAAATTAGACATACGTGAATTAACCGATACGGTAATGTGGTATCGCAAACACTTTATACTTCCGGCTTCAACCAAAGGACAAAAAATATTCATAGAGTTTGAAGGAGCCCGCCAAGGAGTAGATCTTTATGTGAATGGGAAATATGTAGGTCTGCACGAAAATGGTGTCATGGCTTTTGGTTTCGACTTGACTGACTTCGTGAAAGTAGGAGCAAATGTTATTGCAGTAAAAGTGGATAATAATTGGGAATACAGAGAACGTACCACGGGAATTGCATACCAGTGGGGGCATCGTGGTTTCAACACTAATTATGGTGGACTCACAAAAAATGTATGGCTACATGTCACAGGCAAATTATACCAGACTCTTCCACTATACAGTAATCTAAAAACCACAGGCGTGTACATTTATGCCAAAGATATTCGTATAAAATCACGCAAAGCAATTATTCATGCGGAATCTGAAGTGAAGAACGAAATGGGTAAAATGATGACAGTTGGTTATCAAGTAAAGTTACTCGACCGTGACGGAACTTTACTAAAGTCTTTTGATGGCGAGAGCAAACTGATTCAGCCTGGAGAAACCATGACATTATCTGCAGAAGCAGAAACTTCCAATTTACACTTCTGGAGTTGGGGATATGGATACCTGTATACAGTAAAGACTATTTTAACTATAAATGGAAAAGCTGTAGATGAAGTGTCTACTCGTACAGGTTTCCGTAAAACACGTTTTGGTGATGGTAAGGTATGGCTGAACGACAGAGTATTGCAGTTGAAAGGATTCGCACAACGAACCAGTAATGAATGGCCTGGTGTAGGAATGTCTGTTCCGGCATGGCTAAGCGATTACAGCAATGGTCTAATGGTAGAATGTAATGCCAACCTTGTACGTTGGATGCATATCACTCCATGGAAACAAGATATAGAATCATGTGACCGTGTCGGTTTGCTTCAAGCTATGCCGGCAGGTGACGCAGAAAAAGATTGTGAAGGAAGAAATTGGGAGCAGCGAACGATGTTGATGCGGGACGCTATCATTTACAATCGTAATAATCCGAGCATTTTGTTCTATGAATGTGGCAACAAGTCTATCAGTCGTGAGCACATGATAGAAATGAAACAGATACGCGATCAATATGACTTTTTTGGTGGACGAGCTATCGGAAGTCGTGAGATGCTGGATATTCGTGAAGCAGAATATGGTGGTGAGATGTTCTATATCAATAAAAGTTCTCATCACCCCATGTGGGCTATGGAATATTGTCGTGATGAAGGACTTAGAAAATATTGGGATAATTATTCCTACCCATTCCATAAAGAAGGTATTGTCAATGAAGCTTACTATGCTTCTTTGAGGAAAAAGGTATCACGACCGGAAGCATACAATCATAATCAGGACGAGTTTACAATAGAAAATGTACATCGCTGGTACGAATTTTACCGTGAACGCCCCGGAACAGGAAAACGTGTTAGCTCCGGTGGTGCAAAGATTATTTTCTCTGATACTAATACACATTTTCGCGGTGAAGAAAATTACCGTCGTAGTGGTGTAACTGACCCCATGCGAATATTTAAAGATCCATACTTTGCCCATCAAGTGATGTGGGATGGATGGGTAGATGTGGAAACACCACATATCTATATCGTAGGTCATTGGAATTATGAAAAAGGCATAGTAAAACCTGTGTATATAGTTGCTAATACAGATAGTGTCGCACTCTTCCTGAATGGTAATCCTATTCTTAATGGCAAACAAGACTATCAGTTTCTCTTTACCTATCCCGATGTTGCTTTTCAACCAGGAACATTGGAAGCAATCGGTTATAACCAGGGTAAGGCAGTTACCCGTTATAAATTAGAAACGACTGGTAAACCTGTAGCCCTGAAATTAACAACAATAGAAAATCCAAAAGGTTGGAAAGCTGATGGTGCAGATTTATTATTAGTACAAGTTGAAGCCGTAGATGCGCAAGGCCGCCGCTATCCATTGGCTAACGATATGGTTCATTTTTCTTTAGAAGGACCAGCAGAATGGCGGGGAGGTATTGCTCAAGGTGCCGACAATTACATTCTCAGCAAAGACCTTCCTATTGAATGTGGAATCAACCGGGCACTGATACGTTCAACCACTACGCCCGGAACAGTAACTTTAAAGGCTAAAGCGAAAGGATTGAAAGAAGCAGAAATCACCTTTAATTCATTACCTTTTAAAACAACGGGAGGGTTGACTAGCTTTATCCCTGGTGATGAATTGCAAAGTAATTTAAATCGCGGAGAAACTCCACAGACACCTTCTTACCAAGATACAAAAATTGATGTTCCTATTCTTTCTGCCATTGCCGGAGCCAATGCGGATAAAGTCATGAATAGCTTTGATGATAATGAGTTGAGCGAATGGAGAAACGATGGCAAACTCTCAACTGCATGGATTACCTACCAATTGCAACGTATGGCACAAATAGATGAAATTTGTATCAAACTTACAGGTTGGCGTCAGCGCAGTTATCCATTAGAGATTTATGCCGGTAATGAGTTGGTCTGGAGTGGCGAGACTGAACGCAGTTTAGGATATGTACATTTACAGGTTAAACCAATCATGACCCGCGACATAACTGTTCGCCTTAAAGGTTCAAATGTCGACAAAGATGCATTTGGAGCAATTGTGGAACTCGTAGAACCAGTAGCCGGTGAACTCGATTTATTTAAAGCAGAAAATGGTGGGCAGGTAAATTTTGAGCTTCGCATTATTGAGATTGAGTTTAAGGAAACTTTATCAAAGTAATGATGCATCAACATTATAAGCTACCCAAAACACCAGTCTTCAAAAGAAGAGAATGCAGTCTCATTATATTTTCCACAAAGGCGACATAAAACAAAAAAACTTTCTGTATATTCGCCTTTCGAGATCTAAAACGAAGAAATATGAAAAACATTGTTATTGCATCGGATTCATTTAAAGGTTCCCTGACCTCGATGGAAGTATCCGCTGCTGCAGAAATAGGAATTCGGAATGTATTTCCACAATGTAACGTTATTAAAGTAAATGTAGCCGATGGCGGTGAAGGTACAGCAGAAGTCATCGTAAAAGCTTTAGGAGGCTACATGTATACTACTACAGTTACTGATCCACTGGGACGCCCCATCAATGCCTCCTATGGAATTGTTGAACAGCAAGGAATGAAAACAGCAGTCATAGAAATGTCTGCTGCCAGTGGACTCCCCCATTTACTTCCTGAAGAACGCAATCCTTTAATCACTTCTACATACGGTACCGGCCAACTGATCTTAAACGCCCTCACCCAAGGATGCCGCAAATTTCTTATCGGAATAGGCGGTAGTGCTACCAATGACGCAGGTACTGGCATGCTCTCTGCATTGGGAGTGAAGTTCTTCGATGGTTCGGGAAAATTACTCAAAGGTTCCGGCAGTGATTTGGAAAGCATTGCTAAAATTGATACATCTTCTCTCCTATCGGAAGTAAAAGCATCAGAATTTATTGTCGCCTGTGATGTAGACACTCCATTCTGCGGCTCTGAAGGAGCAGCTCATGTTTTTGCCCCCCAAAAAGGAGCAACTCCTCAGATGGTAGATATCCTCGACAGAGGGATGTTCTCTTTTGCTAAAATAATTGCAGATACATTTAATATTAATATAATTCCCATCAATGGAGCCGGTGCTGCTGGTGGTCTTGGAGGAGCGTTCAAAGTATTCCTTAATGCCAATCTCACAAAAGGAATTGAAATGATTCTCAATGTTATCTCTTTTGATTCTATCATTCGAGATGCTGATCTTGTTATTACCGGTGAAGGTCGAGTCGATTTCCAGAGTGCAAAGGGCAAAACAGCAGCAGGTGTATTAGAGCATACCAAAAAAGCCGGCATCCCGACTATTGTCATTGGTGGTTCCGTAGAAATGTGCCCTGCACTCAAAGAAATGGGATTTGCGGGTATTTATCCTATCATTAATGCTCCGGTTAGCTTAGAGAAAGCCATGCAGAAGGATTTTGCCAGTATCAACATAAGTCGTACTATAGAGCAGGTGTTGACTACTATTAAATATTACAGATAACATAAGTTATTTATATATTCATTTTATAAACGAAATACACGACATGAATAGCGCATTAGCAGCAACCATCGGACTTATATTATCTATCATTCTGATAATAAAAAAAGTTTCTCCTGTCTACAGTCTCATCTTAGGTGCACTTATTGGAGGTTTGCTGGCAGGCTGGGGACTCGAAAATACTGTAACAGAAATGATATCAGGAATAAAAGATATCACCCCGGCAATTATCCGTATTCTGGCAGCCGGAGTACTTACGGGTATGCTGGTAAAAACAGGAGCAGCGTCTTCTATTTCACATGCTATTATAAAAAAGCTCGGAGCTAAACAAATTTATCTGGCTTTAGCATTGTCTGCCATGTTACTTACAGCAATAGGAGTATTTATTGATGTAGCCGTTATCACTATTGCCCCTATAGCACTCATAGCAGGTAGTCAACTTAAATTATCCAGAACCAAACTACTGGTAGCCATGATTGGCGGTGGCAAATGTGGTAATATCATCTCTCCTAATCCCAACAGTATCATTGCAGCCGAAAACTTTGGAGCCCCGCTACCATCTGTTATGGCTGCTAATATTCTTCCTGCAATAATCGGATTGCTCTTCACTATATATATCATCGTCCCTCTATTGCCCAAGGGTAACATATTACAACCAACTGAACAAGTGGAAGAAAACAAGCTTCTGCCTTCTTTATGGAGTAGTGTCATTGCTCCCATAGTAACTATCTTATTATTAACTCTCCGCCCCTTGTTCGGAATTATTATTGATCCACTCGTAGCTCTATCAGCAGGCGGAATTGTAGGGATAATAGCCACCCATAATTGGAATAAAACCAATGAGTGCCTTTCTTATGGTCTAGGAAAAATGTCTACCATCGCCATACTTCTAATTGGTACAGGAGCTTTAGCTGGTGTTATAAAAGCTTCGACAATTAAAGATATATTGATCGAACTGCTTGCAGGATGGAGTAATGGAGGAACCATTATGGCACCTCTTTCTGGTGCATTAATGTGTGCAGCCACGGCATCTACCACAGCGGGAGCCACAATCGCATCTGCCTCATTTGCCCAGTCGATTCTCGGTGCAGGGGTAGCAGCTATATGGGGGGCTGCAATGATCAATGCCGGTTCTACCGTATTAGATCATCTCCCCCACGGTTCCTTTTTCCATGCTACAGGAGGTGCAGTCGGCATGGATGTAAAGGAACGGTTGAAACTTATCGCTTATGAGACGGCCATTGGTCTGGTATTGGCCATCAGTAGCGTACTTTTATATGTATGCATATCTTAAAATCGATAACTCAAAGTAAGAAACCCTATTGTTTATTATGAAAGATTCCACTATTAGACAGTCTCTGTTACTCATTCTTACCATTCTATTATACCCGTTACATGGGTATTCACAGGACAGGCAGTCAGCAGACTTTAAAGTAGTGCTCTCTAATTACATCGTAACCTCCATCGCGCAAGATTCCCTCGGGTTCATGTGGTTAGGAACCAATCAAGGAATATGTCGTTTTGATGGATATTCAGCCCTGCCCTATGAGTTAACTACACGAAATGACTTATACATCAATTTCACCAAACATCTGAATAGTAAACTGTATATCGGTTCAAACAATGGTCTTTTCAATTATGATTACATACATAATAAATGTCAAATATGCACTGAATTCTTAGCTGACAAAGATATCATCTCCTATTGTTCAAATGAAAATTATGAAATAGTAGCGACTAGTAAGGATGTGTTTCTATTCGACCATTCATGGAAATTTATCAACAGATCAGTCATACATCAAGGCATATTGGATAATCATATCATTTGTATGGTTATTGATTCTAATCAGAAGATATGGATAGGTACGGAGTCAGGATTGTCAACCATTAGCATTGGACTTAATGGAAAGATGAAAGTTGAAGAAGTATATTCAGGCAAGCGAATTGCAAAAATATACTTTGATAAACACAACAACATCTGGATCTGCCGTGGAGAAGAAATACTGTATGGCAATTATGATGAAGTTTCCACACAAGGCATCAGCAATATGCAGCACATAGCTTTCAACCATGAAGTATTGTCTATCTTTGAATACGAGGATCAAGTATGGATTGGGACAAGAGGTTCTGGCATATCTGTATGTGAAGCAAATGAGAATGGTATATTCGCTCTAAAGAATAATCTTCTGATGGATGAATTTAGAGAAAGCGATCTTAAAAATACTATCTTTGACATATATAAAGACAGCTACGATAACATCTGGATATGTACATTAGACGGACTCTTTCTATATGACGGAGAAGATAAACGCAATTTCCATACTGTAAAATTCAATAAGCACAAACAGAATGTACCTTCCAGCAACATCATTTCTTCTATTTATTGTGACTATAACAATCGGTTGTGGCTGGCTACCTCGAATGGCATCAATCAACTCGAATGGGTGGACGAACAAAATTATACTTTCTGCCAATACATGGATACAAGAAATCCCAATGATCTGATGGCAAACAATAAAATACAATGTATCACTCAATATAGGGGAGATACACTGTTGGTCAGTACCAAGAATACCATTAAATTTTTCGACACTAAAAAGAAACTATACTATGATAATAAAACACTGAATGATACCCTAAATGCATACGGAATGAGGTATGTACGTTCTACGTTCAGAGATCAGAATAACAATATCTGGCTAGCATTTTCAGAAAGCGTCGGTGTTATCAATCCCGGTAATAATAAATTTACCCGAATTGATTTTCCCTCAAGTATCATTGCACGGCATAGAGCCATCAGCCGTGATGCAAGAGGTAATCTGTGGATTTCTTCTGATGATTTCGGGTTGTACTGCCTGAAATTAAACGATAAATTCCAGATTACGGATATCATACTTTATCCCAAAGAATTATTTGGAGACACTTGGATCAATGCACTGTTTATAGACCAGCACAACAGAATATGGGTAGGCACTTCAAATGGCTTATATCAATATAAAGCCGGTAAAAATACATTTGAAAAGGTTGAGTTCCCTTATTCACGGAAAGATACTTATATCGGAGGTATCATTCAGGATCACCTTGATAATATATGGGCAGTAGGTATGCACGGCATTTACAAAATCAGCCTCAGCGACAACACTTATTATTATGAACTGAATGTTACTGAAAACATTATTAAGACTTGGTATATTCTGGGAATTGGTGTAAATCAAACTGGGGAAATTTTTATTGGGGGAGTTAACGGATTAAATTTCTTCAATCCAACTAAATTAGAGTTTGACACTTATCAACACCACATCAATATATCAGATGTAGAAATTATGAATATGCGGATTCTGACAGATTCAAAACATACGCCAAAAGAAATCAACTGTTCGAAAGCATTGCACCTCTCTTATAAAGATCATCAATTCTCTCTTACATTTAGCTCCATGTACTATAAAGAACCCATGAAGATTGAGTACGCGTATATGCTTGAAGGTTATGATACCGAATGGATTATAACTGATGCTTCAAGGCACTTTGCATCTTATTCTAACTTGGAAGCCGGAGATTATACATTCAAAGTTAAATCCACTAATGCTTCGGGAATGTGGCTGGACAATATAAAAACGCTTCCCATTATAGTAGAAGCTGCACCGTGGAGAAGCTGGTGGGCTTATATAATATATACCTTTATCATATTGGGAATTTTGGCTTTGATTGCAAGAATCTACAATCTCAGTTTTATTCTTAGGCGAAGAGATGCTCTCAACAAGTGGAAAGTAGATTACTATACTAACCTTTCTTATGGATTAAAGGTACCGCTTACTCTTATTTATGCTCCACTGCAATATTTACTGAAGAATTTTGATAAGATGCCGGAAGCGGATACAAAGCAAATGTTATATACAATGGCACGCAGTGTTTCCAAACTATCGGAGCAGGTATCACACCTAATTGATTTCAAGAAAGTTTCTTCGGGACAGACTGATCTTCAACTCTCTAAAGTAGATGTATTACCAGTCATTAAAGGTATCTACAACTTATTTCTGGACGAAATGAATGGAAAACAGATCGCCAGTTCATTCGATTCGAATATCGACGCAGTGATGGTATACATAGATGTGACCAAGATAGAGATAGCTTTATATAACATTATGGAAGATGCCATAGCACATGCTTCTGATAATGGATGTATTGAAATCTTGTGTACACTGGATTCTGAAGACTACAGGTTGAAAGTGGAGATTATGTCTACCAGGGATAAACAGCTCGAAATGAAAAACAGTAATTTAAATACGCGCTTCTCCATCGCATACGACTATATAAAGCTACACCATAATGAGCTACAGATTAACAGTAAACAAAATGGAAAGGCACTAAACTATATATTTGGAATATCTTTAGGTAGTTCGCATTACTCTATAAAAGAAATGAAATCTTTGGATAACAATAAATCCGTCTCATTGCTACCTACCAGTAGTTCACGAAGAAGCCTTGTAAATACATCAATAACATCTGCAAACAAAACCCTTCCTATTATATATCTGTTTGAAGGAGATTCGGAAATCGATTTATTTATCAAAAACGTATTTACTCAACAATTTGATGTACAGATCATCCCAGAATCATCAGGAATAAAACCTATGTTGGAAAAGCTACCATTTATTGTTATATGCGACATTACAAAAGAAGAAGATTTCAAATTTGATATATGCCGTCAAATAAAAACGCATCAAGAATTATCTGTTACTCCGGTTATATTCATATCATCGTTATCCACCACTGTTATCGAGCATAAGGCATACGAAGTTGGCGCTGATATGTTCATGACTAAACCCTTTGATATTTCTACACTTGAAACACGTATCAAACAATTACAGAATATGCAAGATGCAATCAAGGAGCATATAAGAAAAGAGTTGATCGTTAACCCTAAGGAAGTACTGATAACTTCTGATGATGAGAAATTTATAGTTGGTGTAACCAAAGTCATTGAGGATAACATTGCCAATACAGAATTCAATGTTGACATTCTTGCAGCTAAACTGAATATAAGCCGTTCCACTCTATATCGTAGAACATTGGAGACGATCAATATGACTCCTATCGACATGATTAGAAACATACGTATGAAACGCGCTGCAAGCCTATTAGAATTAACAGACAAAACTGTTGCTGAAATCAGTGAAATGGTGGGATATGCCGAACAGCGCTATTTTGGTCGTTGTTTTAAAAAAGAATATGGTACTACACCCAAACAATATGCAAAAAATAAAAAAAGGGGGAAATAAGTAGTAAAAGAATAAAACCATTCATTATTATCTATTTGAGAACTATTATACAACTTCACTTGTTTATATAACAGATACTAAACATTATGCAACAATGCTACTCACATTCTTAAATACACTCGCTACTATCATCAGTGTCATCAGTCTACTGATTGTGACTTATGGAGTACTCGTCGGTTTCGTTGCCTTCCTGTGCAATGAGATAAAACGGTTCAACGGAACTTATACTATTAATAATATCCGGCAACTTAGAGCAGATTTCGGCAGTTACCTCTTACTGGGACTGGAATTCCTTATTGCATCCGACATACTGAAAACTGTAGTTGATCCTACTTTGGATGAGCTGGCAATCTTGGGCGGAGTTGTTGTAGTAAGAACTGTACTTTCTGTGTTTTTGAATAAAGAGATTAAAGAACTGGCAGAAGATAATTCTGCCAAGGACATAAAGGAACTATAAGATAGGTCAGCATTATTAAATGTCTCCAAAGCTGCATCTTTTTATTACCGGATATTTCTACTTTTAGCTACTTTTGCAAAAGCAAATCCTTTATAAAGAAGCTAAAAGAAAAATATCCATGCATCTAATCGCATACAGCTCACCTCTATGCAACTCCAAGCAGTTCCACTTCGAATATCAATGTCGAGTAAGCAGGAATAGAATCAAAAGATTTAATACCATATCCCATTGCATAAGGTATATAGATGATCCATTTATCCCCAACATGCATTTTCTGAAGTGCTACCTGCCACCCTTCTATTACATCACTAAGACGTAAGGCATCGGGACAAGTACGTTCATAAGAATTATCAAATACCCGGCCATCAATCAGACTTCCTTTGTAATGCACGGTAACAATACTCCGCGCACCCGGAGAAATCGCACCTTCACCAGTTTCCAAAATTTTGTAATAAATTCCACACGGCAATGCAAAAACACCTTCCTGAAATGACAGCTTTTTCAGAAATCGTCGATTGGCCTCTTTGTATTCTTTCTTTTTCCCCATAAATAAATTGATTAAGAACTTGCAAAAATAATCAGAATAACAAAGGATTTAGCATAAAAACTGTATATTTGTTTGTTGAACTATAAAAAAACTCATCGCTATGGGACTAACAAAGACTACACGTAGCATTAGTGCTACCGGACTACTCCTACTTATCATGATGACTGTGGGCCTATATTCATGCACACGTACTCAAAAAGACATCATTCCTTCTGCCGATTATGCACCGTATGTAAATGCATATACGGGAGGAGTTATTTCACAGAATTCAACCATACGCATAGAGTTGACCCATGACCAACCCATGGTGGATCTAAACAGTGAGTTAAAAAACAATCCGTTCAGCTTTTCCCCTTCATTAAAAGGAAAAGCATATTGGGTAAGCAACAACACCATTGAGTTTGTGCCGGAAGAAGGAGCATTGAAACCGGGAACGCTCTACGAAGGAACTTTCCAACTGGGAGACTTCATCGAAGTGGACAAAAAACTAAAAGAGTTCAACTTCTCATTCCGTGTACAAGAACGTAACTTCACTTTGCAGTTGGAGTCGTTACCAATTACAGCTACCCAACCGGATGAAATAAATATTAAAGGAGAAATACGCTTCAGCGATGTAGTGAAAAAAGAGGAAGTGGAAAAGATGCTGACTGCCAGCGATGGCAAGAAGAGTTATCCGGTAGAAGTCACCGCGACAGACAACCTTACCCGATATCAGTTCAACATCAGACAAATACCCAGAGAAGCTGATGATTACCCATTGACCATTACAGCCAATGGTAACCCGGCTGGCATTGACCGTAAACAAAGCGAAGAAGTGCTGATACCGGCTAAAGATTGCTTCCGTTTTATGTCTGCCGAACGCATTGAACAACCGGAAAACGGAATTGAGATTGTTTTCTCCGCTCCTTTATCCACTACCCAGGATTTAAAAGGACTGATTGAGATTCCGGAAGTCTCTTCATCTATCTTCCAAATCAGCGAGAACAGAGTCTTCATCTATTTCGAAGCAAACACACAGAACAAACTGACGTTGAATATCCATGAAGGAGTCAAAGACAGTCAAGGTAAAGCGCTGGGCACTTCTCATACGATCTCGTTCAGTGAAGTAAGTCTGAAACCACAGGTAGAAATGTCTACCTCCGCCGCTATCCTGCCCGATTCGAAAAGTCTGATTATTCCTTTCAGAGCAGTCAATCTATATGCTGTGGATTTGAGCGTAATTCGCATCTTCGAGAATAATGTATTGATGTTTATGCAAACCAATTCGCTCGCCTCGGCCAATGAACTACGCCGCTCGGGAAGACTGGTTTACAAGAAAACATTGTGGCTTGCCAAAGATGCTTCCAAAGACATTCATCATTGGGGGGATTACTCAATAGATCTTGCCGGGTTGATTCATCAGGAGCCGGGTGCCATATACCGTGTCATACTTTCATTCCGTCAGGAATACTCCGCTTATCCTTGTGGAGGAAACGAGAATCAGGATATGAAATTCGCCGACAGTAGCACATCCGATGGGTTGACCAAAGTAAGCGGAAGTGTCTTGTCTGAAGAAGATGAAGCCATCTGGAATACGCCCGAAGCTTACTATTATTACAACGGAGGAACAATGGACTGGAGCGTGTACCGATGGACGGAACGCGACAATCCATGCCATCCATCTTATTATATGAATTCAGACCGAATTGCTGCATGTAATGTGTTTGCTTCCAATCTGGGGATGATTGTAAAACGGAATTCACTGAACAAACTATGGATTGCCGTAAGCAATATTTTGGACACCAAACCGATAGGAAAAGCACAAGTAACAGCATATAACTTCCAGTTACAGCCCATAGGAAAGGGAGAGACCAATGGAGACGGGTTCGTTGAAATCGTTCCGAAGGGCGTACCTTTCATTATCGTGGCAGAATCGGAAAAGCAAAAGGCGTATGTGCGTGTCGTAGACGGTGAAGAACAGTCCATCAGCAGATTCGATGTAGGAGGAAAAGATATTCAAAAGGGATTGAAAGGATTCATATATGGCGAAAGAGGAGTATGGCGACCGGGAGACACATTGCACATTTCCTTTATATTGGAGGATCGCGAAAAGAGAATCCCCGACAAGCATCCCGTAGCACTGGAAATATACAATCCGAGAGGACAGTTCTACACCAAAATGATTTCAACACAAGGAATGAACGGATTTTACACATTCGACGTTCCGACACAGGCTACAGATCCAACCGGGCTCTGGAATGCATATATTAAAGTAGGAGGAACCACCTTCCACAAAGGTCTGCGTATCGAAACCATAAAGCCCAACCGCTTGAAAATAAACCTGGCATTGCCGAAGATTCTTCAAGCTACAGACAAGGATGTCTACGCTCCACTCACTTCAACCTGGCTGACAGGAGCCACTGCCTCCAAATTGAAAGCCAAAGTAGAAATGTCTTTATCGAAAGTGAATACACAGTTTAAGAATTACGGACAATATATCTTTAATAATCCGGCTACGGATTTCACGACTATCAAATCTGATATATTTGACGGCACACTGGATGCAGAAGGAAAAGCAAGCGTCACGCTGAAAGTTCCGACCGCAACGGAAGCACCGGGTATGCTGAACGCCACTTTCACCACCCGCATGTTCGAACCGGGAGGAGATGCCAGCATCTACACTCAAACAATTCCATTCTCACCATTCAACTCTTACGTCGGTATCAACTTGAACCAACCGAAAGGCAAATATATTGAAACGGACAAAGATCATGTATTCGATATTGTAACTGTAAACACGCAGGGACAGTTAGTGAACCGTACTAATCTGGAATACAAAATATACCGCATCGGCTGGAGCTGGTGGTGGGAGAACACTGGTGAATCTTTTGGCACTTACATCAACAATAGTTCCATCACACCTGTTGCCAGCGGCAACTTACAGACAAGAGGCGGAAAAGCATCCTTCAAGTTCCGCGTCGATTATCCGTCATGGGGACGCTACCTGGTTTACGTAAAAGACAAAGAGAGCGGACATGCCACCGGAGGAACCGTTTATATAGACTGGCCGGAATGGCGCGGACGTTCGAGCAAAACAGATCCTAGCGGCATCAAGATGCTTGCTTTCTCTCTGAACAAAGATTCTTATGAAATTGGAGAAACAGCCACAGCCATCATTCCTGCGGCAGCGGGAGGACGTGCGCTGGTATCCATTGAAAACGGTTCGACAGTTTTGCGTCAGGAATGGATAGAAGTCTCCAACGGAGGAGATACGAAATATACATTCAAGATTACGCCGGAGATGACTCCGAACGTATATTTGCATATCAGTCTGTTACAGCCTCACGCACAAACAGTCAATGACCTGCCTATCCGTATGTACGGCGTTGTTCCGGTATTTGTCACTAACAGTCAGACAGTATTGCAACCACAGATACAGATGCCGGAAGTGTTACGCCCGGAAACCAACTTCAACGTGACCGTCAGCGAAAAGAGCGGTAAACCGATGACTTATACATTGGCGATCGTAGACGACGGTTTATTGGATCTTACCAACTTCAAGACCCCGGACCCATGGAATGATTTCTATTCACGCGAAGCGCTTGGCATCCGGACATGGGATATGTATGATAATGTATTGGGAGCTTCTTCCGGAAGCTACAGTTCACTTTTCAGCACAGGAGGAGACGCTACGTTGAAACCTGCCGATGCTAAAGCAAACCGTTTTAAACCGGTAGTCAAGTTTATAGGTCCTTTCTATCTGGGAAAAGGAAAGAGCCAGACGCATACATTGAAACTTCCGATGTATGTGGGTTCGGTACGTGCCATGGTGGTTGCCGGACAGGATGGTGCCTATGGTAATGCAGAAAAGACTGCCTTCGTACGAACTCCATTGATGATGTTGTCTACTTTGCCCCGTGTGCTTAGTATTCAGGAAGAAATTACCGTTCCGGTCAATATCTTTGCGATGGAGAATCAAGTGAAGAATGTGACCGTATCACTTCAGGCATCCGGTGGAGGAGTACAGATTGTAGGAGCTAACCAACAATCGCTTAAATTTACCCAACCGGGAGACCAGCTTGTCTTCTTTACCTTAAAAACAGGCAGCAAAACCGGAAAGGCTACGATCCACCTGACAGCAAATGGCGGCGGACAGCAAACCAAAGAAACCATTGAAATAGACGTACGCAATCCGAATCCGGTAGTAACCCTGCGCAACAGTCAATGGATAGAAGCCGGACAAAGCAAAGAATTGTCATACAACCTAAGCAGTTCTTCCACAAATAATCAAATCAAGCTGGAAGTATCCCGCATACCTTCGGTAGATATCAGCCGTCGGTTCGACTTCTTATACAATTATCAGCACCATTGCACGGAGCAGTTGACTTCCAAGGCTCTGCCTCTTCTGTTTGTCGCTCAATTCAAGACGATAGATAAGACGGAAGCCGAAAAGATAAAGACGAATGTACAGGAAGCTATCCGGCAGATTTATGGTCGTCAGCTCCCCAACGGCGGATTTGTATATTGGCCGGGGAATGCTGTTGCCGACGAATGGATCAGTTCTTATGCAGGAATGTTCCTAACGCTGGCACAGGAAAAAGGATATGCCGTTCATGCGAATGTACTGAACAAGTGGAAGCGCTTCCAACGTGCAGCCGCACAAAACTGGCGTATGCCACAGGAAGCAAGCGGTTGGCAGCAATGGCAGTCGGAATTGCAACAAGCCTTCCGTTTATATACCCTTGCATTGGCAGGAGTACCGGAATATGGAGCTATGAACCGAATGAAAGAACAGACCGGATTATCTATTCAGGCCAAATGGAGACTGGCAGCCGCATACGCACTGACCGGAAAGATGAAACCGGCTGAAGAACTTGTGTATAATGTAGAAACAACGGTGAACCCCTACTCTTCCATGAATCAGATTTACGGTTCTTCCGATCGTGACGAAGCAATGATTTTGGAAACACTCATCCTGATGAACCGGGAACGGGATGCTTTGCAACAAGCGAAAGTCGTTTCTAAGAATCTGTCACAAGAGGATTGGTTCAGTACACAGTCCACCGCTTTTGCTCTGATGGCAATGGGACGTCTGGCAGAAAAGTTATCAGGCACACTGGATTTTGTGTGGTCATGGAACGATAAACAGCAACCTGCTGTAAAATCAGCCAAAGCAGTGTTTGAAAAAGAGATCGCTACTACTCCAAAATCCGGCACTGTTTCTGTGAAGAATCAAGGAAAGGGAGCGCTTAGCGTAGACCTTATCACACGTACGCAGTTATTAAACGATACGTTACCGGCTATCAGCGATAACCTCCGCATGGATATAAGATATGCTAACCTAAACGGTACACCGCTCTCTGTCAATGACATCATACAGGGAACTGACTTTATGGCTATCACCTCAATATCCAATATCAGCGGTACTTCCGATTACACTAATCTGGCACTGACGCATATCATACCGTCCGGTTGGGAAATATACAATGAAAGAATGGTTGCTCCCGAAACGGAAAACGCAGCAGCCGACGGCTCCGGTCAATCAGTCAGCAAGTACAGCTATCAGGATATACGTGATGACAGGGTGTTGACCTATTTCAATCTGCGCCGCGGTGAGACAAAGGTATTCACTGTCAGGTTACAAGCGACCTATGCCGGTAACTTTATTCTACCTGCCGTTCAATGTGAAGCGATGTATGATGTAAACGTACAGGCACGAAGCAAAGCAGGAAGAACAACTGTCAGTCGATAATATTTGGCACGGATTACACGGATTTCACGGTTCTACTCGTTCACTTAAACCGCGTAATCCGTGTAATCCGTGCCTAATTATTTCGTACTTTATTATTTCTTACTTAATTATTTGTCACAAAGATATGTCTCTTAGCTTTTAATATTTAAATGAATCCTATAAAATTCTTCAAACGATTATCTGTCACTAAGAAAGTAATGACTATAAGCATTACTCTTTTGATAATAGGATACATCTTTTGCCTTCCCCGGCAACTGTTTCATGTACCCTACTCTACCGTTGTGACTGATCGAAATGAAGAATTATTGGGAGCACGTATCGCATCGGACGGTCAATGGCGGTTTCCTCCCCGAAAGACAACACCCGAAAAAATCAAGCAATGCCTCATTACCTTTGAAGACAAACACTTTTATCACCACTGGGGAGTTAATCCGTTAGCTACCGGAAGGGCACTCTATCAAAATTTAAAGAACAAACGTGTCGTAAGCGGAGGAAGTACTCTTACCATGCAAACCATTCGTCTCGCCCGGAACAAACCTAGAACTCTCGGAGAGAAAGTCGTTGAAATGATATGGGCTACCCATCTGGAATTTCGGGCTTCTAAAGAGGAAATCTTATCCATGTATGTCTCTCATGCACCATTCGGAGGAAATGTTGTAGGATTGGATGCTGCTGCCTGGCGTTACTTCGGTCATTCTGCCGAAGATTTATCATGGGCGGAATCGGCTATGCTGGCTGTCCTCCCCAATGCCCCTGCCATGATCCATCTATCCAAAGGACGAAAGACACTGCTTTCCAAACGCAACCGTCTATTAAAGCAACTTCTTGAAGAAGAGATTATCGACGCGTCTACCTACGAATTAGCTGTCAGCGAACCGTTACCCGACGAGCCGCATCCGCTTCCTCAAATAGCTCCCCACCTAGTCAGCCGCTTCTATCAGGAAAGAAACGGATTATATACCCGTTCAACCATAGACAGAGGAATACAAAGCCACATAGAGAGTTTGGCAGAACGGTGGAGCAACGAGTTTAATCGAAGTGATATCCGCAACCTGGCAATTCTGGTTATCGACATTCCCACCAATCAAGTAGTAGCATACTGCGGAAATGTACATTTCGACCGTAAACAAGGAGGAAACCAGGTAGATGTGATCCAAGCTCCCAGAAGCACAGGCAGTATTTTAAAACCTTTTCTCTACAATGCCATGCTACAGGAAGGAAGTTTATTACCGAAAATGCTGTTACCGGATGTACCGGTTAATATCAACGGCTTTACTCCCCAAAACTTCAGTATGCAGTTTGAAGGAGCCGTTCCCGCTTCCGAAGCCCTTGCCCGCTCGTTGAATATCCCGGCTGTAACCATGTTACAAAGATATGGAGTACCCAAGTTTCACCATTTGTTGCAACAGATGGGATTCAAGACTATCAATCGGGCGGCTTCTCATTATGGTTTGTCACTGATTTTAGGAGGTGCAGAAGCAACATTATGGGATGTAACGAATGCCTATGCGCAAATGGGACGAAGCCTTTCCTGCAATAGCCCCTCCCCGACCGTATCTCAAGGAAAGGAAGCACAGATACTACTGGAAACAGAAAATACAGAGCAAATAAACAATGATACGAAGCAAACAAACCGTAATCATAAAAGCAATCATAACAAGCAGGAAAAACGAGAACAAAGTAACTCCAGTCCTCTCTCCGTAGAAGAGGATTCGGAAGAAACCACTTCGGCTAAAGCAGGAGCAGCCTGGCTTACCCTCTCCGCCTTAACAGAAGTCAACCGCCCCGAAGAGATTGACTGGAAATCAATTCCATCCATGCAGACTATCGCATGGAAAACCGGAACCAGCTACGGATTCCGTGATGCGTGGGCAGTGGGGGTGACTCCGCGCTATGCAGTAGGTGTGTGGGTAGGAAATGCAACCGGAGAGGGAAAACCCGGATTGGTTGGTGCACAAACAGCCGGTCCTGTATTATTCGATATATTCAGTTACCTCCCTTCTTCACCGTGGTTCGAACGTCCCACAGGCGTTTTCGTTGATGCAGAAATATGCCGCCAGTCCGGTCATCTGAAAGGACGTTTCTGTGAAGAAACTGATACCGTATTGATTCTTCCTGCCGGATTACGGACGGAGGCTTGTCCTTACCATCATCTCGTCACGCTATCCGCTGACGAAAGCCACCGCATCTATGAAAACTGTGCAAATACGGAACCTACCATTCAGAAATCATGGTTTGCCCTGCCACCCGTATGGGAATGGTACTATAAACAGCATCATCCGGAATACAAACCACTGCCACCTTTCAAAGCCGGTTGTGGAGAAGATTCTTTCCAACCCATGCAATTCATCTACCCTCCGATGAATGCCCATATCAAGTTGCCCAAACAATTGGACGGCAGTAAAGGGTTTCTCACGGTCGAACTGGCACACAGCAACCCCAATGCGACTATCTTCTGGCATCTTGACGACACTTATCAGACACAGACGCAGGATTTCCACAAAATTTCCCTGCAACCCGCTCCCGGCAAACATTCCCTGACGGTAGTAGACGGAGAAGGCAACACAGTTTCCACTACTTTCTTCATCGAATAAACATCTTATTTTATTATCTTTGCCACATGAAACAGCCATTAAAAGAAAACGGAGGACTACCGGCATCCATCCTCTGGACACTTGCTATTGTGGCAGGTGTCTCGGTAGCCAACATCTATTATATCCAACCTCTATTAAATATGATACGCCATGAACTTGGCATATCAGAGTTCAGAACTAACCTGATTGCCATGGTCACGCAAATAGGCTATGCAGCAGGACTGTTGTTCATCACCCCCTTAGGCGACTTATATCAACGAAAGAAAATCATTCTTGTCAATTTCACCGTCCTGATATTCTCCCTCTTGACGATTGCCCTGACACACAGCTTCCATCTGATACTCATCGCTTCATTCCTCACGGGAGTCTGTTCCATGATTCCACAGATATTCATTCCCATAGCCGCCCAGTTTTCCCGTCCGGAACATAAAGGCAGAAACGTAGGAATTGTCTTATCAGGACTATTGACCGGTATTCTGGCTTCACGTGTCGTCAGCGGATTTATCGGTGAACTGATTGGCTGGCGGGAAATGTATCACATTGCTGCAGGCATGATGTTTATCTGCGCGATTGTTGTATTAAAAGTCCTTCCCGATATTCAGACCAACTTCCAGGGAAAATATAGCGATCTGATGAAATCTCTGTTAGCCTTAGTGAAAGAATATCCGCAACTACGCATTTATTCCATCCGGGCAGCACTGAACTTCGGTTCCCTCCTCGCCATGTGGTCCTGTCTGGCTTTTAAAATGGGACAAGCTCCGTTCTTCGCCAACAGCGATGTAATCGGTATGCTGGGACTCTGCGGCGTAGCCGGGGCACTGACTGCTTCTTTTGTAGGAAGATACGTAAAACGGGTAGGTGTACGCCGCTTTAACTTTATCGGCTGCGGTTTGATTCTCTTCGCCTGGTTGTTGTTCTTCGTCGGTGAAAACACCTTTGTCGGCATCATTGCCGGAATCATTATCATTGACATAGGAATGCAGTGCATCCAGCTAAGTAACCAGACAAGTATCTTCGAACTGAATCCGTGTGCTTCGAACCGTATAAATACAGTGTTCATGACTACTTACTTTATCGGTGGTTCTATGGGAACATTTCTGGCAGGCAGCTTTTGGCAACTGTATGGCTGGCACGGAGTTATCAGTATCGGAGTCGTTTTAACCGGGATTTCTTTATTAATTACGATTTTCTACAAGAAATGAGTCAACAAAACGAACGGTCAAACCGTTTATTATAATAAAACGCCAATGAAATACGGAGTTAACAGACAAATCTTACTTATCACAGCCGGTGCCGTCTGGATTATAGCCGGTGCCAATATTCTGCGAATAGGAATTGTGACCTGGTTAAACACTTCCCAAGATTGGATGTTCAAAATAGGAGAAGCCACCGTGGTTTTCTTATTATTCTTCGTATTGGTTTTCAGAAGGCTCTATTATAAACATACCCAGCGAATCGAGCAAAAGAAAGAACGCCGGAATTGTCCGTTCTCCTTTTTCGATGTGAAAAGCTGGATTACAATGATATTCATGATTTCCCTGGGAATCACCATCCGTAGCTTCCACCTCCTGCCCGAAACGTTCATTTCTGTTTTCTATACCGGATTATCCATCGCCCTCATCCTGACAGGGGTGCTTTTCATCCGTTACTGGTGGATCAGACGCAAGACTTTTGCCAGTTGAGCCGCCTCCTACATATTCCAATCAAATATAAACATCTAATAATTTTTATTACCTGATGTTTTGAAGCAAAAGATTTCATTCTTTTTTGTTGTATCTTTGCGCGGCTATCAACAAGCAGTAGCCGGAAAATAAATAAAAGGTTATAAGAATCAAGATGAAAAAAGCTCCCTCTCCCCTCGTATCGTTGATACCGATTGTTGTACTGGTGTTATTATTGTTTGCCACTATCCGTACTTTTGGCAGTGATGCCCTAAGCGGCGGAAGTCAAGTGTCATTGCTTACCACTACAGCCATTTGTATCCTGATCGGTATGGCGTTTTATAAGATTCCCTGGAAAGATTACGAGCTCGCCATCACTAACAATATTGCCGGAGTGGCAACAGCCATCATTATTCTGTTGATAATCGGTGCGTTGAGTGGCATTTGGATGATTAGCGGAGTAGTGCCGACTTTAATCTATTACGGGATGCAAATTATCCATCCCAGTTTCTTCCTGGCATCGACCTGCATCATCTGCGCATTGATTTCTGTAATGACCGGAAGTTCGTGGACCACTATTGCCACTATCGGTATTGCATTGATGGGTATCGGAAAGGCGCAAGGCTTTGAAGATGGATGGATTGCCGGAGCTATCATTTCGGGGGCATACTTCGGGGATAAAATATCTCCTTTATCCGAAACTACTATCCTGGCGTCTTCCATCACAGACACTCCCCTGTTCCGTCACATTCGTTATATGATGATTACTACGGTACCGTCTCTTATCATCACGCTGATTATTTTCACAGTGGCAGGACTTTCCCATGATGCCAGCAATACACAACATATTGCGGAGGTGGCAACCGCTTTGAACGAGAAGTTTCATATCACTCCGTGGTTGTTAATAGTCCCTGTTGCAACCGGAATACTGATAGCACGGAAAGTACCCTCTATCGTTACGCTGTTCCTATCCACTCTGCTGGCTGGTGTCTTTGCTTTGATATTTCAGCCGGAGTTGTTGCAAGAGATTTCCGGAGTTGCCGTTTCCGGATTCGATTCTTTGTTCAAAGGACTAATGATGACCGTCTATGGAGCGACAAATTTACATACAGACAATGCCGTTCTGACAGATTTAATCGCCACACGTGGGATGGCGGGAATGATGAATACGATTTGGCTGATCCTGTGTGCCATGTGTTTTGGCGGGGCAATGACAGCAAGCGGTATGCTGGGAAGTATCACTTCCATCTTCGTCCGCTTCATGAAGAAAACAGTCAGCGTGGTTGGAGCGACAGTCTGCTCCGGCCTGTTTCTTAATCTGACAACTGCCGACCAATACATCAGTATCATTCTGACGGGAAATATGTTTCGTGATATTTATGCCAAGAAAGGGTATGAAAGTTGCTTACTAAGCCGTACGACGGAAGATGCAGTAACCGTTACATCCGTATTGATTCCATGGAATAGTTGCGGAATGACACAAGCTACTATCTTGAGTGTACCCACACTTGTGTATCTACCTTATTGTTTTTTCAACATTATCAGCCCCTTAATGAGTATCACTGTGGCAGCCATCGGATATAAAATTGCAAGACGTTCGTGAACAATCTGGCATACACTTTGTTTTTGCAATAAACGAACAACGTATTAAACCTAAACAAAAAAAAGTTATGAAAAAGTTTATTGCATTAGTAGCATTAGTATTAGTAAGTGCAAGCACAATGATGTATGCACAAGAAAGTAACGCAGCAGCACGCCGCGCAGAAAGAAAAGCTCAAAGAGATGCAGAAAGAGCAAAACTCCGTGCCGAAGAAGAGGTGCAGGACATGGCAGCCTATCAACAAGCTGTACAGGCTTTGAA